>Ga0194127_10001788_pt1 | contig 30659 bp, 23 predicted proteins | sample TA2KigC100mmetaG_FD_148624 | JGI IMG/M metagenome (GOLD analysis project Ga0194127, IMG submission 148624) | Freshwater microbial communities from Lake Tanganyika, Tanzania - TA2015036 Kigoma Deep Cast 100m | ecosystem: Environmental > Aquatic > Freshwater > Lake | place: Tanzania: Lake...
TCGATCATCTCCTGCGAAAGGTTATTGCAGGGCCGGTTCAGATGATCAATCTGCTAATTAACCCGCCGATTCAAATTTCCTCCAGCCCTGGAACAAAAAGATTTTCATCACTTCGTGAAAACAGTCCCTGACATTTCGTATATTTGCATGGAACAATAAATCCGTGCATTATGAGAACATTCAAAAAGATCCTTTTGTGGTTAGTGATCATCATTGCCATGTTGGTAGTGATATCGTACCTTTTACCGGGTAAATACACCCTGGAGCGCAGCATAGTAACCAAAGCTGACAGAGGAGTAGTATACGACCTTGTCAGTTATCTTCAGAACTGGGATAAATGGACTGAATGGACCAAAGCCCAGGATTCAACAGTTGTGTTTTCGATGGAAGGTGAGGATGGTATCGTGGGTGCAAAACGTACCTGGATTGGAAAAGTCCTTGGCAATGGAGCCCTGGTCATCACGGATTTGAAACCCACCGAAAGCATGAGTTATGATCTCTCATTCAATGAAGGTGAGATGAAGTCAACCGGAAAAATCGATCTGCTCCAGCAGGGAGACTCTGTGAAAGTCAATTGGACACACAGCGGAGAGCTGGGCTACAATCCAATCTACCGTTACATGGGGTTGTTCATTGATGGGATGATGGCCCCGGATTTTGAAAAGGGACTGGCCAGGTTAAAGAAGGTTGCAGAAAAATACCCGCCTTTACCGCTTATAGAAACAGTTGAAATAAGTGAATTCAAAGCTCTGGTTATCAAGGACTCATGTTTTGCCAATGAAATTTGGCCAAAAATGGGTGAGCTGTACACTGACATTATGGCATATATCTCTAAGAATAGCATCCAGCCTGCCGGTTACCCATTTTCCATATGGTATTCCTGGGATGAATCGAAACCCATGACGATGGAGTGCGGAATGCCTGTAAAAAAGCAAATGAAAGAAGAAGGTCGGATCAAGTTTGTAACCATTCCTGGCGGTAAAGCGGTTGTTGCCAGGTATTTTGGTCCTTATGATAAAACAGCACCAACTTACAATGCATTACATCGCTATGTAGTGGAAAACAATTTTTCTTTTGCTGCTGAATTTCCGATGGAAGAATATGTCACCGATTGTATGTCGGAGAAAGACACCATGAAATGGCAAACGAATATCTATTTCTGGGTGAAATAGCCTGGCCTTAGAAAGGTGCAGAAAAGCCGCTGTTACAAGCGGTTTTTTTGTATCCTGAAATGTCCTATAATTAATATTATGTTAAGTAGATTATTCCATAGAAAAGGGGACTTTCACCCCTCTTCAATCTGTCAGCAGAATTTCTTCTTATCTCGAAAGTTGACTAATCTTTTCGTTGATCATTTTCACCTTATCCGTCTGATTGGTTCTTGTATAAAGTTGTTTCAAAGAATAAAGGGTATTCAAATCATTGGGCTGTAACTCAGATGCTTTTTCAAGAAACGGTAACGCTTTATAAATATACGCATCTGCTTCTTTCTTCAGGGCATCATATTCACTCGTTGCATCCAGCGGAAGTCTTCCGGCAGCTTCCATCAGTACCACTACTTTATTTACATACAGCGCTCCGAGGTTATAATTGGCATCGAAGAAGTTCGGCGTTAAGCGCAGGGAACGAATATAGGCATCCTCTGCCCTTTCGAAAGCATCATGACGCATATCCTTCGACTTGGTGGTATCGTCAGCAATGGTATTGTAGTTGGTTCCAATAGCAAAATAGATGGTCGCATTAGTCGTGTCCTTCTTAAGCGCCAACTGGAGATTCTCCAGGGCTTTTTCCGTTTGGTTGAAGGCTAAATAGAGATTCGTTTCAGCAATGATCAGGTTTAAATCGTCCGGATAAGCCTTTCTCCCTTCGGCAATGATACTGAGAGCCTTATCTTTTTGGTTATCAATTCGATATATATTCGACAGGGAGATATATACCTGTGGCGGTGTGTACTTGTTTTCCTTAAGTTCCAGGAAATATTTTGTCGCAACAGGGTAATCTTCAGCATATTCTGCACAGATGGCTGCGTTATAGATGGCCAGCGAGTCAAATTGACCGAGGGTTGTGAAAATATCTGCTGCAGATGCGAAATCTTTCATGGCATCTTTGAACTGCTTTTTGGAATAACCATCTACTGCCTTGTTATAAAACATATTACGTATTCCACTAAGCATGGAGAGGATGTCATCATAGAACTCCTTCTTGGTATCGAGTTCAACTGCTTTTTTATAGGATTCAACCGCCACTTTCAGGGGGTCCGGGTCAAGTCCCATGTACTTCTCTTCTTTTGATTTGGAAATCTCCAGATATACATTTCCGCGGTAGTACCAGGTCTTTGCTTTGGCAGCCGTTTCAGCGTTTTGGGAAGCTTCATCGATGGCGGTTTTCGCTTTATCGAGCTGCCCGTATCGCAGGTAGTTCCAGGTTGACTGTACTTTGCTGTTCTGTGCCATGGCGCCGGTAAAAAGCAGGGTGATAATACACAGTAAAATGACTTTTTTCATAATGCTCCTGAGGATTAAATGTGTTTTGCAAAGATAAAAATAATAATTGTGCCCTAAGCTGAATGGGTTTCTTCAACAGGGGGCGCGTTTTCATTTGTTTCTGGCTGGTCATCGGATGTTCCATTTCCATTGGCGCCCTCCTCGACTTCGACTTTGGCAACTGACGCGATGGCGTCGTTGTCATTCAGCTTGATCAGTCTCACTCCTTGTGTTGCCCTGCCCATCACCCGCAAGTCCGCCACGGCCAATCGAATAATAAGCCCAGACCGGTTAATGATCATCAGGTCGTCATTGTCGGTAACATCTTTGATGGAGATGAGTTGTCCCGTCTTCTCGGTGATGTTGATGGTTTTAACACCTTTCCCTCCCCTGTTTGTCACGCGGTAGTCTTCAATATCTGATCTTTTTCCATATCCGTTTTCAGAAACAACAAGGATATTGTGGTCCGAACCGGGCGGGATACAAATCAAGCCCACCACTTCGTCGCCTGCCCCTGCGAGTGTGATCCCCCTCACCCCTGCTGCACTTCGTCCCATCGGCCTGACGGTCTTCTCATTGAACCGGATGGCTCTCCCACTCATCAAAGCCATCAGAACTTCATTGGTGCCGTCGGTGAGTCTGGCTTGCAGAAGTTGGTCGCCTTCATTGATCGTAATCGCGATGATCCCATTTTGCCTGGGTCTTGAGTATGCTTCCAGGGAGGTCTTTTTGATGGTTCCCTTTTTAGTACAAAGGATGATGTAATGTGAGTCGATATATTCCTTGTTACCAATATCCTTCACATTGATAAATGCCCTGATTTTATCGTCCGGATCGATGGCAATGAGGTTCTGTATAGCCCTTCCTTTGGATGTTTTCGTACCTTCCGGGATCTCATAAACCCGCATCCAGAAGCACTTTCCTTTTTCTGTAAACAGCAAGAGGTAGTTGTGCATTGACGCAATGAAGAGGTATTCCAGGAAATCCTCTTCCCTTGTCTCACTTCCTTTTGCCCCCTTTCCACCCCTGTTTTGTCGCCGGTATTCAGCCAAAACGGTTCGTTTGATATAACCATGGTGAGAAATGGTTATGACAACCTGTTCATCGGCAATGGTATCTTCGATACGGAAGTCATGTGCCGTATATTCAATCTGTGTCTTTGGCTCATCGCCAAACCGCTCTTTAATGTCAAGGAGCTCATCTTTAATGATATCCATGCGGAGATTTTCATCGGCGAGCACCTTTTTATACCATTCAATCTTCTTCAGCAGTTCCTGATATTCTTCCCGGATCTTATCTCTTTCAAGACCGGTAAGTCGCTGCAACCGCATGTCAAGAATAGCTTTGGCCTGGATTTCCGACAGGTTGAAGTTGGTTACCAGGCCATTCCTGGCTTCTTCGGGAGTTCTCGATGCACGGATCAGGGAGATCACCGCATCGAGGTTATCCAGCGCGATCAGCAATCCTTCGAGAATGTGTGCCCTTTTCTCCGCTTCCCGCAGTTCAAATTGTGTACGCCTGACAACGACCTGGTGCCGGTGATCCACCCAATGATGGATCAGATCCTTCAGGTTCAGCATCATCGGTCTGCCATGAACCAGGGCAATGTTATTTACATTAAAGGACGTCTGGAGGGGTGTTTGCTGATATAACTTATTGACTATGACCTGAGTAACTGCATCTTTTCGAATCTCATAAACGATCCGGATTCCGTTCCTGTCGGATTCATCTCGGATGTCGGTTATCCCATCAATCTTTTTCTCATTGATCAGGTCGGCCGTTTTCCGGATCATTTCCGATTTATTCACCTGGTAAGGGATAGATGTAACAATGATGATATCTTTTCCGTGGTCATCCTGTTCGATTTTCACCTCTCCGCGCATGACGATCTTACCGCGGCCCGTTTCGAAGGCATCCTTAACCCCATCGTATCCGTAAATGATACCTCCGGTAGGAAAGTCAGGCGCCTTGATGAATTTCATCAATTCAGGGATGGTAATGTCCCGGTTATTGATGTAGGCAATGATGCCATCAACCAACTCTCCAAGGTTGTGAGGGGGCATGTTGGTGGCCATTCCCACAGCAATACCGGAAGATCCGTTCAATAGCAGGTTTGGAATACGGGAAGGGAGTACAGAAGGCTCTTCCAATGAATCATCGAAATTGAGATGGAAATCAACCGTTTCCTTGTCAATATCCACCAGCATCTCTTCCGCGATCTTGCGTAATCTTGCTTCTGTATACCTCATGGCAGCAGGGTTGTCTCCGTCCATGGATCCAAAGTTCCCCTGGCCATCGATCAATGGGTATCGCAGCGACCAATCCTGCGCCATACGAACCATCGCATCGTAAACGCTTGTATCCCCATGGGGATGATATTTGCCAAGCACCTCCCCTACGATCCTTGCTGACTTCTTATAAGGACGATTTGACAGGACTCCCAGTTCATGCATGCCAAAAAGTACCCTCCGGTGCACCGGTTTCAGGCCGTCACGCACATCCGGTAAGGCTCTTGACACAATGACAGACATCGAATAATCGATGTATGCCGACTTCATCTGGTTCTCAATGTTTACCGGAATAATTTTTTCTCCACTTTCCATGCCTTAAATAAATTCTAATACACTAATATTGAATAAGTTATATTTAGCTAATTAAGGATATGAAAGTACATATTTTTTTTCAATCCCAGGGTATATAAAGATGATATTATTATCAACATGAAAATGTTGAAAAATATTATCAAACGTGACTTTTCCCGATAATTTCCTATGGTACTTTTGAACGGGTTGGGTTGGCATGTAAATTGACAAGGGAGGGACAGCATTGAGGCCGAATTTGTAATTTTGTAGATGTTAGGTTATGGAAGCACGATTATCACAGCACGTTAAGGATATCCTTACTTACAGCCGGGAAGAGGCTGAAAGGATGGGCAATGATTATATTGGATTGGAGCACCTGGTACTTGGTATCATCCGTGAAGGTGAAAACCTGGCGGTTCAGATACTGGCTTACCTGGGGGTTGATCTGACTATGCTGAAGAAGAAAATTGAAAGTTCCGTTATCCCTTCCTCTGATAGTTCCAGGAGTAATGTAAAAAAAGAAGATATCCCCTTGATCAGGCAAGCCGAAAGGGCTTTAAAGATCACTTTTCTCGAAGCCAAGTCGTTCAATTCCGAATTTATTGAAGCGGAGCATCTTTTCCTTGCCATTTTAAAAGACGAAAACAACGTTATCACCAAGTCGATGGAAAAACTGGGTATCAATTACCAGTCCTTTCGTGATGAGGTAAGTGCATCAAAACCTGCTGAAAGTCAGCCGCCAAAGAATGAAATGTCGGATGACAATCCGGAAGATGAACTGGAAGAAGGAGGGAAAGGATTAGGGGCGGCCCCCCGGAAGGGAGATGCCAAATCGCGAACCCCTGTTCTTGACAACTTCGGGCGTGACATTACCCGTGCCGCTGAAGAGGGTAAGTTAGACCCGATTGTAGGGCGAGAGAAGGAACTGGAGCGGATTGCGCAGATACTGAGCAGGCGGAAGAAGAACAATCCGGTACTGATCGGTGAACCGGGTGTGGGCAAATCTGCCATTGCCGAAGGGTTAGCCTCCCGCATTGTCCAGCGTCGTGTTTCACGGGCCTTGTTCAATAAACGTATTGTCACGTTGGACCTGGCAAGCCTGGTGGCTGGAACCAAATACCGCGGTCAATTTGAAGAACGGATGAAGGCAGTACTGAATGAGTTGGAAAAGAATCCAAACATCATTCTCTTCATCGATGAGATCCATACACTTGTTGGTGCTGGCAATGCATCAGGTTCGCTGGATGCTTCCAACATGTTCAAACCTGCGCTGGCTCGTGGCGACCTCCAATGTATTGGCGCTACAACACTGGATGAATATCGGCAGTATATCGAGAAAGATGGCGCTCTCGAACGCAGGTTCCAGAAAGTGATGGTAGATCCTACCACCCCGGAAGAGACCATCGAAATTTTGAATAACATCAAGTCGAAATATGAAGATCACCATCTGGTAACCTATACCGATGATGCGATCAAATCGTGTGTAAAATTGACAACGCGATACATCAGCGACCGGTTCCTTCCTGACAAGGCCATTGATGCGCTTGATGAAGCCGGTGCCCGTGTTCATATCTCCAACATCCATGTCCCGGAAAGCATTATCCACGTTGAAAATCAGATAGAGGAAGTTAAAAAGCAAAAACTGCAGGCCATCAACAGTCAGAAGTTTGAAGAGGCTGCAGAGATGCGCGACATGGAGCGAAAGTTACAGGAAGCCCTGGAAAAAGAGAAGAAAAAGTGGGAAGAAGAAGCACAGATACATCGCGAAAGTGTTACGGAAGATAATGTGGCCGAAGTCGTAGCGATGATGACGGGTATTCCGATCCAGCGGATAGCCCGGAATGAAGGGGAGCGACTCATCAACATGGAGAGTGACCTGAAAAAGTCGATCATCGGTCAGGATGAACCGATTGCCAAGGTGGTGAAGTCGATCCGCAGGAACCGTGCCGGTTTAAAAGACCCCAACAAGCCGATTGGCACCTTCATTTTCCTGGGTCCTACCGGCGTTGGCAAGACACATTTGGCCAAGGTCCTCGCACGCTACCTTTTTGATACGGAGGATGCCCTGGTACGGATTGACATGAGCGAATACATGGAGAAGTTTGCGGTCTCCCGCCTCATCGGAGCTCCTCCGGGCTATGTTGGTTATGAAGAGGGCGGCCAGCTTACTGAGAAAATACGCCGGAAACCTTATTCCATCGTTTTACTTGATGAGATTGAGAAAGCCCATCCCGATGTGTTCCATCTCCTACTCCAGGTACTGGATGATGGCGTTCTCACCGATAGTTTTGGAAGGAGGGTCGATTTCAAGAATACGATCATCATCATGACTTCCAATATTGGTTCGCGTCAGCTGAAGGATTTCGGTGCTGGTGTCGGGTTTAACACCCAAGCCAGGAAGGCCGGCAGCGGTGAATATGCCAAGAGTGTCATTGAAAATGCCCTGAAAAAGACCTTTGCCCCGGAATTCCTCAACCGGATTGATGATGTGGTCATCTTCGACAACCTGGAACGGGATGACATTCATAAGATCATTGATATCGAACTGGGAATGATGTATGACCGGGTTAAACAACTCGGCTTGAACATTGATGTAACGGTAGCTGCCAAGGACTTCATCCTCGATAAAGGCTGGGATCCCCAGTTTGGAGCCAGGCCGCTGAAGCGGGCCATTCAGAAGTATATTGAAGACCCGCTGGCCGAGGAAATCATCAAGACAAAGTTCTCAGAAGGAGATGCTATCCTGGTCGATATGGATCCTGAAAAGAAAGAGTTGAAGATCATCCAGCAACAAACCCGGGAGACGGAACAAGAAAAAAGTCCGCAAAAAGGCGAAGCGAATTAAAAACGCTGCTTGTTATCCGCCTTTTGAGCCCCTCTCCAAGAAATGTTTCCGGTTAGCTGTTTTTTCTGAATTTCAAGGAAAGCTGCCTCTATCTCCGGAACGTACTTTTTGTATTGGATAAATACATTGAAGCCATTATTTCCGAGAAAGATCATGGATTGATCCTCATCCATCAGATAAAAATTCTCGCGAGATCCAATTTTTTCACGCATGTATTTGGATTCGAGGATCGGGACTATTTCATCCAGGTGGGCAAGCGATTTTTCCCGGAACAAATATTCTCCCATGAAGAAGATGTCATCAATAAAGAAAAAGAGCATTTTCACCTCGCTGTTAAAAATGGTTTCCCAGTAGCCTGCAACTTTGAAGATATGGTCATTGAATTCATGGGACTGAAAGAAATCGGGTTCTCCCCTTTTCTGCATGATATGCTTTCTATCAACCAGAAATTCTTCATCTCCGAACTTGATCTTCGCGTCTGTTTTATATACCGGTGATTCGCCCTGTACTTTCAACATGTAGAAGATATGGTTCAGGAAATCATCCTTGAAACAGTAAGGGAACGGGCTTTTGCCAGTATACTGTTTATAAAGAGAAAGATACTTATAACTAAAAGTACCATACAGCAGGTGATAGATGGCGACTTTTATTCTTTTTCTACGGATTATGATGATCATTATCAGCAGAAAGAATACTGCAATGATCACAAAGAGGATGGTTAATGTCATAGGCGGAGGTATTATTCAGCGAATTTACGATGTTTCCCGAAAATGTCCGGGATCAATCGCTTGGAATGTCATCATCGAGGTATTTTTTATATTGTGTGATCGCCTTCAGGCTCATCCCCATGCTGGAGAATCCCCCATCATTGATAGAGGTTTTGCATGGTCACCTTGCGGGTCAGGTAGGAGAACAGGGTGATGATGTAGTCGGCACATTCCTCGGTTGTGGCATTACCAAGGGGTGACATCCGTTCCATGAAATCCATCAAGGCGTCAATGCCAATGAAATGAGATCGCAGAGATATCTATCGTCCGGTTGTAATAATCATAGTCCACAGCCCGTTCTGCCACTTTCCAGGCGATGGACTGGTCGTTGAGCGCTCCAAAGATGATCCCTTTTTTCCCTTTAAGCAATTGATTGGACATAAACACTACGACAATTAATCATTCAACAGTTCCCGGGCGGTTTGTTCTGCTGCCTGGGTTATTTTTTCATTACTCAGCATCCTGGCGATCTCTTTCACCCGCTCTTCATCATTAAGAAACCGGATCGATGAGGTTGTCGACATCCCTTTGGTTTTTTTGGAAGCCAGGTAGTGGTGGTCGGCTTTTCCGGCAATTTGCGGGAGGTGTGTGATGCTGATCACCTGCATGGTTTGCGACATTTTTCGGAGGATCTCCCCTACTTTACCGGCAATTTCTCCGGATATGCCAATATCAATTTCATCGAAGATGATGGTTGGGAGCAAGTTTTTCGAAGAGATCAGGCTCTTGATGCTGAGCATGAGCCTTGACAGTTCGCCACCGGAGGCAACTTTTGCGACGTCAACGGGGGTTCCACCCTTGTTTGCAGAAAAGAGGAAGCGCACCCGATCGAGCCCGTCTTTCGCAAAATCACCTTTACGGGTTATTTCAATATCCACGCTGGCGTCTTTAAGTCCAATTTTCGAGAGGATATCCAGCAATTCCCGTTTGAGTGTCTGGCTGGCTTTGGTCCTTCCTGATGTAAGTTTTCCTGCAAGGGATTCGATTTTCGTCCTGGTTTTTTCGGTTTCCTTTTTCACTTCATCGATCTGATCGTTGAGGGAGGAGAAACCAGAAACTTTTTGCTGAAGAAGATGCTGGATTTCCAACAGTTGTTGACCTGTTGACACGCCATGCTTTCGTTCGAGGCGATAGATGAGATCCAGTCTTTCGGTGATAGCGATCAGCCTCGCCGGGTCGATGGCGACCGCATCGCCGACAGCAACCAGTTCCCTGTCAATATCCTTCAGGTCGATATAGTCAGCCTCAATCCGGTCGGCAAGGCCGGGCAAATCAGGATGGAATTCTTTCACTTGCCGGATGGTTTGTCGAAGGTCAGAAAGGTGCTGGATGATGTTTTGCTCTCCTGCCGAGAGGATGCCGGTTGCCTTGAGCAGGGATGATTTGATATCTTCAGCGTGTTCGAGCGTCTTGAGTTCATGCTCCAATCCGGCCTGTTCGGTAGCATCCAGCCTGGCCTGCTGTAGTTCTGATAAGGAGAAAAGCCAGAAATCATATTCAGTTTTTCCGCTGGCTTCGAGATTGGTGAGTTCATCCAGCCGCTTTTTAAGTTGCAGGTACCGGTGGAAAAATTGTTGGTACTCGGAAAAAGCAGCTTTATGGCCGGCAAAGCTATCAAGGATAGCGAGTTGAAAATCGGCATCGTGGAGGGCAGTCGTCTTATGCTGGGAGTGGATATTTACCAGTTGATCGCCCAATTCCCGCAGGGTATTTAAAGTAACGGGTGTGTCGTTGATGAAAGTGCGGGAGGTGCCTGTCAGGGTGATTTCCCGGCGAAGGATGGTCCGGGGTTCATGATCGAGGTCATGGTCGGTAAAAAAGTCCTTCAGTCCATAGTCAGAGATATCAAAGATCCCTTCGATGATGGTTTTCCCGGAAGGGTCGCGAAGTGAAGTGTTCTCAGCCCGTTGTCCCAGGATCAGGGACAAGGCTCCCAGGAGGATCGATTTACCGGCGCCTGTTTCGCCGGTGATCACAGAAAATCCCTGGTTAAAGTCGATCACAAGGTGATCGATGATGGCGAAGTTCTGAATGGAGAGTTGGCGGAGCATTTTATCCTTTGTATGCGTGCATTCAAAGGTAAGTATTAATCCGCATCATTTGGCATCCATGATAGCCTGGTAGTTGGAACCATTGGCAGGATCGATCTCCTTCAACAGGTTGACGATCTTTGATTTTTCGGCAGGTCCTACGCGGCTTGATGAATAGAGATTGATAAATTCTTCACGTTTGGCATCCAGCATGATCTGGATGGCAAACAAGCCAGGTCTTGATTTATAGAGGCGGTGCAATGTTTCGATCGAAGCAGTAGTGTTTGACCGGCCTTCATCGAGTTTTTCTGACATGACATCCATTCCCATCCGGTGGTATTTATAAAGAAAATCATGTATCCCGGCAAAGGAAGGATTGGTAAAGTTTTCAGCGAGCCAGTATCTGTTTCGGGTGTCATCATAAGCCTTCCATCCTGATTCTGAAGCGCTTTGAGCTGCATCCACGACCGATTTCGCCTTTTCGAAGAAGGGAGCTCCTCCATTCTGAGAGAATGAATCGAAATATATCCCCAGCATAAAATAGATATAGAAAGCAACGGAGGAGGTGAGGTTGGATGTATAGACATTTTCCATATACTCCAGGGGTTGGTTGAGCAGGTAAGCAAACTCCACTTTCTTATCGACGTAGTTAAGGATGGGCGAGTTATAGGATGTTCCGAAGACAGGTCTGCGAAGTGCAACGTTCATGGTACCTTTGAAGTAATCAGCTCCGGTACGTTCGTTGATCATCAACAGGATCGTACAATCCAGCTTCTCTTCCATCCGAAAATTGTAGCCTGTCCATTTGCGGCTATTGACAAAATCGGCGAGGGAATTTTGCAAGACTTCAAAGATCCTTTTATCAGATCCTTCCAGTGTTGGAGCTGAGACAGTGACGGTGCAATTCAACTCCTGTGATCGGGTGGTGATGAAGGAGAGGAACAGCAATATCAGAAATATCAACCGTTTCATAGCAGAATGGTATTGATGATATCAGCAGCGATCTCTCTTTTCGCCTTGGGACCAAAATGCCAGGTTCTTCCCTTCTTATTCAGAACTGATACCTTGTTTGTCGATTTGTTAAACCCCGCTTCTGCATCCTTCAAAGAATTGAAAACGATGAAATCGATTTTCTTCTCAAGGAGTTTTTTGCGGGCACTGGCGATTTCGTTGTCACTTTCAAGTGCAAAACCAACAATGACCTGGTTTTTCTTTCTTTTGGATGCAATGTCAGAGAGGATATCAGGGGTCCTGGTCAGGTCAAGTCGGAGGCTCTTTCCGGTTTTTTTAATTTTTGATGAGCTGTACTTCAATGGCGAATAATCTGCCACGGCTGCAGCCATGATGATCATCTGGTGGTTGGGCGTTTCTTTCATACACGCCTTGTGCATTTCATCAGCGCTGGTGACATCGATCCGGTTGACCCGTTGGTGGCTGATTGTAAGGTTTGTTGGTCCTGTGATGAGTGTTACCATTGCTCCTCTTTCGGCACATTCTTCTGCCAGTGCAAACCCCATCAGACCACTGGAGTGGTTTGAGATAAAACGGACGGGATCGATATTTTCACGGGTTGGACCTGCTGTGATGAGAATTTTCTTCCCTTTCATATCTTCTTTCCCGCTGAGGCAGGCTGATATTTCCTCCAATATTTTTTCAGGTTCTTCCATTCTTCCGGCACCGCAAAGTCCGCTGGCCAGCTCCCCTACCTGGGGTTCAATGATGGTATTGCCAAATGAGCGAAGGATTGCAATATTTGATTGAGTAGACGGGTGCTGATACATATCAAGGTCCATTGCCGGCGCCACCAACACCGGGCATTTTGCAGAGAGGTATGCCGTAGTGAGGAAATTGTCAGCTATACCGTGGGCCATTTTCCCAATGGTATTGGCGGATGCCGGGGCGATCAACATCAGGTCTGCCCATCTGCCCAATTCAACGTGATTAACCCAGCTGCCCGTTTCAGGATCGAAGGGCTCCGACATGACCGGCTTCTTGCTAAGTGTTGAAAGGGTTAGCGGAGTAACAAAGCTCTTGGCGCAGGGGGTCATGATGACCTGCACATCTGCATTTTCTTTGATAAGCAACCGGATCAGCAGCGGGATCTTATACGCTGCGATGCTTCCTGTTATGCCAATGACAATTCGTTTACCTTCCAGCATCTGCTAATAATTAGAGGCATGAACCCCGGGGCAAGCTAATTGGAATTAACCCTATGTTCCCGATTCGCTGCTCTCCCGGGATCAATTTGACGAACATTTTATTACTCACTTTGTTTTAAAAAATGGAGTCTCATTGATTAAAAGTCAGAAGGGTTTTCTTTTTCCGGGTTCCGGAAATAGACATTCTTGTGAAGGAATTCATGCACCGCCAGTAAGGTGGGTTTTGGAAGTTGCTCATAGTACCTGGCGATCTCGATCTGTTCGCGGTTTTCGAACACTTCCTCCAGGTTATCAGAGGTGGTGGAGAATTCAGCGATCTTCTGGTTCAGTTCTTCCTTCATCTCCTGGGCAATCTGGTTTGACCGTTTGGAGAGAATGGAAACGGTCTCATACATATTGTTGGTTTCCCTGATAAAGTCGCCAACATTTCTTGTCACCGCTGTGGTGTCTGTCTTGATCTTTTTATAATCCATAATGATGTATTGATTTCTTTCCTTATAATTCTTGCAAAAGTATTTCTGCTTTTTCTCTGTATGTGCCGGCCTCTTTTAAAAATTTACTGTTGGGATAGGATAATTGAAGAAAGTTGTAATTTCTGATGACCGCCTCCAGCCGCTCTTTTTTCTTGGAATAGATACTTTGTGTTCCATAGAAGTAGTAGCTTTTCACAAGCAGAAATTGGATTTCTTCGGCATTTTTGGTGTCCGGAAATTCTTTCAGTATGTTGTTATAGGAAGTAATGGCAGCGAGGTATTCCTCCATCTTCAGGTACATGTTTGCAATCCGGAAGGCTTTCATTTCGAGTTTGGATCTGAGTTGATCGATCAGTTGGTTACAGGTATCCAGCCGTTTGCTTTCAGGGAAGGTGTTGATGAATAGCTGAAGGTCTTTGATAGCCTGATACGTGTTAGTTTGATCCAGTTTAAAATCGGGAGAATCGAGGTAGGTGCAATAAGCGCTCATGAAGGAACACTCTTCCGCAAACTTTCCTCTGGGGAAATTCTCCGTATATCGTTTAAAATAATAGCTGGCCAGGATGAAGTCTTCTTGCTCGTAATAGCAGTATGCGTAATAGTAATATATCTTATCGATCTTTTCTGTTCCCCGGTAAACGCCAATCAGCTGGTCGAAGATCTGAAGCGCCCGGCTGTAGTCTTTCGCATTGTAATAGTTAACGGCCATCTCATACTTTTTCTCAGAGTCGGTACTTTTCAGAAGTTTCTGGAACTTGCAGGAAGGTGTCAGGATTGCAAGCATCAGACCTGCAAGCAAAAGATAGCGCCATTTCATGCTGCAAAGGTAATAAATTTCAACAATTTGCTAACGCAGGACGCGTCAACTTATTTCATCATGTTTTCGCAGGACGAAGGTAAAAAAAATGGTAGCTTTGCATCGCAATTCAAACGGTCATTCATAAACATTATCATCGTGGACATTTTCGAAAAAGTCGTCAACAACATGGGCCCGCTCGGGCAATATGCGAGTATTGGTCAAGGCTACTATTTCTTTCCGAAGCTGGAAGGTGAAATCTCCAACCGGATGGTTTTCCAGGGAAAAGAGATGTTAGTCTGGAGTCTGAACAATTACCTGGGTTTGGCCAATCATCCGGAAGTACGTCAGGCAGATGCCGAAGCGGCTCAAAAATTCGGCATGGCTTACCCGATGGGTGCCAGGATGATGTCGGGTCAGACCGTCTACCACGAAGAACTGGAGCATGTACTGGCCAAATTTGAGCGGAAGGAATCATCCTATCTGCTCAATTACGGATACATGGGAATGGTTTCGATCATCGATTCATTGGTTGACCGCCACGATGTGATCGTCTATGATTCCGAAGCGCATGCCTGCATCCTTGATGGTTTACGGTTGCATATCGGAAAAAGGTTTGTTTACCCGCATAATGACCTTGAGAATTGCGAAAAGCAGCTTAAGCGGGCACAGGCGATTGTTGCCAAAACCGGCGGTGGTATTCTTGTGATCACGGAAGGTGTTTACGGCATGTCAGGTGACCTGGGTAACCTGAAGGGGTTGGTTGAGTTAAAGAAAAAATATGATTTCCGACTGCTTGTGGATGATGCCCATGGGTTTGGAACGATGGGAAGAACCGGTGCCGGTACCGGGGAAGAGCAGGAAGTCCAGGATGGTGTAGATGTGTATTTTGGGACGTTTGCCAAAGCCATGGCCGGCATTGGCGCATTTGTTGCGAGCAAGAAAGAAATCGTCCATGCCCTGGCCTACAACATGCGGTCACAGATATTCGCAAAATCACTTCCCATGCCAATGGTCATCGGCGCCCTGAAAAGAATGGAAGTGATTCAGAACCAGCCCGAATTAAAGAACAAGCTTTGGGAAGTGGTAAATGCACTGCAGAATGGACTGAGAGAAAAAGGATTCAACCTGGGAAACACGCAGTCGCCGGTTACGCCTGTTTTTCTTCAAGGAGGTCTTGCAGAAGCCACACAAATCGTTCATGATCTGCGTGAAAACTATCGGATTTTCTGCTCAATGGTTGTCTATCCTGTGGTACCGCGAGGTGTCATTCTTATCAGATTGATCCCTACAGCTGTTCACACAATGGAGGATGTCAGGTATACCATTGATGCATTTTCAGAAATCAGGCAGAAGCTGAATGATGGAAAATACTCCGATGGCACCATCCCCGATGTGGCAGACAAATTATGACCTTCGGTGAATACCTGAAACTGGTGAACTTTCGCCTGAAAGCCCTCAGGCGTGTCAAGCGGATCAAAAGGATCCGAAGGCAACGATTGTCGGTTCCAGTCAACGATCCTACCCAGGAAATGGCTGAACCCTATTTTACTACCGTTTTTCGCCGGATCAAAGCGCTACGCAGAGCCAGACGTATCCGCAAACTGAAAACCTTCCACCGTGTGGCGCCCGTGGAAACCCCCGATGATGCCAGAAAACACCCCTCTTCGACAGGTTATTTCGAACTCGTCAGGTGGCGTTTGCGGGTGTATTTCAGGGCAAGAAAGGTTCGGCGTATCAGGATGAAGCATGCGATTTCCAAAGAAAAAAAACGGATCAATATCCATCAGATTCCGGGTTATCTCAGGCTTATCCGAAGAAGGTTGCAGATCGTTTTAAAAAGCAGAAGGAAACCACGCAAAAATGACATCCGGCATTACATTAAGAATCCGATCAGGACATCGGTTATCATCACCCTGAATTCGACTACTTATTTTCTGATCGCTTACCTTTTTATCTTCTGCTTTGTACAGCTTGTCTCAGTCATCGCTGCTTCTTCCTTTTCAATCGGCACCGTCATCTACTATTATAATATTGATTTCCTGATCCGTTCTACCGATTGGCATGAAGACAGCGTCCGGACAGTATACAGCGCAGGTCCTATGGCTGCCCTTATCCTGGGCTGTATTTTAAGCATAGCCTACTCAAGGGTATATGATATCCGGCACCCGTCCAAGCTGATCATCCTATGGGGCATCGTCCAGGCTTTCAATCATTTCTTTGGAGCCATGCTGAGCGGGTCATTGCTGAGTGAAGGGTTTGGATACGCCATCATGTGGATGTACTTCATGGATACGCACAAACTGTTGATATCCATCATCGACATCGTCGCCCTTGTTTTGATTGGCATTCTGTTGTCGAAAAGTTTTATCTATTCTGCCAACTCCTATTTTTCAGAGCTATTAACCTATAACCGCAGTTACTTCATCCGTTTTCAGGTACTGATCCCGTTTATTGTTTCGAACCTGATTATCGTCTTGCTAAAAATTCCGGAGGTCACAACTTATGAGATCTTTCTCAATTTGGTCGCGATCTTTCTACTCCTTCCTATTCTTGTTGGACAGATAGGTTTCAGGGATCTCTATTTTGATGAAGAGGAAAGGCACTTCCGGATCGACTGGAGAGCAGGGTTGTTCATCCTGGTCCTGCTGGTGGCTTTCAGAATTATCCTCGGATTCGGATTCAGATTGTAATAAGCGGTCTATTTCACCCACATTTTTTTCGTAAAATACTTTCCTTCCAAGGATATACGGAGAAGATAGATCCCATTTTGCAATCCCTTCAGGTGAAATGCAAGATCATTAGCGCCAGGGTTGAGCTCGACCGGATGAATGAGGATGGTTTTCCCTATCGGAGAGATAACCTCCAATAACCCTGTTTGATTGGTCTTTGAAGAGATGTTCAGCACGAAGTCACCATCATTGGGGTTCGGGATGATCCGGAAGGTATGTTCACAGATATCTTCATTTCCAATAGCTGTAAGGCTAAGCAGTTTGACATTCAGCTCGGTTTTCTGGCGTTTCTGGATCTGCACACCGCTTATCACCCTTGAATGGTATCCCGGGCAGGAGAAAGTGACGTTGTAGGAGCCTTCGTTGAGTAACCTGGTGTAGTAGCCGTGCGGGAGGTGTGAATAAGCTTCAGAGCTGTCGGTGTCGTGCCCAAAGATGAAAATACGTGACGGAAGAGGCTCTCCTGTGATAGAGTCGGTAACCAAGCCGTGCAATCCGAACATGGCTTGTTCCATGTAATTAAGGAATGAACGGTGGTTATAGTCCCAATAGGAAGGGAGCAGGTAAGCAGGAGGTGTTTTATTTTCGGTGATCTCAATGGTGCTTTCCCGGCTTTGGGTAAAATAGGTTGAATAGTCCTGCCTTCCTCCGGAGATAGAATACCATTGATAGCCGTTGGTGATCCCATTCTGGAAATCGGTAAAATAACCGGGAACGGCATTGATATGAACCGTATCAGCATACTCTCTTGATACATATATCCACCAACTATCGTCGGCATGAAGTTTGGCCCAGGTATCCCAGGGATAGTTTACCACTTCCGCTCCGCCGTGGAAGTTGGCTGCCATCACCACATGATTTTCTTCCGCAAAGTCCATGAACGCGACCGTTTCGACCTGCCATGGGTTTCCATCGGGATGGGGACCATCTTCCGGGTCGGGATAGTTGCGGTTCAGGTCGATATACATTGCGTTTCCGCGGATGGCGCTGGCCACGGTGCTGTTGCCACCTTTGTATGTCCCATCAGGGTTGGCGAGTGGATTGATGAATATCTCCATATTGTCAACCATATTGGTAATACGGGGATCTGTTCCATATCTGGTAAGCAGGTAGTCGGTGAGGCGGAGCATCAGGACATAGGCGGTCAATTCATCACCATGCATGCTGGAGGTATACAGAAACTCCGGTTCTGCTTCATCATCGTTAACGTTATCGGAAATCTTCAGCATCAACAACTCCCGGCTCTGGTTTGTGGCACCGATACTGTAAACCTTGCAAATATCTGAATGCTGTGCGGCAAAGCCATTCATCATACTCACATACCCTTCATAAGTTGGGTAGTAATCCCAGTCAGCCGGAACTTTTTCGGAAAGATCCCACATCTCAATACCTGTAAATGTTTCATAAGGATTAGGGAGCAGTTCATAGCTATATCCCAGGAATCTGAATTGATCAAATGTTTGCCTGTTGATGTAGGCAGTAGCCAGGGTATAATCTCCATTGACATGATCCAAAGAAATGATCCTGGAAATGGCATCCACATCTGCCTTTCCATGAACCTTTACCTGAATATATAGCTCTCCTTTGGCAGTCAGCAGTGCATCCATGATATCACCCTTTTGAGCGAATAAACCCGGTGATAACAGATACCCGGCGAGCAACCAGATTGTGAAAATGGTTTTCATGTAGTTGATGAGGTTGAAAGTGATAGGATATTCATTTTTCCTGTGCAATATTCCCGGCGAGCAATTCGATGTGTTGCAGCACATGGGGATTGACAGGAACCAGTGGCAGCCGCAACACATTTTTGCATTTGTTCATGACGGATAGTGCCGCCTTTATCCCTGCTGGGCTGCCATCAGCAAACAGGGCATTGGTGAATTCAATAAGCCGGTAATGGATGATCCTGGCCTGATCGAAAGATCCTTGCAGACCGAGCCTGACCATATCGGAGAACAGGGCGGGAAAAGCATTAGCTACCACTGAGATGACTCCATCAGCGCCTGCAGCCAGGAGTGGCAGCGTAATGCCATCATCACCTGAGATAACCAGGAAGCCATCCGGTTTTCCCCGGATGATCCTGTATATCTGATCAAAGTTTCCCGATGCTTCTTTGATGCCTATGATATTGTTCACCTGATGGGCGATGCGAAGAGTGGTTTCAGCGGTCATGTTGCTGCCTGTACGTCCTGGTACATTGTAAAGGATCACCGGTACCGGAGAGGCTTCTGCCACTGCTTTAAAATGTTGGAATAATCCCTCCTGCTGAGGCTTGTTATAATATGGTGAGACCGACAGCACTGCGTCAACGCCTGATAATGGCAGGCTCCTGAGCTGATGAACCACTTCACCGGTCTGGTTCCCCCCTACCCCTGCAACTACCGGTATCCTACCTTTGACAGTCTTAACGGCAAACTCAATCACTTGGGCTTTTTCCAATTTACTGAGCGTAACAGACTCACCGGTTGTCCCTAAAAAGACGATGTATTCAACCCGGCTTTGGATCAGATACTCAATAAGGTTTCCTAGGGAAGGATAATCTATTGAGCTATCTTCCTGAAAGGGGGTAACAATGGCAACTCCAGTTCCTTTTAGGCGGAGGTGTAAGGGTTTGTCTATCATGTAACAGAAGGTTGATTGATCAGTTGAAGGTAATGAAGGGCATGCCGGAAAAATGATTCGACATTTGGCGTATCCTTTTTTTCAATCAGCAGGTCGTAATAATTGGTGTGATCCGTTCCATTGGGTCCAACCTTGAGGTGGGCATGGGAAAGCCCGCTGATGTACTTCATCGTAAATGTATCCGACAAGCTCAGATCGATCAGGATATCAAATTCTTTCTGGATGAACGCTTTGACTTTGTTTCCTGTTGGTTTCCCAAACCAGTTCAGGTTACCGGGAGTAATGAAATCGTAAGAGAGTTTTGGAAGGAAGCGGTTAACAAGGTTTTTATTCCTCACAAGGCCAAGCGCCCATACTTCTTTTTGCTCCCGTTGCAATTCCCCAACGATCTTTTCGATCACGCCATACGATGGTTCATCCGGAAGAAGGTAAAGGATGCCGATCGTCTTAGCATCCCTGAGGTTTACCATACGGCGGAACCTTTTAACCTTACCAAGTTCATTTTTAAGATGATACGCCCCAATGTACCCAATGATTCCGGAGAGCATGCGCTGCATTTTGAGTGGGTAAAATTACAAAAGATTCGGTTCAAAAGGAGGTGTTTATTCTTTGACCACCCGCTTAAGATCGAGGAGGTTCATCGGATTTGTTCCGAGACCGTTGATGTTGTTCCTGGTGAACCTCAGCACCTTGTCGTAGTAAAGGATCACTACAGGTGCCTGCGACATGATGAGGCTGTCCATGGCTTTGTACAAGGGTATGCGATCATCCAACCTGGGGATGCTCATCGACATTTTATACAGCTCATCGAAATCAGGATTCGAGAAATGGGTATAATTGGGGCCTCCAGGGCAGAAGTTGGGCGAATAAAATAAGGAAAGGTAGCTTTCAGCGTCGGGGTAATCGGCAATCCAGCTGGCGCGAAAAAATTCGAGCTTTGCCTGGGCTTTCATCTCCCTGACAGCGGCTGGTTGGTTCATATCGATGACCAGACGGATTCCAAGTTCAGCGAGCTGGGATTGGAAAAATTTTGCCAGATCGATGTAATCTGAAGTTGTTGTCAGGGTGATGGGAGCCATTCCCTTGCCATCGGGATAACCGGCACTTTTAAGTAATTGCCTTGCCTTCTCCGGATTGTAAGGATACCGGATATGGGCGCTGTCGAAGCCAGGCATTCCGGGTGGAATGACTCCCTGCAGGCCAGGCGTTCCCAGATTATTGCGAAGAAAACGGATCATTTTCACCCGGTCACACCCATAGCTGAGGGCCTGCCGTATGCGAATGTCTCTGAGGGGGCTGTTTCTGGCAGCCGGCATTGAAGTGTCCACCAATATCCCGAGATATTCGGTGTTGAGATAGGGTTCCGACAGCAGCCGAATCCGATCCTTGTATTTGGGATTCAGTTGCCCCTGGCGGGTCAGCAACTCATCTTTATAGCCCGGGTCAATGCCGGAAAGAAAATCAAGCCGTCCTTTAACAAACTCAAGAAAAGCTGATTGCCTGTCGGCCAGGAATGAAATGGCGACAGCGTCCAGAAGCGGAAGACGACGACCATGTTCGGATTCAAAATAGCGAGGGTTTTTAACAAACACCATCTTCACCCCTTCCTTCCATATCTTGAACCTGAAAGGACCTGTTCCCACCGGGTTTTTTCTGAATTCAGCACCATATTTTTGCACGGCTTCCACAGGGATAACCGAAGCATACTGTGTTGTGAGCAGCCCCAGAAAGGGTGGAAATGCTCTTTTCAGCCGGATAATCAGGGTTGAATCATCGGGACAAGAGACCTGCTTGTGTCCATCGGCCTCCGCCACATCATTTAATATCCAGGCGCCTGGAGAAGCCATTTGCGGATCGGCCAACCGCCGGAGTGAGAAGACAAAATCTGAGGCAATCAGCCTCCTCCCCTCTCCATCTGGAAAACAAGGATTATCATGAAAAAAGACATCACCTCTGAGGGTGAAAGTGTATGTCAGGCCATCATCGGAAATTCTCCAACTCTTTGCGATGCATGGCTGAATATGCAGATCGCTGCTCAACTGCACCAGCCCGTTGAAAAGCTGGTTAACCGCCCAGATATTGGCCTGGTCTTTGGCAAAAGCAGGATCCAGTGAAGTGATCCCGGCAGATTCGTTGTATCTGAAGATCTTTTTTTCAGGATCTTCTGCAAACCTCTTGCAGGAAAAGGCCACGATAGTCAGGAGCGCTAACGACAGGTAGTATGAAATGAAAGGCTTCATCGAAAAAATCTCCACAAAAATAGGCGGTTTTACTTCGACATGCCGATCACCGGGGAAATATTTACCAGAAATTCGTAGTTTTGTAAAAAACACCTTTCCCATGAAGATTTTTCCATTCTTACTGGCATTCTCAATCCTTACTCAAGTTGGCATTTCACAGACTGACAACCTATTACTTCGAGGTTCATATCATTGTCATCAGAAGAAAGCACAGGCTGCTTCACTGGTTGATCCCACGGATATCCTCCCCCAGCCCCATTCCTTTGATGTGATCAATTATTCGTTGGATCTTGATCTCTACTCCTGCTATCAGAGTCCATACCCGGCATCATTTACAGGGAAATGTATCGTTACGTTCGAAGCTGACAGCGTCATCAACAGCATTAAGCTGAATGCTGTCAATTCGTCTATCGTCATTGATTCTGTTAGAAAAGCAGGTATCTCCTTCACCCATACTGGAAATATCCTGACCATCCAGCTTGACCGAACCTATAATCCGGGAGAGACTGCCATCGTCAGGATTTCGTATCATCATCTCAACGTACAGGATAATGCTTTTTATACGGGAGTTTATGCAGGAAAAGGTTATGTCTTCACCGATTGTGAGCCGGAAGGAGCAAGAAAGTGGTTTCCTTGTTATGACAAACCTTCAGATAAGGCGACCCTGACGCTGAAAGCAAGGGTGCCCACGAATGTCTTGCTGGGTTCCAATGGTGCGCTTGCCGATTCACTTAATACAGGCAGCGAGATCTATTACACCTGGATCAGTACAGATCCCATTGCCACCTACATCATGGTGATCACTTCCCAGGTCAACTATAACCTCGATATTGTCGGCTGGCCGAAAATCTCCAATCCCACGGAAATTGTTCCGATCCGCTTCTATTATAACAATGGAGAAGACCCTTCTTACATCGAAAGTATCATTGGAGAAATGACAACTTTTTACAGCGAGATATTTTGCGAACATCCTTTCCAGAAAAACGGCTTTGCAACCATTAATCCAGCCTTCACATGGGGTGGCATGGAAAATCAGACACTGACCAGCCTCTGTCCTTTCTGCTGGTATGAGGGGTTGGTTTCTCATGAATATGCACATCAGTGGTTCGGCGACATGATCACCTGCGCAACCTGGGCGGATATCTGGCTGAATGAGGGGTTTGCCACCTTCATCGAAGCGCTCTGGCTGGAGCATCTTGGAGGATATTCGGATTATAAATCAGAGATCGATAATTATGCCTATGATTACCTCAATAACAACCCGGGTTGGGCTATCTCAGAGCCTGACTGGGCCGTAAACACCCCACCGAATAATGTTTTATTCAATTATGCCTTGACTTACGAGAAAGGCGCATGTGTCCTTCACCTCCTGCGGTATGTTACCGGAGATGACCTGTTTTTTGAAATCCTGCAAACCTATGCAAATAAACCGGAATTAAAATATGGTTCTGCCGAGATTCCCGATTTTGTGGAGGTTGTCAATGATGTGACGGGAGAAGACTATAACCGGTTCTTTGACGCATGGATATATGAACCCAACCATCCGGTATACCAGAATACATACAATTTTGAAGACAACGGAGATGGAACCTGGACGGTAAATTTCTTCACCAGGCAGGTACAAACCAACTCCCCCTTCCATCAAATGCCACTTGAACTGTATATCGGTTTTGCAGGCGGGTCAGATACCCTCTTTAGGGTAATGAATGACGCAAATGATCAGTCGTTTGCCTTCATCTTCGATCAGCAGCCGGTGACATTCATCTTTGATCCTTACACCCAGATTGTATTGAAGGAAGCCTCGACGGTTTTCGGAGTACCTGATACCCATGTGGGTGGCGCCTTTAACCTGCAGCCAAACCTGCCCAATCCAGTCGTGAATTCCACAACATTCAGGTATACCCTTCCGGAATCAGGCAAGATCAGCCTGGACATCATTGATATGGGTGGAAAGAAGGTAAAGACTGTATATGAAGGTGTGGCTACTGCGGGAATACATATACGTATTGTTGACTGCTCTGACCTGAAGCCGGGGGTGTATACTGTTTCTTTGAAAACCAATAGCAACACCGCCTCTTGTAAGATGGTCAAGCTGTAATTATGATAATCACAATTTTTCCAACGCTCATGAAAAAGTACCTTTTTCCACTGATCCTGGCATCCTGCATCATGTTTTTGTCTTTCCAGGCAAATGGGATGATCACCAACCCTGTCACTCGGTTTGAGTCCCTTTCGTCGGATAGCTCCACCTTACTCCTCATGCATACCTATGATGTCCTGAAATACAAGATGGACATGAATCTGTATGCGAATTACACCACGCCCTATCCGAAGACGTTCAGATCAAAGATTGAAATAACCTTCAAGGTGGATTCCACCTTAAACTATATCAAGTTAAATGCGGTGAATACCTCACTTCAGATAGACTCGGTGAGGAAGGCCGGCGTATCCTTTACCCATTTGAATGACACCCTGAAAATCATGCTCAACCGAACCTATGTTCCGGGTGAGGTCGCAACTGTAAGGATCAGTTACAAGCACCTGAATATCACAGACAATGCGTTTTATGTGAGCGGTGGCTACGTCTTCACAGATTGTCCACCGGAAGGCGCCCGGAAGTGGTTCCCTTGCTGGGATAAACCTTATGATAAAGCGCAAACAGATATTCGGGTTAAAGTCCCGGCAACCGTCCTGCTGGGATCCACAGGATATCTCGCCGACAGCACAAAAGTTGCAGATACTATCTATTACCGGTGGATCAGCGAAAATCCGGTTGCTACTTACCTTGTCACCATCTCTTCAAAAATTACCTGGGATTTGGATGTTATATACTGGACGAAGCCCGGAACTCCACCGGAGCAAATCCCCATGCGATTCTATCACCGTTCAACCGAAAATCCCTCCTATATTGAGTCGATCATGGGTGACATGAATGACTTTTATTCGGAAAAATTCGGTGTTTATCCGCATGAAAAGGTTGGCTTTGCCACATTAAACAACACTTTCCCCTGGGGCGGGATGGAAAACCAGTCGATGGTAAACCTTTGCACCAACTGTTGGGATGAAGATCTGATCGCACATGAACATGCCCACCAATGGTTCGGCGACCTGATCACCTGTGGCACCTGGGCAGATATCTGGCTCAATGAGGGATTTGGCACCTTTTGTTATCCCCTTTGGAAAGAATACAAACAAGGATATGCATCCTATAAAAGCCAGATCAATAGCTACGCCAACTACTACCTGTCACACAATCCCGGATGGCCGATCTACAATCCCGAATGGGCTATCCACACCCCGGGGATCGATACTTTGTATCATACCGCTATCATCTACAACAAAGGAGCATGTGTTCTCCATATGTTGCGGTATGTTTTAGGTGATTCTTTGTTCTTCAATGTGATGAACAGTTACGGCACCGATACCAACTACATGTTCAAATATGCTGTCACTACAGATTTTATTGCCAAGGTGAACGAGGTCAGCGGAGAAGATATGACCTGGTTTTTTGATCAATGGGTGTATGCTCCTGACCATCCTGAGTATTACAATGAGTATGGTTTTCAGGCACTGGGCTGTGATAAGTGGAATGTTATTTTTACGACAAACCAAATCCAGACGGGAACGGTTTTTTTCAAAATGCCGGTAGAACTCAAAGTAATCTTCGCTGATAACACCGATACTACTGTGACATTCATGAATGATTCCAACCAACAGACTTTCATGTTCATTGTTCAAAAGGAACCTGTTTCGCTGATTTTTGATCCCGACCGGGAGATTGTCATCAAGCAAGCTACGACGGTGTTGGGAATGAATGAAGCGGTACCCATGCAGGCGCTACTTGGGCAGAATATTCCGAATCCGGCTCAGGGGATCACACGTATTCCTTATGAGATAAAGGAGAAAATGAAAGTAACTCTTTCACTGACAGACAGTTTCGGAAGGACAATCGCTACATTGGCGGATGCATGGAAAGAGCCTGGCAAGTACGAGGTCACTGTTGATACCAGCATTATTTCAACAGGTATTTGCTTCTATAAGATGGAAACGACAAGCGGAAGTTTTATCAGGAAGATGGTTGTGGTGAAATAGACCCCACAACGACCCCACCCTGCCCTCCTAAACCAACGACCCCACCCTGCCCTCCCCTGCAAGGGGAAGGGTTGGGAGGGGTCCTACGCTTCCAACCCATGACAGCGTCTTTCAGACGCTGTCATGGTTTATTCTCAATCGTGGGAAGGTTAACTAAAAATCCTTGGATTTTTCACCTGCTCTGTCAGCAATGCCTGATCGATCACTTCGATCATCTCATCAAGGTAATGAAATTTCAGTCCTTCAAGGTAATCAGGTTTGATCTCCTCGATATCTTTTTTATTCTCTTTGGACAGGAAGATATCTTTAATTCCTGCCCGTTTGGCTGCCAGCATTTTTTCCCGGATACCACCAACCGGCAATACTTTTCCGCGCAGGGTGATTTCCCCGGTCATGGCGATATTTTCCTTCACCTTTCGCTGGGTGAATGCCGATGCAAGTGCGGTGAACATCGTGATGCCTGCAGATGGACCATCTTTTGGCGTCGCCCCTTCGGGGACGTGGATATGTACATTCCAGTTTTTGAAGAGGTTGGCGTTCAGCCCCAGCATTTCAGTGTGGGCTTTCAGGTATTCCAATGCCAGGGTGGCTGATTCTTTCATCACATCGCCCAGGTTACCGGTTAACCTGAGCTCTCCTTTCCCTTTGCTGAGGCTTACCTCCACAAACAGGATCTCTCCCCCTTCGGAAGTCCAGGCAAGTCCGGTGACAACGCCGGGCACCTCATGATTAAATGCCTTTTCCCGTTTGAATTGAGCGGGGCCGAGGATCTTTTGCAGATCTTTATCATCGATGGCCGGCTTTACTTTCTGCTTGCTGACAATGGAACGAACCTTACTGCGGATGACCTTTGCGATGTTTTTTTCCAGTGTTCTGACACCTGATTCCCTGGTGTAGTCTTCAATGGTCTTTTTCAGCAGACTATCTGTGAACTTGACCTGAGACTTCTTCACGCCATGTTCAAACAATTGCTTGGGTATGAGATGACGTTTGGCTATCTCCATTTTTTCTTCCATGATATAGCCGTTGATCTCGATCACTTCCATGCGGTCACGCAAGGCCGGATGGATGGTGGCCATGGTGTTGGCTGTGGCGATGAACATTACACGGGAAAGATCAAATTCGACCTCCAGGTAGTTATCGTGAAAGGCATTGTTTTGTTCCGGATCAAGGATTTCGAGCAAGGCAGCCTGCGGATCTCCATTGATGTTCATACCCATGACCTTGTCAATCTCATCCAGCACAAAGACAGGGTTTGATGATTGTATTTTTTTCAGGCTCTGGATGATCCGGCCAGGCATGGCACCAATGTATGTTTTCCGGTGACCACGCAGCTCTCCTTCATCCCGGAGTCCTCCCAGCGACATTCGGGTGTACTTCCTCCCCAGAGCACGCGCTATACTCTTCCCCAGGGATGTTTTTCCAACACCCGGAGGGCCTACCAGACAAAGGATGGGTGATTTAAGGTTTTTCTTCAGTTTCACCACTGCCAGGTACTCAATGATCCGCTCTTTTACCTTCTCCAGGCCAAAGTGATCGTCATCGAGGATCTTCTGGGCATGATCCAAGTCGAAATCGTCATCGGTGTATTCATTCCATGGCAATCCTACCAGCATATCCAGGTAGTTTATCTGCAGGCTGTATTCTGCCGCAGCCGGATGCATCCGATGGAGTTTTTCCAATTCCCTGATAAATACCTCCTCAACCTCTTTTGACCACTTCTTTTTTGCAGCCTTCTCTTTCATTTCATTCACTTCCTGAAAATGCGAGCTGCCGCCAAGTTCTTCCTGAATGATCTTTAACTGCTGGTTAAGCAGGAAGTCTCGCTGCTGCTTGTCAAAATCCATTTTCACCTTATCCTGTATCTGATTCTTCAGATCCAGCACCTGCAACTCCTGAGTTAAAAGCTTGAGGACAAGGTTTGCTCTTTCAACCAGGTCAGAAATTTCAAGCAACTTTTGCTTTTCAATGAGGTCGATGTTGAGGTTGGAGGAGATAAAATTGACAAGAAAAGCATGGCTTTCAATGTTTTTCACAGCAAAAGCCGCTTCAGAAGGGATATTGGGAGATTTCTGAATGATCTGGATGCTTAGGTCTTTCACCGACGAGATCAGGGCAGAAAATCTGGCATCAGGCTGCACCTGCTTCGCATCTCCATATTGCTCCACTTTTGCTTTAAGGTAAGGATCCGTCTGCAGCTCTTCCAATAAGCTGAACCGCTTCTTTCCCTGAATGATGGCAGTCGTACTTCCATCAGGCATTTGTAATAGCTTGAGGATAAAAGCAACCGTTCCGATGTTATACAGGTCAACAAAGTCAGGATCTTCAATATTGACATCTTTCTGTGCGATCACCCCAATGATCTTATCTCCTTTATAATAATCTTTGATGAGCTTGATCGATTTATCGCGCCCCACGGTGATCGGGATGACAACACCCGGAAACAGTACCGTGTTTCTGAGCGGTAAAATTGGCAGTATGTCTGGCACTTTTTCCGAATTCATCACCTCTTCATCTTCCGAAGAAAGCAGTGGAATGAATTCCGTATCACCATTCAGAATATCTGAAAAACCAATGTTATCAATATCTTTCGTCATTTTTTCGAACTCTGGTAAGTAAGTATGAGACAACTTTTTTTGTTCTTGAGAGGCAAAGGCATTTGACCTGTCAACAGGTATGCCAAATATTATGCAAGAGAAGTGAAGGAGGATACAGGGGGACCAGCGAATGGAGTAGGACTACAGTTTCCTGTAAGATCGGGTAATCTGATGAATGTAGGTAAGAATGTCCTTATCTATATTCGTCATTTCAACATTTCTTCTTTTGTAGACGGTTTCCGCCACCTGGAGTGCTTTGTCGAGTTTATACTCCTGAATGCCGGAAGGGCCGCCCCAGGAAAAGGAAGGGATGAAATTACGTTGGAAACCAGGTCCGAAGATGTTTGCGCTCACGCCTACGACAGTACCGGAATTGAACATGGTATTGATGCCGCATTTGGAATGATCGCCCATGATCAGCCCGACGAACTGCTGGCAGGTATTGATGAATGTTTGCTCCTTGTAGCTCCATATCCGGATGGCATCGTAGGTATTTTTCAGATCTGAAGTATTGGTATCGGCGCCAAGGTTGCACCATTCTGCAATGACCGAATGACCGACAAAACCATCATGGGCTTTGTTGGAATAGGCGAAAAATACTGAATTGCTCACTTCTCCTCCGACTTTACAGTGAGGTCCGATAGTGGTTCCGCCATAAATCTTTGCCCCCATTTTGATGGTGGCATGGTCCATGATGGCAAGCGGACCCCGAAGCATGGCGCCTTCCATGATAACGGCATTTCTGCCGATGTACACAGGACCTTCCGAAGCGTTGATATATGCATGTTCGACGGATGCTCCTTTATCCAGGAATACCTGATCGGCATTCGTCACGCGGTTGGTCGGGCTGATCTCCTGGCTTTTCCTGGTGGCAACCAGGAGGTTGTAGTCATCCACAATGGCTTGAGGGTTGAAATTGAATATTTCCCAGGGGAAGTTCAATTTCACATGTTCAGGACAATCCATGATCTCTTCAATTCCCTCTGAGGATCCATCGCCAACTTTATCAAGGTCGTCAGCCGTGATGTGCATTGCAACTATACTGTCTTTATCAACGATGGCTTCATTGGGATTGAGTTTCAGGATCTTTTTCACCAACTGTGCGTTGGGAATCACTGCGCTGTTGATCAGGATATTGTTTCCCTGCTTATGGATGGGATATTTTGCTGAAAGATAGTTCTCGGTGAGTATCGAGGTAGGCTCTTTCAGGAACTTTTCCCATTTTTCCCGGATAGTCAGAAGACCTATCCTTATCTCGGCAATAGGCCGGACGAATGTCAATGGCAGTAACTGTGCGCGGGTAAGGCTGTCTTCAAAAAGGATGTAATTCATAGATTTTAGGAGGTATTAAGAAGGAGCTATTTCTTCTTGCTTTCCAGATGTTTCTGATAACGGCTGCGGAATTTATCAACCCTTCCTGCTGTATCAACAAGCTTCATTTTTCCAGTGTAAAACGGATGAGATGTATGCGAAATCTCCAGCTTCACCAGGGGGTATTCTTTCCCATCTTCCCACACGATGGTCTCCTTACTCTGAACAGTTGATTTCGTAAGGAAAGTGTACTCGTTCGACATATCCTTAAAAACCACAAAACGGTAATCTTTTGGATGGATATCTTTCTTCATGTTTCTAAAAATTTGGTTTGCAAAATTACGCTTTTTTATCTTTTCGACCGCATTTATTCATGAATAATTTCATGGTTCTGTTAAAAATCTGATCGTATCAACTTTGTCGGCATAAGTTTGCAGCGATGGTTTCTGTGCTTCGCCAAAAGCTACAGCCCTTGGAAAAGCATGGCTGACGATACATTGAATTTCATCCTCCCTTTGTTCACAAATTGACATAACTTGCGCTAAACCATCATAGGTTTCATAAAAAAGAACCCCGATGGGAGAGGCAATAGCTGCGCTTTCCTGAAACATGACAAATCCGTTGTCCAGAAATGGCCGGTTGTTCATGATCCGGATCGCCTTCTGGTAATCGTAGTTATTTCTGTATTTGTGGTGATGGAACAGGAACTGGTATGGGAGCATGGATTCAAACAGCTCTTCCCACCGGAATCGGTTCGGGATGTACATCTTTGATATACTCCTGCAACCCAGCCCGAAGTAACGAAAGATATCTTCTCCCAGGTTTTTGAGCTCGTCAGCAGATTCTTTCCCATCCAAAATGGCTATCCCATTTCGATGCTTTCGAATGATGTGCGGATGGTTCCTGAAATAATATTCGAAGTACCTCGAG
>Ga0194127_10001789_pt1 | contig 30658 bp, 25 predicted proteins | sample TA2KigC100mmetaG_FD_148624 | JGI IMG/M metagenome (GOLD analysis project Ga0194127, IMG submission 148624) | Freshwater microbial communities from Lake Tanganyika, Tanzania - TA2015036 Kigoma Deep Cast 100m | ecosystem: Environmental > Aquatic > Freshwater > Lake | place: Tanzania: Lake...
TCGATACATTCCTTGCTGAATACTGCATTATGAATCCGCAATGACCCTTCGGCAAACAGGCCAAGAATCAGATGCTGGAGAAACTCTTCCTTCGGCGACGAGAGATAGAACGTTATCTGACGGGAGCGGGAAACAATTTCTCCGCTATCAATTGTTCGGATCGGAATCTGAAGGCTTGAAAAGGTGAAATATTTGAATTTTTGCCGGCTTCCTTCAGGAGCATACCCTTTGTCATGCAAAACAGTTGCAAATTCAGATGAGGATTTGGATAGGGTGCTGTATATCACGGATGCCAAATGATGGCTGTGATTCAGAGGTATTCGCTCAACTGGGCGTTGTTGCCGGAGGGTTAACTTAAGCCTCATTTGTATTTATCGAGGTATTTATGTTATAACAAAAATATACACCAATTAAGCCATTCTTTACAATATTATCCCATACATCTCGCCCATCACCTTCACCTCCGCCCTGATCATATCCCGAAGCTCTTCAGGCTCAACCACTTCGGCTTCCTTACCGTAGCGCATGACCCAGCGTTTGACCGCATCGAGTGCGCTGACCTTCATATGCAGGGTGATGGAGCCGTTCTCGTGTTTTTCGATCTTTTGCGTCGAATGTATTCGTTGCTCCTTTATCCATTGTGCCTGATACGGGGTAAAGCAGATGGCGATGGCGTACTCTTCGACGCCTGCACATTGATCGAAAGCCTGTTCGAGATAGTTATCGATTGAAAAGGATTCCTGAATGGTGAACCCGGTTGCGCATGGGGTGATGGATCTGATTCTGTTGACGGCGAATTTTCTTGTTGCCTGCCGCAGTTCGCAGTAGGCAATCAGATACCAGGTGCTTTTTGAATGATCGTAGTGCAGCCGGTAGGGGTGAACCGTTCGCTCGGTTTTTTCCTGTTTTGATGGGGCGTGATAGGTTATGGCAACTTTCCGGCTGTTGCGGATTGCTTCATCGAGCAGCATAAAACTTTTTGTATCGATTTCCGCCGATGAGGGTTGTTCGAACGAATAGATGTCGAGAATGCCGTTTTCGGAGTATGACGCTGGCAGATACTGCAGAATCTTGCCGAGCGCGCTGCTGATTTCCTGATAATAGGGAGTTCCCTGATACCGGGAGAGGACTTTTTTGGTGGCTATCAGTGCTTCGGCTTCATGCCGGTCAAGAAATGCGGAAGGCAGAAATGTCCATTCCTTGTTATAGAAGTAGCCTTTTTTCTTTCTGTCGTATTCAATCGGCGCATGCAGCATGAGACACATGTCTTCAATGTCGCGCTGAATGGTTTTTCTGCTGACTGCAAAGTGGCGGGCGACTTTGGTGCAGTTCGGGTAACCGTTATTGCGGAGTTCCCGGTCGATATACAGCATGCGCTCCAACGGGGGTCTTGATTGTCTCATGACGCAAATGCTTCAGGTTAATGAAGTAATATAGGCAGAGACATGGGACAAAGGGTGTCCTATGCTAAATAATTTTATCGCAACGATGGAGTTCTGTTCGGATATCGGTCTTATGCATTCACAAACCGTACACTTTTTAGATACAAAATAAACACACTACAAAAAAGCAGTTGCAGCGTTTTTTATCGGAGATTTACACAGGTGAAGGGTTGTGTGCCTTGAGGTTGCCTGGAAAAATCAAGTCGGGTTTCAGTTTTTTTTACAGGCGCTCTGCGAACAGGTATTGGCCAGTAGGGGAGGGATCCGGATTTTGGTTGAAGCTGCGGCTTCGGGATCGATGACGCAGCGCAGTAATGCCGTCAGATACTGCGAAGCACCTCTGCCACCCGTGATATGGTGTGGGAAGTTACAAAGCTTGCGCTTCAGCTGAAGCGCAGACTTTTAACCTGTTTTGTGGTTTTCCTTCCGGAAAGGGGATTCCGGAAGGAGAGTTCAGCGCTCAGAACGTTGCGGCCAGATCGGAGAGATAGGTTTTGATCGACTGGTGCTTTCCGAGGCCGAGTTTTTTGTGCATGCGGTAACGGATGCTTTCCATTCCTCTTGTCGAAATGCCGACCGAACGGGCGATCTCGCGGGTGTCGTAGTTCAGCTTCACGAGCAGGCTGATGCGCAGTTCCCGCTGGTTGAGGTTCGGATGTTTTTTCTGCAGCTTGGAAAGGAACACCGAGTCCGATTCGGTGAGTTCGATGTTCAGCCTTTTCTCGATGGTTTCGGTTTCGATGAGGCTCAGGCAGGAGTCGGTCATCTGCCGTTTCTGATCCTGATCGATATCGAGCGCGTAAATCTGGTCGAGAAGATTGCGCAGGGCGGTGGTTTTTTCAGCAATGGCCGTCGAGACCCTTGTGAGCTCCATATCCTGATTTGCAATCCTTGACTTCAGTTCGGCCATCTCTTTCTCATGCTCTCTGGCCTGTTTTTTGTTGAGTTCGATCTGAGCGTTCAGTTTGATAACCGACTCGGTTATCTTCTGCTCGTAGTCATTTTTCAGTTGTTCGAGTTCCATTGCTTTTTCTTTTTCTTTTTCGCGAAGGTCTGCCTGCATGGCTTCGAGGGCTTTAAAGAACGAGTAATATTTGTCGTCGAATGAAGGAACATTGATATGCTCGTCAAACATATCGAACCAGGACATTCTGGCCAGATAGGCCAGAAAGTTTCTTTTCATCACTTCAGCAGGGGTTTCAACCGGAGGTTCCGGAAGCTCTCCCTTTTCATAAGCACGTACCGCATCGTATGCTTCCTGGTAGGTATCGGTCATGATGACCCTGATGCTGTCCGGAACTACTGCGGCGAAGGATTCCACTATAACACGCGCGCCGGGTTCCATGTTATAAAAAACAATAAGCCTGAACTGAGGGTTCCGGTTATAGAGCAGTTTTGTGATATCTTTTTTGTAATGATAAGATATTTCACTTATGTGCGTGAAGTCCCAGATGCAGTGAAATGGTGTATTGATAAGGCCGGTCTGGTCGAGTATGGTTTCGAAAAGATCGACGTCCATCCATTCAAGCGTGATTTTTTGCCGCGCCTCTACTGAAACATGCAGGACGTTACTGTCGATAAGCTTGAAGTGTTTTGTGTAACCGGCTTGTCTGTGCTCCTTTTCCCAGTGTTTTTCCTGGAGAGCCGGAGGTGTATCGACCTCTTCTTTACTCATTGTTCATTGATTAATCTCAGCGACTTGTGGTCATGACGTGTTATGCTGAGTAATATGGCGAATTGTTATGAAGTAATCAATAATTGTGATCAATTATTTTAAAAAAAATACAGTGCGATTAGTATTATGTTGATGGGTGTATAGGTTTTTGTAAAGTTTATGGTGCCGTAAAGGGCAGTGTTTTAAGGCAAGTCAAGGTGTTTTTTTATCGAGAGGCGTTTACCAAGACCGAGTTTTTTATGCAGACGGTAGCGGATGTTTTCCATGCCTCTGGTTGTTGTTCCGCACAGTGCTGCGATGGTTTTTGTAGAAAGGTTTTTTTTGATGAAAAGGCAGATTTTCTGTTCACGATAGCTGAGGATAGGGTGACGGCGTTTCAGCTGATCGAGATAGCGGATATCTGCGGTATCGAACTGAAGTTCCGGAACGCTTTCGATGGTTTTTTTTCGATGTACGGCGTTGAATAAAGGTTTGGTCGCACCGCTTGGGTCGAGTGCCGGCAACTGATTGGCCAGTAATTCGATTTTTGCGCTCATCTCATTTTCTGTCGTTTCAAGTCTTCTGATTTCTTCCTGATTGAGCTGTATTGTCGTCTCCAGGGCCATTATTGCGGTTTCGTGTTCTTTTTGCCGCTTTGTATGTATGGCGATTTCTTCCTGGAGCGCGGCGCGTATCGTATTGTGCTGCTGTTCAGCGGTTTTCTGCAGGTTTTTTCGCTTCTCCCTGAACATCTGTTCTTTTGTTGCCATATCCTTTCGGAATGCTTCCAGGGCGATGAAGCAGGGGTATAATTCCTGATCGGGTGATGGCGGATATACGGGCTGGTTCAGGGTATCCAGCAGCGAGATTCTTGTCATTGCCGTTCGTATCCGATGGCAGGTACATGACCGGTGTGGTCGGAAGATCGCTTTTTTTATGGTTTATGACTATATCCATAGCTTCGCTGTAGCTGCCCTCGCAGGTCAGGCGAGTTTGTTGCGGCGCTATCTGCCGGACGCGTTCAATGTCGCTCCGTATCTTGTCGTTGATATTATAGAGCACGATCAGTCGGATGTTCGTGCCCCGGTTGAATATGAAATTCAGAAAATCCTTGCGGTAACGATGGCCGAATTCTGTTACCTTCTCTAAATTGGCGAGCATGAACAGCTTTTTTTCTGCAAGATCGAACCGTTTGAGCAATGCCTGAAATTTCAGGGAGTCGATGTCGGCCAATGTGATGGTATCGGTTTCGGAGCGGTGAACGAAGTGTATGATGTCGTTGCCGATGATACTGAAGACGGTGCAATATCCGTTATCGGCGTGCGGCAGGATCCATTCGGGATTTTCTGTTATCGGAAAGCGCGTTACAGGGCAACGTTTCATGACGGTTGCGTTGGGTTGACCGGACAGCTGTTCGTTATCAGCTTTTTTGTACGCACTCGTATTTCTGGAGTTTCGATCTTTCGGACTCCGGTTGGGTAACCGGAGTCTTATGAAGTATAGTAGCGATTTTTTTTTGTGTAAGCCGTCAGATTCCGCTCAATTTTTTTGCCGATGACTGCCGATAATCCTTTGAACATTCTTTTCGTCTGTTATGAAAACATCTGCCGTTCGCCTATGGCTGAAGGGGTGTTTCGTTCCCATGCTTCGCAGCTCGGGGTCGGGCATTGTTTTCTGGTGAGTTCGGCCGGGACAAGATGTTACCAGAAAGGATCTTCGCCCGATGACAGGGCCGTATCGGCTGCAGCCGGTTACGGTATCGATATTTCAACTCTGCATGCCCGCTGCGTCGAAGATCTCGATCTCCAGGCGTTTGACTGGATATTTGCGATGGACCATGAAAATTACGAGGATCTCGGCACGTTCACCGGGTTTGGCGAGCGTCCGAAGGTAAGGCTGGCCATGTCGTTTGTGCCCGGTCGCGGTCAGGATGCGATTCATGATCCCTATTACGGAACGCATCGCGACTTCATGCGGGTTATGGACGATCTTTTTCTGGCTTCTGCGCATATTCTTCGTAATCTTGTCGGGCATGTTTATGGATAAGCCGCGTCGTTATACCTTTATTTTTAATCCGGCCGCCGACAAGGGCAGGGCGCTTCAGAGAGAGTCGTGGCTTCGGAAGATGGTTTCGGGGCTCGGTGGCGCAGAGCTGGTTAAAACAGAGTATGCCGGGCATGCCGGCGAAATTGCCCGACGGGCAAGCGGCGGAAGCGACTGTCTTGTCGCCTGCGGTGGGGATGGTACCGTGCATGAGGTGGTTAACGCCGTTGCCGGTGATGATGTTGCCGTTGGCGTTCTGCCGATAGGATCGGCAAACGATTTCGTTAAAGCGCTGGGCCGCAAGGCTGATGGAGGGTCTGATTTCGAGGCTTGCATTGCAGGGCGCGGCCGTCGGGTCGATATCGGCAGCGTGTGTTTCAATCGGGGAGATCAGCGGTTTTTCGTCAATTCGTTGGGTATCGGTTTTACGGGCAGAATAGCCGGCGCGGTGAAACGCATCTCCTGGCTGAAAGGGGAGCTGGGTTACGTTTATGCGCTTTTCAGCGTGCTCATAGGTTATACGCCGTTAAAAATGCATATTATCGTGACTGCGCCCGATGCCATTCTGGAGCTGCATGAACCTGTTTTTGCTTTTTCCGTATCGAACGGAAGCATGGAGGGCGGCAGGTTTCGCATTGCCCCGGAAGCAGATCCGGCCGACGGTCTGCTCGATGTATGCATTCTGAAATCCATCCCGAAGATTTCGATTTTATGGTATGTTGCGAAGTATCTCCGGGGTACCCAGATTAAGGATCCCAAGGTCGTTTACTGCAAGGCGTCGGCTGTGGAGGTAGCTGTTTTCGATCCGGAATCGATGCATATGGACGGAGAATTGTTCGAGATCCTTCCGGGGCGCATCAGCATATCGGCCGTGCCCGGAGGCCTTACCGTCGTATCGGGCAGCTGAAAAAGGGTAAAAAAGAACAAATCCGATAGTTCAGGAAACGATGCAGTACCTGGTATTTGAAGATGACAAGCTGTCGCGGTTGAAACCGCTCGTGAATTTCAAACCGGTTTACGGGTTGTACGCCGGTTTTCGTACCCTGGCAGAAAAACTCGAAGCAGCCATATCAGGCAGGGTCCGTCTTTCCTGGCATCTGAGGAGTCACCTTGCGCCATGTTATCGCGAGCAGCACCCTGACAGAACGGTGAACCGGATCGATGACGACGATCTGTTTCTCATCAATGGCCGCCTGCTTTTCGAAGAGGCGATGGCTGATTTTATTCTCGGCGAGGCTTTTGAACCGCTCAGTGCTCTGATGCAGGGCGATAACCTGCTTTTTGCCCGGCTGCCGCGCGAGCGGCTTGCGGGAATGCGGGACGGCGTTTTTCCGGATCTGATCGATACCCGTCTGCTTGCCGAAACACTTCGGCTGCGTCAGGTGGAAGGGTTCCGTCTGCTTGAGCATCTGTGGGATGTCGTTGCGCTTCATCCGGAAGAGATGGAACGCGACGCGGCTTCTCTTGAAACCGGTTTCATCGAGGGAGACGTGCATCCTTCTGCCGTGATCGTCAATCGCGCCAACATCGCCATCGCTCCCGGAGCGGTGGTAAAGGCGGGCGCCGTACTCGATGCGGAAGAGGGTTTCATCATAATCGGGGATGGAGCGGTCGTGGAGCCTCAGGCGGTTATTATGAACAATGTTTTTCTTTCGCCATGGTCGAGGGTCAAGGCGTGCGCGAGAGTATACAGTAACGTGTTTGTCGGTACGGCTTCAAAAGTCGGAGGCGAGGTTGAGGACTCGATCGTCGAACCGTTTGCCAACAAACAGCATGACGGATTTCTCGGTCACTCGTATATTTCCTCATGGTGTAATCTTGGTGCCGGAACCAATACGTCAGATCTCAAAAACAATTACGGCAGCGTGAAACTGCTCATGGATGGAAGGGAGGTCTCTACCGGATTGCAGTTTCTTGGTCTGTTCATGGGCGATCATTCGAAATGCTCGATCAACTCGATGTTCAATACCGGCACCATTGTCGGTACTGCCGCGAACGTGTTCGGCGGGGGATTCCCTCCCAAAGAGGTGCATTCGTTTACCTGGGGAAGCGCTGCGGATGGGTTCGGGCCGTATATGATCGAAAAAGCGGTGGAAACCGCCCGCAAGGTGATGGAGAGGAGGCAGGTTGCCATGAGCGCTGCCTACGAAGCCATGTTCCGTTTTGTCGCCGGCCGCGAACAGGGCCGGAAGATTTTTCTGTAACGATAGCATAACCTTTGGTCTGCATGATTCTTGTAGTTGATAATTACGATTCGTTCACCTATAACCTTGTACAGTATATCGCGGAGTCCGGTCTTCCTGTCGAGGTCTACAGAAACGATGAACTGGGCGTCGAAGGGATTATTGCCCGCAAGCCCGACAAGATCGTCATCTCGCCCGGCCCGGGAACCCCGGAGGATGCCGGCGTATCCGTACCGCTTATCAGGGCGCTTGATGGAGCCATTCCCCTGCTCGGAGTCTGTCTGGGCCATCAGTCGATCGGCCAGGCGCTCGGCGGCAGGGTCGTCAGGGCCGGTCAGGTCATGCATGGCAAGACTTCGCTGGTCCATCACGATAACAGTGGAATTTTTCATGGAGTCGATAATCCTTTTATCGCTACCCGATACCATTCCCTGATCGTTGAGCGGGAAACTCTTCCTTCGGCGCTGACTGTAAGGGCCTGGACTGAAGATGGCACGATCATGGGCATGGACTCCGTGGCGCTGGGCCTGTACGGCGTGCAGTTTCATCCCGAGTCGATCATGACCGGGGAAGGGAAGAAAATTATCCGGAACTTTCTTGAACTGCAGCCGCATAAAGGGCTGTAAGCTGATGTGGCTATGAAGAAACCTGTGACATCGGGACATGAACCGCCTGAACCTGCCGGCAAGCAGCCGCTGATCTGTCCTGTTTCGGGAAGGGAGACCGATTTCATGGTTGACGGCTGGCGCGTTTTCAAGATCATGGCTGAATTCGTCAGCGGCTTTGAAACCATGTCCGATTCAGGGCCGGCCGTCACGGTTTTCGGTTCTACGCGCGTTCGTCCCGGCAGCAGTGAATACGGGCTTGCCGAGAAAACCGGGATGTTATTGGCCAAAGAGGGTTTTGCTGTCATTACGGGAGGCGGGCCGGGGGTTATGGAGGCCGCCAACAAGGGAGCCCAGGATGCCGGAGGGGTTTCGATAGGGTTCAATATCAAGTTGCCGAACCAGCAGGAGCCGAACCGGTATATCGACAGCGGACGGCTTGTTTCATTCCAGTATTTTTTTGTCAGGAAGGTCATGTTCCTGAAATATTCGCAGGCATTTGTCGCTCTTCCCGGCGGGTTCGGGACGCTCGACGAAGTATCGGAGGCCATTACCCTGATTCAGACCGGAAAGAGCGCGCGGTTTCCGGTTATTCTGGTCGGCAAGGCGTTCTGGAACGGTTTTTACGACTGGGTTTGCCGTGCTTTGTGCGAAAAGCATGGATATATCGACCAATCGGATCTGGATTTTATCTATCTTGAAGACGATCCGGAGCGTGTCATACCGATAATCAGAGCGTTTTATCCGGAGGGGTATTCCCTGAATTTTTAAATCCTGTTCGCTGTTCTCTTTTGACATTCTCAATCCAGTTCAAAAGCAGTCTCCTTTCTTCCGCGCTCATCCGTGCCTGCTGGTTTGCAGCGTAATAGAGCCGCTGATGCTGTCTGCTCCCGAGAACGGTGTTGCTGATTGCCTCTATACGGGTTGTCTGATCGGTTTTGCTGCCGGTGTCCCATTGTGAAAAATTCAGTGCGCGACGTCCGAAAGAGACTTTGGCGGATACCGCCCACGAAACCGGCGCGATATATGCCGGGCCAGGCCATTTTGTTTCGTGTGAATGGCAGTCGTAACAGGATTTTTTCAGGACGGCCATGACTGCATCCGGCGCGCGCAGTGGCGATGTTTCAGGCGGGTTGATGCGATCGAGCGGCACGAACTGGATGACGAACAGGACGATAACCAGCGTGCTCGCATATGTTTTGATGCGTTTTTCTTTAATCATTTAACCGGTAATCATCGTGATATTTCCCTGTGAAAAAGCGGTTTGGTATTATCTTCCACAGATCCGGGCCGATCTTGCCATAGAGCTTGTTAAAACCGGAATGACGCAGTCGCAGGCGGCTAAAAAACTGGGAGTGACCCCGGCCGCAGTGTCGCAGTATATTCATAAAAAACGAGGACTGCAATCTCCGAGAACAAGGTTGTACCGTCAGGAGATCAAGGCGGCCGTAAAGAAGATCTGCGAGGATGCGTCGACGGATGAATTGCATTTCATTGTCTGCAAGTGCTGTCAGCTTCTGAAAAAGGAGGGCGAGACGACGAATGTGGAAAAAGGTGGTAGTTGTTCGAGTGATCATCAAGAATAAGATAATCCTATGCGAGAAGATGTGAAAGGATGGTTGGGGGGCGAGAGAGATTTTCGGCTTGCTTCAGTCGTTACGGTGCTTGCTGTGCTGGCGGGATTCGCCATACAGTATGCCCTCGGCGGGGAAGGCGTTATCCTGCTGTTCTGGCCTCTGAATGCGCTGTTCATCCTTGTGCTGGCCGCGTTGCTGTTTCTGCTTGGCACCGCATTCCGGCAGAATGCTTTCTTTTCGTGGCTTGGCGGCATTCCTTTGGGGCTCTCGCTGATTTTCGCCCTTGTTTTTCTCTCGCTCATCGGCGGGTTCATTCAGCAAGGGGTTGATTCGGGAGATGCCGTGCTCGACAGGTTAGGGATGAGCCGTATATTTTCCAGCTGGCCTTTTCTTTTCGTCGTGCTGCTCTTTCTCTGCAATCTCGGCCTCTCGGTCGTATGGAAAACCATTCCTTTCCGACTTTCCAATCTTCAGTTCATGCTTTTTCACGGCGGGTTCTGGATTGCGCTGGCCTGCGGCCTGGCGGGAGCCTCCGATCTTCAGCGCCTGATTATTCCTGTCTACGAGGGGCGGGCAAGCAGCCAGGGTTTCATTCCGCAGGAAAACCGGATGGTGCAGCTGCCGTTTTCGGTCTATCTCGACGATTTTTCGATTGAAGAGTATACGCCTCGCATCGTGCTTTACGATCCGGAAAATGACAGGGTGCTTCCAGGCAAGTCTGAGGGTCTGGTCGAAGTCGGCAAAGGGTTCCGGTCGGAGTGGCCGGGATTTTCCGTTACGGTACTTGACTACCTGCCCAATGCTCTGCCGGGTCCGGACGGCATTCCCCGGCAAGCGGATGACAAGCACGGCATTCCCTATGCCAGGGTTCGTATTGCTGCGGGGGAAATCCATTCGGATCACTGGCTGAATACCGGGAGTCCCTCGATCAAGCCGGGAGTTGTGCAGATCGAACGTTATTTTCTTGTCATGTTTCCCGGCACGCCCAGGGTGTTTCGCTCCGGAGTGGTGCTTAAAGGCAGCGGTGGCAGCAGTACTGTTGCCGAACTCGAGGTTAACAAACCGGTTTCATTCGAAGGCTGGAAACTTTATCAGATGGGTTATGACGAAAAAGCGGGAAAGTGGTCGGAGCTCAGCCTGATCGAAGCCGTCAGGGATCCCTGGCTTCCTGTGGTCTATCTGGGCTTTTTCATGATCATGGCTGGTAACTCGCTCTTTTTCTGGAAGGGTATGAAACAGGGGGAGATACTATGATGCCGGTTGAATTTTCCGTTATTGCCCGGTCAGTCATGGCTGCATGGGCTCTCGGCTCTCTTTTGGGCATTCTGGCAAAACGTTACGGTGTGCTGCGGTTTCCCGCCTATGGCATCATGATTGGAGGTACTCTTCTGCTTGGATGGTATATAGCCGCCTACTGGATTGCGCTTGAACGACCTCCGCTGAGGACGCTCGGCGAGACGAGGCTCTGGTATGCGGCTCTCATTCCCGTTGTCGGGTTTCTGGTCGAGTACCGCTGGAAGATCGCCTGGCTGAAATATTACTGCATGGCGCTCGCGTCATTTTTTCTTGCAATCAACCTTCTACACCCGGAGGTTTTCGACAAGGCGCTGATGCCTGCCCTGCAGAGCGTCTGGTTTATTCCGCATGTTGTGGTCTATCTCGTCGGTTATGTGCTGCTTGCAGCATCTTCGGCCGCCGCCTGGCATAACATTATTTCGGGATTCCGTTCCCGGCCCGAGCTGATCGGGTATTCCATCTCCCATTATCTTGCCCTGCTCGGATTCGTGCTTCTGACTTTCGGGCTCGTTTTCGGCGCTCTCTGGGCCAAGGAGGCGTGGGGGCACTACTGGACGTGGGATCCTAAAGAAACATGGGCGTTCATTTCGTGGATGGCCTATCTCGGCTATATGCATCTGTCGGCAATCCGGACGGATAAAACCCGGCTTCAGTGGTACCTTGCAGTTTCGTTTCTTGTGCTGCTGGTCTGCTGGTTCGGGGTCAACTACCTGCCTTCTGCGCAGAACAGCGTCCACAGCTATCAGTCGGGCTGATTTTTTTCAGTGCTGAGTGCTGAGTACAACTGTCCAGCTATCCAGCTACAGTTCGACTACCAGATGGGTTTCGGTTGAATGGCCGGCGAGGAGGTTTTTCAGGGTTTCGATCAGTTCGAAGCCGTATTTGTTGATAAAATAAAAGACATTGATCACTCTTTCCTGCGGTGCTCCTTCAGGAAAGAATGCTGTTTCGGTTTTAAGGATCTGTTCGATCAGTTCTTCGTTTTTTCGTCTCCCCGCTTTGCGTGCCTTCTGTTCTATGGCGTCCACGATTTTCATTGCCTGCTGGATCGATGCGGCAAGTACCGGCTCGAGCGTCGGATCGATTTTTCCGATTTCCGGTCCCAGTTCGCGAAACGCCGTTTCGATTTCCGTTCTTGTTTTTTCAAATCTCGCATCGATTCCGGGATTTTCGGCAATCATTTCGGCATTGCGTTTCAACGCCTGCAGATCGCTGAAAAGGGCATGGTAGATCTGTTTTCTTGAAAAGCCGGGTCGTCCGGAAACCCGCAGCAGTTTGTCCATGATCCGGCTGAATTTCGGTTCTACGAGGGTAAAACTGCCTCTCGGGATAATGAAAGGCATGGTAATACCGAAATGTTCGTAGTTCATTCTGAACTGTGCAAGGTAGCTGACTTCGCCGGGCCCTGCGATGCAGGCGAAGGTCGGGAGTACGCTGTCCTGCAGTACCGGTCGGAGTACGACGTTCGGGCTGAACCGTTCAGGATGATCCTGGCAGAGTTCGAGCATCTGGTGGCGCGTCAGGCGCCTGTTTTCCGGCGTGATCACGAAAAGGTCTTCCTGCGGGTACTCGATTCTCTGGCGCTGGCCGTGATGGTTGATATAAAAGAGATTTACCGCTCTTGGTTTCGACTGGGCGCTGTATCCGAGATTTTCCAGTGTCGAACTCTGGGTGATGACGTTATAGGAAGAAGCGGGGCAGGTTGCAAGTTCGCGCAGGAACACTGGCGCGGAGAGTTTTTTGAAGTCGGGGTCCTGGCTCGAAAGCATCACGATCGGCTGGTTCGCGAAGATCTGCATCATGATCTGTGCGAAACTCATATCGAGGGTGTTGCCGGGGAAGCAGCAGTCGTTCAGTATGGAGGCGATCAGCGGCTTGTTTTCAGATTCCTGCAGTTGGTCAAGCAGGGATCCGATTATCGTGCGGATATCCTGGCCGAAGCATGCTGCGGCAACCATCTGGTCCGGAAGCCGTTTAAATGGTTCGGGGCGGTAGTGTTCGATGCCGCCCTGACTGAATGTGGCGGCATGTGCCGATTCCTCATAGTCATGATCTTCGCTTTCGATCCAGAATACCGGCACAAAGTCGTATTCCGGGAAGAGGGTTTTCTGCCGTTCTGCAAAGACGATGGCCGTCAGTGCTTTGTATATCGTATAGGCCGGTCCGGTAAAAAGGCCGGGCTGCTGGCCGGTTACTATCGCCATGCAGCGGGGGGAACGAAGTTTTTCGATTTCGCGCAGGTGCAGTTCCCTGCAGCCGTACCGGATGTTCTGCCGACGCAGAATCTCGACGAGCATGCTGCGGTCGAACGTTCTCGATTCAAGCAGACTGAGCTGCCGGTAGTAGTCGCTTTCCTTCTGGTAGTCGAGGTGGAACCCTGCCGAAAGCAGTCGGTTCCTTTCGTTTCCTTCGGAGGTATAGTCCCTGAACAGGGCAGGGAATCCTTTTTTCGGAGAGAGTATCGTCCGGTAATCGAGCAGGTATGTGTTCACCAGATTATGTTTGCAGGTTCCACCGGTTCAGCGTGTCGAGAAAAGCGTGATTGGTCATGTCGCAGCAGAGCGGCGTGACGGCAACATAATTCTGCCGGACTGCGTATTCATCTTCATGAAGGGAGCGGTCGAGCAACTTCAGCGTGCCGTTGAGCCAGTAATAGGGATTGCCGTACATGTCGTTGCGTTCGATGGCATCTTCTTCCCAGCGGGAACTGCCCTGCCGGGTTACTGCGACGCCGGCGATCTCTTTTTCCGGAAGATTGGGGATATTGACCGAGAGGATCGTATCGGGGGGAAGTCCTTCAATCAGGACTTTCCGGGCCAGTTTCCGGGCGAATTTTGCGGCATAGGTGAAGTCGGCATTTTCATAGGTGGTCAGCGAGAATGCAAGGGAGGTGATTCCCTGAATCGCTCCTTCGCGGGCCGCGGCGACGGTTCCGGAGTAAAGGGTGTTTGTAGCGGTGTTGCTTCCGTAGTTGATGCCGGATACAATAAGGTCCGGTTTTTCGTCGAGAATATGGCTCAGAGCGACCTTGATGCAGTCAACCGGGGTTCCTGAGACGGTATATCCGAAAAACCGGTTGTTTTTATGGTGCGATCTGATGCGGAGCGGGACTCCAAGCGTCATGGCGTGACTCATTCCGCTGTGCGGTTCCGCCGGAGCTACGACGGTAACGTTGCCGATTTTCTTCATCGAGGCAGCCAGAGCATGAAGGCCTTCTCCTTCGATGCCGTCATCATTGCAGACCAGAATTACCGGTTTATTCAGTTCATTCACATCCGTTGCCGGGTTTGTTCACGAAAACGAATTTTCCATGAAGGGCATAAAATACAGAAACTTCTTCTCAAAAATCATGTCCGAGACTGAAATACCAGACGGTATCGGAAAATCGCAGCGATGAGGACTGGCTGTCATCTTCTTCACGGAGAAACGCGAAGGCTTTCGAAAGGGTGAGCCTTGCCGGCCCGACAGGAGTGTCCCAGACAACTCCTGCGCCGACGCCGTGTATCAGCCGGGAGAGTGAGATTTCTTTCCGTTTATGCCAGACGTTGCCTGCATTGTATGAGAAGGTCAGCGAGGTCGGAAAGATGATTTCGAACGGCGCCCTGTAAGCGATCTGCATGCCGGCTGCTGCCATGTTGCTGCCGATGAGATCGTAGGGTTTCAGTCCGACAAACCGTCTGCTGCCGGAGTTGCCGGGACCGCCGAGAAAGAACTGTTCCGAGAGGGGAAGGTAGCTGCCGCTGATGCCGGCAGCGCCTGAAAGCTGCAGGGTGAGCGCATTTCCGATGGGGATGTTTTCTTCATGTTCGGCGACAATCTGCCAGAATATTTCATCGTTATCGAACAGTACCGGGGCAAGCGTGTAGCCGATATGGGTGTACCGTCCGGAGGTGGGCAGCTGGGCGCTGTTGCGCGAATCTACCGTCAGGGAACTTCCGACGGAGAGCATATTCATCGTTCCGGTGCGAAGATGGGGATGCTCCGGGCCGGCATCATGGTATGATTGGGCATTCTGCAGGGTGACATCGAGCGACAGACGTCCGTTTTTTCTTATTCTCGTGCCGAATGCTCCCGAGATGCCATATCGCTGGATGCCGTAGGTAGAGACATCAGCTTCGGAATATCCGTCGAATGATTCCGAAAAGCGCAGTTGTCGGGTGTCGAATTCGCGTTGTTCATAAAAGAGTTTCGAAAAAAGTGTCAGATGCGTCGAGCCGATGCGCGGCATGTAATATTCGATATTTGCGGCCGTGTTGTTATTTCCCGCCTTCATCCATGCGCCGAGCGACGCGCCGTCGCCTCCGATGTTTTCGTTTCTCAGATCGAGAAGCAGCTGGGCATTGCTTGTTTCGTCGTACCGTATTCCGAGGCGAAGCACCGACGAAGGTTTTTCGACAAGCGAGAATGTCAGCGCTCTTCCGGAGCTGTCGCCGGGCTCAGGGTTCCGTTCGGCGGAAACCGATACTCTGCTGAACATGCCCGTTTCATAGAGATTGGCGGTTGATTCCTCCGCTTTTTCAAGTCGCACGGCTTTTTCCGTTCCTACTTTGATCTCTCGTTGTATCGGTGTCAGCGATGTGCCGTTCCTGTTCCGGACGATTTCGATCCTGTCGGCTTTTCCCGATGTCATTGCGATTGTCAGCGTTTCTCCTGAAAGGGTTATGGCTTCAGGTTCGACAAGGCTGTAGCCCCTCTTGCGGAAGAGGCGCACAAGATTTTCAATCGCCGTCGTGCCGGTACGGTTGGTGTAGAGCCGGTTGATGACGGGTTCAAAACACCGGTCGATATCCTGCTGCGTCAGGGGTTCTTCCGGACCTCCCGTCACCACAATGTTTCCGATGCGCGGGAGCGGATCAAGGCGGAATGTCACGTTTTTCCGGTTCTGATCGAGGAGTGCGGAGACCGAGGAGAACAGGTCGGTTGCAAGCAGCTTTTCAAACGCCCCGGAAAGGAGTTTTTCGTCTTCGATGATGCCGGATACGATCGCATCGTATCCGGCATCGACATCGGCCTGCCCGGTTATGAACGCAAAGGTTTTTTTGTGGTTTTCGATTCGATACTCTTTTTGCGGTACGGTTTGCATATCCCGTTTGATGGTCAAGGCAAGCTCCTTGCCTTTTCTGTATCCGGTTTCGATCAGTGCGTCGATATCGGAGAAGTCGGTGGCGATGCGGTCTGCAAGATCCGGTGCGATGACCATATCGGCCTTTTCAAGCTGGGCAGGGTACTGAAGGGCCGTCAGAATGGTGATGGCCTGGTCGGCGGCTTTCCAGGGGAGATCGAGGTCGTCGCTTTTCGAGTACATGCTTCCGTGGGTATCGACGGCAACCTTATAGGCGGTATTGAAGTAGTCGAGTTCATCGACCGGAAGATTCGCAACAAGCCCACCGTCGACAAGCCGGTAACCGTCGCGTTCAACCGGTTCGAACAGCACAGGAACGGTGCTGCTTGCCCGCATGGCTTCTGAAAGCGAACCGGACGCAAGCGATATGCGTTTTCCCGAAACAAGGTCGGTCGCAACGGCCCTGAAGCCGACGGGCAGCGAACCGAAATCGGGCCATGCATGGTAGACTGCGTTCAGTACCAGGGCATCGAGGGTTTCGGTGAGCGACTGCGCGGAGCTGAGGGATTTCGGCACCATGAGTTTGAGCTTGTCGAACCGTATGGCGGCCGTTGCCCTGTCCCGTATCCGCTGCTGTTCCAGGAATATGCGTGCGCGCGGCGATTCTTCACGTATTGCAAGGAGCGATTCCCAGGGAAGGGCGCCGGCAATGACGGCAAGTTCTTCCGGGGTGTAACCGGAACTGTAGAGCCCCCCGATAATGGCGCCCATGCTTGTGCCTGCGATATGATCGACGGGCACTTCCGCCTCTTCGAGAGCTTTGAGCACGCCGATCTGCGCGATGCCGTTGGCGCCTCCTCCCGAAAGCGCAAGGCCGACGGTTTTCCGGGCCGGTTTCATGAAGGGAACGATGGAAAACCGTTTTCCGGGCAGGGCGAGCGTGTCGGGGTATACCACGAAAGCTGTGGCCCCCTGCAGTGTTGCCGGCAACAGGGCAAGCAGCAGGATCAGGGTAATCAGCGCTGTTTTCTGCAAGTCGGAACGCAGCCTTTCCTGCAAGTCATGTTTCCTCGTCATGGAGCTTTTCCTCTCACATTTTCAGGCCGTTTTTGAGTTGTGCCGGTGACTTCATATCTTAGGGTTTAATGTATAACCTTTAGTACTGATTTAGAAAAAATGGTCTGGTTCAAACGGGTAAAACCCTCGATTCGCACCACAGACAAGCTCGACATGCCGGAAGGGCTCTGGTGGAAGTGCGAGGAGTGCGGCGCGATGATACATAAGAAACAGCTTGAAGATCACGTTTATACCTGTTCTGCCTGCGATTATCATTTCAGGATTTCTCCCTATCGCTATTTTTCCATCCTGTTCGATAACGAAAATTATCAGGAGTTCGACGATACCCTGCGCGCAGGGGATCCGCTCGGTTTTACCGATACCAAAAAGTATCCGGATCGGGTTCACGACATTATCGAAAAAAGCGGTAAAACCGAAGCCTGCAGGAATGCCTGGGGTGACGCCGGCGGACGGCCGCTGGTGGTATCGGCTATGGATTTCGGTTTCATCGGCGGATCGATGGGGTCTGTGGTGGGCGAAAAAATATCCCGTGCCGTCGATAAGGCCATCGAGCTCAATGCGCCTCTTCTGGTGATTTCACAGTCAGGCGGAGCAAGAATGATGGAGGGGGCGTTAAGCCTCATGCAGATGGCAAAGACGTCGGCGAAACTTACCCTCCTCAGCTCGAAAAAACTCCCTTTCATTTCGCTCATGACCGACCCGACCATGGGCGGCATCACGGCATCTTTTGCCATGCTCGGCGACATCAATCTCAGCGAACCGAAGGCGCTGATAGGATTTGCCGGTCCGAGGGTCATCCGCGATACGATCAAGCGCGATCTGCCGGAAGGGTTCCAGCGGGCGGAGTTCCTGCTCGAACATGGTTTCATCGATTGTATCGTTCATCGCAAGGAGCTTAAGAACCATATTGTCAGGCTTTCCGGCATGCTCACCGCCTGAGTTGCAGGGTCAGCTCCATCCGAGAGCCGATGCAGTTACGGGGAACTGATCGCAGAAAATGGTTCTGATGGCTTCGGCTATGTCGCGGTGTTCTTTCTGGGTGCTCCTGTCGGTTCTCACCTCAAGATAGTGGATCCAGCTTCGAACCGATCCTTTCATGTAGAGTTTTGTCCGGGTTCCAAGCGGCAGCAGTACCCGCGCGCACTCCTTCGCGATGCCTTTATCGAGAGCCTCCTCATATTTTTCCATCGATATCCGTGCAATTTCCGCCTGTGCATTTTCAAACCATTCTATGGTTTCGGGTCCGAGATCGTCCAGCGAATTCTGACGGTTTTTGCTGTCCTGGCGTCGTGGCGTATAGGTTTCTATTGCCTGCACTCTGGCATACCGCTGCGAGAACTCCTGGAACTGGAAGCTCCTGTGCCGGAGTATCTGGGGCGCAATGGCTCGTGAGGTGACGATTTCCACGGTCATGTCCGCCATTTCAAAAATGCTCCAGTGTCTGTTGGATATGCAGTAAGCCAGCAGTTTTTCGTAATCGAGGTTTTCCTGATGCGGGCTCGAAACCCTTGCGCAGTAGGCGATAAGTCCTTCTGCCGTAAGCGGCTTGTTTTCAGTGTCGAAACAGGGCGTTGTAACCGAGATGAGACGGACCTGCATGATCTGCGATTGTTTGGTTTTTCGGGCTTTAAATATATTGTTTTCTCGTTCAAGTTTATTACCTATTGGAACCGCAATGATTGATTTGTTGTTTGCTCTATGTATTTTAACGGTTTCTTTTTCACTCACTCAACCCATTGACCAGCCATGGCAAACATAAATTTCGGCTTCGAACATCACGCCCGCAAGCTCTATTCGGGCGCTATAGAACAGGGCATTCAGAATACGCTGGTACCCATGGTCATCGAAACGTCGGGACGAGGCGAGCGTGCTTTCGACATTTTTTCGCGTCTGCTCAGGGAGCGTATCATATTTCTCGGCAGCGGCATCGACGAGCATGTTGCTGGCCTGGTGATGGCCCAGCTCATCTTTCTTGAGTCGGAGGATCCTGAACGCGATATTTTCATCTATATCAACTCTCCGGGAGGCAGTGTGTCTGCCGGACTCGGCATTTACGATACCATGCAGTATATCCGTCCGGACATTGCGACGGTCTGCGTCGGCATGGCTGCCAGCATGGGGGCATTTCTGCTTGCCAGCGGTACAACGGGGAAACGCGCATCGCTGCCGCATTCCCGCATCATGATTCACCAGCCCTCGGGCGGTGCGCAGGGGCAGGAAACCGACATCATCATCCAGGCCCGCGAAATCGAAAAGATACGCAAGCTGCTCGAAGAGCTGCTTGCCAAACATACCGGAAGGGATGTGCTGCAGATCAGGGAGGATTCCGAGCGCGACCGCTGGATGAACGCATCCGAGGCTCTCGAATACGGCATCATCGACCAGATATTCGAAAAACGTCCGGCACCTGAAAAGGTGGATTGATCATAAGTCCGGAGATCACTTTTTTTCATCAGTCGTAACCGTCGTTATCATGAGCGAAGAGAGAGCGCCGTTCAATCTCGAAAAAACCTATAACCACCAGGAAGTCGAAAACCGCTGGAGCAGCGCCCGCTGGGAGGCATCCGGCTGTTTTCACGCCGAAAGCAGTCGCGTACTGTCAGAAGGCAAAACGCCTTATGCCGTGCTCATGCCGCCGCCGAACGTAACCGGCAGTCTCACCCTCGGCCATGTGCTGAACCATACCCTGCAGGATATTTTCATCCGGTACAGCCGTATGAAGGGTCGCGAAGCGCTCTGGCTGCCCGGTACCGATCATGCTGGCATTGCGACGCAGACCGTCGTGGAAAAAAAGCTCCGAAAGGAAGGGGTGAGCCGTCATGACCTCGGTCGCAAGGATTTTCTCGACCATGTGTGGCAGTGGCGCGAAGAGTACGGCGGGCTGATTCTTCGACAGCTTCGGAAGCTTGGCATATCCTGCGACTGGAGAAGGAACCTCTTCACCATGGACGAACGGGCGTCCGAGGCGGTCATCAATGCTTTCATCGCACTCTATCGGGACGGGCTTGTTTATCGGGGAACGCGTATCATCAACTGGTGCCCGGTCTCCCAGACCGCTCTTTCCGACGAGGAGGTGATCATGAAGCCCAGGAGGGATAAGCTGGTCTACGTCCGCTATCCTCTCGTGAAGCGTCCCGGCGAATACATCACCATCGCCACGGTTCGTCCGGAGACCATTCTCGCGGATGTGGCCATAGCGGTGAATCCCGCAGATCCCCGTTACAGCTATCTTGTCGGCGAACTGGTCGTCGTGCCGGTCGCCGGTCGCCATATACCTGTTATTGCGGATGATTACGTCGATATCGAATTCGGTACAGGTGCCCTGAAGATTACGCCGGCCCACGATCCCAACGACTATGAAGTGGCCCGGCGCCACAATCTTCCCATTCTCTCCGTAGTGGGGCGCGACGGCAGGATGACCGACGGTTACGGTTATGCCGGCATGGATCGTTTCGATGCCCGGGAGAAGATCATGGCCGATCTTGAAGAGCGCGGCAATCTCGAGCGGATAGAGGAGTACGAACATAACGTCGGGTATTCAGAACGAGCCGATGTGGTGGTCGAGCCCTATCTTTCCGAACAGTGGTTCGTTCGCATGAAGCCATTGGCCGAACGCGCGCTGCAGGTGGTCAACGACGGCCAGATCCGCTTTCATCCGCCGCACTGGATCAGTACCTATCGTCACTGGATGGAGAATATTCAGGACTGGTGCATTTCGCGCCAGCTCTGGTGGGGGCACCGCATTCCTGCCTGGTACGATCCCGAAGGCAGGGTATGGGTCGCCTCTTCTTACGAGGAGGCATGCCATCTTGCCGGCACCGACAAACTGGTGCAGGACGACGATGTGCTCGATACCTGGTTCTCGTCGTGGCTCTGGCCGCTTACCACGCTTGGCTGGACAGGTCCGCACAGTGACAACGACGATCTTCGGGCTTTCTACCCGACCGATACGCTCGTCACCGGTCCGGATATCATCTTTTTCTGGGTGGCGCGCATGATCATGGCCGGCCTCTACTTCAAGGGTGACGTGCCGTTCCGGGACGTGTATTTCACCAGCATCATCAGGGACATGAAAGGGCGCAAGCTTTCGAAATCCCTCGGCAATTCGCCCGATCCCCTCAGGGTGATCGACATCTATGGTACCGATGCGCTGCGTTTTACCATCATTTATATCGCGCCCCTCGGTCAGGATGTGCTTTTCGGTGAGGAAAAGTGCGAGCTGGGCCGGAACTTTGCCACAAAACTCTGGAATGCGTCGAGGCTCGTTTTCATGCAGCGTGAAAAGTATTTTGCTTCGCCTGAAACGTTCGAAGAGGCATATCAGGGTTTCGTACCCGATACTGGCGCTTTTACGTTCGCCGAAGAGGATGTGCTCATGGCGAAATACCACGCCATGCTCGACCGCTACCACTCGGCATTCGGGCAGTTCAGGATCAACGATATCGTCAGAAACGTCTACGACTTTTTCTGGGGCGATTACTGCGACTGGTATCTCGAAGCCCTCAAGACAGCGCTTTCCGTGTCTTCAGATCCTGACGAAGCTCGCCGGGCAGTTCTTCTTGCCGTCCATGTCCTGGAGGGAACGCTCAAAGCGCTGCATCCCGTCATGCCGTTTATTACCGACGAGATCTGGCACCATATTGCCAGACGCCCTGAAGAGAGTACGATAGCGCTCTCCCGGATTCCCGATCCGATTCAGGAGTGGCTTGATCGCGATATCTCCCTTTCTCTCCTGCCCAGAGCGGTTATTTCGGAAGTCAGAAGCCTCCGATCCCTTTTCGCCGTTCCGGCGTCGAGTACCGCTCCCCTGATTCTTAAAGCCCGTGACGGGAGATCTTTCGACGTATTTTCAGCCAACAGGGAGATTATTGCGGCAGCGACGAAATGTGGCGTAGAAATAGCTGAATCTTTTACGAGGCCGGAACATGCAGCAGCCTCGGTGGTGGAGGGCAATGAACTTTTTATCCAGCTTGAAGGGTTAATATCGTTCGAAAAAGAACGGGCGCGGCTTCAGAAGGAGATCGGCAGCATTTCTTCATATGTGACCTCATTGAAGAAGAAACTATCAAATGATGGGTTCGCGGCAAATGCTCCATCGGACGTGATTGAGAAGGAACGGGCAAAACTGGCCGAAGCGGAAAGAAATCTTGAAAAACTGACTATTAACCTTCAGGTTCTTGCTTAATGCAGTTGCCTGTTTTTTTGTCAGTTGCCGGAGAGCGGACATGCGGGTGGGCCTGCTGTTCCGTAAAATCCCTTTTTTAATTTTATTTCTAAATGGATATTTTCTCCGTTTATGTTGAGAGGAAAAACCATCACTTCATGATGCCTGCCCACAGGTTTGCAGGGAGTGTATCAAGACAATGAGGCAGTTGAAAATAAGCAAACAAATCACCAACAGGGAGAGCCTTTCGCTCGACCGTTACCTTCAGGAGATCGGTAAATACGATCTGCTCACTGCGGATGACGAAGTTAAACTTACCATGGCCATCAAGGCGGGCTACGATATGCCGGTCGATACCGTGGAGTACAAGCGGGCGAAGCGCGCGCTCGACAAGCTCATCAAGGGGAACCTTCGCTTTGTGGTTTCAGTGGCAAAGCAGTACCAGAATCAGGGGCTGACGCTCGGCGACCTGATCAACGAGGGTAATCTCGGTCTGATCAAGGCGGCCAAGCGGTTCGATGAAACAAGAGGGTTCAAGTTCATCTCCTATGCGGTCTGGTGGATCCGCCAGTCAATTCTTCAGGCACTTGCCGAACAGTCGAGGATCGTGCGTCTTCCCCTGAACAGGGTAGGCACCCTCAACAAGATCAGCAAGGCATACAGCCAGCTCGAACAGGAGTACGAACGCGATCCGAATACCAAAGAGCTGGCAAATCTGCTCGACATGGACTCACAGGATGTTGCCGATACGCTCAAAATTGCCGGACGTCACGTATCGGTTGATGCGCCGTTTGCGCAGGGAGACGACAACCGATTGCTCGATGTGCTGCAAAATGACGGTCATCTTCCCGATCACGGCCTGAACCGCGACTCGCTCACGCTCGAAGTGGAGCGTTCGCTTTCTGTGCTCGCCCCTCGGGAGGCCGACGTCATCCGCTCCTACTTCGGTATCGGCATGGACAACCCGCTTACGCTCGAAGAGATCGGAGAGAAGTTCAAGCTTACCCGGGAACGCGTCAGGCAGATCAAGGAGAAAGCCATCAGAAGGCTTCGCCAGTCTGCGTACAGCAAGATTCTCAAGGAGTATATCGGAAGCTGATGATGGCGGATTTTTCCGCTTGAGTCTCACTCGTTATTACGGATCCCTGTCAGTTCAGGTCTGACAGGGATTTACGCTTTTTACAAGACGGACAGCGTCATTTTCCCTGAGGCCGGTCATCAGGGCAGCATTGCCGTTTCGTACGGCTATCTCGATCGTTCCGAAACTTCCCCCGTAAGCCAGCAGTTCTCCTTCAGAGACGTCTCCGTACGTTCTCGACAGAGGTAAAGACGGCATTCCGGCCGCTTCTACGCGCCATTCAGCGGGATTTCCGGGCAGTGCGGAGTCGATTGTCGTGACGAGATTGCCGAAGTGGTCGGTGAACAGCACGTACCCTCCGATTGCCCTGCCGTTATCCTCCGTGCGGCCGCCGTTCGACGGCAGAGTGATGCACGATGCCGGGTCGAGAGGTTCGCCAAGCTTTTCGAATGGAAAACCAGCGGCAAGATTGGCGGCCGCAGGCGAAAAAATGTCTCTGCCGTGAAAGGTCGCGCTCTGCATCGGCAGCATCACGTCGGGGTTGGCGATGCTCGAACAGGCGATGATGGCCTGCCCCGCCAGTACAGGGGTCAGAAGCCCGTTATCCGGAGCAAGGAATATCTGTCTGTCCGTTTTTACGGCGATCGGTTTTCTCGATGTGCCGACTCCCGGATCGACCACCGAGACCGTGATTGTTCCTTCCGGGAGAAACGGTACGGTTCGTTCGAGGAGGAAAGCGCCGTGCGCGATATGTTGCGGCATGACGGCGTGGGTGAGGTCGATGATGTTCACGGCAGGATGAATGGAAAGAATCACGCTTTTCATCTGTCCGATATAGGTGTCATCGGTACCGAAGTCCGTCATCAGCGCGATGAGGGGAATATGTGGCTTACGGCCGTTCATGTCGATGCCTTGCGATAGAGCAGCAGGCCTGCGGCCAGAAACAGCATGAGCGGCAGCCATGCCGCAACCCAGGGTTCTATGATGCCGTTATACCCCATTGTGGCTACGGTTCTCTGCATGCCGAGAAAAAGCAGGCCGATAAAGAGCGCCAGGGCAATTTCCGCTGCGCGTCCGTTGCGTTGTTTCATGGTGGCAAGCGGTACGCCGATAAGAATGACGATCATCGAGGCCAGCGGCATGGCGATTTTGGCGTGCAGTTTGACGGAAGCACGTTCAAGCTTCGGAAATCCCGCCCGCGCTTTATCGACAAGATATCGGTAGTGCTGCAGGAGGGTCATCTCATCCGGCTGCAGATTCAGTTCCCTGAGGGATTGCGGCGAAACGTCAAGCCCGAGCGTGTCGCTGCCGCTGCTGAATTCCGATGAGCCTGTGTCGGCGACGAACGACCGTCGTGAAGCAACCGGTATTATCCATCGCTGCAGCTGCGGATTGAACGCCATTTCGGGCGCATCTGTTCTCGAACGCAGACGGGATCCGTCGAATCGCTCGATAGTCACATCTTTTGCCGTCGAGCGAAGGGGATCGAACGATCCGATGGTTACGACGCTGCCGTCAGGTTCGAGAAGCTGGATATTGATCCCGTCGTGAAGTCCCCGGTGAGTCTGGTTGAGCATGGTGCGTTTGTATGCGATTCTTGCGCCTGCAGCTGCGGGTTCGACAATCGAGGCGTTGAAGAAATTGACGAGAGCTATAAGAGTGCCGCCGATCATGAACGGAAGGATAATTTGACGCATACCGATGCCCGCAGATCCCAGCGCCGCCAACTCATTCGATGCGGAAAGCCTGCCTGCGGCAAGAATGGAAGAGAGAAGCGCGGCTACAGGCGCTGTAATCTGAAACGTTGCGGGTATCGTCAGCGAGTAATAGTGCAGGATGCCGATCGTGCCGATATTCTGATCGACGAAGTCGTCGAGATTTTCCACCATGTCGATCAGCATGAACAGCAGTACGAAAGCGATCGAAGCAAAGAGAAACGATGCCGCAAATTGCCGGAAGATATACCGGCTGAGCACTTTCATAATGGTATGGCTGTGCAGTTATGGGATAGTGCGTCAATTGAACCCTCCGGCGATTGTTGTCGATCGGAGGGTTCAATTGACGCTTCCGTATCGTTCAGTAACCAAAAAGTTCTTCGAGTTTCAACTCCCTGACCTCGCCATATCTGCCGAGCGTCTGCATGTCGAGCCTTGAGGTGTCACCAAGCACCAGCATGACATGGTTCCTTTTTCCGAAATGCTTCAGGTGAAAGTTCTGTACGTCGCCAAGTTCCATTTTCGGGACATGATGGTAGATATCCTGCCTGATATCCCGGTCGAGTCCGAGTCTTCTTGCGTCTTCGTAGTTGAAGAGTACTTCCGTTCTTGTGAGCCGCTCCGAAGCGATTTTCTGCATAATGCCGTTTTTGGCCGATGCGAACAGTTCCGGTGATTCAGGCAGTTCCCGCATGAGGACGCTGATGCCCTCAAGAGCTTCAGGCAGCTTGTCTGCCTGGGTGCCGATGTAGCTGAAAATATAGCTGTGGCGATCCCGGAATTTCGGCATTCTGTATACCGAGAAGACCGAATAAGCCAGCGCTTTGGCTTCCCGAAGTTCCTGAAACACCACTGACGACATGCCGCCTCCGTAGTATTCGTTGAACAGCGTCGCCAGCGGCACCATAGAGGAGTCGTAGGGTTCATCCCGTGAAAGCATGATAACCTCTGCCTGCGTCATGTCGTAGTCAACCACGTAGACCAGGTTTTTCTGCTGATCGAGCTCGGGGAAGGCATCGGCGACGGGAGTTGGCAAAAAGGTTTCCGGATAGCGGCGCACGGTACGCAGCTCCGCAAGCAGCGCATCTGCGGTGGCCGGTCCGTAATAGAGCACCCGGTGCCGGTATTGCATGAGGTTACGGATCTCGTCGAGCAGCTCAGCCGACGAGACCTGATCGAGTTCCCTGTCGGAGAGAACATTGGTGAACGGGGATGCAGGGCCGTATTTGCCGTAGCTTGCCATGGCCTCGAAAAGAATTTTTCGTTTCGAGAGTTTGTCGTCGGCCCGTTCCTTCATGGTGCCGGCTTTCAGCTTGTCCAGTGCTCCTTCGTCTCCCACGGTGTCGGTCAGCAGCTGTTCGAGGAGGTGGATCGATGCGGAAAAGTACTTTTGCAGCCCCGAGAGTTTCAGGTAGACATAATCGTCCGACGTGAAAGCCGAGAAGCTTGCACCGATTTTGTAGAGTTCCCGGCTGAATTCGGCAGGCGGGAGTGCGGATGTGCCAAGATAAGAGAGATAATCGAGCGCCAGATCGATTTTCCTGCTGTGGTTTTTACCGATATCGAACACATAGTAGATGCTGAACAGGTCGTTTTCCCGGTTTTGCAGGTGGTGCAGCCTGATGTCGGCATTGAGGTCATGGAAACCTATGTTTTTGTGGTAATCGAGGAACGATGGTTCTATTTCCTCCGACTTCCTGGAGAGGATTTCGCCGGCAAATTTCGACGATGTATCCCTGTTCACCCTGATTGGCGTGATCGGGGGTTTCTGGATTTTCGGACTGCTTTTTTCGGTTCCGTGTTCTTTGTACACCGCAACGTAATTGCTGCCGTAACGGGCTTTTGCGAACGCAACGAGATCTTCTTTCGTAATGTTCTGCAACCGGTCGATCTGTGTTGCATAATCGTGCCACTCCATTCCCCAGATGAACGAATCCACGTATGCTTCGACCCTTCCACGGTTGGTTTCGTAAAGCTTGAGCTGTTCGATCTTCAGGTCGTTGACCGCTGCTTCGAGCAGCCAGTCGGGAAAGTTGCCCTGCTTGAGCTGTTCAATCTGTTCGAGCAGCAATTCCTGCACCTGGTCGAGGCTCTGGCCCTCGCGCGGCTTCGCGCTCAGGAGATGAGCGGAATAGTCCTTCATCATCACGAGCATCGATCCCGCATCGAGCGTTTTCTGCTGCTGGTTCAGGTTCAGGTCTATCAGGCCGGCGGTCTGGTTATACAGCACCTTGTCTATCAGCGTCAGGTAGTCGGCTTCATTGGAGTTCACACCGCTGAACCGGAATCCGATTACGATTTCTTCGGCTTCGGGTCCCCTGATTTTTCTGACGACCGGTTTTGCAAGCGGTTCTTCGACGGCAGGAGTGAACGGCGGAACTTCCTTTGGCTGCAGGATTGAGAATTTTTCGTCGATCAGTCTGATGGTCCCGTCAGGATCGAAATCACCGGCTATGCAGATGGCCATGTTGTTCGGCACGTAATAGCTGCGGTAGTAGTTGATGACGTTCTTTATCGACGGATTTTTCAGATGTTCCGCCTTGCCGATAGTGGTCTGGGTGCCGTAGGTATGCCTGCTGAACAGACCCTCGAAAAGATTCTCCCAGATTTTTCGGCTGTCGCTGTCCATGGTCATGTTCTTTTCCTCATAGACCGTTTCGAGTTCGGTGTGAAAAAGCCTCATGACCGGATTGCGGAACCGCTCAGCCTCGATGGTAAGCCACTGGTCGAGTTTGTTCGACGGTATATCGTTGATGTAGACCGTCTGTTCTACCCAGGTATAGGCGTTGGTGCCCTGAGCACCGATCGAGTTAAGCAGCTTGTCGTATTCGTTCGGGACGGTGTACAGGGCGGCAGCATTCGATATGCTGTCGATGTCCCTGTAAATGGCCGCCCGTTTGTCAGGGTCGGCTGTCGTCCTGTATTCTTCGTAGAGGTTGATGATTTTTTCAAGCTCGGCATGCTCTTTTTCGTAGTCGAGAGATCCGATGGAATCTGTTCCCTTGAAAAGCATGTGTTCGAGATAGTGGGCAAGACCGGTTGTTTCAGCAGGGTCGTTCTTGCTGCCGGCCCTGACAGCGATCGAAGTGAAAATTCTCGGTTCGTCGTGATAGGGGCTCATATACACGGTCAGGCCGTTGCTGAGCCTGTAGATTCTTGTATGGAGGGAATCTCCGGGTACTGTCGTGTACGGATATGCGTCGGTCGAATGCTTCACTTCATTTATCATGGGCCTGCAGGATAGTAAATGCATAAAAAAGAAAAGGGCTACGCCCGCCGTGGCAAGGAGCTTTCCCTGTCGTGAATAATGGACAGCAGTCATTGGAAAAAATATAATAATCGGATTTCCTGAGCACTATTGCAACTATCGATGGGCAACAGACGAAAAATACCATACTTTACGCGCAGGAAGGGCAAATCCTGCTCCGGGTTGCAGAACGAACAGCCATTGCTAATAGTTCTTTTTGCTGCAAGTATTTATGGATAACCACAAGTATGAGGGAGTTAGCGGAATGACCGGCGAACAATACAGGCTCGTGAGTCCCTACGGGCCGGCAGGCGATCAGCCGAAGGCGATCGAACAGCTTGTCGGAGGAGTGCGGAGGGGCGACCGGTGGCAGACGCTGCTTGGAGTGACCGGTTCCGGCAAGACGTTCACGATTTCCAATGTCATTGCGCAAGCGGGAAGGCCCGTACTGGTGATGAGCCATAACAAAACGCTCGCTGCGCAGCTGTACGGGGAACTCAGGCAATTTTTTCCCGACAATGCTGTGGAATATTTTATCAGTTATTACGATTTCTATCAGCCCGAAGCATATCTGCCCGCGCTCGACAAGTATATCGCAAAAGATCTTCGCATCAACGACGAGATCGAACGGCTGCGGCTCAAGGCTACCAGCGCATTGCTCAGCGGGCGCAGGGACGTGATCGTGGTCAGTTCGGTCAGCTGCATTTATGGTCTCGGATCGCCCGAAGAGTGGAAGTCCCAGATCATCGAACTTCGTCCCGGAATGGAAAAAGATCGTGACGAATTTCTCCAGGAACTGGTGTCCCTGCACTATGTCAGGGACGATCTTTCTCCCGCTCCCGGCAAGTTCCGGGTACGGGGGGATATCATTGATCTCGTTCCAGCCCATGAAGAGCTTGCCCTTCGAATCGAATTTTTCGGTACGGAAATCGAGAGCCTGCAGACTTTCGACATGCAGACCGGAGAGGTGCTGGGTCGAGACGACTATGCGTTCATCTATCCTGCCCGCCAGTTCGTTGCCGGCGAAGAGCAGATGCGGCATGCAATGCTGGCAATCGAGAACGAACTGGCCGGATGCCTGAACGAACTGCGCGCCGATAACCGTCTTATAGAAGCCCGCCGTCTTGAAGAGCGTACCCGTTACGATCTGGAGATGATGAAGGAACTTGGCTACTGTTCCGGCATCGAGAACTATTCGAGGCACCTTGCCGGACGCAAAGCCGGGGAGCGTCCCCACTGTCTGCTCGATTACTTTCCTGAAGACTATCTTGTCGTGGTTGACGAATCGCATGTCACGCTGCCGCAGATACGGGGCATGTACGGCGGTGACCGGTCGCGCAAGACCATTCTTGTGGAGCACGGCTTCAGGCTTCCCTCGGCACTCGACAACCGTCCGCTGCAGTTCGACGAGTATCTCGATCTGGTACCGCAGGTGATCTGCGTGAGCGCCACACCCGGCGATCTCGAATTGCAGCTCTCCGGAGGCGTGATCGTCGAGCAGGTTGTCCGGCCGACCGGACTGCTTGATCCTCCTGTGGAGGTGCGGCCAGTGAAGGGCCAGATCGATAATCTGCTCGAAGAGATCCGCCGTCACATGGCCAGGGGATTCAAGGTGCTGGTCATGACCCTTACCAAGCGGATGTCCGAAGATCTCGACGCGTTTTTTCGCAAGGCAGGCATCCGTTCGCGTTATCTGCATTCTGAGATAAAAAGCCTCGAGCGCATGCAGATTCTCAGGGAGCTTCGTGCAGGCGACATCGAGGTGCTTGTCGGGGTGAACCTGCTGCGCGAAGGGCTCGATCTTCCCGAAGTATCGCTTGTTGCCATTCTCGACGCCGACAAGGAAGGGTTCCTTCGCAATACCCGTTCGCTCATGCAGATTGCCGGTCGTGCGGCGCGCAATGTCGAAGGATTCGTGGTGCTCTATGCAGACGTCATCACCCGCTCCATTCAGGAGGTGCTCGATGAAACCGCACGCCGTCGGCGGATTCAGGAGCTGTACAACGAGGAGCATGGTATCGTGCCGCAGTCCATCGTCAAATCCATGGAGCAGGTGTTCAACACCACCAGCGTCGCCGATGCTGAAGAGCGTTACCGCAGAAAACGCTTCGGGCTCGAACCGAAACCCGACAGGATGCTTTCGTCTCTTATCGGCACGCTCACCGCTGAAGAGTGTTATGCGATGGCGGCCGAACTTCGCCTTGAAATGCAGGAAGCCGCCGAGAGTATGGAGTACGAAAAAGCCGCGTACCTTCGCGATGAAATAACGAAGTTCGAGCAAAGGGGAGCCGATGCCGGAAAAAAAGGGTAGCTCATTTCTTATTCCTTCGTTTTGCTTATGGCGAAATAAAATCATATAAGAATAGATAGAGGAACATAACTGATACCGGAAGAGGGGAAGCGACCGCATATGCTTGCACAGATAGAGAAAAACCATTACGAAAAACTGCACGAGATACTGCGTCTTTGCCGCAGCAATCTCAAGAACTCCGACGAATCGCTCGTTCAGCGCGCG
>Ga0194127_10001792_pt1 | contig 30620 bp, 26 predicted proteins | sample TA2KigC100mmetaG_FD_148624 | JGI IMG/M metagenome (GOLD analysis project Ga0194127, IMG submission 148624) | Freshwater microbial communities from Lake Tanganyika, Tanzania - TA2015036 Kigoma Deep Cast 100m | ecosystem: Environmental > Aquatic > Freshwater > Lake | place: Tanzania: Lake...
AAAATATAAATGGAAATGAATACGAAAGTATAATCCTCAACAATGGGCAAGAATGGTTGACAAGTAACCTGAGAGCTACAACGTTTAACGATGGAACCGAATTGGCAATGATTACAGATAATGAAATCTGGTCCACTACATCAAGCCCGTCATATTGTTTTTATCAGAATAATCCCACAAATTCGGATACCTACGGTAATCTCTACAATTTTTTCGTGATATCAGCGGATAAAAATATTTGTCCAATAGGGTGGAGAGTACCTACTGAATCAGATTGGAGTGAATTGACAAGCTCTTTGGGTGGATTGGGTTTAGCAGGAGGCAAGTTGAAATTTGAAGGTTTTGATTTTTGGTCCACCCCAAATACAGATGCAACCAATGAAATTCGTTTTGATGCCTTACCCAATGGTTGCAGATACAATGGCGGATTTTTTAATAACCTTAATTATTACAGTTTTCTCTGGACGGCTTCAGAATTGGATACCACCTATGCTTGGTTTAGGTCATTGAAATACGATAATGGAACCACGGTACGAAATTTCTCAAAAAAACAGAGTGGCTATGGAATTCGATGTATGCGAAATTCAAGCTCTGAAATTATTGAACTTGATAATGAGTCTTGCAATATTTACCCTAATCCCACAAATGGGTTTATAAATGTACATTTTAGTAATATCCAGGAGGAAGAAATTAATTTTTCTTTACTTGATCAAATGGGTAAAATAATTGAACGCGGGCAGTTGCAAAATAATATGCTCGATTTTTCAAATGTTGATGATGGTCTCTTTGTTTTGAGGTTTGAATATTTAAATAAAATAATTACTTTTAAACTCTGTAAATTATAACATATAAATCTTTATTTATGTATAAAAAATTACTCGTTTTAAGTCTGTTAATCCCAGTCCTTAGTTTAGCTCAAGTTTCAAATAATAATGGTCAACTTGATAATTTAGAGGAGTTATCGACAAAATATACCATCCCTGTTACTATGCCAGACGGAATAAACTTAATGATGGACGTGTACTTGCCTGTTTTGCGTGATTCACTTGTCATAAATATTGATATACTTGGACAATCTGTTCCGATTGAAGTTCTAAAAAAAGGTGTGCAATTCATAATGTATGACTCAATTAATGGTCAGCCAAATCCAAATCCTTATCAGTTGCCAATGGTTTATTCGAGAACTCCTTACAACAAAGGAGATTGGGATGGCATTGCTGCTCCGATCAATATGCTCGGTTTCGCATACGGTATCCAAGATATGAGGGGCAGGTATTCGTCGGAAGGTGTTTACATGCCGATTTACAGTGATAGTTGGGATAAAAATGCATACCACCCAACCTACGGACACGTTCTTGATGTTACGCCGCTCAGCGATCCTCGCAATGGAAATCGTCACGAGGACGGATACAATACCCTTCAGTTTTTATTGAATAAAGATTGGATGTTTGATAACGATCAAGACGGTGTTCCGGAGACGAGCGCAAAGTTAACGAACGGTCGTTTGGGTACTTTTGGGGCCTCTGCATTAGGATATAACCAATATCAGTTGGCCGCAGCAAGAAAAATAGATCCGAGTCAACCTGGTCTGAAATGTATGGTTCCTATTGTTGCAACCCAAGAATTTTTTAGAAGTACGGGATATCAAAATGGGGTGTTTGCTGATAACCTTGTGAATGGTTGGTTAAAAGGTCAAATTTTCACGGGCACAGACGACGATTTAAATGAGATTGACAACGACCTCGATAATAATTTACATTCAGCAACGGATTATGGGTTACCTAATAAATTTGTTGCTGCCACAAATGCGATTGAGCATTTTTCAAGTGTGCGTTATTTAAATGGTCCTGCGGGCTATTATCCGAATAGCATCGGTCGTAAAGACATGGATGCTTCAAGAGCCCCGGTGAATGCTCTTGGATTCGGTGATTCGCTTGGTCAGTTTAGCAGATATACAAACATGGAAGTTCCTGCTTATCACCTCACTGGTTGGTGGGATATTTTTATTGATGGTCAAATTGAAACTTGGAATTTGATGCGTCAGCACCTCGATCCAACTAAGAAAAATAAATATTTACAAAAATTAGTCATCGGTCCATGGGCGCATCAAACCATTGGCAGCTTGACGACTGGTGATATGAATTACAAATCAAGTGTTTATAATGTTTTGGGTATAGACCTAGATGCTTTCTCAGATGCTGATTTACCGATTGCCCAGGCTGTAAATTCTGAATTAATTCAGTGGTTTCGTTACAATTTAAATTATGATTCAACGCAATATTTAGGAGAGCCAAAAGCTTTTATTAAGGCATCAAGCACATGGAGTTCTTTACTTGGTTCCGTGGAGGTTCGTGTTCCTGCCGAAGACTATAAGATTCCACTCAATATGTTGTTAAGCTTTTTAACCGGTTCGTCGCCATTGGAGGGAATTAAGGTCGCGGTTCGCTCAAATCCCAATGACCCAATAGGTAACATAACATCTTATGATATACCGCCTACCGGGACTCCACTTATTTCAGGTCTAGATTCTTCGCAGGTCTTAGCGGTGGAATACAACGATTTTACCGATGTTCCTGATGTACGGATGTATGTAATTGGACCTGTTGACGATGGAACAACTGTGAATGAGAATGTGGGCAACTATTGGCTTGGTGCAAATTCATTTCCTTTGGAGCAAGGAGTAACTCCTACCGATTTTTATCTTCACAAAAATGGGGATATAAATATTTCAGCTCCAACGACAAACGAAGGTACACTGATGTATTTGCATGATCCAGATGATCCTGTTAAATCAATTGGTGGAGCAAACATGATTGTGCGAACGCCCGACGGACTTCGTGACAGTCAGGGTCAGTTCAATTTAGTTGAGTGGACTGAACATACGATGGATCGTCCCGGGGTTCTTCAGTTTGAAACAGAAGCTTTAACAGATACCTTGTCCATCGCGGGGTTTCCCCAAGTAACGCTATACGCGAAGTCAAATCCAGCAGGTGTTACAGACGGGCCAACCGACACAGATTTTCATATTCGAATTGTGGATGTATATCCTGACGGAAGACAAATGTTTGTAAACGAAGGTTGTGTAAATGCCCGTGGTAGACATTATGCGCGTTCTGTTGCAATGGGGCAGGAAGATGATAATGCAGTATTTGACAATATCAATATCGGAGAGATCTATGAGTACGTATTCAATATGTTACCAATTGCTTACACTTTTGGGCGGGAACATAAAATGAAAATATTAATCTCCAGTTCTAACTATTCAAAGTATCAGTCAAATCCGAATTTACCGATTATGCCCAATGAATTTTTTAGAAGAAGACCTGGCGATGGTCAATCCTACGTTTTTGAGGGTGAGGAAATGTTCCCACGTGTAGCCATTCAACGTGTAGCTTTTTCCACAGAATATCCTTCTCGAATCAAATTACCGGTATTGAATCAATCAATAGCCTCTGTTTTTGAAAATGAGCAAGAAACGGCTGATTTTAATGAATTACTGATGTTTCCTAATCCGACAAATTCAGTAACAACCCTTTCTTTATCCAATGCATCGGACTACGATGTGCATGTTTATGATATTCTTGGAAATGAACTGCTAAATGCTTCATTTTATGGAGATACTTATCAGCTGAGAACGGACAAAATGCAAAACGGAACCTATTTAGTGAAAGTGTTCGATAATGCTTCCAATAAATTCCGAGTAAGTAAACTAATCAAATCAAACTAATTTATCATGAAAAAACTTCTTTTTTTAGGAACCCTCCTGGTGATGTCTAATACGTTTGGACAATTAATGACGCAAAGTTCGGATCCGGCAGCAGGTACTGTCAGCAGTTTATACCTCGCGGACTCCAATGTTGTAAAATACGAAAATATCACAGGGTCTGGGGTGACGTGGGACTATTCAGGCATTCTTGGTGTTGATACTGATGGTGATGGAGTTCCAGAGGTTCGCACTTTAAGTGTTGCAAATGTTGACCCCAACTCAAACGACTCTCTTTTTCCTGGAGCAACGAAAAAATACATCGTGAATGATCAAATAATTACGTACTACAATACAACCGATACAACGCGAATTTCTCAAGGTTTTAAGTTTGTAGAACCTTCCTTGGGGGATGTTTACAATTTTTGGGATACCATTCCTCAATTATTAAATACCTACCCATTTGATTTAGGAAGCACCTCATATGCACCGATGTCTGGAAGAATTTACAGTTACAATCCTACCGTTTCAATCGATACGTTTGCAATTGGTTCTGCTTCCGCTACGATTGATGGTGTTGGCACATTGAAGCTTGGTACTGTGGACTATCCGAATACATTTCGTTACCACTTTACCGATACAATCAACTCCTATGTAACAATTAACGTATTGGGAATTAGTTCTCCGGTTGTTTTAAGCAGAGATGTTTATGAATATTACAATGCGGTAAGTCCGCTACCTATTTTTGTGATCTATTCAGTTAATAATTCCATACTAAACATTCCAAATAACGTTGTTTTATCGCGTGAATTACCATCTGAAAATGTTGGAATTGGTGAATGGTCTCTCATTTCAGAGCTAATGGCTTATCCGAATCCTTCTCAGGACAAATTTTACATCAATCTTCCTACAGGTACACATGCAAATGTCTATAATCAATTTGGAAAAAAGTTGTTTGCACAGGTATCAAACGAAGTTGATTTGAGTGGTTATTCCTCAGGAGTTTACTTCTTATCTGTTGAAAAAAATGGAATCAGTAAAATGATTCGCTTACTGAAAAATTAGTTTGTAGAAAGTTGAAGTGAAAGGTTGTCTTAAGGCAACCTTTTTTATTTATAAAACGTAATTTTCGCCTTATGAAAAAAATCTATTTTGTAATAATCGGTATAGTTTTTCATGTATTTTCTCACGCTCAAAGTTTTTCCTCTCCGGAAAGTGTGGAATTCGATGCGCAAAATAATCGCTGGTTTGTTGGACAGAATGGTTCTGGAAAAATAAATATTTACGATCCCAGTACGGGTATGTTATCATCATTTGCAAGTAATATTCCAAATGGTCCTCATGGCATTGAAATATTAGCAAATACCTTATACTGTTGTGATGGTAATAAAATTAAAGGATATGATTTGGGAAGTGGAAATTTAGTGTTCAATCTTACATTGAGTGGTTCAACTTTTTTGAATGGACTCACAACGGATGGATCAAATTTTCTTTTTGCAACAGATTTTAGTGCAAAAAAGATATTCAGAATAAACCCGCAATCAAATACATTTAATCTGATGGCGTCGACAACAAAAACACCGAATGGTATCTATTACGATCAAGCCAACAACCGCTGCGTTTTTGTCACTTGGAGTAATAATGCTTCAATTCAAGCCATGAGTCTTGCGGACAGTTCCATATTAACATTGAAGTCAACAAACCTGGGAAATATGGATGGAATTACGCGGGATCAAAACGGGAATTGGTATTTTACTGCATGGAGTAATAATTCATTGCTTAAAGTTGATGCGGCATTCGTAGATAATCCAATCCCTGTGCTATCAGGTTTAAGCAGTCCTGCAGATATCGACATAAATGCGACTGGGGATTCGATTGCTATTCCAAATTCAGGAACTGCAAACAATGTGGTATTCTATGAAGTTGAAAATTCAGCAGGTCAAAACGAGCTAGAACAGTCTGAGTATATGAAAGTATTCCCAAACCCAAGTGGTCAAAATGAATTTAATATAATACTTCAGGAACCGATAATTAATGGAACAATTCAACTAATCAATTCAAAAGGAGAAATTGTTTTGTCTTCTAGCGCTAATGGAACTATTTTTTCCTTAAATCCAGAGCATTTACCAAGCGGAACTTATCTAGTTGTGGTAAAAACCATCCATTCATCACTTCATTACAAGAAATTCATTATCATTCAATGATATTTTCATCATAAAGTGCCTTGATTTTAAAGTGTAGTAAATCAAAGTGTATGGCTAATTTATTTAATAAGTTTTCTGAGATTACTTTGTACCTAGAACAAAATCAATTTCATTAAAATATTCTTTAGCACAAACGTTTACGTTTTTCTTTTTGGGGTCAATTTTTATTTCTTTATTCGGACCGCTAATTTCGTTCCCGTAATCAGCTTCTTTAACTAAATGTCGTATTAAATTTTCATCAGAATCAAAGTAATATCGGTACTCATAGCTCCAGGTCTCCGCACCACCGGTAACAAATATGAAGAATATTTTTCCTTTTCTTTTGTATATAGAAACTTCCTGACCCCATTCGTATCCCAAGAAATTTCCCCTTATTAGTTCAAAATCTTCATTTAAATTGCAGGTTTTAACAATTTGTTTATAAGGAGAATGGTCACTTTCTTCAGATAATCCCCTCTCATAGCGAGTTTTACTTTTGGTTTTACAATTCTGCATACCTATTTTTTGTATTTCGCCATACCAAGTTCTAATTTGTTCAACTCTTTCTTCAACGGTTAATTCTGGTTCTTCGCTATCTTCGATTCGAGTTTTACCATCTAAATTTTTATTATTTATATCTGTTGTACTTACTTTTCTAGTATTTTTTTTTTCTGCGTTTTCAACTGAATCTCCCGTACATCCCGAAAATAATAATAATAGTAGTGTCATAGTAAGAAAGTTATTATTCATAATTCTTTATGTTTTGGTATTTATTTTTCAAAGATATCTTTATTTTTTAATAAAAATTTAAAGAAATTTAAACCACTTTTTTTTTTTTTTTTCGTAGAATGTGATTTGGATTCCATTAATTCTTGTTTTGAATGAAAAAGTTCTTACTTATACTTGTTGGTTTTTTATTTTCCTCCGGAGTTTATTTTTACTTCTTTTTTAAAAAAAATGATAGAAATAATAAAGCTATCTTAAAACAAAAAAAGGAGGTGAAGTTAAAGAATTTTATTTTACCTTATTTGGAGGATTCGACATTCATTTTTTCGTTGAATTATAGCTCAGACTCGCTGGACACCACTTCGCAAATTTATTTCTATCAAAAATATTCTGATGATTCAAACATACTTTGTTTTCGTGGTAATGCGCAACGTTCAAGATCTTCAATAGGCAAGCTAACTAGCAGTCCAAAAAAAATTCAAATAAAATGGAAATTTAAAACCGATATAGATCCTACTAGAACCCATTTAGGAGTATGGGGAGGTGGTACCGGATGGACAGGTCAACCATTATTTGTTCATTGGAAATCAGGGTCAAATTGGAGAAAAAATCTTCGTTCTTCATTTTATAATAGAAAGGAATTGAAAGAAGTTATAGTAGGGTCACTATGTGGTAAAGTCTATTTTTTGGAATTAGAAAATGGAATAGAAATAAGAAATCCCATAAGTATTAAAAATCCAATAAAAGGAACAATATCCATAGATCCAAGATTAAATGGTAATTTATATATTGGACAAGGAATTAAACATACAGAAAAATTTGGTAATTATTTTTATAATATGTTTACGGGTGATTTACTCAAGTATAATTCAGGTAATGATCAGTTTTCAAATCGATATTGGGGTGCATTTGATAGTAATCCCTTAATTGATGAAAAAAATCAAATTCTATTTTGGCCTGCTGAAAATGGATTAATATACAGATTTGATTTACAAAAATTAAATAAAGAGCCCATTAAATTTAGATATACAAAATTAAATAAACCTCATCAAGGAATTGAATCAAGTTTCGGGGCTTACAGAAACCTAGGTTATTTTTCTGATAATAATGGTAATGTTTTCTGTCTTAATCTAAAAACAATGAAACCAGTTTGGTATTTTGATAATTTGGATGATTCAGATGCTAGTATGGTAGTTGATATAATTGAGGATAAACCGTTTCTCTATATCGGAAATGAGGTTGATAAACAAGGCTTAAGCGGCAAGTCTTTTTTTAGAAAAATAGACGGTTTATCTGGAAAAGAAATTTGGAATATTGAACGAACTTGTTCAAGCAATATCGGTGGATCAAATGTTAATAATGGTGGAATTTTAGCTACTTGCTTGGTTGGAAAGGGAAAAGCAAGGGATCTTATAATTACTGTTTTTTCTAGATTAAATAATGATAATGGTGGAGAAATTGTTGCTGTGAATAAAGAAACAGGTAAAGAAATCTATTCTATAAAATTGAATTCGTATTCGTGGTCATCGCCTGTTGATGTTTATGACAAAGAAGGGAATATGTACTTTATTCATGGTGATGTATCAGGAAATTTAAATCTTTATGATGGAAAAACCGGTTTAGTAATAGATTCCATTGTTCTTGAGGGTGCAATAGAGTCTTCTCCAATTACCGTAGATAATAATCTCATAATTGGGACACGTGGCGGGTATATCTATAATATTTCAATCAAATAGCATACATATTTCCTAAATATTTTAACGTTGGTCAACTCAAAAGTTTATTGTTTTTTAAATACCTTTGTTACTTATTTTCATAAAGGAAAACATGAAAAAGATCCAAATGGTCGATTTAGGCTCTCAATACGAGAAAATAAAGCCTGCAATAGACTCAGCAATTACTGAAGTAATTACCAATGCAAATTTCATTAATGGTCAGGAAGTAATCAATTTTTCTGAGGATTTGAAGGATTATTTGGGTGTCAATAATGTTATTCCTTGTGCAAATGGAACCGATGCTCTTCAGATAGCGATGATGGCTCTCGATTTAAGGCCAGGAGATGAGGTGATTACACCTTCATTCACTTATATAGCAACAACTGAAGTAATAGCACTTCTTGGTTTAACACCAATTTTTGTCGAGGTAAATAAAGATACTTTTTGTATTGATATCGAGGCTATTGAACAGGCAATTACCCCAAAAACAAGGGCAATTGTTCCGGTTCATTTATATGGACAAGCGTCGGATATGAATGCAATTATGGCCATCGCTCGCAAACATAATTTATTCGTAATTGAGGACAATGCGCAAGCTATCGGATCCGATTATCATTTATCGGATGGAACGGTCGTTAAAACAGGAACAATTGGCGATATTGGATGCACTTCATTTTTTCCGTCCAAAAATCTTGGATGTTACGGAGATGGTGGTGCACTTTTCACAAATAATGATCAATTAGCAAAGAAAATTAAAATGATTGCCAATCACGGTCAAAGTAAAAAGTACTACCATGATGTTGTCGGATGTAACTCCCGTTTAGATACAATTCAAGCTGCAGTTTTACGCATTAAATTACGTCAATTAGATAATTATATTGATGCCAGAAGAGAAGTCGCTGATTATTACGATTCTATCTTTGGACCTATGAAAGGTGTGAAAATCCCATTTCGTTCGCATGACTCAAGACATGTTTTTCATCAATATACATTGACCCTTGATGGATTTGATAGGGATGCATTAAGTGAGTTTTTAGCTAAAAAAGATATTCCATCAATGATTTATTATCCAATTCCTGCACACCGTCAAAAAATGTTTGATTCTTTTGGAACCGCCTCATTGAATTTACCTGTAACAGATTGGCTTACAAAACGCGTTATTTCGCTACCAATTCATACTGAAATGCAGATTGAACAGTTAGATTTGATAACCAAAACGGTCGTTGAATATTTGAATAATTAGTAATCCTGAGCTAGTAGAAATGAAAAAAATTGCAGTTATTGGAACAGGGTATGTTGGTCTTGTCACAGGAACTTGTTTTTCTGAAACGGGAAATAATGTCATTTGCATTGATATTGATGAAAAAAAGGTTGCTTCACTAAGAAATGGTAAGGTTCCAATTTATGAACCGAATCTTGATGTCCTTTTTGAGCGAAATATTTCCTCAGGTAGATTGAAATTTACAACCTCACTTGAGGATGGAATTAAGGGTGCAGAAATTATTTTTCTTGCTTTACCAACTCCATCTTGTGAAGATGGATCGGCAGATCTATCTCATATTTTGGGTATTGCTAATGAATTGGGAAAAATCATTGAAGATTTTAAAGTTATCGTAAATAAAAGTACGGTTCCCGTCGGCACGGCTGAAAAGGTAACACAGGCGATTAAAAAAAATATAAAAGTTGATTTTGCTGTTGTTTCTAATCCTGAATTTTTGCGAGAGGGTTACGCTATTAGCGATTTTCAGAAACCTGAACGTATCGTGATTGGTACGACAGATGAGAGAGCTAAAAAAATAATGGAAAGTTTATACAAACCATTTGTTCGCCAAGGAAATCCTATTTATTTCATGGATGAAAAATCCGCAGAGTTAACCAAATATGCGGCTAATTCTTTTTTAGCGACTAAAATTACTTTCATGAATGAAATCGCGAATTTTTGCGAATTGGTCGGTGCTGATGTAGATAAGGTTCGAATAGGAATGGGATCAGACAGTCGAATCGGTAAACGATTTTTATTTCCTGGAATCGGTTTCGGTGGTTCTTGTTTTCCGAAAGATGTCCGGGCACTTTTTAAATCAGGTGAAGAAAATAATTTCTCTTTTGAAATTCTTGACGCAGTGATGCAGGTTAATCAAAAGCAAAAAACTATTTTATTTCCTAAAATAAAGAATTATTTTAGAGGAAATATTAAAGGCAAAAAGATTGCTATTTGGGGCTTAGCATTTAAACCTGATACAGATGATATTCGTGAAGCACCTGCACTTAACATGATCGATTTATTGCTTGAGGAGGGTGCGGAAATAATTTCATATGATCCTGCAGCAATAAATAATACTAAAAAATTATATGGTAATAAAATTCAATTTGCCCTAAACGAATATGATGTTTTAAAAAATGTTGATGCTTTGGTAATTTGCACGGAATGGGGTATATTTCGAAATCCTGATTTCAAAAGAATGAAAGAGTTGATGGAAGACACAGTTATTTTTGACGGCAGAAATTTATTTGACCTAGAAGAAATGAATGGCAAAGGGTTTTATTATAATAGTATTGGTAGAGAAAGTTTAGAAGTTAAATGAAACGAATATTAATAACAGGAGCCGCAGGATTTTTAGGGTCTCATCTATGTGATCGTTTCATTCGCGATGGCTACCATGTTATTGGTATGGACAATCTCATCACGGGTCGGTTGAAAAATATTGAACATTTGTTCTCCCTTAAACAATTCGAATTTTATAATCATGATGTTTCAAAATTCATTCATGTATCGGGAAAAATTGACTATATCTTGCATTTTGCTTCTCCTGCAAGTCCCATTGACTACCTAAAAATTCCAATCCAAACCTTGAAGGTGGGTTCTCTTGGTATTCACAATTGTCTGGGTCTGGCAAAAGTAAAAGAGTCAAAAATTCTTGTTGCTTCAACATCAGAGGTATACGGTGATCCTACCGTGCATCCTCAGACTGAGGAATATTGGGGAAATGTTAATCCGGTTGGACCTAGAGGAGTTTACGATGAAGCAAAACGTTTTCAAGAGGCAATTACGATGGCATATCATAATTTTCACGGAATTGAAACGCGAATCGCTCGAATTTTTAATACATATGGACCAAGAATGCGTTTAAATGATGGTCGCGTCTTACCTGCTTTTATTGGTCAGGCTCTTAGAGGTGAGAATTTAACTGTTTTCGGAGATGGTTCGCAGACCCGATCTTTTTGTTATGTGGATGATTTAGTCGAGGGCATAGTGCGACTTTTGCATTCAGATTATGCTCAACCAGTAAATATTGGGAATCCTTGTGAAATAACGATTTCACAATTTGCTGAGGAAATTATAAAGTTAACTGGTGCAAATCCCAAAATTATATACAAGGAATTACCTGAAGATGATCCAAAACAGAGACAGCCTGATATTTCAAGGGCAAAGAGTTTATTGGGTTGGGAACCTCAAATTGATAGGACTGAAGGATTGAAACGAACGTATTTATATTTTCAAACACTCACTAAAAAAGAATTAGAAGAAATAGATCACATCAATTTTGAAAAATTTATTATAAAATAATGGGGTATTTTGCACACGAATCAGCTTTTATTGATGAAGGCTGTACAATTGGAGACGGAACAAAAATTTGGCATTTTTCACATATTATGTCAAATTGTATACTTGGCGAAAATTGCAATATCGGTCAGAATGTTGTAATATCTCCTGACGTTGTTCTCGGTAAAAATGTGAAAGTGCAAAATAATGTATCTATTTATACAGGGGTGACATGCGAGGATGATGTTTTTTTAGGCCCGTCAATGGTTTTTACCAATGTTTTTAATCCTAGAAGTAGTGTTAATAGGAGAGGACAATACATGAAAACTAGAGTGAAAAAAGGTGCAAGTATTGGAGCAAATGCAACAATTGTCTGTGGATATGATATAGGCGAATTTGCATTTGTTGGAGCCGGATCTGTTGTAACCAAAAACGTTCCTGATTTCGCTTTAGTTGTTGGTAATCCTGCGCGGCAAATTGGTTGGATGAGTGAGTTTGGTCATCGATTAAATTTTGATGAAAAGGGAATTGCAATCTGTTCTGAGTCTCAGGATAAATATGAATTAATCGAAAATATTGTTAGAAAAATTTGATATGGGTAATGATGCTAAAATAAAATTTGTAGTTGTTGGAGCCGGACATATCGGAAAGCGACATGCTGAAATGATTCGTCGAGACGCCGAGGGTGAATTAGTTGCAATGGTTGATATTCGATCAAAAGAGGAATGCGGTGCCGATGCGTTTGATGTCCCATTTTTTAAAACTTTTGAAGATTTATTGAAATCGGATCTTGAATTTGAGGTTGTAAATATTTGCACTCCGAACGGGCTGCATGCTGAACAATCTCTACAAGCCCTGGAGGCCCTTAAACACGTCGTTTGTGAAAAACCAATGGGTTTGACCAAAAGCAGTTGCGAAGATTTGATCTTTAAATCCCTACAAGTTTCAAAACAAGTATTCTGTGTGATGCAAAATCGGTATTCTCCTCCATCTGAATGGATTAAATCAATTATCTCTGATGGTATTTTGGGTGAAATTTATATGGTTCAGTTGAATTGCTATTGGAATCGAGATGACCGCTACTACAAAGTGGGGGGTTGGAAAGGAACAAAAGACCTTGATGGCGGAACTTTGTTCACTCAATTTTCACATTTTATCGATATTATGTATTGGTTGTTTGGTGATATTGACAATATACAAGGAAAATTTGCTGATTTTAACCATCAAACCTCAACTCATTTTGAAGACTCGGGTTTTGTAAGTTTTGATTTTGTTAACGGAGGGATGGGAAGCTTAAATTATTCAACATCAGTGGCTAATCAAAATTTAGAATCATCAATGACGATCATTGGAGAAAATGGTAGTGTAAAAATTGGTGGTCAATATATGAATGAAGTCGAGATATGTAATATTTCGGGATATGAAATGCCTGTATTAAAAGAGTCAAATCCTGCAAACGATTACGGTCCTTACAAAGGATCAGCTGCAAACCATAACTATATAATTTCCAATGTCATTGATACATTGAAAGGTAGAACTTCTCCGACAACAAATGCCCTGGAAGGATTGAAAGTAGTAGAAATTATTGAACGTATTTACAAAGTAAGAAACGAGCAACTAACATACACAAAATAATATGAGTAACCTTATTTACGATCGTTTAATTAATAAAGAGGCAAAACTTGCTGTAATTGGTCTAGGTTATGTGGGCTTGCCTATAGCACTTGAGTTTGCGAGAAAAATTAGAGTTATTGGATTCGATATAAATCAATCTAGAGTTGAGATGATGAGAAATCAGGTTGATCCTAGCAATGAGCTGGAAGCTAAAGATTTTGATTTCTGCGATATTCATTTCACTGCAGATATCAACGATTTAAAGGATGCGTGTTTTTTTATTATAGCCGTCCCTACTCCAATAGATGTTTCAAATATGCCTGATTTAAAGCCATTATTGAGTGCAAGTAAAACTGTTGGTCAAGTTATGAAAAAGGGAGATTATGTCGTTTACGAGTCAACAGTTTATCCAGGATGTACAGAAGAAGATTGTATTCCTATTTTAGAGGAAAACTCAGGTTTGAAATTTAAATCGGATTTTAAGGTAGGTTATTCTCCTGAACGTATCAATCCGGGAGATAAGCAACACACACTTCAAAATGTTATCAAAGTTGCTTCCGGATGTTGTACCGAATCTCTCGAACAAATTGCTAAAATATATGAATTGGTTGTTGAGGCCGGAGTACATCGTGCTCCATCAATCAAGGTGGCTGAAGCTGCAAAAATCATTGAAAATACTCAGCGGGATGTGAATATTGCCCTGATCAATGAATTATCCATTATTTTTAATAAGTTAAAAATAAATACGTTTGACGTTTTAGAAGCGGCAGGAACGAAATGGAATTTTTTAAATTTTCGTCCAGGGTTAGTTGGAGGTCATTGTATAGGTGTAGACCCTTATTATTTAACCCATAAAGCTCAACTAGCGGGCTATCATTCAAGAGTTATAAATAGTGGACGTTATGTGAATGATTCGATGGGATTTTACATAGCAAAGCAAACGGTAAAAAAAATAATTGCACAAGATAAAATTATTCAAGAATCGAAGGTTTTGATTATGGGAGCCACATTTAAGGAGGATGTTAGTGATATCCGAAATTCTAAGGTTATCGATATCGTAAATGAGCTAAAGTCTTACCAAGTGCAAGTTGATATAGTCGATCCACATGCTAATTCTGACGAAATGCAGCTTGAATATGGAATCCCATTAATATTCCATGTATCGAATAATTATGACGCTATAATTGTTGCCGTAAATCACAAAGAGTACATTGGATTCAATGAGGCGTATTTTAAAAATTTATTAAAAGATGGTATAGGGACTTTAATAGATGTAAAAGGCATTTATAAAGATAAAATTAAAGAAATAGAATATTGGAGTTTGTAATGGAGGCATACAATAAACGGATTTTAATAACAGGAGGAGCGGGATTTATTGGTTCGCATGTTGTACGAAGATTTCTTAAAAGATACCCAGACTACTTAATAATTAATGTAGATAAGTTGACTTATGCTGGTAATCTAGAGAATCTCAAGGACATCGAAAAAGCTCCAAATTATTGCTTTGAAAAAGGTGATATTGTTGATGCACCTGTGGTGGACGAAATATTTACAAAATATCAAATTACAGATGTAATTCATTTAGCTGCAGAATCTCATGTTGATAGGTCGATTGAAGGTCCTCTGGATTTTGTTATGACAAATGTAGTAGGGACCGTAAATTTATTAGAAGCTGCAAAAAAAAGTTGGATTGATTCGGCACATGTTTTTCATCATGTTTCTACTGATGAAGTATACGGGAGTTTGGGGGATGAGGGATTATTTAATGAATCAACTCCGTACGACCCAAGAAGTCCTTATTCCGCATCTAAAGCTTCTTCAGATCATTTTGTAATGGCCTATTTTCATACGTATGACCTCCCCATTAAAATGTCAAATTGTTCGAATAATTATGGAAGTCATCATTTTCCTGAGAAGTTAATTCCTTTAATGATTCACAATATTCAACACAATAAACCACTTCCCGTTTATGGAAAAGGGGACAATATTCGTGATTGGTTGTGGGTGGAAGACCACGCAAGCGCTATTGATACGATTTTTCATCAAGGGAGAGTTGGTGAATCATACAATGTAGGCGGATTGAATGAATGGACAAATATTAAATTGGTTCGTTTCCTTTGTCAAATTATGGATGAAAAGTTGGGAAGGGAAAAAGGTGAATCTGAAAAATTGATAACTTTTGTTACTGATCGTGCTGGTCACGATAAACGCTATGCTATCGATGCTTCAAAGTTAGAAAATGAGCTGAATTGGCGTCCATCTTTAAAATTTGAGGAAGGGTTGGTTCAAACAGTAGATTGGTACCTACAAAATCAAGATTGGGTTACTAAAGTAACAAGTGGCTCGTACAAGGAATATTATAAGAAAATGTATGATAATAGATAGGGATTATGGGATTTTTTAACCGTCTATTTGGCAACTCAAGTGAAGAAGAAATATTTCCATTCAGTATATCTCAAATAAAAACAGATATTCACAGTCATTTGATACCTGGGATTGATGACGGCTCTCAATCGATGGATCAGACTATTGCCATGTTGGCTAAATTTGAGATGATGGGCTTCAAAAAAGTAATCACTACTCCCCATATTATGTCTGATCTTTTTCCAAATACACCAAAAATTATTTTAGAAGGACTAGAGAAGGTGCGGGAAGAAATACATTCTTTGGGTATGAATATAGCGATAGAAGCAGCAGCAGAATATTACTTCGATGAAACACTATTGCCAAAAATAAAAAAGAAAGAACTTCTTACTTTTGGCGATCAATATGTGCTGATTGAATTTGGATTTCATTCACCTCCCCAATATCTTGATGAATTATTCTATGATTTACAGTCCTCCGGATATCGTATTGTTATAGCGCACTTTGAACGTTATTTATACTATCTCGGTAGAGTAGATAAAGCAATTGAATGGAGACAAAAGGGAATCAACATTCAGTTAAATTTGAATTCACTTTTAGGTAATTATGGACCTGAAATTAGGAAACAAGCCGAGGCATTAATTGACAACCAAGCGATTGATTTTGTTGGTACAGACTGCCATCGAATCGAGCATTTAGGCCTTTTGGAAGAAACTATCAAGTTAAAGTACTTTCACAAGTTGAATCAAATTTCATTAAAGAATAGGACATTATAATAGATAAAAGGTGATATTACCAATGAATAATATCCTTCCCGTTTTCTCTCAAATAGTTATTGGTTTGACTAAAATGCCTACAGCCAAAAAATCCTCGATATGCTGAAAGGGGAGAAGGATGAGGTGCCATTAATAGTAAATTTTCAGTGGTGTTAATGAACTCTGATTTAACTTGCGCTTTTGAGCCCCAGAGCAGATAAACCATATTTTTTCGTTCTTCATTGAGTTTTTTTAAAACTGAATCGGTAAATTGTTCCCACCCTTTGTTTGCATGGCTATCTGGCTTTCCCTCCCGAACCGTTAAATTCGTATTCAGTAATAATACACCTTGTTTTGCCCATCGTTGAAGATTTCCGTTTGTAGGGATTGGTAGGCCTAAATCACTTTCGAGCTCTTTAAAAATATTCTTTAAACTTTTGGGGAATGGATAAATGTTGTCTTGGACTGAAAAGCTAAGTCCGTGCGCATGTCCACGCGTTGGATAGGGGTCTTGGCCAAGAATTACTACTCGTGAATTTGCATAGCTACACGTATTGAAGGCAGAAAAAATTTCTTCTTTTCCGGGAAAAATAGAATGTGGAAATTTATTGTATTCGTCATCTAAAAATGATCGTAGATTTTTGAAATAGCTTTTTTCAAGTTCATCTTTTATTAATTCTTTCCAGTCGGTATTAAGTTTCATTTCCATCACAACAAATTTAACCACTAAGTGTAATAACTAAAATAATAAACTAATTTTGTTGAATGGCAGTTTTTTCATTTAATGGCTTCATCCCAGTTGTAAAACCTAGCTCATTTATTCACCCAAGTGCATCCGTGATTGGAGACGTAATAATCGGCGATAATGTGTACATTGGTCCTGGTTCAGTTATTCGTGGGGATTGGGGTCAAATTATTATTGAAGATGGGTGTAATGTACAGGAAAATTGTGTTATCCATATGTTTCCCGGAACAACTGTCTATCTTAAAAAGGGAGCGCATATTGGTCATGGGGCAGTAGTTCACGGAGGAATTGTTGGCGAAAACTGCCTCATAGGAATGAATGCCGTTATCATGGATGAAGTAGAAATCGGAAAAGAAAGTATCATCGGTGCTTTGTGTTTTGTCCCAACAAAAATGAGTATTCCTCCTCGCAGTCTCGTTGTTGGTAATCCAGCTAAAATCATAAAAGAAGTTTCGGATGAGTTAATTGCTTGGAAAATAGAAGGAACTGCATTATACCAAAGATTACCAGCCGAATGCAGAGAAACAATGCAAGAGTGTCAACCTCTGTCAGACATTGAGAAAAATAGACCTACGCACAATTCAGATTACAAAATTTGGAATAATGAAAAATAAAATTGCTCTTAGATTTATTTTCGCAATTTTAATTGTCATTTTTCTTACCCAATTAAGCTCTTCTAGTTGTTCGAAAGGAGTTGCAAATTTTGTTCTTTCCGGAACAATAACGGATGTCACCTTTTCCCAAGGCCATGCAGGTGCTGTTTTGAAATTGTCTAAAGTAATGATAGCTACCGGGGAAGAAATTTTACTCGAAACGAAAACGCTCGGAACAGATGGAAGTTATGAATTTACATTCCCGAGAGAAAAGGTTGAAAAATACATTATTCGTGTTGTTAAGCCCTTATACTTCGATGTTGTAAAAGAGATTCAATTTTCTTCTCTAACTGTTATGGAACCAAACATACGAAATTACTCGACAAAGGCAAAATCATGGGTAGAACTACGTTTTGTGAATACTTCGGTTGCAACAAATGATCATTTTCGATTTATTAAATTTCAAGGCCTAGAAGGTTGTGACGAATGTTGTACCGCTGAACAGGTCGATTTATATGCAGTGCCATATTATTCAAGAACGTGTATCAACGAAGCTCTTTCTACTTATTCTATTTATTATCAAGTTATTGGAACAACAACTCAAGATATTGTGGAGGTAATAACTCAACCATTCGATACAACACTTCTTTTGGTGAACTATTAGCTTTTTATTTACAAAGTAGAAAAGTATTTAAATAAGTCGTAATTTCGGGAAATCATTAATTATTTATACCATGAATAGGCTTTGGATTTTTGCCTTGTTTTCGATTATAGCAACTCAATTTTCTTTTTCTCAAGATGTAATAATACGCGGAACATTAATAGAAAAGTCAAATGGAGAGGCAATAATTAGTCAAAAAGTAAAATTATTAAGGAATGATTCCACGGTTATAACGGGTGCTTTTACAGATGAAAATGGTTTTTTCTCTATCCCGAGAGTTCCTCGAGGAAAACTAATAATTAAAATTGAAAGTGAGATTTATTCAAATACGATATATCCAATTGATGTCATTGATGCACGTGGTATATTGAATTTTAGATTTGAAATGAAAAAAGTAGGTGGCGTGAAAGTTTTTGATGAATTTGTAGTGACTGCAGCTGAAAAACAGAAAAAAAATGAAGTATTAACGGGTACTTTTAAACTCGACCCTAAAATGATATCTGCTATTCCTAATACAACCGCTGAAAGCGATTTGATTGGTTCGGTTAGTGTTGTTCCTGGAGTTGTAACAACAGGAGATCAAGGCGGTCAATTATATGTCAGAGGAGGAACACCCATTCAAAATAAGACCATTTTAGATGGCATGACAATTTACAATCCATTTCATACAATTGGCTTTTTCTCCATATTTGAAACTGAACTCATAAAAAATGTAGATGTATTTACGGGTGGTTTTGACGCCCAGTATGGTGGGAGAATTTCCTCAATAATGGATGTTTCATACCGCGATGGTGACCGCGTTTCGTTTGGTGGTAAGGTTTCTACTTCTCCTTTTTTAGCCAAATTGGTTCTTGAGGGCCCTCTCCAAAAAACAAAAGATGGAAAGCCTGGTGTTGGTTCATACATTTTTTCAGCGAAACATAGCTTATTGGATTACACATCAAAATACCTCTATCCTAGGATTAATGATGGCAATGGACTACCTTTTAATTTTACCGATATATATGGTAAAGTAACATTCAATGGAAATGGTGGATCAAAATTTAGTGCTTTTGGTTTTTATAATCTTGATAGTGTAAATTACAACGTAGCCGATTTAAATTGGAATGCTGCTGGTCTTGGAATTAACTTTGTTCTTGTTCCAAATACCTCACCTGTAATTATCAAGGGGCATGTGAATGGAAGTAACTACTCTACAACTTTTGCTGAAAATAATTTACAACCTAGAACGAGTAAAATTGGTGGCTTCGATTTGGGCTTTGATTTCATTTATTTCTTACCAAATGAAAGTGAGCTGAATTATGGATTTAACCTGAATGGATTCAACACAGAATTTAAAACCTACAACGAATTACAACGAAAAATTGAATTATTTAACTTTACAACTGAAATTGGTGCCTACATAAACGTAAGACAAAAATTCGGAGAGAAGTGGGTTGTGCAGCCAAGTTTTAGGTTGCAGGTGTATTCATCACTCGGTACAATATCACCTGAACCACGTATTGGTATCAAATACAATGCTACAGATAAGTTCAGGTTGAAACTTTCGGGTGGACGGTTTTCTCAAAACTTCACCTCCGCATCATCGGACAAGGATATTGTTAATCTATTTAACGGTTTATTGTCTGCTCCAACCAATGTTCAAGAAACCTTTATAAATGAATTTCAAAACGAAAGAAATACGAAAAATGGTCTTCAGTACGCCTGGCATGCTATCTTAGGTAGCGAATATGATTTTGGGAAAAGAGTTACACTAAACTTGGAAGGATATTATAAATATTTTTCTCAGCTAAGTAATATCAATCAGAATAAACTTTACGATGATGTAGCTGAATTCTCTCAAATCGATGATGTTTTTAAAAAAGATTTTATTCTTGAATCTGGTCAAACATACGGAGTAGATTTGTTAGTAAAATACAAGTATAAGGGTTTATTTATATGGACAGGATATTCCTACAGTTATTCAACTCGTTGGGATGGATTTGTAAATTACTTTCCAGTTTTTGATCGGCGACACAACGTCAACATTGTCTCATCATACAGTTTTGGTAAAAATAAATCATGGGAAATTAATGGGCGATGGAATCTAGGTTCAGGATTGCCATTTACCCCAACCGCTGGGTATTACCAAAATGAGAATTTTTTTACCGGTGTTACCTCTGAATACGAGACCAATAATGCCCAAACTATAACAACTCTTCTCGGTGAGTTTAATAGCCAACGACTTCCTTTTTACCATCGTTTAGATATCACAATTAAGAAACGATTTACGTTCCGAAATCAATCCGAACTAGAGTTAGTTGGTAGTTTAACAAATGTATACAATAGAAGAAATATTTTTTACGTCAATCGCGTTACGAATGAAGAAATATATCAATTCCCTTTTCTACCTAGTTTTGGATTGAGTTATAATTTCTAAAAACTCAAATTTGATGAAATTTTCTTTAATTATCATTTTTGTTTTTATTGTAATTGATTCATTACACCCTCAATGGCGCGGTGATACTTCACCAAGTTATCCTGAAATAATCTCTTACTTAAAAAAAATAGATAAGGAGCATCGTGAAATCAAGCTCTTCAATATGGGGCCTTCTGATTATGGTCTCCCAATTTATCTTTTGATTGTAAACGCTCATTCCGATTCAATAAAAACATTTCAAAAAGCAAGAAATGAAACTACAATTTTAATAAATAATGCGATTCATCCAGGCGAACCTGATGGAATAAACGCATCCCTTATTTGGTTAGATGATTGGATAAAACAAGGTAAACCATGTGCGGGTCATCCCGTTGTTGCCATCATTCCCGCATATAATATTGGAGGAATGATGCAACGTTCATCGACGAGCCGTGTAAATCAGAATGGTCCTGAAGAATATGGATTTCGCGGCAATGCCAGAAATTTAGATTTGAATAGAGATTTTATTAAAATGGATTCATACAATGCGTATACTTTTTCGAAGATATTTCATGCCACAGATCCAGATATCTTCATAGATAACCATGTGTCAAATGGGGCTGATTACCAATACACATTAACTTATATTTCTAGTTTAAGAGAACGTCTTGCGCCATCGATGAATGATTTAACATATAAAGTATGTATTCCTGAGCTTGAAATTGAGTTGGGTAAGAGAAATATTGATTTTTTTCCCTACGTGGAATTGAAAGGTGAGACTCCCGAATCGGGGATTATCGCTTTCAACGATTTACCGCGTTATGCAATGGGTTATGCTAGTTTATTTCATTCTCTCAGTTTTACGGTTGAAACGCATATGTTGAAACCATTTAAAGAGAGAGTTCAGGTTAACCTTGATTTTATAGATTTATTGGTCAAATGGGCAATGACACGATCAAATGAAATCGAAAAAAGTCGGAAAGCTGCTTTTGAGTGGTCAAATTCTCAAGAGGTATTTTTATATAATCACATAATTACTGAAGAAAACGACTCTCTTCTTTTTAAGGGATTTGAATATTCAAAGCCAATTGATCTAAATACAAATCTGCCTCGTTTATATTACGATAGATCAAAACCGTACAAAAAATACATTCCATATTTTAGAAAATACAAACCGATGAGCAGTTTTAACATTCCTCGTTATTTCGTTGTAGCGGCTCAAGAAAAAGAATCGATATGCAGAATGAAAGCCAATAATATTTATTATTACACGCTAAAATCAGACTCACTCATTGAGGCCAATTCATACAGAATAAATTCTTATAATAGTATTACAAAACCATACGAGGGACATTTTAAACACAACACGGTATTATTTGATAAATTTCGGGTAAATCTTCTCCTGAAAGCGGGGGATATCATCATTCCGACGATGCAAAGAGGTAGAAATTTTATTTTATCTGCGTTGATACCTGACGCCGAGGACTCGTTTTTTAGTTGGAATTTTTACGATTCATATCTACAACAAAAGGAGTATTTTTCATCTTATGTCTTTATTGATCAAATTCAATTCATTTTAGATTCTAATCCCACGCTAAAACAAGAATTTGATGAGATGAAAAAGGAAAATGAGTCTTTTCGAAATTCTGAGTGGGATCAGTTGTATTTTATCTATAAAAATAGTCCATACTTCGAAAAATCGTTTATGGTACTACCAATATATTCAATAGATTAAACTATAAGCCAAGGCATTCCATTGCTTTTTCAACCATTTTCTTTGAACCCACATAGAAGGGGGTCCGTTGGTGAAGGTATTCAGGTTTAATATCTAAGATGCGTTTTCTCCCTGTTGTCGCCAACCCACCCGCTTGTTCTGCGATGAAGGCCAATGGGTTGCATTCGTACAATAAACGCAATCTACCCTTAGGTGCGCTAATCACATCCGGGTAAATGTAAATCCCCCCTTTAATAAGATTTCTGTGAAAATCGGCCACCAATGAACCGATGTATCTACCTGAATAAGGCATCCCCGTTTGATTCTCTCTACTTTGACAATAATTAATATATTTCCTTAGCCCTTCTTCACACTCAAAAATATTTCCCTCATTCATTGCATATAATCGACCATTTTCAGGCATCTTCATCTGAGGGTGAGACAAGCAAAATTCGCCAATTGAAGGGTCTAGTGTGAAGCCATTTACACCATTTCCAGTACTATAAACCAACATTGTTGAGGAGCCATACAAAACATAGCCTGCTGCAATTTGTTGGGTTCCACTTTGCAACATATCATCTAATGTGGCTTCTAACCCGACTGGAGAAATGCGTCTGTAAATAGAGAATATTGTACCAATCGAAACATTCACATCGATATTACTTGAACCATCCAATGGATCAAAAAGGACAACATATTTTCCATTTTTCGCTGATTCTGAAGTAAAAGCGACAAAATTTTCATTTTCTTCAGATGCAATTCCGCAAACTTCACCCCCAAGCCGAAACTCTCTTATAAAAGCCTCGTCGGCAATAACATCCAATTTTTGCTGGTACTCACCTTGAATATTTATCTCTCCGTGCGATCCTAAAATGTGATCTACAAGCCCAGCTTTTCTTACATCTCTACTCACTATTTTTGAGGCGACTACAATGTCATTGAGAATCCGAGATAGTTCACCGGTGGCATATGGAAAATCAGATTGATTACTCTGAATAAATTCTGTGAGTGTAACTATTTTGGGCATAAAATTGACTTTCGAATGTAAATATCGAAAAAAAATACAAATATTATTAGTTTGAATTTTCGTTAGGTAAATCCGACCCTAAAAATGGTTGTACGTATTAGCAAAATGTGGACAATCTTCTAATGACTTTCTGTAGTTATCGAGCTGTCAATTTTTATTCCTTCTTTGTTCAATATGGATGTTGTCCGGATTGCAAAATAGATGAGGTAAGCAAAACAAGCTACTCCAACCCAATATGAATTTTGAATACCAATTGATGTATCAGCCAATGCGCCTTGAGCCGTCGATATAAATCCGCCTCCCATAATCATCATTATTAATAAACTTGATGCTGTGTTTGTTTTTGCACCTAAACCTGCAATAGAAAGTGTAAATATACAAGGCCAAAGAGTGCTGCAAAATAATCCAACTGCAATAAATGCAAAAACGCTGACCATTCCTGATGAAAACATACCAATTATCAAAGACGAAATGCCTAATAAAGAATAATAAATCAATTGTTTGCTTGGGTTTCCCCTACTAATGTAGTCAGCAATTATCAAAACCACAATTAAGATCAAATAAGGATAAAAAATACGTAAGTCAGTTCCTGAAAAAGAGTTTACAATAAGAAAGATACCAAATGCAGCGAAAGGCAAGAAAATACCTAAAATTGTCTTCATTCTTTCATTTGAAGTAAATGCTCCAGCTGCCGAAGTCCATCTTCCAATCATTAAACTTGCCCAAAATAAAGATACATAAGGTGCGATATCCTGTTCTTTAAAATTTAATTTTTGTTTCATTAATTCAGGTAAATTACCTGCCGTCGAAACTTCAACACCAACATAGATGAAAATGGCAATCATTCCTAATATTACTTGTGGCTTTTTCATGATAGATATCATTGAAATTAAGCTATACTCTGGCTGGTCCTCTTGTATTAGTTTATCGGGTAAATTTGAAACTTTAAAAAGAAGAGCTGCAAGTAAAAATGCTGAACCCAAAATAATATAAGGTGTTTGTACGGCCTCCAAATTTAATGTTTGTTCACCCGCTTGGGACGATCCAAAAATTGCAAATGCCACAATTACAGGTCCGATGGTAGTTCCAACATTATTTATTCCTCCTGCTAAGCTCAAGCGAATATTTCCTTTGGAGGGATCTCCCATTTGAATAGCAAGAGGATTAGCTGCTATTTGTTGCAATGAAAATCCAAGCCCAACGATAAATAATCCCGAAATTAATAGTTCGAATGAGGCTGTATTTGATGCAGGAATAAATAAAAGCGTTCCTAATGCTGAGATTACTAGTCCTAATGACAGCCCATTTCGGTAGCCAAGTTTATTTAAGATGTCCTGTTTTAAAAATGCAGAAATTCCAAAGTATAAAAGTGATCCGACAGTATAAGCAACATAGAATGAAAAAGAGATCATTTGCGACTTTAGTTGCGATAAGTTGAGAGCTTTTTTAAATACAGGAATCAATATGTCGTTGCTCGCAGCAACGAAGCCCCAAAAGAAAAATATAGTGATTAATGTTCCGAAAGCACGCGATGAATTTTTCATAAATTGAAATTATCCGCCAAATTACATAATTTGAGTAAAATAAGGATATTAAATTCAAATATTATTCAATTGGTTTGTTTAATCAGATTCTATTAAATTTTTTTGTGATTAATATGAACTTTTTGCAATAAAAATTGTTTCGCGAAAGGATAGAAAGATTGAATGGCAGAATATAAGATAAAAGATTTAGAAACACTCTCTGGAATTAAGGCTCATACGATACGTATTTGGGAGAAACGGTATAATATTTTAGCCCCTGAACGTACTGATACCCAAATAAGAATGTACAGCGACAACGATTTAGTTACCTTACTAAATATTTGTCTTCTTTACAAGCATGGTGTTAAAATTTCACACATAGCAAATTTAACGCTAAATCAAATCCAGGAAAAGGTCGAAAAAATACAGGAAGAAAATGAAGTGGAAGATAGCTATGAGCAGTTAATTTTAGCATTACTTACCCTTGACGAAAACCTTTTCAGAAATACACTGAGTACTTTGATTAAAGAAGTAGGATTATCTAAAACGTTTACGGACCATCTTATGCCATTTCTCGGTAGAATAGGTATAATGTGGTTAGTTGGGTCTATAAACCACGCTCAAGAACACTTTATATCAAACCTCATAAGACAAAAGATAATAGCGGAAATTGATAAACTTCCTATCCCAGATAATCCGAATAATGCCGTAATGTTGTATCTTCCTGAGCATGAGTGGCATGAAATAAGTTTATTGTTTTATCAGTTTATTCTACGTGAAAGAAAGGTAACAACTATTTATCTAGGACAAAGTCTCCCGTACGAATCATTGTTAGATTCTATTCGTCAGTTAAAACCTGTTGCAATAGTGACATCTTGGCTCACTGCAGTAGAGGATAAATTTATTGAAAATTATTTCAGGCAGTTGAAAGAAGAAATTGGAAATATCCCAATTTATGCCGGTGGTTACCAAATAAAAATGAATAAAAAAAATATCAGTTCTTTAATCATAGAAATTGAAGATATTCATTCTTTTCATAAGTTTTTTTAATTTTTTTTGTCAAATGTATTTTGATTAAATTAAAATCATTATATTTGATTAGAATTTCATCATTTAAAGTTTAATTATTAATTTTTTAGTTTATGTCACATTTGAAAGTAGGTGATAAATCTCCTGAATTTAAGGGAGTAGATCAAAATGGTAATACCGTTGATCTTAATCAATTTTCCGGTAAAAAAGTAGTATTATATTTTTACCCAAAAGATGATACGCCAGGTTGTACAGCTCAAGCATGTAATTTGAGGGATAACTTTGATGTACTAAAAGATAAAGGCATTGAGGTTTTGGGAGTAAGTACGGATTCAGTTAAAAGTCATGTTAAATTTATTGATAAGTTTGGTTTAAATTTTACTTTAATTGCTGATGAAAATAAAGATATCGTGCAGAAATTTGGAGTTTGGGGTCTAAAAAAGTTTATGGGGAGAGAATACATGGGGACGAATAGAATGACTTTTTTAATTGATGAAAATGGGATAATAGAAGGGATAATAGCAAAACCTAAGACCAATGCTCATGCAGAAGAAATTTTAGAAATTTTAAAATAATTTAAATGAACGTATTTAGTTTATGTTCTTCTGAAAATAACTTTGTATCATTAATAATTTAAAAATCAAACGATATGACAAAAGAAGTAAATGTAGAAAAATTGAAAGCGCTTCAATTAACTATGGAAAAATTAGATAAAACCTTTGGCAAAGGATCAGTTATGAAATTAGGTGATAGTCCTGTTGAAAAGGTCGAAGTGATACCAACTGGATCGGTTTCTCTTGACCTAGCTCTTGGTATTAACGGATATCCAAAAGGTAGAGTGGTTGAAATATACGGTCCTGAATCTTCTGGGAAAACGACACTTGCCATTCATGCAATTGCAGAAGTTCAGAAACAAGGAGGAATTGCAGCCTTCATAGATGCTGAACACGCTTTTGATCAATTTTATGCCCAAAAGTTAGGGGTTGATGTTGCAAATCTTTTGATTTCTCAACCCGATAACGGTGAACAGGCTTTGGAAATTGCAGATAATTTAATTCGTTCAGGTGCAATTGATTTAATTATTATTGATTCGGTTGCCGCCTTGACGCCTAAAGCAGAAATTGAAGGTGAAATGGGCGACTCACAGATGGGTTTGCAAGCGCGGTTAATGTCTAAAGCGTTGCGTAAACTTACTTCTTCAATTAATAAGGCGGGTTGTTGTTGTATTTTTATCAATCAACTTCGTGAAAAAATTGGTGTTATGTTTGGTAACCCTGAAACTACCACCGGTGGAAATGCGCTTAAATTTTACTCTTCAATTCGAATTGATATTCGAAAGGCTGCTCAAATTAAAGATGGTGAAGAAATTATAGGAAATAGAGTTAAAGTTAAGGTTGTTAAAAATAAAGTAGCTCCTCCTTTTCGAAAAGCAGAATTTGATATTTTATATGGAGAAGGTATTTCAAAAGTTGGTGAAATTATAGATTTAGGTGTTGATTTAAATATTCTTAAGAAAAGTGGTTCTTGGTTTTCTTATGGCGAAACCCGTCTTGGTCAGGGAAGAGACTCTATTAAATTACTACTTTCAGATAATCCAGAACTTGTTGAAGAATTAGAAGATAAAATTAAAGATGCTCTTGATAAGTCTAATGCTGTGGCTTTGGAGTTACAAGACTGATGCATATCGTTTGGTTAAAACAGCGCCCAAAAGGCGCTGTTTTAGTTTATTCCTAAAGCATCTAACTCTGATGCTAACTCTGTAATTTTTTTTAGGTGTATAGTTTGAAGACCTGCTCGTTTTGCCCCTTCAATGTGTTGGAGAGAATCGTCGATAAATAATGTATTTATTGGTTTGATATTACTATTTTCACAGATTGCTAAAAAGGTTTCTTGGTCAGGTTTTCTCATTCCTATTTCGTGTGATAGATTTATCTTTTCAAATAACGAGGCCAACTCAATTTTTTGAACTTCTTTCCATTTTTGATAAACTAAGTTAATATGTAATTCATTGGTATTACTTAATAAAAATAATCTATACTTATTTTGTAGATTTTTTAATGTTAAAATAGACTCAACTGAAAAATCACCAATCATTGCATTCCATGCCTTTACGATTTTATTTGGATTGCAGCTTTCATTGCTCATTGCAAGAAGTTTATTTATGAAATTAGCTGAGGATATTTGCCCTTTTTCAAACTGTTCGAATAAAGGAGCTTGTTTTGATTGTGAATATAAATGGGATACATTTTGAAATCCTAACTTTTTAAATTCTTGTATTGTGGCCGAGTAATTAATTTCAATTAAAACACCCCCTAAATCAAATAAAATCGCCTCAATTGATTTCATTAAATCTCAACTATATAGTGCAAAAAAAAAGCTATCTAAATGAGATAGCTTTTTCAATAATTCATTAATTAAATCAGTTCTTTTTCGTTGAACAACAAGACTTAGTTTCTGTTTTTGCAGGACAAGCCTTTGCTTCGGTTGGTGAACAACATTTCTTTTTCTTTTTCTTTTTCTTTTTCTTGTCGTCGTCATTTAAAGAAATTAAATTTCCATTTGATGCGGCAATTGCACTAGATATAATAGAACCAGAAAAAATTATAAGCGCAAACACTAAAAATATCTTTTTCATAAAATTAATTTTTGTAAATATACGGATTAATTTATTAGTTTTTTGTACTTTCTAAAAATTAACAAATTATTGTATCTTTGTTGACAAATAAAATGGCCTTGTGGCGCAACTGAATAGCGCACCTGATTACGGCTCAGGAGGTTTCAGGTTTGAATCCTGACAAGGTCACTAAGTAAATCCCCAGAGAAATAAATACTGGGGATTTTTAGCTTATTTTTTTTCAATTATTTTATTCTCTATTCAACACTGTTTAAAAATAAAATTAAGACAAAAAAGTAAATTGTCCCGACGAGTACTCTCCTGTAATATGCATATATAAAGATTATACAAATAGTATTTTGTAATCAAATAAAAGGTTGGGATTTAGAGAGTGGTATACCGAACAGTATTTGTCCTTTGATAAATTAATTGCTTTTTCCAAGGTATTTTTTGGGATACTGTTATCAACTTTGAAAGTTAGCATAATATGCTCGAAAGGTGAGGGTATACCCTTCTTTTTTACCGCTTGAATTTCAATACTAAAATAACTTGGATCTATTTTTTGTTTATTCAAAATTGATATCACATCAATAGACATGCAACCTGCCAATGATCCCGCAAGGAGTTGCATTGGTGTTAATCCCTTATTTTTTCCACCGATATCTGGGGTCCCATCAATTAAAACAACAACCTCACTTTCATTCTTTACTTCAAAAACAAATGGGAACTCTTTTCTCTCTAAGTAAAGTTTCATTCTTCATAAATTAAAATTAATAAACCATAAATTTAATATTATGCCAAGTACCTTGACTTTTTAATTGAAGGACGTACAAACCATTTGATAGATTATTCGGTAATTTTATCGTATTATTTTCGATCTCAGATATATATTTATACCCATAATTTCCTGTTATTATTACATTATTGAAATTTGATTTCAACTTAACTGTTATAATTTCTCCAGCTCTTACAAGATTGGGATATATAATGGTTTCAGGCAGTTCAATGTCTTTGCTATTTGTCGACGATTCCTCCAACCTAATTACTCCGTTATTAAAAGTCCCAATCCATTTTACATGAGAAGATTCGTGGACGATAGCGGTAATATGATTTGTTGGTAAATCTGAATTTTGTTGGTTGTAACTCTGCCAAACATCGTTTTGTTTAATTATAATTCCAAAAAGCTCGGATCCCATAAAAATACGTTGATCCTCCTTATTGATTGAAATACAAGTTAATCCATTTGTTGGAATGGGTGAGTTCGTGATATTCCAACGTGCCCATGGACCACCATTGCCTAAATCAGTTACCAAACCAGCTGCGGGCGTTGCAAACCAGGGTTGACCTGTTGAATCAATATCAATGTCGATGGATGAATTATCCGGCAATCCTGATTCCACGATACTATGCACTTCAATATTATTTTGAACATCAAAGTAAAAAAGACCTCCATTTATAGTACTAATGTATTTTTCATTTGAAAAACCTGTTCGAATATCCGTAATGTTGTTGGTCGGTAATCCATTATCGGCGACATTCCAAACTTGCCAACTCTGTCCATTAAATTTTGACACCCCTTCCGAAGTTGCTAGCCAAATGTTATTCGATGAATCAATTTCAATCCCCCTAACCAAGTTATCATTCAATCCAGAGTTTGACTCATTGTAATTTATCCAGCTATCATTTGATTTTTTAAATAGCCCACCTTGCATTGT
>Ga0194127_10001795_pt1 | contig 30584 bp, 27 predicted proteins | sample TA2KigC100mmetaG_FD_148624 | JGI IMG/M metagenome (GOLD analysis project Ga0194127, IMG submission 148624) | Freshwater microbial communities from Lake Tanganyika, Tanzania - TA2015036 Kigoma Deep Cast 100m | ecosystem: Environmental > Aquatic > Freshwater > Lake | place: Tanzania: Lake...
GATCCACCCCAAGACCGTGGACGCGGCCAACGCCATTTTCGCGCCGAGCGAGACGGAACTCGCCTGGGCGAAGAAGATCATCGCCGCCCACGCCGAAGCCGAGAAGGCGGGCCGGGGCGTGGTGGTGGTCGACGGCCGCTTGATCGAGAACCTGCACGTCGAGGCGGCCAAGCGCCAAGTCGCGCTGGCCGACGCCATCGCCGCGCTCGCCGCCGGCGCCGGAAGCTGACGGTCGGGGATCGGCGGGCGCATGGGCGCGGGGCGTTTCTTCGAGGACTTTCGTCTCGGCGAGGAATTGCATCACGCCGCGCCGCGCACGGTGACGGAAGCCGACGCGGCGCTCTACGCGGCGCTCTACGGTTCGCGCTGGCCTTTGCACGGCTCGGTCCCGTTCGCCCGCGCGCTCGGCTATCGCTCCGCGCCGATCGACGATCTGCTCGTTTTTCACGTGGTGTTCGGCCAGTCGGTCTCCGACGTCTCGCTCAACGCCGTCGCCAACCTCGGCTATGCCGAGGGCGTGTTCAGCGAGCCGGTCTACCCCGGCGACACGCTCGGCGCGCGCTCGACCGTCATCGGGCTCAAGGAAAATTCCAACCGCCAGACCGGCGTGGTGTGGGTGCGGACGACGGGCGCCAATCAGCACGGCCGGACGGCGGTCGAATACGTGCGCTGGGTCATGGTGAAGAAGCGCGACGAGCGCGCGCCGGCGCCCGAAACGCGCGTGCCCGAGCTTGCGCCCGCCGTGGCGGCGGAACGGCTTTCGGTTCCGGCCGGCCTCAACCTCGCGGGCTACGATCGGGGCACGACCGGCGAACCGCGGTTGTGGGAGGACTACGCCGAGGGCGAGCGAATCGATCACGTCGACGGCACGACGATCGAGGCGGCCGAGCACATGCTGGCGACCCGGCTTTACCGCAACAACGCGCGCGTTCATTTCAACCGGCACGCGGAAAAAGACGGACGCTTCGGCCGGCGCATCGTCTACGGCGGCCATGTCCTCAGCATCGCGCGGGCGCAGGCGTTCAACGGCCTCGGCAACGCCCCCCGAATCGCGGCCATCAACGGCGGCACCCACGCGGCGCCCGCCTTCGCCGGCGACACGATTTACGCGTGGACGGAAGTCGCCGGCAAATTCCCGCTCCCGGGCCGCGCCGACCTGGGCGCGCTACGCTTGCGCACCTATGCGCTCAAGGATCGCGCGGCGGTCGATTTTCCCGGCCGAAGCGGAGACGGATTCGATCCCGCCGTCGCGCTCGAATTCGATTACACCGTGCTGATGCCACGCCGTTGATACCGCGTCGCCGCTGCGGCGTCGGCATGGGCACCCCCCAAATATGGTTGTTCGGCGGAATCCGGTCTGCTAAATAAAGGAGGCGTCAGGCGCGCAAACCCTGGGAAGCTTGCGCGACGCCGCTGCGAAGCGGCGGCTTTCCTGACACCTCCGGGAGCCGGCCAGGCTCCGGCATCGCAGTCGTCTCCGTCGTTTCCTTTCGCGAGGGCGCACCCTGGGCAGAGAACGGCCACGGGAAGGAACGCGAACACGGCCGGGTTTTGGCCGAAGGAATCCCGTCGCCGGAATCCCACTCGGGCCATTTACCCCCGCGGGCGGGCGCCCGGTCCGGTTATCCGCCGCGAGCCCCGAGAGACGCGAAGTCCCGAAGGGCGCGCGCGGTTCCCGGAAGCCGCCGCAGGTCCAGGGACGCGAATCCCCTTTTCTGCGGAAACGGAAGCCGTCGCCGACTTCCGCCAAGACCCCCCACGATGCCGACACGAATGATGTTGTCGCCCGAAATCGGCGGCAATCGGATTCGCCGCGCGCGCACGACATAGTTGTTGATAAAAACCGGGTTTTTTCACAATCGTCCCACAACTTATCCACATCGGCGCTTAACAGAAAAATCTGAAATACCCCCCGTCGCGACCGTGCAACCGTCGCGGAAACTCCGGTAAACACGGGGAATTCCGAGCCTGCTCCGTTGACTTGCCCCGGGCCACGGGGCTACCAATGCCTTCGGAGTATCGCGCCATCGACCAAGCCCGCCGGGCGCCGCCGCGCCGCGCGCGGGCGGGACAGTCGGGAAACGACGAGCATGGCCCAGGCACAGCGCCCGCTTTCGCCGCACCTGCAAATCTATCGCCCGCAAATCACGTCGATCCTGTCGATTTTGCACCGCTTCACCGGCGTCGCGCTCGCCCTCGGCGCGGTGGTGTTCGCCTACTGGATCGCGGCCGCTTCCTATGGCGAGACGGCGTTCGAGCGCGCCAACGCGCTGATGGCCTCGGGGCTGGGCCGACTGATCCTGTTCGGCCTGACTTTCGCCTTCTTCTATCATTTCGCCAACGGCATCCGGCATCTCGCCTGGGACGCGGGGTACGGATTCGATCTCAAGACCCTCCATCGGACCGGAATCGCGGTGGTCGCCGTCGCGTTCGCCGCCACGTTCGCCCTCTGGATCGCGGCCTACGCCGCCGCAGGCAAACTGTGAGCGGCGGCGCCATGAACGAAAGCGCCAGGACCCCGGCGACGGATTTGCGGGCACCCTTGGGCCGCGCGCGCGGCCTCGGTTCGACCAAGCACGGCGCCGGTCATTGGCGCTGGCAGCGCATCACCGCCGTCCTGCTGGTTCCGCTCGGCCTGTGGTTCGCGTGGGCGATGGTCGGTCTGCTGGAATTCGGTTTCGACCATTCCGTGTTCCGCGCCTGGGCGTCGGAACCCGGCAACGCCCTGCTCATGACCTTGTTCGTCGCCGCGATGTTTCATCACGCCGCCCTCGGCCTGCAGGTGGTGATCGAGGATTACGTCCACGGGGCGACGGCGAAAACCGTTTCGCTGTTCGCGTCGAACGTCGGCATGGCGGTGCTCGGTCTGTCGTCCGTTCTCGCCGTCGTGCGCCTTTCGCTCGGAGTCTGACATTTGCCGCCCGCATATCCGATCGTCGATCACGTTTACGATGTCGTCGTCGTCGGCGCCGGCGGCGCGGGCTTGCGCGCGACGCTTGGCATGACCGCGGCCGGATTCAAGACCGCCTGCCTGACCAAGGTCTACCCGACCCGCAGCCACACGGTCGCGGCGCAGGGCGGCATCGGCGCGGCGCTCGGCAATATGCGCCCCGACCATTGGGAATGGCACGTCTACGACACGGTCAAGGGTTCCGACTGGCTCGGCGACCAGGACGCGATCGAATATCTCTGCCGCGAGGCGATTCCGTCGGTGCTCGAACTCGAGCATTTCGGCGTGCCGTTCTCGCGCAACGCCGAAGGCAAGATCTACCAGCGCCCGTTCGGCGGCCATACCCGCGCCGGCGACCACGCGCCGGTGCCGCGCGCCTGCGCCGCCGCCGACCGCACCGGGCACGCCATCCTGCACACCCTTTATCAGCAGTGCCTCAGGCTGAAAGCCGAATTTTTCATCGAATACTTCGCCCTCGACTTGATCATGGATTCCTCCGGCGCGTGCCGCGGCGTGGTGGCGTGGAGCCTGCTCGACGGCACCATTCACCGCTTCCGCGCGCACCTGGTGGTGATCGCGACCGGCGGCTACGGGCGGGCCTATTTTTCCTGCACCTCGGCGCACACCTGCACCGGCGACGGCAACGGCATGGTCGCGCGCGCGGGCCTTCCCCTCCAGGACATGGAATTCGTCCAGTTCCACCCGACCGGCATCTACGGCGCCGGCTGCCTGATCACCGAAGGGGCGCGCGGCGAAGGCGGCTATCTTACCAATGCCAAGGGCGAGCGGTTCATGGAGCGCTACGCGCCGACCTCCAAGGACCTCGCCTCGCGCGACGTGGTCAGCCGTTGCATGACCCTCGAAATCCGCGAGGGGCGCGGGGTTGGCGAGCACCGCGACCACATCCATCTGCACCTCGAGCACCTCGGCGCCGAGCTGCTCAATCAACGGCTTCCCGGCATCACCGAAACCTCGCGCATCTTCGCCGGGGTCGACGCGACCCGCGAGCCGATTCCGGTGTTGCCGACGGTGCACTACAACATGGGCGGCATCCCGACCAACGTGCACGCGGAAGTGCTGCGTCCGACCGCGAGCGACGCGGACGCCGTCTGCCCCGGCCTGATGGCGATCGGGGAGGCCGCATGCGTGTCGGTGCACGGAGCCAACCGGCTCGGCACCAACTCGCTGCTCGACATCATCGTCTTCGGACGGGCCGCCGCGCTCCGCGCGGCCGACATCGTCCGCCCCGGAAGCGCGCAGTCGCCGCTGCCCGCGGATTCGGCCGACATGGCCCTCGCCCGCCTCGACCGCGCGCGCAACGCCAAGGGATCGACCCCGACCGCCGACTTGCGGCTCAAGATGCAGCGCATCATGCAGGATCACGCCGCCGTTTTCCGCACCAGCGCGTCGCTCAGGGAGGGCGTGGCGAAGATTTCCGCCCTGTGGCGCGAGCTGGCCGACGTCCGCGTCGCCGACCGCTCGCTGATCTGGAATTCGGATCTGGTCGAGACCCTCGAGCTCGACAACCTGATGGCCAACGCCGTCACCACCATGATCTCGGCCGAGGCGCGGAAAGAAAGCCGCGGCGCCCACGCCCATGAGGATCATCCCAAGCGCGACGACGCCGGCTGGATGAAGCACACGCTCGCTTGGATTCAGCCCTCGGGCGAGGTCCGGCTCGGTTACCGGCCGGTGCATGCCTACACGCTGACCAAGGACATCGCCTATATCCCGCCCGAGGAAAGGGTTTACTGATGGTCGAATTCACCCTGCCGCCGGAATCGCGCGTGGTCGAGGGCAAGACCTTCCCCGCGCCCGCTGGGGCGACGCGGGTGCGCCGGTTCCGCGTCTACCGCTACGACCCGGACGCGGGTGACAACCCGCGCCTCGACACCTTCGAGGTCGATCTCGACCGCTGCGGGCCGATGGTTCTCGACGCGATGATCAAGATCAAGAACGAGATGGACGCGACGCTCGCCTTCCGCCGCTCGTGCCGCGAGGGTGTGTGCGGTAGCTGCTCGTTCAACATCGACGGCACCAACACGCTCGCCTGTACCAAGGCGATCGACGACATCAAGGGCGACGTGAAGATCTATCCGCTGCCGCACATGCCGGTGGTCAAGGACCTGGTGGTCGACCTGAGCGTGCCGTTCGCCCAGTACGCCTCGATCAAGCCGTGGCTGCAGGCGGAGACGCCCGCGCCGGCGGCCGAGCGTCTGCAATCGCCGGACGAACGCGCGAAGCTCGACGGCCTGTGGGAATGCATCCTGTGCTTCTCGTGCCAGACCAGCTGCCCGAGTTACTGGTGGAACGGCGACCGTTACCTCGGCCCCGCCGTGCTGCTGCAGGCGTACCGCTGGCTCGCCGATTCCCGCGACGAAGCGGCGGGCGAGCGACTCGACGAGCTCAACGATCCGTTCCGGCTCTACCGCTGCCACACCATCATGAACTGCACCAGCACCTGCCCCAAGGGACTCAACCCGGGACAGGCTATCGGCGCGATCAAGTCCCTGATCGCCGAGCGGGAATAATCCAAGCCGGCGCGCGGCGCCTCAGCCGATTTCGATCTCGCCCTCGATCGTCTTCTGCGCGTCGAGCCCTTCGAGGCTCAGGACCACGCGCGCCTTGACGCGGCCGCCCTTGAGCTTGCCGGAGGCGAGGCCGGCGCGCACCGCGCTTTCGATCTCGCGCTGCGAGGTGACGCCGACGTTCTTGAGAAACTTGCGGATCGACATGTTGAAGGCATCTTCGTTCATGGCTTTGCCCTTTGTTCTTTTCCGGTCGGCCATGATAACGTCCCGATCCCGAATGCGGAACCACCGGCGATGAATCTCCACGCTCTTCTCGGCGCGCGCGCGGCGGCCGGCAAGCCGTTGCGCGTCGGCCTGATCGGCGCCGGCAAGTTCGGGGCCATGTTCCTCGCCCAGGCGCGGCGCACGCCCGGCCTGCACCTGCTCGGCGTCGCCGATTTGTCGCCCGAGCGCGCGCGCGCGGCCCTCAAGACCACCGGCTGGCCCGAGGAACGGATCGCCGCGCCCAGCTTCGCCAAGGCGCTCGCCGACGGTTCGACCCGGGTGACCGACGACGCGCTCGCGCTGGTCAACGCGCCCGGCCTCGACGTGGTGATCGAGGCGACCGGCGCGCCTGAAGCCGGCATCCGCCACGCTCTCGCCTGCTTCGAGCGCGGGCGCGATCTGGTGATGGTCAACGTCGAGGCCGACGTGCTGGCCGGCCCGTTGCTCGCGCGGCGCGCGCGCGAGGCGGGCGTCGTCTATTCGCTCGCCTACGGCGACCAGCCGGCCCTGATCTGCGAACAAGTCGATTGGGCGCGCGCGTGCGGCTTCGACGTGGTCGCGGCGGGCAAAGGCACCCTCTACATGCCCCAGTTCCACGAATCGACCCCCGACACGGTCTGGACCCATTACGGCCTGACGCCGGAGCGGGCGAAGGCCAGCGGCCTCAACGCCAAGATGTTCAATTCGTTTCTCGACGGCACCAAGTCGGCGATCGAAATGGCGGCGGTCGCCAACGCGACCGGGCTGACCCCGGCGCCGGACGGGCTCGGCTTTCCGCCGTGCGCCGTCGACAAGCTCGCCGAAACTTTGATTCCGATGAGCGCGGGCGGCGCGCTCCACCACAAGGGCCAGGTCGAGGTGGTCTCGAGCCGGGGGCGCGACGGACGCGATCTCGCCAGCAACCTGCGCTGGGGCGTGTACGTGGTGTTCGAGGCGCCCTCCGAATACGTCGAGCGCTGCTTTTCCGACTACGGCCTGATCACCGACCGCAGCGGCCGTTACGCCGCGCTGTGGCGCCCCTATCACCTGATCGGCCTCGAACTCGGCATCAGCGTCGCCACCGTCGGCCTCCTGAAGATGCCGACCGGCGTCGCGCGCGGCTTCAACGCCGACGTGGTGGCGACCGCCAAGCGCGACCTGGCGGCGGGCGAAATCCTCGACGGCGAAGGCGGCCATACGGTCTGGGGCCGGCTGATGCCGGCGCAGGCCTCGCTCGCCCGGCGCGCGTTGCCGATCGGCCTCGCGCACGGCGTCAAGCTGGCGCGGCCGATCCCCAAGGGCCAGGCGGTCGCCTGGGCCGACCTGGAAACGCCCCCCGACGGCTTGGCCGCGAAAATCCGCCGCGACATGGAGCGCGCCTTCGCGCCGTGAGGACGGGGCGTTCTCCTCTTTTCATATCCCGCAACGGACCCGATAGTGTGGCGTTCATGGATGCTGCCGCCCCCTCGGGCCCTCTCGCCGCCTATCGCCGCCTGATCGCGGACGGCGCGGCGCGCCCCGATGCCGCGCAAATGACCGCGGTCGCGCGCCTGCAAACGCTGGCCGACGAGATTGCGCCCTATGCCCAGCAGATGGGCCGCTCCGGCTGGCTCGCGCGCCTGCAGCACCGGCGCATGGCGACGCCGCGCGGAATCTATCTCCACGGCGGGGTCGGGCGCGGCAAGACGATGCTGATGGATGTCTTCTTCCACAATGTCGCGATCGACAGCCGCAAGCGGATTCACTTCCATGCCTTCATGCTCGAGGTCCACGACCGCGTGCATTGCTTCCGCGAAGCGGCGCGCGCCGGCAAAGTCCGCGCCGACGCCGATCCTCTGAAGGCGCTTTTGCGCGTTATCGTCGACCAGGCCTGGCTGCTCTGCTTCGACGAGTTCCACGTCAGCAACATCGCCGACGCCATGATCCTGGGCCGCCTGTTCGAGGCCCTGTTCGAGCAGGGCGTGGTGGTGGTGACCACCTCCAACCGTCCGCCCGTCGATCTCTACAAGGGGGGCTTGCAGCGCGAATTGTTCCTGCCGTTCATCGATTTGATCGAACGGAAACTCGACGTGATTGAACTCGACTCCGGCATCGATTACCGCCTCGAGCGGATGCGCTCGTTTGACACCTACCTTACGCCTTCCGGCCCCGACGCCGAGAGCCGCCTCGAGGCCGCCTTCGCCAAGCTGACGGCGGGCGCGGAAGCGAAGCCCTGGTACGTGATGGTCCAGGGCCGCGAGGTCCAATTTCCGCGCATGGCCGACGGGGTGCTGTTCGCCTCGTTCGCCGATCTCTGCGAACAACCGCTCGGGTCGGCCGATTACGCGGCGATCGCGGATCGCTGCCACACCGTGGTGATGAGCGGCATTCCGCGCCTCGGGCCCAAGCGCCATAACGAGGCGCACCGTTTCGTGACCCTGATCGACACCCTCTACGAGCACAAGGTCAACCTGGTGTGTTCGGCCGACGCGCGGCCGGAAGAGCTGTACACCGAGGGCACCGGGTCGTTCGAGTTCCAGCGCACGGCGTCGCGCCTGATCGAAATGCAGTCGGACGACTACATTTCCTCCTGGGACGACCGGGGCTGACTTCTCACAGATCGAGCAGAACCGGCGGCGATCCGAAGTTCGCCCTCTGGGATGATGGAAGTTTTCACGTTCGCCTATCCCGCGATGCGGCCCGCAGAGCTTTTTCCAGCGGATCGAGATCGTCGACCACAACGTCCCAAATCCGGCGCGTGTTGGTCCGGAAGTACTCGTGCACGATACGATCGCGTATCCCAGCGATGGCTCGCCAGGGAATGGCCGAGTGAGCCGCCTTCAATTCCGGACTGAGGCCTTTCGCGGCCTCTCCAATGACGCCAATGGAGTAAAGAACCGAACGGACGACCATCGGGTTTCGCGCGAAGGCCGGATAATCCATTCCCGCCGTGTCGGCGCGGATATCGGCGATAGCAGTCAGGATATCGTCAATCCACTCGCCGTCGCTGCGGGCCATCAAAATACCCGCACATGCTCCCGGTCGAACGCCGCGCGTACCGTCGGTCGAAGGGCGTCGGTTTCGCCGAGATCGACGGGACGTCCCAAACGGTCTTCGAGCAAAAGCCGCGTGTCTTCCATGCGGATCAAGGAAAACGACCGGCCGGCCTCGATGTCGACGGCGATATCCACATCGCTGTCAACGCGCTCGTCGCCGCGCGCCACCGACCCAAAAATAGCCAAATGACGGATGCCGCGGCGGTGGAGCTCGGCCTCCTCCGCCTTGATCCGGGCCATCATCTCATCAAGCGCTCTCGCCATTGCTTCTCGGGCCGTTTCTTCATTCGTTTCATAACATTAGGCAGAATATGCCGAAACCACAAGTCGCACCGCTCCTTGAATGGCCGGGTTCCTATCCGGCATCATTGCTGCTAAGGATTCCCAGCCTAACCCCCGGCGAAAGGAGACCCGGCGTGACCCATTTTCTTGTCTCGGATAGCAAGCCCGACGGCTACAAGCTCGAAGAAATCCTCTCGGTGATCCGCGCCGACATCATCACCCGGTGCGGCAAGATCAGCGGCGACAACCGGCCCGAAGCGCGCCAGGTGCTGCACAACAACATGCGCGTTCTCGTCTTGATCAGCGACGCGATCCAGCTCGCCGAGGATTCGACCCGCGTCCTGGAAAAGGCGTTCGGCCCCTCGGTCAAGGGCGGGCCGCCCCGGATCGGCAGCCCCTGACACCCAAGACATGGTGCGTTGTTGCCCGCCCGGATCAAGAATTGCTAATATAAGCGTCTTGCTAAAGCGATCCTCGCCCCCTAATTCTAATTTGCTGGATGGGAATTCGAGGGCATTGTCGGGGGGACACGGGGGCAATGTCCTGGGCCTTGGGGCCCGAGTTTTAGGGGATGGGCCCAGGGAATAGGCCAAGGGAAGAAACCGTGATCGAAACCGTCGTACCCGCGCCGGAAGACGCGAAGTCGCTCCGCGACATCGCGCCCGCCCTCGATCTCGAGGCGGAGATCGCGCGGCTTCGGCGCGAGAAGAACGCGGTCATCCTCGCCCATTATTACCAGGACGGCGACATCCAGGACCTCGCCGATTTCGTCGGCGACTCGCTCGATCTCGCCCGCGCCGCCGCCGGGACCGCCGCCGACACCATCGTCTTCTGCGGCGTGCGCTTCATGGCCGAGGTCGCCAAGATCGTCAACCCGACCAAAACCGTGCTGCTGCCCGACGCCAATGCCGGCTGCTCGCTCGAGGAAGCGTGCCGTCCGGACGCCTTCCGCGCCTTCCGCGAGGCACACCCCGACCACGTCGCCATCACCTACATCAACTGCTCGGCCGAGGTGAAGGCGCTCTCCGACATCATCGTCACCTCGGCCAACGCCGAGCACATCGTGCGCCAGATCCCGGCCGACAAACCGATCCTGTTCTCGCCCGACCGCCATCTCGGCGCCTACGTCATGCGCCGCACCGGGCGGCCGATGACGCTGTGGAACGGCATCTGCATCGTCCACGAACAGTTCTCGGAGCGCGAGCTGCTCGCCCTCAAGGCGCGCCATCCGCGCGCCAAGATCACCGCGCATCCCGAATGCCCCGAGGGCATCCTGGCGCACGCCGACCACGTCGGCTCGACCCGCAACATGCTGCGCTACGTGCTGGAGAGCCCGGACAAGGAATTCATCGTCGCGACCGAAAAGCACTTGCTGCACCAGATGCAGAAGGCGGCGCCGGACAAGACCTTCATCGCCGCGCCGGGCGCGGACGGCAGTTGCGACTGCGCGCGTTGCCCGTACATGGCGCTCAATACCCTCGAAAAGCTGTACCTCGCGCTCGTCAACGGCGCACCCCGCATCGACATGCCGGAAGACCTGCGCCGCCGCGCCTATTTGCCGCTCCAGCGCATGCTCGACATGTCGCCGCCGGCGACGCAAGCGATGCGCCGCCAGCCCATCGGCGTCGCCGCCGAATAGGGCGCGTTCCTCTTTTTCTCCATGTCGCTCGCGCAAGGCGACATCGCCAACGATATCGCCGACGATATTGAGCGTGTGATCGACGCGGCGCTGGCCGAGGACGTCGGCCGCGGCGACATCACCACCCGCGCCATCGTTCCCGCCGGGGCACGGCTCGCGCTCGTCATGCGCACCCGCCAGGCGATCGTGCTCGCCGGCATCGCGGCCGCGGCGCGCGTGTTCCGGCGCCTCGATCCCAAGGCTAAGATTGAGATTCTCGCGCACGACGGCGAGCGTTTTGACGCCGGCGCGACGCTCGCCCGCGTCGAGGGCGACGCCGCCGCCCTGCTCACCGCCGAGCGGACCGCCCTCAACCTGGTCCAGTTCATGAGCGGGATCGCGACGCTGACCCGCGCCTACGTCGATCGCATCGCCGGTACGCGCGCCCGCCTGCTCGATACGCGCAAGACGGTGCCGGGCCTCCGCGCGCTCTCCAAGTACGCGACCCGCATGGGCGGCGCCACCAACCATCGGGTGCGGCTCGACGACGGCATCTTGATCAAGGACAACCACGTCGCCATCGCCGGCGGCATCGCCGAGGCGGTTCGCCACGCCCGCACCGGGCGCGACGGTATCCGCGACGTGCGCGCCGAATGCGACACCCTCGATCAGGTGCGGGACGCCATCGCCGCCGGGGCCGATTCGATCCTGCTCGACAACATGGACGTCGCTACCTTGCGCGAGGCGGTGCGCCTGGTCGCCGGGCGCGTGCCGCTCGAAGCCTCGGGCGGGGTGACGCTGGAGAACATCCGCGCCATCGCCGACACCGGCGTCGATTTCATCTCGACCGGACGCATCACCCAGTCGGCGCCTTCCGTCGATATCGGTCTCGACGTCGCCGATTAGGGTTGGGGCCGATTAAGGTTAACGGTCCCGGCGCGGCGCGCGGGAGCGCCCCCTTTTTTCCGGATAGGCGCCGGCCCACCTCGTTGGACAGCCTCGCCCTTGCGAGGCCCCCCAAATCGCGGTACCACATGCGGGTTTTCCCCGCCTTTTGCGCGGGTTTCATCCACGATATCCCTTTCCCAAGGAGCCCCCATGGCCCGCAAGAAAATCGCCCTCGTCGGCGCTGGCAACATCGGCGGCACGCTCGCCCACCTGATCGGGCTCAAGGAGCTGGGCGACGTCGTCATGTTCGACGTGGTCGAGGGCATCCCCCAGGGCAAGTCCCTCGACCTGATCCAATCCTCGGCGATCGAGGGCTTCGACGCCGAGATCGCCGGCACCAACGACTATGCCGCGCTCAAGGGCGCGGACGCGGTCATCGTCACCGCCGGCGTCGCGCGGAAGCCGGGCATGAGTCGCGACGACCTGATCGGCATCAACGCCAAGGTCATGGCCCAGGTCGGCGACGGCATCCGCCAGAATTGCCCGGGCGCGTTCGTCGTTTGCGTCACCAATCCCTTGGACGCCATGGTGTGGGCGCTGCGCGAGGCCTCGGGCCTGCCGCACCACATGGTGGTCGGCATGGCGGGCGTGCTCGACTCCGCCCGCTTCCGTTATTTCCTCGCCGACGAGTTCAAGGTTTCGGTCGAGGACGTGACCGCCTTCGTCCTCGGCGGTCACGGCGATACCATGGTGCCGCTGCTGCGTTATTCAATGGTCGCCGGCATCCCGGTGCCCGATCTCGTGCGCATGGGTTGGTCGACCCAGGAACGCCTCGACAAGATCGTGCAGCGCACCCGCGACGGCGGCGCCGAAATCGTGGCGCTGTTGAAGACCGGCTCCGCCTTCTACGCCCCGGCCAGCGCCGCGGTGCAGATGGTCGAATCCTATCTCAAGGACAAGCGCCGCGTGCTGCCGTGCGCGGCATGGCTCGACGGCCAATACGGCGTCAAGGGCCTCTACGTCGGCGTGCCGGTGGTGATCGGCTCACGCGGCGTGGAGAAGGTGGTCGAAATCCAGCTCGACGCCAACGAAAAGGCGGCGTTCCAGAAGTCGGCCGACGCGGTGAAAAGCCTGTGCGCGATCACCGAAAAACTCCTCAAGGAAGCGCAGGCGAAGGCCTAGCCGTCGCGGTCCCCCCATGAACATCCACGAACACCAAGCCAAGGAATTGCTCGCCCGCTACGGCGTCGCCGTGCTCAAGGGCGGCGTCGCCTTCACGCCGGACGAAGCGTTGAAACGGGCGGAAGCGCTGCCCGGCCCGGTCTGGGTGGTGAAAAGCCAGATTCACGCGGGCGGGCGCGGCGCCGGGCGCTTCAAGGACAACCCCCAAGGCAAGGGCGGCGTGCGCATCGTCAAGTCGATCGCCGACGTCAAGGCCAACGCCGCCGAGATGCTCGGCCACGTGCTGGTCACCAAGCAGACCGGCCCCGCGGGCAAGGAAGTGAAGCGCCTCTACGTCGAGGACGGCTGCGCCATCGCGCGCGAACTCTATCTCGGCATGCTGCTCGATCGCGCCACCTCGCGGCTGACCCTGATGGCCTCGGCCGAAGGCGGCATGGAGATCGAGGAAGTCGCCGCCAAGCATCCCGAAAAAATCATCAAGGTTTCGATCGACCCGGCGGCCGGCTTCATGCCCTATCACGGGCGGAAAATCGCCTACGGCCTCAAGCTCGAAGGCAAGCAGATCGCGAGCGCCATCAAATTCATCTCCGCCATGTACAAGGCCTTCGTCGATCTCGACTGCTCGATCGTCGAAATCAACCCGCTGGTGGTGACCCAGGCCGGCGACGTGGTGGCGCTGGACGCCAAGATGAACTTCGACGACAACGCGCTCTATCGCCACGCCGACGTCGCGGCGATGCGCGACGAAAACGAGGAAGACCCGGCCGAGCGCGAGGCGTCCAAGCACGAACTCAACTATATCCGGCTCGACGGCAACATCGGCTGCATGGTCAACGGCGCCGGGCTCGCCATGGCGACCATGGACATCATCAAGCTGCACGGCGGCGCGCCCGCCAACTTCCTCGACGTCGGCGGCGGCGCCTCCAAGGAGCGCGTCACCGAGGCGTTCAAGATCATCCTCGCCGACAAGAACGTGCAGGCGATCCTGGTCAATATCTTCGGCGGCATCATGCGCTGCGACGTGATCGCCGAAGGCGTGGTCGCCGCCGCGCGCGAGGTGCACCTCGGCGTGCCGCTGGTGGTCCGGCTCGCCGGCACCAACGTCGACAAGGGCAAAAAGATTCTCGCCGACTCGGGCCTGCCGATCCCTTCCGCCGATGATCTCGACGACGCCGCCAAAAAGGCCGTCGCGGCGGTGAAGAAAAGCAAGGGGCGCTGACCATGTCCGTCCTCGTCGACAAGAACACCCGCGTCATCTGCCAGGGCTTCACCGGCGCCCAAGGCACCTTCCATTCCGAACAGGCGATCGCCTACGGCACCAAGATGGTGGGCGGCGTCACCCCCGGCAAAGGCGGTACCAAGCATCTCGGCCTGCCCGTGTTCGACACGGTCGCCGAGGCCGCGGCCAAGACCCGCGCCAACGCCTCGGTCATCTACGTGCCGCCGCCGTTCGCCGCCGACGCGATCCTCGAGGCGGTCGACGCGCCAATTCCCCTCGTCGGGGGCATCACCGAGGGCATCCCGGTCCTCGACATGGTGCGGGTCAAGCGCGCGTTGAAAAACTCGGCCACCCGCCTGATCGGCCCCAACTGCCCCGGCATCATCACGCCGGGCGAATGCAAGATCGGCATCATGCCCGGCCACATCCACAAGAAGGGCTCGATCGGCATCGTGTCGCGCTCGGGCACGCTCACCTACGAAGCGGTGGCGCAGACCACCGCCGCCGGGCTCGGCCAATCGACCTGCATCGGCATCGGCGGCGATCCGGTCAACGGCACCAACTTCATCGACTGCCTGGAACTGTTCCTCAAGGACAAGCAGACCAAGGCGATCGTGATGATCGGCGAAATCGGCGGCACCGCCGAGGAGGAAGCGGCCGCCTTCCTCAAATCGTCGAAAACCAAGAAGCCCGTGGTCGGCTTCATCGCCGGGCTGACCGCGCCTCCCGGACGGCGCATGGGCCACGCGGGGGCGATCATTTCCGGCGGCAAGGGCGGCGCCGGCGACAAGATCGAGGCCATGCGCAAGGCCGGCATCCACATTTCCGATTCGCCCGCGGCGCTCGGGCGAACCATGCTCAAGGCGCTCAAGAAGCGTCGCTGATCGCAAGTAGGAGCGCGCCCGATCGGGCGCGACAGAGGTCATGACAGTTCACGACCCGCTCGATTCGTTTCTGTTTTCCGGCAACCAGACCTACATCGCCGAGCTCTACGCCAAATACCTCGACGATCCCGGTTCGGTCGACCGCCGCTGGCAGGAGTTCTTCGCCGAACTGCACGACGATCCCCGCCAGCTCGCGCGCGAGGCGCGGGGCGCCTCCTGGGCGCCGTCCTCGACGCGGGTGATCGGCAACGGCGAGATCAAGCCGATGTCGGAAACCATGGTGCCGCAGGCGGCGACGACGGACGCGGGCGCTTTCCAACAGCTTCTCGCCCAGCGCTTCGGTGTCGGCGGCGCGCGCCAGGCGACCCTCGATTCGATCAACGCCCTGATGCTGATCCGCGCCTACCGCATCCGCGGCCATTTGCTCGCTAATCTCGATCCCCTCGGCATCGAACCGCCCAAGCACCATCCCGAACTCGATCCCAAGACCTACGGATTTTCCGAGCGGGACATGGACCGGGAAATTTACATCAATTACGTGCTCGGGCTCGAATCGGCAACGCTGCGCGAAATCCTCGACGTTTTGCGCGCGACCTATTGCGGCACCATCGGCGTCGAGTATATGCACATCCAAGATCCGGACGAAAAGTCGTGGATCCAGGAGCGCATCGAATCGATCCGCAACCAGACCCATTTCTCGGACAAGGGCAAGCTTGCCATCCTCGAACGCCTGACCCAGGCCGAATGCTTCGAGAAGTACCTGGACCGCAAATTCACCGGCACCAAGCGCTTCGGCCTCGACGGCGGCGAAAGCCTAGTGCCGGCCTTGGAGCAGATCATCAAGCGCGGCGGTCAGCTCGGCGTCCAGGAAATCGTCATCGGCATGGCGCATCGCGGCCGCCTCAACGTGCTCGCCAACGTGATGGGCAAGCCGATGCAGGCGGTCTTCGCCGAGTTCCAGGGGGCTTCCGCCCACCCCGACGACGTCCAGGGTTCGGGCGACGTCAAGTACCACCTCGGCACCTCGTCGGACCGCGCCTTCGACGGCCACCGCGTGCATCTCTCGCTCACCGCCAACCCGTCGCACCTGGAAGCGGTCAACACCGTGGTGCTCGGCACGGTGCGCGCCAAGCAGCGCCAGCGCCGCGACGACGACCGCGACAAGGTGCTCGGCCTGATCCTGCACGGCGACGCCGCGTTCGCCGGCCAAGGGCTGGTGCATGAAACCTTCACGCTGTCGGGCCTGCGCGGCTACCGCACCGGCGGCACCATCCACTTCATCATCAACAACCAGATCGGCTTCACCACCGCGCCGCGCTTCTCGCGCTCGTCGCCCTACTGCTCGGACGTGGCCAAGGCGGTGGACGCGCCGATCTTCCACGTCAACGGCGACGACCCCGAGGCGGTCGTGCACTGCGCCCGCATCGCCATCGAATACCGCCAGCGTTTCAAGAAGGACGTGGTGGTGGACATGATCTGCTACCGCCGCTTCGGCCACAACGAAAGCGACGAGCCGGCGTTTACCCAGCCGCTCATGTACCGCAAGATCGCCGAGCATCCGACCACGCGGGTTCTCTACGTCAACAAGCTCGCGCGCGAGGGCCTGATCAGCCCGAGCCAGGGCGAAGACATCGTCAAGGAATCCTACACGCGCATGGACGAGGCGTTCGAGGCCTCGCGCGGTTTCAAGGCCAACAAGGCCGACTGGCTCGAAGGCTCGTGGTCGGGGATCGGCCTGGCCGCCGCCGACGCCCGGCGCGGCAAGACCGGCGTCGCCTCCGACCGGCTCAAGGAAGTGGGCCTCGCGCTCACCCGCTATCCCGAAAATTTCCACATCAACCCCAAGGTCGCGCGCCAGCTCGAGGCCAAGCGCAAGATGATCGAGTCGGGCGAAGGCATCGACTGGGCGACCGCCGAGGCGCTCGCCTTCGGCACGCTGCTCGCGGACGGAACGCCGGTCAGGCTTTCGGGCCAGGACTCGGGGCGCGGCACCTTCTCCCAACGCCATTCGGTCCTGGTCGACCAGACTTCCGAGGAGCGCTACTCGCCGCTCGCCAACCTGCGTTTCGGCCAAGCGCCGTTCGAGGTCATCGACAGCCCGCTGTCGGAGGCCGGCGTGCTCGGCTTCGAGTACGGCTACAGCCTGGCCGAACCGCACATGCTGGTGCTGTGGGAAGCGCAATTCGGCGACTTCGCCAACGGCGCCCAGGTGATCATCGACCAGTTCATCGCCACCGGCGAATCGAAATGGCTGCGCATGTCGGGCCTGGTGATGCTGCTGCCGCACGGGTTCGAAGGCCAGGGGCCCGAACACAGTTCGGCCCGCATCGAGCGCTACCTGCAGCTGTCCTCCGACGACAACTGGCAAATCTGCAACTGCACCACGCCCGCGAACTATTTCCACGTGCTGCGCCGCCAGGTGTGCCGCGATTTCCGCAAGCCGTTGATCCTGTTCACCCCGAAATCGTTGCTCCGCCACAAGCTTTGCGTTTCGCCCTTGGCCGACATGGGCGAGGGCACCACCTTCCACCGCGTGCTGTGGGATGGCGGCCGCGTCGCCCCCGACAACCAGATCCGGCGCGTGGTGCTGTGCTCGGGCAAGGTCTACTACGACCTGTTCGAGGAACGGGAAAAGCGCGGCCTCAAGGATGTCTATCTGCTGCGCGTCGAACAACTGTTCCCCTTCCCGCACGAGGTCCTGGCCGACGAGCTTAAGCGTTTTTCCAAGGCGGAAATCGTCTGGTGCCAGGAAGAACCGCGCAACATGGGCGCGTGGCATTACATGTTCGAGCCGCTCGGCGCGGTGCTGAACGGCCTGGGCGCCGACGGGAACAAGATCCGCTACGCCGGCCGGCCGGCGTCGGCGTCGCCGGCGACCGGCTCGCACGCCAAGCACGTCGCCCAGCAGGCCCGGCTGGTGGCCGAGGCCCTGGGCGTGGCCGACGACGGCAAGCGGAAATAACGGAACAATCGGGAACAACGAGGAACCGATCATGGGCGTGGAAATCAAGGTGCCGACCCTCGGTGAATCGGTCACGCAAGCAACCGTCTCGAAATGGTTCAAGCAGGCGGGCGAGGCGGTCGCCCAGGACGAACCGCTGGTCGAGATCGAAACCGACAAGGTGACGGTCGAGGTCAACGCGCCCGCCTCCGGCGCGCTCGCCTCGATCGCCGCGCCGGCCGGCTCCGACGTCCAGGTCGGCGCGCTGTTGGGGGTGATCGAAGCCGGCGCCGCCGGCACCAAGCCTTCCGTCGCGCGCGGGGAGCCGCCCGCGCGACCCGCCGCTCCCGCACCCGTGTCGAAACCGGCCCCCGCTCCGGCGGCGCCCGCTCCCATCGCCGCGCCGTCGCCGGCGCCCGCCGCCGCGGGTGCGGAAGGCCCGCTCGCACCCGCCGTGCGCAAGCTGATCGAGGAACACCGGCTCGATCCCGCCCGCATTCCCGCCACCGGTCCCGGCGGCCGGCTGACCAAGGCCGACGTGTTGGCTCACATCGCGGCTCCCGCTCCGGCGGCGCGTCCTACGGTGCCGACGCCTAAACCCGCTCCGGCGCCCGCCGCGCCGACCGGACCCCGCCCGGAGGCCGAGCGCGAGGAGCGCGTGCGCATGACCAAGCTGCGCCGCATCATCGCCGAGCGGCTGAAGGAATCCCAGAACACCGCCGCCATGCTCACCACCTACAACGAGGTGGACATGGGCGCGGCGATGGACATGCGCGCCCAGTTCAAGGACGCGTTCGAGAAGAAGCACGGCACGCGCCTCGGCTTCATGTCGTTCTTCGTGCGCGCGTCCTGCATCGCGCTCAAGGAGTGGCCGGCGGTCAACGCCGAAATCGCGGGCGACGAGATCATCTACAAGAACTACTACCACATCGGCGTCGCGGTCGGCTCGCCCCAGGGCTTGGTGGTGCCGGTGCTGCGCGAAGCCGACAAGATGTCGTTCGCCGAGATCGAAACCCGCATCGCCGACTTCGGCCGGCGGGCCCGCGACGGCAAGCTCGCCATCGCCGAGATGACCGGCGGCACCTTCACCATCTCCAACGGCGGCGTCTACGGCTCGCTGCTCTCGATGCCGATTCTCAACCCGCCGCAGTCGGGGATTCTCGGCATGCACAAGATCGAGCGCCGCCCGCGCGTGGTCGGCGACGAAATCAAGGCTCGCCCGATGATGTACATCGCCATGACCTACGACCACCGCATCATCGACGGCCGCGAAGCGGTTTCGTTCCTCGCCCGGATCAAGGACCTGGTCGAGAACCCGAGCCGCATCATGATCGACGTCTGACATGAGCGAATCCTTCGATCTCGTCGTCGTCGGCGGCGGGCCCGGCGGCTACGTCGCCGCCATCCGCGCCGCGCAGCTCGGGCTGAAAGCCGCCTGCGTCGAAAAACGCGGGGCACTGGGCGGCACCTGCCTCAACGTCGGCTGCATTCCGTCGAAGGCGCTGCTGCAATCCTCCCATCACTACGAAATGGCGGCCAAGGAATTCGCCCACCACGGCGTCAAGGTCGGCAAGCTCGATCTCGACCTCGGCCAGATGATGGCGCGGAAAGAGAAGGTGGTGAAGGAACTGACCTCGGGCGTCGAGTTCCTGTTCAAGAAAAACAAGGTGCACTACGTTAAGGGCACCGCGCGCCTGGTCGCGGCCGATACCCTTTCGATTGCGCCGGCACAGGGCGGCCCCGAACAAACCCTCAAGGCGTCTTCCGTCGTCATCGCCACCGGCTCGGACGTGGCGCCGCTCAAGGGCGTCCCGATCGATGAAAAGAAAATCCTCAGTTCCACCGGCGCGATCGCGCTCGCCCAGGTGCCCGAATCGCTCGCAGTCATCGGCGGCGGCGTGATCGGCCTCGAACTGGGCTCGGTCTGGCGCCGCCTCGGCGCCAAGGTGACGGTGATCGAATTCCTCGATTCGATCCTGCCCGGCATGGACGGCGAAGTCGCCAAGTTCGCCCAGCGCGTGCTCGCCAAGCAGGGCATGACGTTTCGCCTCGCGACCAAGGTCACCGGTGCGAAATCGGGCAAGAAGGTTCGGTTGTCGGTCGAACCCCGGGACGGGGGGAAGTCCGAAACCGTCGAAGCCGACGCGGTCCTGGTCGCGGTCGGACGGCGCCCGTACACCGAGGGCCTCGGACTGGAGGCGGTCGGCGTCGCCCTCGATGCGCGCGGTTTTGTCACCGTCGACCGGCATTTCCAGACCAACGTGCCGGGCGTGTTCGCCATCGGCGACGTGATCGGCGGCGCCATGCTCGCCCACAAGGCCGAGGACGAAGGCGTGGCGGTGGCCGAGATCATCGCCGGCGAGGCCGGACACGTGAACCACGACGCGATTCCCGCCATCGTCTACACCGCGCCCGAGATCGCCGGCATCGGCAAGACCGAGGAACAGCTGAAAAGCGCGGGCCGACCCTACCGCGCCGGCAAGTTCCCGTTCACCGCCAACGCGCGCGCCAAGTGCAATGCCGAGACCGACGGCTTCGCCAAGGTGCTGGCCGATGCCGCCACCGACCGCGTGGTCGGCGCGCACATCGTCGGGCCGCAGGCGGGGGAATTGATCCAGGAAATCGCGCTGGCGATCGAGATGGGGGCTTCCGCCGAGGACCTGGGGCGCACCTGTCACGGCCATCCCGGCCTGGTCGAGGCGGTCAAGGAAGCTGCGCTCGCCTCCTTGGGCCGCGCCATCCACATCTGACGCGGCGGTTCATGATCCCCGTCATCGCGAGGCGGCAAGGCCGCCGAAGCGATCCAGACCTCGCACCTGGATGGCTTCGCCCCTCGCGGGGCTCGCCATGACGATCGGAACCCGCGCCGCGACGCCCGCCGCCCTCACCGCCGTCATCGCCTCGGCGCAAGTCTTCGGCATGGGCGGATACGCCTCGTTCGCGGCGTTGATGCCGGTGTTCATGCCCGAATGGCGCCTCGCCGATTCCGAGGCCGGGTGGATCAACGGCGTGTTCTACGCCGGCTACCTCGGCGCGGTGCCGTGGCTCTCGAGCCTGACCGACCGCGTCGCGCCCCGGCGGGTCTACATCGCCGCGTCGCTGATCTCCGCGCTTGCGAGTTTCGGCTTCGCCTTCGCCGCCGACGGATTCTGGAGCGCGGCGCTGTTCCGCTTTTTCGCCGGGATCGGGCTTGCCGGCACCTACATGCCGGGCCTCAAGCTGCTCGCCGACCACGTTCCCGGCACCGACCAAAGCCGCATGGTGGCGTTCTACACCGCCGGGTTCAGCATCGGCTCGGCGCTGTCGCTGTTCGCCGCCGGCCAGGTCGAGGCGGCGCTGGGCTGGCGCGCGGCCTTCGCCGTCGCCGGCCTCGGGCCGCTGCTCGCGGTGGCGCTGCTGCAATTCCTTCTGCCGCGCGAGGACCCGCGCCCGCACCCGCCGCCCGCGACCCATGTGCTCGACTTCCGCCCGGTTCTCCGTTGCCGCGAGGCGATGGGCTACGTGCTCACCTACGCCATCCACAATTTCGAGGTGTTCGCCGCGCGCTCCTGGCTGGTGGTCTACCTCGCCTTCGCCGCCGCGCTCCGGCCCGATCAATCCGCCGGGTGGTGGGCGCCGGCGACGCTGGCCGCCCTTTTCACCTTGTTCGGCGTGCCCGCCACCATTTTCGGCAACGAACTCGCGATCCGTTTCGGGCGGCGACGGACCATCGCCGGGATCATGGTGGTTTCGGCCGCCGTCGGCCTTACGGTCGGCTTCGCCCCCGGCTGGCCTTACCTGATCGTGGTCGCGCTCGTCGCGCTGCACATGATGACCCAGATCGGCGAATCCGCCGCCGTTACCGCCGGTTCGGTCGCCGCCGCGCCCGCCGGTTACCGGGGCGCCACCATGGCGGTGCACTCGACGCTGGGATTCACCGGCGCGTTCCTAGGCCCGGTCGCGTTCGGCTTCGCCCTCGAATTCGCGGGCGGCAGCGGGACCGAGGGCGCCTGGTTCGCCGCTTTCGCGCTCACCGCCGGCGTGATGCTGCTGGGACCGTTCGCGCTCCGGCTTGCCCGTTCCGCCGCGCCCCGGTAGAGGCGCCCCTCAGGACGCGGGCTTGCCGCCCGCCGCCAGCGTCAGCGCCTTCTTGATCGCCTCGGGGCTGCCCATGATGCTCATGAAGCTGTTGGAGCCCATCATCGACAGGTCGGGGAAATTGATGGCGATGCGGAACCGTGCCGAAAGCGCGTAGACCGTATCGCCCGCCACCACCATTTCGTAGGGCAGGTGGGCCGACGATTTGACGCCCTTGAAGTCGATCTGGCTCATCAGGTAGGTGTCGTCCTGCATGTCGCCGTCGCCCTTCTTGCCGTTCATGGCGACGCCGAACACGGTTTCCTCCTTGCCCGGCACGTCGACGCGATAGACCTTGGTGACGCCCGAAACCCCGGCGGCGAGATTCTTTTCCACCGCCGCCACCGCGTCCGCGTACGACTTGTGACGCGCGAGTTCGTGCGGGTCGTCGAAATACTCCATGCCGAACATGTACTGGTACTTGCGCAGTTCGGCGTCGGTCATGGCTTCTTTTTCCGCGCCGAACTCCTTCTCGGCGCCGAGAACCTTCGCCAATCCGGCCGCGACCGCGCCGAGATCGCCCTTCATGCGGTAGGCGGCGGCCATGTAGCGCGGGTTGGTGTAGGCGATTTGCACCTGGTCCTTGGCTTGGGTGACGGAAATGCGCTGCACCGCGCCGTAGGCGCCGAACCGCGTCTGCGCGGCGGCCGTTTTCAGGGCGTCGCTGGTGACGGCGACGACGACGACCGCCGGATACGGGCTGTAGGACCCGACCACCTGGAAGCCGCCGTTGGCGAGCTTCGCTTTCACTTCGTCGGCGACGCGGGCGACTTGGCCGGGCCCGTTGGCGGCGAGGATGAAGGGGTGCATTTTCGCGCCTTGCTGGGCTTGGCCCGGGCTCGCGGCCAGCGCACAGGCGGCGAAAGCCGCGGCCGACGCCGCGGCGGTCAACGTCTTCATGAAAGTCCTCCCTGTTTCGTTCGTGGCGCGCCGGTTGCCCGGCGCGGCGCGACGAGAGTAGGAGGACAACGCGCGGGCCCGGCAGTACCGGGTTATCGGACGGCGCGCGTCACGCCTACCGGCGGGACGCGCGCGGATGCGCCCGGCGGTAAACCTCGTCGAGGCGCGCGGCGTCGACCTCGGTGTAGCGCTGGGTGGTCGAAAGCGAGGCGTGGCCGAGCAGTTCCTGGATCGCGCGCAGATCGCCCCCGCCCGCGAGCAGGTGGGTGGCGAAGCTGTGGCGGAACGCGTGCGGGGTCGCGGTTTCCGGCAGATCGAGCATCGCGCGCAGGCGGCGCACCTGGCGCTGGGCGACGCCCGGGTTTAGCCGCTCGCCGCGCGCGCCGACGAACAACGGGTCTTTTTCTTTTCCCGCCGGGCGGAAGGCGAGGTAATCGGCGAGCGCGGTCTTGACCGCCGGCAGCAGCGGCACCAGCCGCTGCTTGCGGCCCTTGCCGGTCACCACCAGGGCATCGCCCTTGGGGATATCGCCGCGGTTGAGCGCCAGCGCTTCCCCGATCCGCAGCCCGCAGCCGTAGAGCAGCGCCAGCAGCGCCACGTCGCGCGCGGCGATCCACGGCTCGTCGGAAAGCTCGCCGACGGCGGCAACCGCTTCCAGCGCTTCCGGCTCGCCCAGCGCGCGCGGCACCGATTTCGGCGGGCGCGGCGCGCCCACGCTTGCGATCGCGCCGCAGCGGGCGAGCCCGCACTTTTCGAGAAAGCGGAAAAACCCGCGCACCGAGGACATCGTGCGCGCCGTGGACGATCGCGCGAGGCCGGAACGGTTGCGCCCGGCGAGGAAACCGCGGAAGTCGGCCGGCGCCAGCTTTTCGAGATCGGACACGCCCGGCGGATAGCCGAGATGCTCGGCGAGAAACGCGAAAAACGCCGCCACATCGCGCCCGTAGGCGTCGAGGGTGTGGCGCGAAAAACGCTTTTCATCGCGAAGCCAGCGCCGCCATTCCTCGGCGGCGCGGACGAGGGCGGGTTCGGCCGCGAACGTTATCAGCCCGTCTTCCCGTGCCATCGGCCGACGCACGCCTCGAGGACGCGGGCCAGGAATTGCAGCAACTCGGTCCCCTGCCCGGGATGGAAGGTGCCGCTGCGCGAGCCGAGCGCCAGCAGCCCCGACGGCAGCACGCGATCCGGACGCAGCCGCGCCAGCGCCGCCGAGCGCACCAGCCCGGCGGCGCCGCCGAACAGGGTGCCGTCGTCGCGGACGTCGCGCACCAGGCGCACGTCCTTGTCGACGCCGATCAATTCGTCGACTGCGCCGGTCTTGAGGTAACGGGTTTCCGAGGTCACCAGTTCGGCGAGCGGGCGGTCGCCCGCCTCGAACGCCAGCACCGCCACGTCGATGTCGAGCAGGAGCGGCACGTCCTCCTGCACCACCCGGAGCAGATGCTCGAACGACGCCGCCGCCAGCAGCGCCAGCACCGCGGCATGGGTGCGGGTCTGCACCGTCATGTTGTTGCGGCTGGTTTCGATCACCTCGATCGCGCAGTTGCGCAGTTCGGCGATCTCCTCGATCCGGCGGTCGAGCATTTTCTTCTGGATGTCGACCACGCCTTCCGCCCAGCGTCCGGGCGCGGCCATGGCCAGCAGCAAATGGCCGTGGGCCTCGAAGAAATCGGGGTGGCGGGCGAGGTAGCGGGCGACCTGATCGGCGTTGACGTCGTCGGCGTTCACGTCGGCGGCGGGCGCGGCGTCGGCCTCGCTCCGGGTCTTGCTGGTGCTCATGTGCCTTTCCCCCGTGTTCGCCCCAGATTGGCCAAGATGCGATAGAGTGTAGCCCATGGACTCGGCCGGTTCCATCAAAACGCAATATATAGGGGGGGAAACCGTCTCCGTCCTACTACCCCTTCCGCTTTCCGGGGCCTACGACTACCGGGTGCCGGAAGGGGCGATTCTCAAGGCGGGTGACTTCGTGACCGTGCCGCTCGGCGGCCGCCGGCTCGCGGGCGTGGTCTGGGGGCCGGGCTCGGGCGAGGTCGCCGAGGCCCGCCTGAAAACCGCCGGCGCCGTCCTGCCCGCGCCGCCGCTGCCGGAGGTATCCCGCCGCTTCGTCGATTGGGTCGCCGACTACACCCTGTCGCCGCCCGGCGCGGTGCTCAAGATGGCGGCGAGCGTGCCGAAGGCGCTCGCGCCCGAAAAACCCGTTCTCGGCTACGTCCGCAATCCGGCACCGACAACCACACTCAAGTTAACCGTCGCGCGCCAACGGGTCTTGGACGCGGCCGACGGCCCGCCGCGCATTCTTGCCGAACTCGCGCGCGACGCGGGCGTCGGCGCGGGCGTGGTCAAGGCGCTCGCGGAGGCGGGCGCGCTGACGGCGGTGCCGATGCCAGCGAAGGCGTTCGTTCCGCCCGACTGGAAGCGCGCCGGACCTTCGCTTTCGTCCGACCAGCAAAGGGCTGCCGACGACCTTGCGGCGAAAACCCGCGCGGGATTTTCCGTCACGCTGCTCGACGGCGTTCCCGGCTCGGGGAAAACCGAGGTTTATTTCCAGGCGGTCGCCGCCGCGCTGGAGTCGGGACGGCAGGCGCTGGTGCTGCTGCCCGAAATCGCGCTTGGCGCGCAGTGGCTCAACCGTTTCCGCGCCCGCTTCGGGGCGGAGCCCGCGCTCTGGCACTCGGGCGTTTCCGACGCGGCGCGGCGCGCGACCTGGCGCGCGGTGGCGGAAGGCGCGGCGCGGGTGGTGTGCGGCGCGCGCTCGGCGCTCTTCCTGCCGTTTCCCGACCTCGGCCTGGTGGTGGTCGACGAGGAACACGACTCCTCCTACAAGCAGGAGGACGGCGTCATCTACAACGCCCGCGACATGGCGGTGGTGCGCGCGCGCCTGGGAAACATCCCGGTCGTGCTGGCGTCGGCGACGCCGTCCTTGGAAACCGTCGCCAACGTCGCCGCCGGACGCTACGGCGCGGCTCACCTTCCCGACCGGCACGGCGGCGCCCGGCTGCCCGAGGTCGTCCGCGTCGACATGCGCCGGGAAAAGCTCCCGGCCGGGCGCTGGATTTCGGAACCGCTCGCGCAGGCGCTCGCGGCAACGTTCGCCAACGGCGAACAGGCGATGTTGTTCTTGAACCGGCGCGGCTACGCGCCGCTCACCCTCTGCCGGGGCTGCGGGCACCGCTTCCGCTGCCCCGATTGCAGCGCGTGGTTGGTGGAGCACAAGGGCCGCGCGGGCGAATCCCCGCGCGCATTAAATGATGCGCCCCTATCGGGGCGCGCGAGCGCGCGGCTTCGCTGCCACCATTGCGGCCTCGCCGTCCCGTTGCCGGAGCGCTGCCCCGCGTGCCAGGCGGAAGGAAAATTCGCCGCGTGCGGTCCCGGCGTCGAGCGGCTGGAGGAGGAAACCCGCGCGGCGTTCCCCAAGGCCCGGATCGCGCTCGCCACCAGCGACGTCCTGGCCGGGGCCCAGGCCGCGCACGCGCTGATCCGAAGGGTCGAGGCGGGCGAAGTGGACGTGCTGATCGGAACCCAAATCCTCGCCAAGGGTCACCATTTTCCCAAGCTGACCCTGGTCGGCGCGGTGGACGCGGACTTAGGATTGGCCGGCGGGGATTTACGCGCCGCCGAGCGGACCTACCAGCTTCTTTATCAAGTCGCCGGACGGGCCGGACGGGGCGAACGACCGGGGAAGGTGGTTCTCCAGACCTACATGCCCGAGCATCCGGTGATGGCCGCGCTCGCGGACCTGGCGCGCGACCGCTTTATCGCCGCCGAGACCGAGGCCCGGCGCGAAGCGGCCATGCCGCCGTTCGGGCGCCTGGTCGCCCTGATCGTATCGGGAAAAAAGGAAGCCGAGGTCGAGCGGGCGGCGCGCGCGCTCGCCCGCGTCGCCCCCGGCGGCGAAGGCCTTCGCGTGCTCGGGCCGGCGCCGGCGCCGCTTGCCGTTCTGCGCGGTCGGCACCGGCGGCGGTTCCTGCTGAAGGCCCCGCGCGCGGTCGCGGTGCAGAATATCGTGCGCGATTGGCTCGCGCGGGTGCGACTGCCGCGCGGCGTGCGCGTGCAGGTGGACGTCGATCCTTACGGTTTCTTGTGAGTCTCGCGGCGCGCGCGCCGGGCCGCAAGGCGTTCTCCCGCGCCGCCTCCGGAAAAGTCCGATTCGGCGAGGACTGAAGACGGCGCGGCGGAAAACGGCGCCGGGTTCCCGGTCGCGGACGCGTGCGGCAAGGCGCCGGGCGGTTTGGCTTCCGCGGGCGACTCCGCCGGACTCGCGGTTTTGTCGCCGCCGTCCGTCCCCAGCTTCGCGGCCTTGATCCACTTCGGCTCCGATCCGGCGAGCGCGTAAAGCTGAACCGACATCGGAAGCCCGACGCGCCGCTCGGACCCGCGCGGCGGGCCCTGATCGACGATGCGCCGGTCGGGGCCGACGTAGCCGGGCGTGACGACGAACGGCTTGGGCGCGAGGACCGCGCGGCGGATGCGGGCATAAAAGTCGCGCCGGGAGTACGGTTTCGGCAGATATTCGTTGACGCCGGAATCGACCGCGTCGCGGACGTGGGCGGCGAGGGCGTCGTTGCCGACCATCACCACCGGCAGCCGCCGCGCCCGCTCGTCGCCGAGGCGGCGCAGCCGCCAGACGAATTCGGCGCCGTTGGTGCCCGGCATGTCGTGCTCGACCAGGACCGCGTCGACGCCGCCCTCCACGATCACCTTGAGTGCGTGCTCGGCCGATTCGCATTCGGTCAAATTGCGGAAGCCGAAGCCGTTGAGGGCGCTCTTGATCATGGAGCGCGCGAAACGCCGCTCGCCGACGATCAGATAAACAAGGGCACAAAGCCGCTCGTGGGCGGGATCCCATTGGCTCCCGCGGTTCGGCCGATCGAGAAGCCCATTCGGACCGGCACTGGGTCCGCCCGGATTGCGGGGCGTCGCGACCGTGGTCATGGCTTTCTCCTTTTCCCTCTGCTTGCAAGGAGAGAACACGCGGGCGTTTTTCGCGATGACGACCGTCACAGCATCCCTTGGGTCGCGGGCTTTCCGGACGCCGCTGCCCGCAGCCGATAATTCGTTGTTCGGGCTGGCGTTTTTCCCGGCTTCCGGAACTTCGCACCTGCGGCAAGTCAGGTTGCGCCGCGGGGGCAGACCGTGGTAGAGAACCCACCCGCCGCGGCGCCCCGGAATCTCCCGTTTTTCGGCCGGCGACGCGCTCGTTTTTTCGTCGGATTTCTTGAGGGCAAGCGCGTGTCCACCGGAGCTTCCACAGGGGCGACAGGCCTCGCCGCCCGCTATGCGGCCGCTTTGTTCGATTTGGCGGAGGAAAAAGGCAAGCTCGACCGCGTCGCCGAGGACCTCGCCCGGCTCGGCGCCATGGTCGCCGACAGCCACGACCTCGGGCGCCTGATCCGCTCGCCGCGCATGTCGCGCGAGGATCAGCACTTCGGCCTCGACGCGGTGATGGAGGAAGCCCGCCTCGACGCGCTGACCCGCAACTTCGTCGGCCTGACGGTGAAAAACCGCCGCGCCGCCCAGCTGCCCGACATGATCGCCGCGTTTCGCGCCCGGCTCGCCGAGCGCGCGGGCGAAATTACCGCCGAGGTCGCCTCGGCCAAACCGCTCTCGAAAGACCAGACCGACGCGCTCGAAAGCCAGCTCAAGAAGGCCCTCGGCGCCAGGGTCGTGATCCACGCCCGGGTCGAGCCCGAGCTGCTCGGCGGCCTGGTCGTCAAGGTCGGCTCGCGCATGGTCGACAGCTCGCTCCGTTCGCGCCTCGCGCGCATGCGCACCGCCATGAAAGGAACCGCCTGATGGACATTCGCGCCGCGGAAATTTCCGCCATCCTCAAGGAACGCATCGCCAACTTCGGCGCCGAAGCCGAGGTCGCGGAGGTGGGCCAAGTGTTGTCGGTCGGCGACGGCATCGCCCGCATCTGGGGGCTCGATTCCGTGCAGGCCGGCGAAATGGTCGAGTTTCCCGGCGGCATCAAGGGCATGGCGCTGAACCTGGAGGACGACAACGTCGGCGCGGTGATTTTCGGCGACGACCGCAACATCCGCGAGGGCGACACGGTCAAGCGCACCGGCGCCATCGTCGACGTGCCGGTCGGCAAGGAGCTGTTGGGTCGCGTGGTCGACGGGCTCGGCCAGCCGATCGACGGCAAGGGTCCGATCGCGTCAGCCAAGCGCGCGCGGGTCGAGGTCAAGGCGCCGGGCATCGTGCCGCGCCGTTCGGTGCACGAGCCGATGCAAACCGGCACCAAGGCGATCGACAGCCTGATCCCGATCGGCCGCGGCCAGCGCGAGCTGATCATCGGCGACCGCCAGACCGGCAAGACGGCGATCATCGTCGACACCATCCTCAACCAGAAGCGGGTCAACGAAAGCGGCGACGAGAAGAGCAAGCTCTACTGCGTCTACGTCGCGATCGGCCAGAAGCGCTCGACCGTCGCCCAGCTGGTCAAGACGCTGGAAGACAACGACGCGCTCAAGTACTCGATCGTGATCGCGGCGACCGCGTCCGACCCGGCGCCGTTGCAGTTCCTGGCCCCCTACACCGGCTGCGCCATGGGCGAGTATTTCCGCGACAACGGCATGCACGCGGTCATCTTCTACGACGATCTGTCCAAGCAGGCGGTGGCCTACCGCCAGATGTCGCTCTTGCTCCGCCGCCCGCCGGGGCGCGAAGCCTATCCCGGCGACGTGTTCTATCTCCATTCGCGCCTGCTCGAGCGCGCGGCCAAAATGAACGACGGCCACGGCGCCGGCTCGCTCACCGCGCTGCCGGTGATCGAAACCCAGGCGGGCGACGTGTCGGCCTACATCCCGACCAACGTCATTTCCATCACCGACGGCCAGATCTTCCTCGAAACCGAACTGTTCTATAAGGGCATCCGCCCGGCGGTGAACGTCGGCCTCTCGGTCAGCCGCGTCGGCTCCGCCGCCCAGATCAAGGCGATGAAGCAGGTCGCCGGCACCATCAAGCTCGAACTCGCCCAGTACCGCGAGATGGCCGCCTTCGCCCAGTTCGCCTCCGACCTCGACGCCGCGACCCAGCGCCTGCTCGCGCGCGGCGCGCGGCTGACCGAAATCCTCAAGCAGCCGCAGTACAGCCCACTGCCGGTCGAGGAGCAGGTGGCGTTGATCTTCGCCGGGGTGCGCGGCTATCTCGACAAGATCGCGGTCGGCGACGTCGGCAAGTTCGAGCGCCAGGCGCTGTCGGAGCTGCGCGCCAAGGGCAAGGACATTCTCGACACCCTCCGGACCGAGAGGGAAATCTCCAAGAAGACCGAGGAACGGATGACGCGCTTCTACGACGAATTCGCCAAGACCTTCGCCGGCTGAGGCGCCATACCGGACCCACGTCATGCCGAGCCTGAAATCCTTCAAACTGCGGATCAACAGCGTCAAGGCGACGCGCAAGATCACGTCGGCCATGAAGATGGTGGCCGCCGCGAAATTGCGCCGCGCGCAAGAGTCGGCCGAGGCCAGCCGCGCCTACGCCGAGCGCATGGGCCGCATGGTGGCCGCGCTCGCCGCCGGCCAGAAGGGCGTGGCCGGCGCGCCGAGGCTGCTCGCCGGCACCGGCGAGGACAAGGTGCACCTGCTGATCCCCTGCACCGCCGACCGGGGCCTCTGCGGCGTCTTCAACAGTTCGGTCGTGCGCGAAACCCGCCGCCTCGCCCAGGAGCTGCGCGCCGGGGGCAAGACCGTCAAGCTCCTCTGCGTCGGGCGCAAGGGCCGCGACGTGCTCCGGCGCGATTTCAAAAACGACATCGTCGCCGATTTCACCGGCATCGGGCGCAAGGGCGGGG
>Ga0194127_10001799_pt1 | contig 30573 bp, 24 predicted proteins | sample TA2KigC100mmetaG_FD_148624 | JGI IMG/M metagenome (GOLD analysis project Ga0194127, IMG submission 148624) | Freshwater microbial communities from Lake Tanganyika, Tanzania - TA2015036 Kigoma Deep Cast 100m | ecosystem: Environmental > Aquatic > Freshwater > Lake | place: Tanzania: Lake...
GGGGCTCGTCGCGAGGTCCTCCGGACGCGGCGACCAGAGCCCGGTCTTCCAGTGCGACGGCGACAGGAAGCCCACGTCCGGGTGCTGCGCGAGGATCGCGAGCCCGAACAGGACGAGCACGAGCGTGACCAGGGCGCGCCCGCCGCCGTCCACGAGCGACGACACGAGCGCCGCGAGCGACAGGTAGCACGCCCCGAGCACCACGGTCAGCGCCCAGAAGCGCAGCAGCCACACGGCGGCCGTGCCCGCGGCGAACGCGGGCAGCCGCGCCCAGGCGTAAACGAAGAGGACCGCGTTCGACACGACCGTCACCGCGAGGAACAGGGCTCCGTGCGAGGCCATCTTCCCGAGCAGCAGGCCGGTCCGCGAGCAGCGCAGCAGCACGAACCGCGCGGAGCGGTTGCGGACCTCGGAGTTGACGATGTCGTGCGAGACCAGCGCGATCAGCAGCGGCAGGAACGTCAGCGTCACCCAGAAGAACCCGAGCACCACGAGCGGGATGCCGAGCAGGTGGCGCGCAAGCTCCGTGTCGCCGCCGAGCAGGGTGCCGATGGCGTGCTCGAAATCCTGGTCCGTGCCCCGGGCCGCGGCCGCGCCGTCGGCCATGGCCTTGACGAGCGCGACCTTGTCGCCGACCTTGCCCTCGATCCAGACCAGCACGCCGCCGGTCGCGAGCGCCCCGAGCGCGTAGAGCCCGACCGCGAGCACGGCGCGCCGCGTGCGCAGGGCGGTGCCGAGGTCGAAACGGGCGATGAGGAGGATCTCGTCGAGGATTCGCACGGGCGGATCCTAGCGCGGGCGAGGGAGGATGGCGAGAACGGGGAAGGGCGCTGGAAGAGCCGGGTACGGGCTCGGGCACGGGTACGGGCACGGGCACGGGGACGGGAGAGCGCATTGAAACGAACGCTGCCCGTGTCGAATTCCTCGTAGGTTCAGGAGAACAACCCGAGCTGTTCGCCGGGTGCCAGCAGCCTCTCCAGCCCTTCATAGACCGCGATCAGGTGGCGGACGTTCGACACGAAGTCGACGCGCGACACGTCGATGCGCAGCACCGGGCCGTCGTACCAGCCCGTGTCCCGCAGCACCTTCACGAAGCGCTCGTAGCGGACGTTCAGGGCGCGCACCAGCCGCGCGAGCCCCTCGGGCACGCCCTCGTCCGCGGCCAGCACGACGCCGTCCTTCTCCTCGCTGCGGGCGCGCTCGCGGATGTTCTGGAACAGGTAGTCGAGCGGCGCGTGGAGGTAGACCAGCAGGTCCGGCCGCGCGAGGCCGCGGAACTCGCCGTCGAGGCGGCGGTCGATGACGTCGAGCGCGTCCGCGGTCAGGTACGAGATGTCGAGGTCGCGGTGCAGGACCTCGCAGAACGCGTAGCGGTCCGCGAGCGGCGAGCCGTCGATGCACGTCGAGTGCTGGAGCGACGGGAACGCGAGGAGCTGCATCCGGCGGAGGTCCAGGTAGGCGTGCTGGATGCCGAGCGCGCCCTTCTCGACCGCGTGCCGGGCCGAGACCCAGTCCGGGCTCCCTTCGGGGTGGCGCTTCTGCGCCTCGATGAAGCCGTCGATCGCGCCGTAGTACTCGGACAGCGTGCGCTTGACGGTCTGCTTCGCGGTCGCGAGCAGCGGCCAGAGCGCGGAGTCGGACAGGATGTGGTCCTCGAATCCCTCGTCGGGCAGCTCGAACAGGGCGTTCATGCCCGTGTTGAAGGCGAGCAGCTTGACCAGCGACGACTTGCCGGCGCCGATGTTGCCGATGCAGACCACGAGCTGGCGGCGCGACGCGAAGTGCCGCATCAGGCGGCGCTCCACGCTGGTCAGGCGGTGGGCGATCTGGTGCCGCCGGATGGTCGGGTCCTCGACGACGTCCAGGACGAGCGGGACCTCATTCATAGATCTTCATCCTCGCGGAGACCATGCGCCGCACCTTCTCGCGGATGGTGGCGGCGGCGACGTGGACGTAGTCGGGGTGCTCGTACATGTCGATCTCGGCCGGGAGCACCAGGATGTCCGAGTCGGGGGGGACGATCGCGTGCTCCCGGTAGCGCAGCAGCACGCGCGGCCACGACGTGACCACGTCCTCGTAGCAGTCGTGGATCTCGCGCAGGTACTCGGCCGGGATGCCGGCGGCGTACGAGTCGCCGCCCTCCGCGCGTTTCCGGCGCCGCACCTCGAGCTGATCGGGCTCGGACCGCAGGTAGACCGTGAGGTCCGGCAGGCGGATGCGCTCGTTCTCGAGCGTCTGGCAGAGCATGGTCGAGTAGAGGCGCGCGTGGGCCTGGGGCATCTCGCCGGACTTGATCATGCGCTTGACGAAGACCTCGGGGCCGTCCAGGAAGGGGCGGTCCTCGACCACGAGCGCGCCCTTGCTGTTCTCGCGGGTCATCAGGTGGCGGATCTCGCGCTGCTGCATGGTCCGCATGTGCAGGAACGCGGCCTCGGTCGGGAAGATGTTGGCGACGCGATCCGCGTAGAACAGCGCGAGGCACTCGTCGGTCAGCGAGCCCTTGTCCACGCGCTCCGAGAAGGTGTGCAGGTCCGCGCCGCCGAGCAGGTTGCACATCTCGGACCTGTACGGGTCCTTCGCGAGCGCACCCATCAGCGTCGTCTTTCCCGAGAACAGGTTCCCCATGATCCCGATGTGGAAGTTGCGGGTCACGTTCTCCGTCTGCGCGCCCTTCTTCCTCGCCGTCATGGCTTCCCTCCTTCCCTCACCCCGTACCCGTGCCCGTGCCCGCACCCGCCCCCGTACAGGATCCGCTCGATCTCCGCGCACGCCCGGTCCAGGTCGTCGTTCACCACGCGGTGGTCGTAGCGGTCCTGGCAGGCGACCTCGCGGGCCGCGTTCCGCAGGCGCACGCCGCGGACCTCCTCGGAATCCGTGCCGCGCCGCGCGAGCCGCGTACCGAGCGCCTCCATGGAAGGCGGGAGCAGGAAGATCGAGATCGCCCGATCCCCGTAGGCGCGCTTCAGGCTCTCGCCGCCGACCACGTCCACGTCCGCGATCACGTCGCGGCCCTCGTCCAGCCAGCGGTCGAGCGGCCCGCGCGGCGTGCCGTACAGGAACCCGTGGACCTCGGCCCACTCCGCGAACGCGCCGTCGCGCACGCCGTCGCGGAAGGCAGGCTCGTCCACCATCTCGTAGTAGCCCGCGTCCGCGCCGCCGGGTCGGGCGGGCCGGGTCGTGGCGGAGATCGAGTGCACCATGTCGGGGTGCCGCTCCATCAGGTAGCGGATCACGGAGGTCTTCCCGCCGCCCGAGGGGGCCGAGATGATGATGAGCCTGCCGTCCGCCATCCTGCCGCCGGTTTCTTCGTCTGGCACGGTCGTCCCCGCGCGACCCGGATTCTGGCGCGGCGGTGCGGGGGCTGTCAACGGTTGGTTGTCCGCTCGCGGGCGGCGAGGGTCAGGGCGAGGTCGGAAGCGAGCGCCCGATCTCGGCGTGGACGCGCTCGAGGAACCCGTCGCACGCGGCGAGGTCCTCGCGGACGCCGGTCTCGGTGAGGACGAAGCCCCGCGCGTAGTCGGCCTCGACGCGGTACTTCTGGATCCGCGCGAAGAGGCGTGCGTCCTCCGAGGCGAGGCGGCCCGGCCGCACGAAATGGAGACCCAGCAGGCTCGTGACGCCGGCGTGCGATCGCGGCTCCACGCCCTCGGTGAGCAGCAGCGCGACCGCGGCGTGGTAGATGGCGTAGTAGAGGCGGCTCTCGGCGTCGTGCAGCAGCCCCGCGTCGAGCAGGATCCGGGCCGCGCGGAGGCACTCGCCGGATCGCTCCATCTCGATCTCGACGTTCGCGTTCTTGTTGGCGTCGGTCACAACTCCACCCCGTCGCGTTCGATCTCCAGCGGCGTCCGGCGCTCGGTCGCCTTCCACGATTCGAACTCCGCATCGGACATGATCATGGGCGACACGACCACGCCGTGGAGCTGCCAGACCAGGTCGGCCGCGAGGTCCGTAACGAACCGGTCGTCGGCCGCGTCCACGCGGTCCAGGAGCACCAGGCAGTCCACGTCCGACTCCTCGTGCGCCTCGCCGCGGGCATAGGACCCGAAGAGCCGGATCGACAAGGTCCGAGTCCCGAATCGGCCGCGGACGCCGGCTACGAACGCGTCGAGCGTCTCGCGGACTGCGGGCGGAAGCACGGGCCGGGTCATCATCGCTCCACCGATCATGGTCGATGATACCATGGACATTCGCGGGGATGGCCCAGGATCGGGGAGGGTCAGCGGCGACGCGAGACACCGCTTGAATTCGGCCCCCCTTTCGTGTAAAAAGCGCCCCGGCTCTCTGCGAGGGATTTACACCATGGTCCGCCACGCAGTCCGTTCGCTCCTCGGCCTCGCGCCTGTCGCCAACCTGGCCGTCGCGGTCGCCGCCGCGCTCGCGCTCGCGGCGTGCGGCTCGTCCGGATCCACCCCGCCCGCGGGGAACGACAACCCCGGCACGCCCGACGCGACCGAGGAGGCCGGCGTGGACGACGTCACGGGCGAGCCCGGGACCGAGGTCACGCCCTGCACCTCCGAGTGCAACGTCGAGGGCGCGATCGCCTGCGAGCCGAACGGCGCGGGGTTCCGTACCTGCCTGGACCAGGACGGCTGCCTGGCGTGGTCCGCGGACCCGACCCCCTGCGACGCCGGGCAGAAGTGCACGGACGGCGAGTGCAGGGACGCCTGCCCCGACCAGCCCTGCACCGCGGTCGGCGCGCGCCGGTGCAAGGACGCGGGCGCGTTCTGGCAGTGCGGGGACTACGACGGCGACGGCTGCCTGGAATGGGGCGACGAGACCGCGTGCGACGGCGGGCTGGTCTGCTCGAACGGGTTCTGCTCGACGTCGTGCCAGGACGCCTGCACCACGGCCGGCGCGAAGAAGTGCGAGGGCAACGACGTGGTGACCTGCGGGGACCACGACTCGAACGGGTGCCTGGAGTGGGGCGACGCCAGGTCGTGCGGCACGCAGTCCTGCTCGGGCGGGTTCTGCAAGGACCAGTGCCAGGACGACTGCACCACGGTCGGCGCGCGCCATTGCGACGGCAACGGGTGGGCCGTCTGCGACAACTCCGACCGCGACCCGTGCCTGGAGTGGGGCACCGTCACCCCCTGCCTGCCGGACGAGTCCTGCGCGAACGGCTACTGCGTCATGGAGTGCAAGGACGCGTGCACGGTCGAGGGCGCGAAGAAGTGCGTGCTCGACGCGGTCGCGACCTGCACCGACACGAACGACGACGGGTGCAGGGAGTGGACGACCCCGGATCCGTGCGAGGACGGCTTCTCCTGCAACGCGGGCGTCTGCGAGGAGGTGTGCAAGTCGGAGTGCACGCAGAAGGGCGCGAAGAAGTGCGACGAGGCCGGCGCGGTGATCGAGTGCGTGGACCCGGCCGGCGACGGCTGCCTGAAGTGGGGCTCGCCGGTCCCGTGCGAGCAGCCGCTCGTGTGCGCGCTCGGCGAGTGCAAGCTCGGCTGCGAGGACGAGTGCCCGGGCGATGGCGACAAGCGCTGCGCCGAGGGCACGACGAACCAGTTCCAGACCTGCGGCGATTCGGACCAGGACGGCTGCCTCGAGTGGGGCACGGCGAGCGCGTGCGATGGCGCCCTCGTCTGCTCCGGCGGCTCCTGCGTGACCACGTGCAGCGACGTCTGCGACCCCGACGGGGTCAAGGGGTGCGACCAGAACGGCTGGCACCAGTGCGGCGACTGGAACGACGACGGCTGCCTGGAGTGGGGCACCACCACCTTCTGCAAGGACTACGAGGAGTGCGACGGCACCGCGTGCGTCGCGAAGACCGCGCCCCACATCGTGCTGATCTCCGAGGTCCTGTACGACGGCGAGGGCACGGACAAGGACTCGTTCGTCGAGCTCTGGGGGCCGCCCGGCGCGTCCCTGGCGGGCTACTCCCTGGTCGGCGTCAACGGCAACGGCGGCGACCTCTACAACGCGATCTCGTTGTCCGGCAAGTCGATCGGCGACGACGGCTTCTTCGTGATCGCGTACCCGGAGGCCATGGAGTCCATCCGCAACGCCGCGGACCTGCTCGACGTGAAGGTCGAGTACCAGAACGGGCCGGACAGCATCCAGGTCCGTTTCGGCTCGCAGGTCGTGGACGCCTTCGCATACGGCACGTTCGGCGCGGGCGCGGTCATGGCCGGCGAGGGCACGCCGGCGCCCAAGGTGTCCAAGGCCGGCCACTCCCAGGGCCGCAACGAGGACGAGTCCGACACGGACGACAACCTGTCGGACTTCCTCGAGTTCGCGACGCCGACCCCCGGCGCGCCGAACGTCGTCCCTAACCTCCCCCCCGTGGCCCAGGTCGCCTGCCCGGCGCCCGCGCTCGTCGGCAACGAGGTCGAGTTCGACGCGACCGCGTCCCACGACCCGGACGGCGACGTGACGTGGTGGGTGTTCGACTTCGGCGACGGCGAGCAGCACGAGGGCGAGACCGGCAGCGTGACCCACACCTACACGGCGGCGGGCTCGTACCTCGTCACGATCACCGTGTCCGACGACGACGACGCCACCGCGAAGACCACCTGCAACCTCACGATATCGACCCCCGAGAACAAGCCCCCCGTTGCCGCGATCACGTGCCCCGGCGCGTCCCCCAAGGCCGGCGAGCAGGCCGCCTTCGACGCCTCGGCCTCGACCGACCCGGACGGGACGATCGCGGAGTACTCGTTCGCGTTCGGCGACGGATCGGGCGCGACCGGCGCGAGCGCCAATGCGACCCACGCCTACGCGGACGCGGGCGAATACGTCGTGGTCGTGACCGTGAAGGACGACGACGGCGCCACCGGGACCGCGCAGTGCTACGTCAAGGTCGCGTCCGCGGGCGCGCCCGACAGGATCATCTCGGCCAGCCAGGAGCTGTGCGGCTACCACGAGTTCGGCAAGCTGACGATCCAGGGCGGCGCCACCGTGACCTGCGCGACCGGCGAACTCGACGTCCGGGCGACCGAAGTGCTGATCGACCCCGCGTCGAAGATCGACGTGAGCGCGACGTCGTCGTCGTACTCGGGCGGCGGCTACAACTTCTGCAGTGGCGGGTCCTGCTCGTCGCACTACGGGTACACCGGGGGCAGCGGCGGCGGGAACGGCACGGCCGGGGGAATCGCCCCCTCCACCCATGGTTCCGCGCGGGACTACATCGGGTGGTGCGCCGGGAGCTGCGTCGGATTCGGGTGTGCGGGTGCGGCCGGGGGATCGCAGCGCGGACTCGCCACGGAACTGGACGCGCCCCTGGGCGGCGCCGGGGGAACGGGTTGCAAGAGCGGGTTCTCGAGCTGCTCCACGCCATCGCAGGGTGGTCGTGGCGGCGGGTCGGTCCGAATCCTCGCGTCCAAGTCGATCATGGTCCAGGGCGGAATCCTGGCCAACGCGACCGGCGGCACCGACGGCATGTCCGGGTCCGGCGGCGGCGCGGGCGGCTCCATCGTGCTCGCGGCGCCCTCGCTGTCGCTGACCGGCACCCTGTCCGCCGACGGCGGGGCGGGGAGCACCGGCGGCACGCCGTCCGTCTGGTCCGGCAAGGCCAACGGCGGCGCGGGCGGCATGGGCTGGGTCAAGCTCTGCCACGGCGCGACCTACACGAACACCGCGGCCATCTCCGCGAGCGCGGTCAAGGTCGAGTCCGTGATGCCGCCGCTCGACGTGTCCTCGACCACGCACCCGGACTCGAAGCTCGTCTACAACGACACGTTCTCCCAGCTCGACATGGCCTGGAAGACCCCGTTCTCCGGCGTGACCGGCTACTGGTACGCGCTGAACCAGGGCTCGACCTTCGCGCTGACGCCCGCGAACGGGACGTACACGGCGGACCTGTCGAAGTCGTTCACCGCCGCCGACTTCGGCGGCAAGGCCGGCCAGTGGTACTTCCGCGTGGTCGCCGTGGACTCGACCGCGGTCGCCGGGACCGTGGCCTGGCGCTACGACGTCTACGTGAACGACAAGCCGCACGAGGTCGCCTCGTCGAGCCACGCGGACCCGTCGAAGTGGTACGCGGGCAAGGCGATCGCGCTCGCCTGGACGCCGCCCTCGCCCGCGACCGTGGGCAGCTTCCCGGCGTTCTGGTACCGGCTCGACCGCGTGTCCGACACGTCGCCCGCGAACGCCAAGGCCCAATGGACGCGCACCACGAACGCCCAGGTCGTGCTGACCGCGGACTCGACCGGCGCGCCGATCGACGCGTTCGCCTACCACTTCCACCTGGTCGCGGAGGACACCCGCGGGAACCTGACCAGGGCCGCGGCGCGCTTCCGCGTCCAGATCGGCGCCGAGCCGGCGAAGATGAACTTCTTCGGGTACGTGAAGGACGCCGGCGGCAACGCGGTGGCGGGCGCGACCGTCCGCATGGAGCCGTACGGCCACCAGGCGACCACGGACCAGAACGGCTACTTCATCCTGAACCAGATCCACGAAGGCCCCTACGTCCTGACCGCGCGCAAGACGGGCTACGCCGACGCGACCGCGAACGTGACCGTCAAGTCCGACGCGGTCCCGTTCAACGTGACCGTGACGGCGCTGTGAGTGTGTGAGGACGTGCAGACCCGGGGTCACGCGGACCGGGACGGGTGCGAAGCGCGGGCCCGCGCGGGAGGCGACTGCGGCGACCTCCCGGGGCGGCGTGAGGAGGGCGGTGGCGACAGGCGGGTACGCGGAGGCCGTGCTGGTCGCGCTCGCGCTGGTGGCGCTCCTGCTCGCTCCCCCGGCCGTCGCGGCCCCTCTCCGCGACGTGCCGGTCCGCGTGGTCCAGCCGGGGGGGGAGGTCCTGGACCTGCTCGCGAGCGGGGACGAGTTCCGGCGCGTGGCGCACGACGCCGCGGGCTTCACGGTGGTGCGCGACCCGGTCACGTCGCTGGTCGTCTATGCGGACCTGGCGGGGGGCAGGCTGGTGCCGACCGGGCTCGTGGTCGGGGCGGCCGACCCGCGCGACGCGGGGCTCTCCCCGGGCCTCGCGCCCGCGACCAACGAGGTCCTCCGCGCGGCGTGGCAGGGCGCGCTCGCGGGGCCCGGATCCCCCCCCGCTCCGGCCGGCGTGCGCGGCGCGCCCCGGGTCGGGACGCTCAACAACCTCGTGGTGTTCATCCGGTTCGCGGACGAGCCCGCCTTCTCGACGCCGTTCTCCTACTACCGCACGCTGTTCGACGATCCGGACCCGTCGAGGCCGTCGCTGTACGGCTACTTCGCGGAGGCGTCGTACGGCCGTCTCGCCGTGCGATCGACCTTCTACCCGGCGCCGGTCGGCGACGCGATCGCCTCGTACCAGGCCGAGCACCCGCGCGCGTACTACCAGCCCCGCCACCCCGACACGAACCCGGACGGATACGAGGACGGGCTCGACGCGGTGATGCGCGAGCACGAGCTGCTCGCGGCCGCGCTGGAGTCGGTCGCCGGGCAGATCCCTCCCGGCCTCGACGTGGACGGCGACGACGACGGCATGGTCGACAACCTCGTCTTCATCCTCAGCGGCGGGCCGGACGCGTGGGCGGACCTGCTCTGGCCGCACATGGCGCTGCTCACGAAGATGGTCGTGGTCAACGGCGCGACTGCGCTCCTCTACAACTTGCAGCTCGACGAGTTCGTCCGCTCGGGCAAGCAGCTCGGGGTCCTCGCGCACGAGCTGTTCCACACGCTCGGCGCGCCGGACATGTACCACTACAGCCACGACGGGCTCCGGCCGCTCGGCCCCTGGGACCTCATGGAGTCGGACCAGCCCGTGCCGCAGCACATGTGCGCGCACGTCAAGCGCCTGTACGGCGGATGGATCGACGCGATCCCCGAGATCACCACGAACGGCCGCTACACGCTGGCGCCGCTTGCGGAGGCGCCGGGGGCCGCGTACCGCTTCGCCGCGCAGGGTTCGAAGACCGAGTACTTCGTCGTCGAGTACCGGCGCGCGACCGGGGTCTATGAAAGCTCCCTGCCCGGGTCCGGGCTCGTGGTCTTCCGGGTGGACGGGGCCCGCGATGTACGGCAACAGGGACGGGCCGCCCGACGAGATCTACGCGCTCCGGCCCGGCGGGTCGCCGATCACGGACGGCGACGTGAAACAGGCGTTCATGTCGTGGGAGGCCGGCCGCACGCGGCTCGCCGAGGAGACGGACCCGCATCCGTTCCTGGCCGACGGCACGCCGTCGCTCGTGCGCATCTTCGACATCTCGGCCGCGCGCGACACCATCTCGTTCTCGGTCTGCCTGTCCGCGCCGGAGTGCGCGGGCCGCGAGTGCGGCGACGACGGGTGCGGCGGGTCGTGCGGCCCGTGCCCGGAGGGCACGGCGTGCGACGACGGGCTCTGCGGCGGGACGAGGACCTGCCAGGAGTGGATGGCCTGCCGCGACGGCTGCGCCGACGACGCGTGCCGGGAGGCGTGCGCGGACGGGCTGTCCGGGGGGGCACGCAGGCTCGCTGCGACCTTCACGGCCTGCGTCGTGAACCTCTGCGCGTCCCTCGACCGCCTCGGGTTGGCGGCATGCCTGGCATCCTGCTGCGCCGGTCCGAGGGACGCGTGCGTTTCGGGGGGGCAGCCCGCGGAGGGCGACGGGTCGCCGTGCGCGGCGGAGTGCGCGACCTCGTGCGGCCCGCTCGCGTGCGGGGACGTCGGCTGCGGCCTCGAGTGCCCTGGGTGCCCACCCGACGACGACCCGTGCACGGTCGAGTGGTGCGCGTCGGGCGCGTGCTCGACGGAGGCCGTGCCGGACGGCTGGCCGTGCACCGACGGCTCGAAGTGCACGGTGGGCGACCGGTGCGTGGCCGGGACGTGCGTGGCCCACAAGACGGTCGAGTGCAGGCCGCTCGACGCCCCCCACGTCGCGGGCGAGTGCGACCCCGCGACCGGCGAGTGCTCGAACCCCCCCGCGCCCGACGCGGGCGACTGCGCCGATGCGCCTCCCGAGCCGCCGGCCGACGCCTCGCCCGACGCGCCGGACGTCCCCGAGCCCGCGCCCGATGTCTCGCCGGTCGCCGACACGCCGGTCGAGGCCGTCGCCGAAGCGGCGCCTTGTCCGGTCGCGCGGTCCGGATCCGGGTGCTCCGCGGGCGCTGCGCCGGCCGCGCCCTGGGCCGCGTTCGCGCTTCTCCTGCTGATCCCGCGCCGGAGGCGAGCGGCGCTTCCCGCGATCGTCGCGGCCGCCGCCGGCGGCCCGCAGCCGCTCGAGGCCCGGTCCGCGAGGTGATCGGTGCGGGGCGCGGGGACGGGTGAGGCAGCCGACCTACACGTCCGCCTCTTCGGCCTCGAGGTCCCAGTCGTAGAACTGGTCGGCCACGCGGTTGACGAAGCGGTTGAAGCCGCGGTATCCGAGGTACGGCTCGTCCGCGATCGCGTGGTGCATCAGGCTCGGGAAGCCGAACTCCATGTAGGCGATCTGCTCGGGCACGATGCGATCGTGGACGGCCTGGTGGTTCCCGATGAACAGGTCGATGTCGCCGGCTCGCGCGGCCACGAGGTCGTGCAGCCCGGCCGTGCCCTGGCCGTGCAGCACCTCGACGGCCGGCGCGGGGAAGCCGTCCCACCCGGGCGCGTGCACGGTCCAGGACACGAGCAGCTCGACCCGCGCGCCGACCACGGCCGCGATCTCGCACAGCCCCGGCATCAGCGCGGGGTCGCCCGCGAACGCCCACCGGCCGTGCGCCAGCCGCTTCGGCACCAGCCACCGGAGCCACGGCATGCAGCGCGACAGCTCCTCGCGCACGACCGCCTCCGCCGCCTCCTCGCGGCCGCACGCGGCGCCGGCCGCCCGCAGCCAGCGGCCGGTCGCGTCCGTGCCGAACGGCAGCTCGCAGTGGACCAGCCTCGCCCCGGTGCGGCCCGCCAGCACCTCCGCGGCCTTGCGCCCGCGGGGGAACGACAGGATCGTGCCCGCCTCCGCGACGCGCGCCAGGTCCGCGACCGGCGACCCGTCCAGCCACACGGACACGACGTCGAGCCCGAGGGCCCCGAGCAGCCGCCGCAGTTCGCGCACGTTCCCGAGGTGGTCCTCCTCGTTCCGATCCATGAAGTAGCCGACGATCGCGACCTTCGATGCGTCCCGGGGCGCGTCCCGGGGCGCGTCCGGCAGCCGGATGCGCTCCGCGAGCGCCCGCAGGGTCTCCTCGTACCCCCGCAGCCAGTCCGCCTCCAGCGACAGCCCCGGCACGGGCACCACGAGCTTCGACTCGATCCCGGGCACCTCCGCGTACCAGTTCTCGTACGGGGTCCCGATGACCACCGCCATCGGGAATGCCGTGTAGAGCAGCGTGCCCACGAACGGCGCCGCGACCAGCTCGCGCACGATCGCCAGGTGCCGGTCGCGGTTCGCATCGACCACGTTGTCCACGTGGAGTCCCGTGTGCACGATGCGGTGGCGCGTGCCCGCGTCCACGAGCGTGGACATCAGGTCGTGGGTCGCGAAGACCTGTTCCGCCTTCTGGAACGCGCAGGACGGCGCGTCCACCAGCAGGTACGCGTCCGGGATCGCGTTGACCGCGAGATAGACCCCGTGGAGGTACGGGAACGTACACCTGCGGGAGTAGGGCGCGAGTTCAGGTTGCATGCGAGCCCCTCCGGAACGCAAACGCATGGTCGCGGTAGCACGTCATCCGGGCCAGGTCCAGCAGCCGGCGGATCGTTCGCTCCGCGCCGAGGAGTCCCTTCTCGAACACGCGCGCGGAAAACGTCGCGTGCCCGCGCGACACCAGCCGGTCGTCGAAGGCGTAGTCGCTGAACACCGGACCGACCCCGGAGCCCGCGAGCCACGCGTCCAGGTCCGCCGGCGTCTCGACCACGGCCGCGTCCACGCCACCGCGCCACGCCTCGCAGGCGCGGTCCGCGGCCTCGCGCCCCCCGGGCTCCGCCACGATCGCGACGCCGACGCGGAAGCCCATCTCGAGCAGCAGCGGCACCAGGGGCAATCCCCACAACCCGGCCGCGGCCGAGAGCCGGTGGAGGCTGCGGGTCTCCGCGATCAGTCCCAGGCGATGCCGCGACGGGGCGGCCACGAGCGGCTGCCACGTGCGCGCGGCGAAGGCGCCGACCTCCTCCCGCGCCCGGTCCGCGAGGTCGGACCGGGACAGGGCGTCGGCCACCGCGACCAGGAAGTCCGCCGTGCCCCTCGGACCGTACGGTGCGGGCGCCGCCACGGTCCGGCAGTCGAGCGGCCGGACGAGCGACTCGTACAGGCGCTCCCAGGCGGGGTTCGGGTACAGGACCTGCAACGGCGCGGCGAGGTAGCCGGACGCGACCGCGGGCGACACCTCGGGCACCAGGTACCGGTTCACGCGGACCCCGAGCGAGCCCAGCAGCGCCGCCAGCTCGTCGCGGTCGCGCCCGCGCGCGAAGCCGACCAGGTTCACGGCGGCGGGGTCCCGCTCGACCGGCGGCGCGTCGCGGAACGCCGCGGCCATCATCGCGAGGTTCCGTTCGAACGGGTCCTCGGTGCTCTGGTCCTTGTACAGCACGGGCCACGGCGACGCCGAACGCTCGCGCGCGACCACGTCCTCCACGTCGTCCCCCACCATCTGCGGGACGCACGTGCAGTTCACCATGACCATCTCGGGCTTCATGTGCCTGCGGACCGACTCCAGCAGCCGCTCCAGCAGCGGGGTCGCGCCCTCGATCACGTCCACGTCGATCACGTTGGTGTAGAGGCACTTCTCCTCGTCGGTGGATCGCGGGGCGGGCGACCCCGCGCGGCCCCTGCCCGCGACTGCGAGCCGCTGCCTGACCGAGCCCCACTTCCGGTTGTGGTGGCGCAGCGACCCGAGCGGCTGCCACGGGATCCCGACGAAGCCCCGGGGCCTCAGGAACTGGCACTCCAGGTCGCCGTGCTCCACGCGCAGGCTCGGCCCGGTCGCGATCGCGACGCCGTCCCCGTGCATGGCCAGCTCGTCGTCCGCGAAGAAGCGGCTCCACGCGCGCGGGTGGTTCCACGCGCGGTGCAGGGCGGGGCAGGGGGCCCCGGCCGGCGGCGGCCGCCACGCGCCGCGCGACGACGAAGGCGGCTCGTGCACCGGCGCGATCACCGGCGCCTCGGCCTCCGCGAGCGGCCGGTCGTGCAGCCACCATGCGAGCCGTGCGGGCGTCACCGTCCTGAGCCGCCTCGCTAGCGCCTCCGCGAGCCGCCTGAGGACCGGCGAGTCCGCCCCCCCGGACAGCGACAGCGCGAGGTGATCGGTGCGGAGGAGGCAACGCGGCGTCCCGTCCGCGTCTTCGACCAGCAGGTCCGCGCGCGGAACGGCCGTGCCCCCGATCGCGAACAGCCACCCCGTCGCGATCGGCGCGACCCGCTCCACGCGGACCCCGGCGGTCCCGTCCCCGACCGGGAGCCCCAGGAGCCGCCCGGCGGCCGCGAGCCGGATCTGCTCGAACCGCGCGACCACTTCGCGGTCCGCGTCCTCCGCCGTCGCCGTCTTCGCCGTGTCCTGCGCCAGGTGCCCGTCCTCCGCGCGGCCGTGGCATGATACCACTCGACTCGCAGCCGGGACGCCGTGAGCGGATGAAGCCTTCCACCCTCGAGGTCGCGATGCACGCGTGGACGCGCCTCGCGGCGCGCACGTTCGGCGGCGCGTTCGGCCGCGTGCCGGCAGTCCCGGAGCCCGAGCGCGGGCGGACGGACGCCGGGGGGGGGATCGAGCTGTCGTGGCTGCGATGGCCGGGTCCGGCGGGAGCGCGCCCGCTCGTGCTGCTGCACGGGCTCAACAACAACGCGTGGGCCTGGGCCCGCGTGGCGACGCTGATGCGGGCGGAAAGGACCGTCGTGGCCGTCTCGCTCCGCGGCCACGGCCGCAGCACGGTGCCGGACGGCGGCTGGGACCTCGCGTCCATGGCCGGGGACGTGCTCGGCCTGCTCGACGCGATCGCGCCGGGGCCGGTGGACCTCGGAGGCCACTCGATGGGGGGGAAGGTCGCCCCCCGCGTCGCGGCCGAGGCGCCGGGCCGCGTCGCGTCGCTGTCGCTCGCGGACCCGGTCCCGCCGTCGGGGTTCAACCCGCTGCTCCGCGCGTTCCCCGCGCTCGTGGACGCGGCGCTCCGGCCGGAGCGCGGCCCGTTCCCGGACCGCGACGCGCTCCTCGCGGCCATGGCCGTGCCGGTCTACCTGCGGTGCGGCGACGCGACCGACCTGCGCGTCTGGGAGGAGTCGTTCGTGCGCGAGCCGGACGGGTCCTACCGCCACACCCTGCCGGAGCCCGCCCCCCGGGCTCTCGCGCGCCGCGCGCTGAACGAGGACATCACCCCGATGCTCGCGGCGGTCGCGTGTCCCGTCCTGCTGTTGCGGCCGTCCCTGTCCGTCGCGTTCCTGCCGTGGGAGACCGCGGCGATGCGCCGAGCGATCCGCGGCCTGGCCGTCCGGACCGTGCCCGGAGACCACACGTTCATCCACACGAACCCTTTCGATACCGCGGCGGCGATGCGTCCCGTGCTCGAACAGTGACCCCGAACGCGCCCCGCGGCGAGGACGCCGCCGGACCTACCGCGCCGGGACGGCGCGGCTGCCGGCCCCACCCCCCACCTCCTCCAGCACCCGATACGGCGTGGGCCGGCCTCAGGTGGCCGTAACCCATGTCGATAGCGACCACGAGCGGGTCCGTCCTTCCGTCCGTCATCAACCGTCTTCCCCCCCCTCGACGCCGAACAGGGGCGGCGTGAGCCTCTCGGACCGGCAAGCGGGACAGCGCCCGGGTCCGGAGGTCCGGTCGCGGTCCCGGAACTCGAACCCGCACGTGCGGCACGACGCCGGCTGGAGCACGAACGCGCGCCCGAGCGAGAGGCGGACGTGCTCCATGTGGTCGAAGACGTCGCGCTCGCGCACGCCGACGGCCGCGGCCAGCTCGACCGCGGACAGCGGCCTCCCCGCATCGCGCATCGCGGCGACGATCGCCTGACGGATCGTCTCGTTGCGCTCCTGCGGCACCGGGGGACCCTTGCGCTTCATGGCTGCACGTCCTGCTGCGCTCCCGCGGAGTATAACCGGCGATCGGTTGAAGGCGGTCTCCCGGACCGCGATCGAGACCGCGGGGACCATGCTGCTGCCGGCCCTGCGGCTCCAGCGGTCCGAGGCGGACGCGCACATCGAGGGGACGCGCCTGGCGCTGAAGCGCTGCCTCGCGCGGCTGTTCGCGGGACGGTCGCGGGTGCGGATCAGCGCGCGAACTCGTCCAGGGCCGCCGCCGTCGCGGGATCGCGGATCGCGTCCGCGAGCAGTGCGGCCGGGAGCGTGAGGTCGAGGAGCGCGGCCGCGCCGGGGCCCGCGGCCGTCACCGCCCGGACCACGTCCGCCACGGCGTCGCGTGTCCGCAGGCTGGCCGCCAGCACCCGCACCTTCAATCCGCAGCTCGCGCAGGCCGCGCACGTCTCCGCGATCGCGCGCGGCGCGTCCCGGCCCGAGTCCGCGACCCGCCCCACGTAGAACGCGATCGCGTGCGGCCGGGGGGGAGTCCGCGCGGCCGGCGGGCCCTCCGTCTCGAACGCGCTCCCCGCGGGAACGGCCGGCCCGGACTTGGGGAGCGGGGCGAGCGTCGCGACGGCCAGCGCCTGCACCGGGCCCGTGACCGCTGTGACGCACGCCTCCTTGCCGCGGCCCGCGACGCGCGCGGCGGCCCAGAGCGCCTCCGGCGTCGGGACCAGCTTGTGGACCAGCGTCGGTCCGGCCCACTCGCCGCCGGTCAGTGCGAAGAACCACCGCTCCAGGTTCTCGACCTGCGCGAGCACCTCGGCGGCCGAGGCCCCCCCCGCACCCACCCAGCACTTCCAGTCGCGCCGGCCCGCGGCGAGCGCGGCCTCGAGCAGGGGCCGGGCATCGGGCGTGCCCGCGCGCGCGAGCAGGACCGGGTTGGTCGTGAAGCCCGCCGCGAACGGCAGGGCGGCCGCGGCCCGGACGTCGCCGGGGCTGCCGGTGTCGAGGTAGAAGCGCAACCGCCCCCTCCCGCTCTCGATCAGTGGAACAACGCCCCGCGGATCGGCTTCGCGCGCGGCAGCAGGCCGCGGAGGTTCCAGGTCGGGATCGGCGGGCCCGCGTGGGTCCCCTTGCAATCCGGGGTGATGCACTGCGCCGCAAGCGTCGCGTCGCGGCCGCTGCCCTTGGTGGACAGGTGCAGGTGGTGGTGGTGGAAGTAGTACCAGCCCAGGCCGGTGTCGGTCTCCTCGAACGCGAGCTGGCTCGGCATCTTGGTGCACGCGTTCTGCGGCAGCCACCCCCCCGCGCAGAGCGTCGGCATCGCGGCCTCGATCAGCGGGCCGACCTTCCCGTCGCACCCGATCACGCGCGTCTTCGACGACGTCAGGAGCGCGCCCATGAACAGCGCGGTCCGCCAGACGTCCAGGATGTTCGGGGCCGACGTGCAGTGGTACGCCTCCTTGTTGCCGACGTAGTGGTTGCAGATCGGGCGGAGGTAGTTGTTCGCGCCGGTGTTCTGGAAGTACGCGACGTCGATGTCGTAGCCCATGGTGTGCGTGCCCTGTGGGTGGCCGGGCTCGCCGATGGAGGCGCCGGGGATCCCGCCGTTCTGCTCGCTCATGTCGCCGAGCCCGATCGGGTGGCCGTTTCCTCCCGCCCAGTCCGTGGGGGTGCACTCGACGTACGCGGCCGCCCACTTCACCAGCATCATCGCGTCGCGCCGGAGGTAGCTGCGGTACTGGTCGGGAAGCTTGCCCGTCGCGGAGCAGTTCCAGTTCCCGTCGCACTTCTTGCCGCCGGTGCACGGGTTGCACTCGCCGTTGAGCGGGTAGTTGGTGTAGCCGTCGCCGTCGAACGGCTCGAACAGGACCAGCTCCGCGCAGTAGGCGCCGGTGCCGGAGCAGTCCTTGGGGGGGAGGTTCGGGCACGCGGGGCCGGGGCCCGGGCCGGGGCCGCCGACGACGTCAGCCACGCACTGCCCGTTCACGCACTTGTAGCCCTGGCCGCAACTGTTCTCGGTGCAGGGCGCGTCGGCGCAGAGCCCGTCGTCGCCGCAGAGCTGGCCGTCCGGGCAGTCCTGGTCCGAGGTGCAGCCGGGCCAGCAGGCGCCGAACGTCTCGCACGTGTATTCCGGGCGGCAGTCCGAGGGGGCGTCGCAGACCTCCAGGCAGAGCGTGAACTTGTTGCCGTCCGCGTCCTCGGACTGGTAGCACTCGCTCCCCCCGGGGCAGGGGGCGGTGTCCGAGCAGTCCAGGATGATGCAGTAGCCGCCCGGGAAGCCCGCGGTCCCGTCCGAGAACTTCTCCGGGACGCAGCTCGCCTTCCCGCCGCCCACGCAGTCCGCGGCGGCGGAGCAGGGGCCGCCGACCGGGGTCGTACCCCCCGCGACGTCGGCCGGCTTCGTGTCCTTGCCCGGGTCGGTGGGGTTCGGGTCCTTGGCCGGGTCCTTGCCCGGGTCGGGGGGCGGAGTCGCCGGGTCCTCGCCGGGGTCGGGCGGGTCCACGGGGTCCTCCCCCGGGTCCGGCGGGTTCCCGTCGTCGGGTGGAGGGGTGAAGTCGTCCGGCTGCGGGATTCCCGGGTCCTCGCCCGGCTCCTCGCCCTGGTCGTCTCCCGGCTCCTCCTCGCCCTCCGCGACCTCCTCGTCCGCGGGCGCGCCCGTCTCGTTGCCGGAGCCGTTCCCGCCGCCGCCCCCGCCGCACGCCCAGACCGTCGCGCACGCGACGCACGCCGCGAGCGCCACCGCCGGCCGAAGACCCGTCCTCATGGTCGAACCCCTCGAAAATCGGCGCGGAGGATACCCGAATCGGGGGGTCGCGCGCAAGCGCTTGCGCGCGCCGATCCACACGAGGTCACGTCTCGAACAGCACCGGCCGGGTCATCAGCGCCAGGACCGCGTCCTTCGGGTCGATGCCTTCGAACAGCACCGCGTGGATGGCCGCGGCCTGGGGCATGTCGATCGCGTGCTCCGCCGCGTAGGCGTGCACCGCCCTCGTGGTCGGGACGCCCTCCGCGACCTGCCCGAGCGCGCGCAGGGCCTCCGCGAGCGGCGTCCCCTTGACCACGGCGTTGCCGAGCCGCCAGTTGCGCGACAGCGGCGACGTCGCGGTCGCCACGAGGTCGCCGAACCCGGCGATCCCGTGGAAGGTCTCGGGGTCCGCGCCGAGCATCGTGCCGAGCCTGCGCATCTCGGCGGCCGCGCGCGTCAGGAAGAACGACGACGCGTTCGTGCCGTACCCGAGCCCAGCGGCCATGCCGGACCCGATGGCGTAGATGTTCTTCAGGGCCCCGCACAGCTCGACCCCGGTCCGGTCCCGGCTGCCGTAGACCCGGAAGCGCGGCCCCCCGAGCACGTCGTGGACCCGCTCGATCACGGGCAGGTGCTCCGACGCGACCACGGTGGCCGCGGGGTGGCCCCGGACGATCTCGCCGGCGAGGTTCGGGCCGGAGATCGCGGCGACCGCCCCGGCGCGCGTCTCCTCCTCCACGATGCGGGTCATGCGGGTCAGGGCGGGCGGCTCCAGCCCCTTGGTGGCGCTGACCAGGACGTGGCGCGGCGCCAGGTGCGGGGCCGCGTCGCGCATCAGGCCGCGGACCGCCTCGGAGGGGACGACGATGAAGACGAGGTCGGACGCGGCGCACGCCTCGGCGAGGTCGGTCGTGGCCCGGATCCCGGGGGACAGTTCGAAGCCCGGAAGGTAGCGGAGGTTGCGGCGGCGCGCGTTCACGGAGTCGGCCACGGCCGCGTCCCCGGGCCAGACCCAGAGCGTCACCGGGTGCCCGTTCCGCGCCGCGAGGTCGGCGATGGTCGTGCCCCAACTGCCCGCACCCAGCACCACGACGGGGTCCATCTTCGTCACGGTCTCCCACCTTGTCCGTCCGGATTCGAGGAGTACCCGGTCGGCAGGCGTTTCGTCAAGTCGTGGTCCGGATTCCCTTTGTACCGCCACCCCCGGAAATGGCATACTCCTCCGGCGAGGCTCCGGCGCGGCGGGGGCGGATGCTGGACCGGGACAAGGCCCAGACGGTTTTCGAAGACGTCATGATCTGGCCGGTGTCGCGGGCCCCGGTCCCGCTGCCGTGCCTCCTGGAGGGCCTGACCGGCCCGGACCGCGACTTCGTCGAGGCGGCGTGGAACCTCTCGGACTCGCTGTACTCGAAGATGCCGCCCCGCAAGAACAGGGACCCGGCCTTCACCCACCCGACGCACGTGGCGTGGTTCCTGAAGCAGGCGGCCTGCCAGCCGCACGTCATCGCGGCGGGGCTGCTGCACGACTACCTCGAGGACAAGCTCGAGCTGGACCACGGCAAGGTCCGCGACCCGGCGGTGCTGGACCGGCTGGTGGGCGGCATCCGCGCCGAGCTGGCCACCGCGGTGATCGACGCGTCCGTGCGGACCGGGTTCGTGCGCTACGTGGCCGAGCGCGTGGTCCAGGTCGTCTGGACGCTGACGCGCCACAAGGCCGAGCTGTACTACAAGTCGATCTCCGCGGTCTTCAACAACGAGGACGAGTCGGTCCGGCTGGCCGGCGCCCTGGTCAAGCTCGCCGACCGCATGCACAACATCCAGACGATCGAGAACTACCCCGAGCCGGACAAGCTCTACCAGTGCTTCAAGAACATCTTCATCCTGAACAACGCGAAGCAGCTTCGCGCGCTGCTGGGGGAGAAGACGCGCGCGCCGGACCAGCGCATGGTCCGGTCGCTGTCGAAGCTCTACAAGAAGAGCGGCAAGGCCACGTTCCAGGCGCTCCTGCGCATCCAGCACGAGGCTCGCGCCTGCGATCCGGTGTTCGAGCTGGTCACGTACCTCGCGCTGGCGCTGAAGAAGTTCACGCTGGAGGTCCAGGGCCTGTGGAAGGTGGCGCACCCTGACCTCGGCCCCGGCGCGCCGATCTACAACCTGTACCACGGCATCGTGGAGAAGTACGACCACTGGCTGCACCACGAGATGCCCGAGTACGACGCCCACGTGGCCCGCGAGCTGGAGTACTGCGGGAAGACGTTCGGGTCGCTCGGGCTGTCGCCGGCGGACCTGGAACGGGCGATCGCGTTCAAGGACGCGATGGTGCTCGCCGAGGTCGTCGCGTCGCTGCTCTACTTCGACACGTACGTGATCCGCGGGTTCGAGTGCGGCAGCCTGTGCCGCCGTGGCCGCAACTGCCTGAAGGCGCAGGGCGCGGCGGCCGGGGGGGGGTGACCCCGGGGCGTCCCCGGCGGTCCCCGTGCGTTCTCAGCGCTCTGCGTGCGTTCTCAGCGCTCCCCGTGGGGGTCCGTCAGTTTCCTCGGATCGAACACCGCCGCGACCTCCTCCTCGCGCAGCACGTGCCGGCGCACGAGCAGCTCGGCCACGGGCACGCCGGTCCGCACCGCCTGGAGCGTGATGGCGGCCGCCTTCTCGTAGCCGATCACGGGCGTGAGCGAGGTCGCGAGCGCGCCCGACCCCTCGAAGTGGCGGCGGCAGACCTCCGCGTTCGCCCGGATGCCCTCGACGCAGCGTGTCCGGAGCGCGCGCACGGCGTTCGTCATCACGGTCAGGCCGAGGTCCAGGTCGAACGCCATCAGCGGCATCATCACGTTCAGCTCGAGCTGCCCCGCCTGGAGCGCCAGCGCGTTCGCCGCGTCGAGCCCGGCGACGAAGAACATGACCTGGGTCGCCATCTCGGGGATGCTCGGGTTCACCTTGCCCGGCATGATGGACGAGCCCGGCGCGACCTCGGGCAGCTCGATCTCGCGAAGCCCGGCGCCGGGACCCGACGCGAGCAGCCGGATGTCGTTCATGATCCGCACCAGCTCGAGCGCGGCGGATCGCATCGCGGACGACAGGATGCCGGCCGGGAGCTGGCTCTGCATGGCCTGGCGAAGGTCCGCGGCGGGGCGAAGCGGGAGCCCCGAGAGGTCCACGAGCAGTTCGACCGCGCGCGCGCCGAACCCCTTGACCGTGGTGATGCCCGTGCCGACCGCGCTGCCGCCGAGGCCCACCTCGCAGCACGCGTCTCGTCCCCGCGCGACCTCGTCCCGCGCCGCCGCGACCGTGCGCGCCCACGCCGCCATCTCCTGGCCGAGCGTCACCGGCGCCGCGTCCATCAGGTGCGTGCGGCCGGCCTTCACCACGCCCGCGAACGCGGCGGCCTTCGCGTCCAGCGCGGCCGCGAGGAGGTCCAGCTCGCGCGCCAGGTCGCCCGCGAGCGTCGCCGCGGCGACGCGCATCGCGGTCGGGAAGCAGTCGTTCGTGGACTGCCCGCGGTTCACGTGGTCGTTCGGGTGGACGCGATCGTAGCGGCCGCGCGCTCCGCCGAGCGCCTGGTTCGCGAGGTTCGCGAGCACCTCGTTCACGTTCATGTGGAACGCCGTGCCCGCGCCCATCTGGAACACGTCCACGGGGAACTGGTCCGCGTGGCGTCCCGCCAGGACCTCGTCGCAGGCCGCGGCGATCGCGCGGGCGACGTCGGGTGTGATCCCCCCCAGCTCGCCGTTCGCGATTGCGGCCGCCTTCTTGACCTGGACCATCGCCCGGACCAGGGCCGGGTGCGAGGCCAGGCCGCTCACCGGGAAGTTCGCGATCGCGCGCTGGGTCTGGGCGCCCCACAGCGCGCCGGCGGGCACCTCCACCTCGCCGAGGGCGTCGTGCTCGATGCGGGTGTCCATCCCTGCTCCTCGCGGGTCGCGGCCAACCACACGGTGATGCTCGGGGGGGCGGTTGTCAACGGCAAGGGGGTGCAGGGACAGCGTACACGGACACGGACACGGGCACGGGCACGGGGACGGGAAACGTCCGGGCTGCATCGGACCGGCCGTTGACCGCGCACGGCGTTGTGGAGCAGAATGACCCAACGGCGATGAGGCCGGTCCGAGAACGGGAGGGTGTCGATGGCCGGGTTCGTGGAATGGGGCCTGGAGCTGATCCGGCGGACGACGTCGGACCTCTCCCCGGACGTGGAGGCGGCGATCCGGGCCGCCCGCGACCGCGAGGACGAGGGGACGACGGCCCGCAACGTCATGGACGTGATCGTCAGGAACGTCGAGCTTGCGCGGAGCGGCGGCACTCCGATCTGCCAGGACACCGGGCTGGTCGGCTTCTTCGTGCACGTGCCGCGCGGCACCGACACGGAGGGGATCCGCGCCGACCTGGTCGAGGCGGTCCGCCGCGCCACGAAGGAGGGGCTGCTCCGGTCGAACGCGGTGGACCCGCTGACCGGGAGGAACTCCGGGGACAACGTGGGGGCGGGTCTCCCGTACGTCGCGTTCGACTTCGACGACGCGTCCGAGGCGGGCCCGGGGGAGGCGGTCGTCACCGTGGACCTGATGCTCAAGGGCGGCGGCAGCGAGAACGTCGGCGCCCAGTACCGGCTGCCGGACGCGACGCTGAAGGCGGGGCGCGACGTGCGCGGCGTCGAGAAGTGCGTGCTCGACGCGATCCACAAGGCCCAGGGCTTCGGCTGCGCGCCGGGGATCATCGGGGTCTGCGTGGGCGGCGACCGCGCGGGCTCGTACGCGGGGGCCAAGAAGCAGCTCCTGCGCCCGCTCGACGACCGCAATCCGGACCCGGACCTCGCCGGGCTCGAGGAGCGGCTGCTGCCCGCGCTGAACGAGCTGGGCGTGGGGCCGATGGGGTTCGGCGGGAAGACGACCGTGCTCGCGGTCAAGGCCGGCAAGCTGCACCGCCACCCGGCGTCGTTCTTCGTCTCGATCGCGTACTGCTGCTGGGCGGACCGCCGCAGGCGGCTGGTGGTGCGGGACGGGGTGGCGGAGCTGGTGTGACGCGTACCCGGGCGACGGAGGTTGTCAGATGGCGAAGGATGCGATCCGGCTGGACCTGCCGGTGTCCGAGGAGATGCTGCGCTCGCTCCGCATCGGCGACGAGGTGCTGATCGGCGGCACGGTCGTCACGGCGCGCGACGTGGCGCACAAGTTCATGGTCGAGAAGAAGCCGGAGTTCCTGCGGCCGGTGCTCCGGGGAGCGGTCATCTACCACTGCGGGCCGATCATGAAGCGCGCCGGCGAGGAGTGGAAGGTGATCGCCGCCGGCCCGACCACGTCGAGCCGCGAGGAGCCCTACCAGGCGGACGTCATCGAGACGTACCGGGTGGCGGGCGTTATCGGCAAGGGCGGCATGGGCGAGAAGACGAGCGCGGCGCTCAAGCAGTTCGGGGCCGTCTATTTCCACGCCGTGGGTGGCGCCGGGACGCTGCTCGCCGCGTGCGTCAGGCGGGTCAGGGAAGTCCTGATGCTCGACGAGTTCGGGGCGCCCGAGGCGTTCTGGGTGCTCGACGTGGCGGACTTCCCCGCGGTGGTCACGATGGACTCCGCGGGCGGCAGCCTGCACCGCGAGGTCCTGAAGGCATCCGAGGAACGGTTGAAGGGGCTGCTCGGGTAGCGTCAAGCCCGCGCGGCCGGCCGCTTCTTCGAGTCGGCCTTCACGGCCTTCACGTCGTCGGCGACCTTCTTGACCTCGGCCTTCAGCCCCTTGAGCGCCGTGACCTCCTTGGCCAGCTTGTCCACGGACGCGGTCAGCCGGTCCACGGACTCGCGGGTCGGGATGCGCAGGGCGGTCAGGACCTCGGCGCGGATCGCGTCGGTGTGCCGGGCGATGTCGGACCCCTTCAGCTTCTCGACCACCTCGGGCAGCTTCATGCCGCCGAACCTGTCGATGAGGTCCTTGACGCTGAGGTCTGCCACGAGCCCGCCCACGACCTGGGTGCCCATCGCGGTCGTCCGGTCGACCTTGGCCCGCACGTGCTTGGCGACCTTCACGCCCTCGTCGCGGACCTTCCCGGCCACCCTCAGCCCCTCCCCGCGGAGGTCCTTCAGCTTCGCCGCCGAGCCGTCCAGGATGTCCTTGACCTGGGAACCGATCTTGTTGACCATGGCTTCCTCCTCTCCGTCCGATCCGCGTCCTTCACGCGGACCCCCCGGGACCCTCCATTCGGGTCACCGGTACCTGCGTTGAGAAATATAACGCGGTGCGTCAAGATGTCAAGGGCTATCGCATAACACAGCGAAACATGATGGCAATCTCTGGCGGTTGATGCGTGACGCACCGGGAAAAGCCCCCGCGGGGGTGTCACGGAGCAGGAGAGGGGACGGACATCGGAGAGGGGGCCCAGGCCTGCTCGAGGCCGGTCCCGGTGACCGGCGGGCGCCCGGGGGCGAACCCGTCCACGAACGGCATCACCGGGGCCAGCGAGGACGCGAGCGCATCGCGCCTGCGGAACTCGGACGCGATCGCGCCCACCACCTTGCGGAACACGCGCGCGGAGTCGTCGGTCGTCGCGGCGCCCGCGACCGTCGCGGCGCCGGCGCCCCAGGCCTGCGCGCGAACGTGCAGGGCCGCCGCGGCGTCCATCACCATCCGGCGGGCCTTCGCGCCCATCGAGGTCGGGTCGGCGTGCAGGACGGCCGCCGCGACCACAGCCTGGACGAACGCGTCCGCGTCGCCGTCGTCCACCGCGCACGACCGCAGGCGCGCCGCGGCCTCGTCCATGAGGAACTCGCACACGGCGGACCGGCCGGGCTCCTTGAGGCCCGGAGCTACCAGCGCCAGCAGGTGCAGGGTCCACGGCTCGGCCCCCTCGGGGAGCTGCGACGCGAGCCCGCGCCGGCTCGCCGCCGCCTCCTCGAGCGCCAGCAGCACGGCTGCCCGCACCATCGAACTCATCGCACGCAGGTTTCCCGCGCCGGCACGCGCGGACAACAGCCGGTAGACCCGCGCGAGCGCGGGCAGTCCCCGCCGGACCCCGAGCGACATCACCGCCTTGCACGCCTCGTAGAACTCCGCCTTCCCGCGCGGGCGGCTCGCGGCGCCCTCGAGCACCGCGCGCACCGCGTCCTCGTTGCCCTCGGTCAGGACCGCGGTCGCCTCGTCGGACCGGGCGGGGAAGATGGCGGTCAGCACGACCGCGCGCAGGATCTCGGCGTTCTCGAGGGTCTGCGACAGCGCGAGGAACAGCCGCGCCCGCCCCGGGGCATCCAGGTCGAGCGCCGCGAGCACGGACACGAGGTACCGGAGGCGCGCCACCGGGCCGGCGGCCTGGCCCGCGGATCCGGAATCGGCCCCTAGCGATCTGCACGCGGCGCCGGCCTCGGCGACGGTCAGGGCCAGGAGCATGTCCGACAGATCGCGGGCGACCGACGGCGGCGCCGCCGCGGCGAGCGCCTTCAGGACCGAGAACCCCGCCTCGACGTCCGCGTCCAGCAGCGACGGCAGCACCGCTCCGACCGCCCGGCCCGAGCCCGCGCCCCGCGCGCAGAGCCGGTCCGCCAGCAGCCCGCCGACACGGCGGGACGCGGCCTGTCGCGAGTCCGTGTCCACCAGGGACGCGATCGTCTTCGCCTTGTCCGGCGTGACGAGTCCCAGCAGGTCGGCGGCCCGGGGCCGCTCGAACGCGTCGGGGCCCATGCAGGCGAGGTAGCAGAACACGTCCAGGACATCCCGGGACTCGGCGTCCCCTGGGGCCAGCGGCTCCATCCCCCAAGACCCTCGTGACGGGGCAAAGAGGATCCTACGGCCGCCCGCGCACGCCTGCCAAGGAAACGCCGGAACGCGGTCATTCCGGGACGATCGGACGTCCTCTCGCCCCCCTGCCCGCCGCCCCGCGTTGCGGGGCGCGGGCCACCCCCCTTGCGCGGCCGCCGTGCGGCCGCGGAGCGCGCCGCGTCACGGCGCGGCGCGCACGACCGCGACACGTACTTGCCACCGCCGTCCGATGCGCGTACAGTGCCCGGCGCCTCGACGGGAGTAGGGTGCATGAAGGACCATTCCGCCGTGCTCGTGAAGAACGGCTTCGTCCTGACCTTCGGCGATCGCGGGACCGCCATCCACGGCGGGGCCGTGCTGATCCGCGCCGGGCGCGTTGAGGCGGTCGGCTCGACCGACGACGTGGAGGGGCTCGCCGCTGCCGAGGACGACCTGGTCACGATCGACGCGAAGGGCTGCGTCGTCACCCCCGGCCTCGTGAACGCCCACATGCACCTGTACTCGACGTTCGCCTGCGGGATCGCGGCGGCGGCGTCGCGCAACTTCTCGGAGATCCTCCGGAACCTGTGGTGGCGGCTCGATCGCGCCATGACGCTCGACGACGTCCGCCTCTCCGCGGTGGTCCCCGCGGTGCGCTGCCTTCGCTCCGGCGTGACGACCATCATCGACCACCACGCGTCGTTCGGCGCTACGCGCGGCAGCCTCTCGGTCGTTGCGGACGCGGTTCGCGAGGTCGGCCTGCGCGCCTGCCTCGCGTACGAGGTGTCGGACCGGTGGGGCGAGGCGGACGCGGACGAGTCCGTCGCGGAGAACGCCGAGTTCCTCGGCTCGCTGCCCCGGCGCGCGGACCCGGACCTGGCCTGCCTGTTCGGGCTGCACGCCTCCTTCACGCTGTCCGAGCGCACCCTGCGCCGCTGCGTGGACGCGGCCGGCGGGGCCGGGTTCCACGTCCACTGCGCGGAGGACAAGGCGGACGTGATCGCGGCCCGCGAGGCCGGCTTCCTCGGGTCCGCCGACCGGCTGGCGCGCCTCGGCGTGCTCGGCCCGAAGTCAATCGCGGCGCACTGCATCCACGTGACGCCCGAGGAGGTCGGGATGCTGGCCGCCTCGCGTACGACCGTGGTCACGAATCCGCAGTCCAACATGAACAACGCGGTCGGCGTGGCCGACGTCCCCGCGCTGCTCGACGCCGGCTGCACGGTCGGACTCGGCAGCGACGGCATGACCGCGGACATCCTGGAGGAGCTGCGGGCCGAGATCTTCACGCAGCGCCAGCGCACCGGCGACCCGACCCGCATGTTCATGCAGGCGTACGACATGGTCGTCTCGACCAACCCGCGCATCGCCTCCGCCGTCTTCGGCCGCCCCGTGGGCGTGCTCGAAACCGGCGCGGCCGGCGACGTCGTGGTCTGGGACTACGACCCGCCGACGCCCCTGACCGCGGACAACGTGGCCGGGCACGTCGTGTTCGGGCTGCCCGCGGCCCGCCCCCGCACGGTCGTCGTGTCCGGCCGCGTGGTCCTGTCCGACGGCCGCCCGTCCGGTCTCGACGAGGCCGCGGTGGCCGCGGAGTCCCGCCGCCTCGCCGCCGCGCTCTGGCGCCGCTGGTGATCGCGATGGCGTCCCACTCGCTCCGCTGCGTGACGTGCGGCGCGGTCCAGCCCCCGGCCGCCGTGCCTTCGACGTGTCCGGCGTGCGGCGACCTCCGCGGCACGCTCGACGTGGTCCTGGACCTGCCCGCCGGGGGGCTCCGGCCCTCGGACCTCGGCACGCCCGGGGAGGGGATCTTCCGCCTCTCCGCGCTGCTGCCGCTGCCCCCCGGCGCCCCGAGGACGCCCCTGCGGATCGGCGACACGCCGCTCTACGACGCGCCGCGGATCGCGGCCCGGCTCGGCGTCGCCGCGGCGCTCGTCAAGGACGACGGCCGGAACCCGTCCGCGTCGATGAAGGACCGGGCGACCGCCGTGGCGCTGGCGCACGCGGCGTCGATCGGGTGCGCGACCGTCGCTGCCGCCTCCACGGGCAACGCCGCGTCCTCGCTCGCGACCATCGCCGCGTCGATGGGGATTCGCGCCGTGATCTTCGTGCCGCGGACCGCGCCCGCGCCGAAGGTCTCGCAGATGCTGCTGGCGGGCGCGACCGTGGTCATGGTGGACGGCACCTACGACCAGGCGTTCGACCTGTGCGCTTCGGCGGTCCGGCGGTTCGGCTGGTACTCGCGGAACACCGCGACGAACCCGTTCCTGGCCGAGGGCAAGAAGACCTGCGCGATCGAGATCGCCGAGGCGCTCGGCTGGTCCGGCCCCGACGTGATCGCGGTCGGCGTCGGCGACGGGTGCGTATTCGGCGCGCAGCACAAGGCGTTCACGGACCTCTCCGCCGCCGGCCTCGTCCGGTCGGTGCCGCGCCTCGTCGGCGTGCAGGCCGTGGGCGCGGACCCGCTCGCGCGGGCGTTCGAGGCGGGTGCCGGCGCGCCCGAGCCGATGGTGCCGTCCACGTTCGCGGACTCGATCTCGGTCGGCATCCCGCGCGACCAGGTGAAGGCGCTCCGCGCGGCCCGCGCGACCGGCGGCGCCCTGATCGCGGTCACGGACGACCGGATCCGCGAAGCCATGCGCCTCCTCGCGGCGGACCTCGGCGTGTTCGCGGAGCCGGCCGGGGCCGCCGGGCTCGCCGGCCTGCTCGACCTCTCGGCGCGCGGCGGCCTGCGCCCGTCGGACCGGGTGGTCGCCGTCGTGTCAGGCCACGGCCTGAAGGACACGGCCGGCGCGATGTCCGCGGCGACAGGCTCTCCGCTCCACGTGTCGCCGGACGACTCGGCCCTCGCCGCACTCGAAACCTTGCCGCGCTGAGCTTCCGCAGACCTGCGGACGCCACCTTGACGCGGCCCGGCCGCGCCCGGGCAGGAAATCGCACGCGCGACGAGTTATGGTTTGGGGGAGGGTCGTGACGGCCCGGAGATCGGCCCCGGGCGCGGCAGCGGCGCCTCCCAGGTGTCGCCATGGCCGGGCGGATCGTGCTCACCTGGCTCCTGGTCCTGCTCCTCTGGGTCGTCCCGACTTCGACGGTCCTGCTGGCATTCAGCGAGGTTGCGGCGGAGGGCGGGGTCCACGACGCGACGATCGCCGCCGTGGCCTGGGGCATGGCCGCGACCGCGGTCCTGTTCGAGGGAGTGGGCCTTGCGGCGCTCTGGGTGGGCGTCCGTGTCGCGGGTGGCCGACCGCAGCCCGGACGCCTCGCCTTCGAGCACGGGCGGCGCAGGCTCGGTCCCGCGTCGGCCCTGGTCGCGTCGCCCCTGGTCGGCATCGGCGCGCTCGTCGCGGGGTCCGCGGCCCTCGCCGTGGCCTCGGTCGCGGTGCTGGTCGGTCTGGGCGCGTGGTCGTTCGCGGGCACCGTGCGGGCGATCCGCGCGTCCGCCCCGCTCCCGTTGCCAAGGGCCGTGGTCGCCGCCGCGTCGGGCACCGCGCTGCTCGTGGCCGCGGTGCTCGCTACCGGGATCCCGCTGCGGCACGCGATCGACCTGTACGAGTTCCCGACCGGGTCGATGGTCCCGACCATCCTGCACGGCGATCACGCGCTGGTCAGCCGCGCCGAATACGGGGCCGGGATCCCCGGCACGGGCACGACCCTCCACCCGTCGTCGCCGCGTCGCGGGGACCTGGTCATCTTCCGGTCGCCCTCCGACGACGAGCCCGGGCTCGAGCGGATGAAGCGCGTCGTAGCGATCGGCGGCGACCGGGTCTTCCTGTTCGCGGACCAGCTCTGGCTGAACGGGCTGCCGGTGTCGACCGTGCCGATGGACAGCCGGGCGCCGTGCGACGACCCCACGCTGATGGGGTGCACGTGCGTGCGCCAGCTCGAGACGCTGGACGGCGTCGCCTTCGTCAGCCAGCACCTCGAGCCCGGGAGCCTCGTGCCGGTGTGCTCCAATTTCCCCGAGTGGCCCGTTGCCGACCCGGACGACCCCGGGCTGTCGGCGGCGACCGCGCTCGCGGGCCCGCCCCGGCCGGGCGAGCCGGGGGCAGCGGTGGCGTTCGACGTGCCGGAGGGTCACGTCTTCGTGCTCGGCGACAACCGGGACAACTCGCGCGACAGCCGCTACTTCGGCCCCGTGCCGCAGGATCGGATCGTCGGCCGCGTGGTGTGGCTGTACTCGCCGCTGAGCCGGTCGGGACCGGCACGCTGATCGGGGGGGCGGGGCACGGGCTCGCGAGCGGGCCCGGGCCCGGGCTCGGGTACGGGTGCGGC
>Ga0194127_10001809_pt1 | contig 30449 bp, 24 predicted proteins | sample TA2KigC100mmetaG_FD_148624 | JGI IMG/M metagenome (GOLD analysis project Ga0194127, IMG submission 148624) | Freshwater microbial communities from Lake Tanganyika, Tanzania - TA2015036 Kigoma Deep Cast 100m | ecosystem: Environmental > Aquatic > Freshwater > Lake | place: Tanzania: Lake...
GGGGCTCGCTGCGCGTTGACCCGCCTGGCCGGGGAAAGGGGGGTCGACTCGCTCCGTGTGACCTGGCCCGAGTCCCGCATGCTCCCGCGGCGGGTTTCGGGGATGGAGTGGAGCGCAACGGGAACGCCCCGGGAGGTTGCAACCCGGTTTGCCGAGGAGTTCGCCGATCTCCTGGGAGCCGGCGGCAAAGACCTGGTCTGGACGCATGACGAGCAGTCCAGAGAACGGACCGCGGTGCACTTCGGGCAGGAATGGAACGGTATCCGTGTATCGGGAGGCCACGTGGTGATCGTGGTCTCGGATTCCGGGAAGGTGCTCTCGTGCAGCTCGGGAGTTCGCCCGGTGCTCGTGCCTCCGCCTGAGACGGATGTGGGCGCGGAGGCCGCTCGCAAGGCCGCCGTGGCCTCGCTGGGAAATGCTGCGGAGCTGGGCAACACGGCACCGCTGGTGACCGGGAAGCTCGTGCTCCCCTCGGCCGACAGGACGCAGATCGTGTACCGCGTCCTCCTCCCTACCATCCCCGGACTGGCCAAGCTCGTCGTGCTGGTCGACGCGGCCACGGGCGACGTGGTGCAGACCGTCAACGACGTGCGGCGCTAGGAGGACGCCATGAACGACCGCATCCGTTGCATCCCGCAAATCCTGGTTGCCCTGTCGTTTCTCCTGGCCGCATCATGCGGCTCCGGGGGCGGGGGCGGAAAGGACATCGCCCCTGAAGTAGCGCAGGACGTTGCCGACGCCGTCTCTGAAGACGTTGCCGTGGACGTTGCCGGCGACGTTGCCGGCGACGTTCCGCCCGACCTTCCCGACGTAGCGATGCAGGCCAACGTGTTCCTGAACAACCCCAAGAAGGATGAATGGAAGACATCCCGCGTCACGCTGACGAGCCTCGACGACCCGGAAGGGAAGCTCACGGGGCCGTTCGCCAACGTCTTCAACTGCATCAACGAAGAAGGCGGGTGGTTCCGTGAGTACGAGCTGCCGCTCATCGGCAAGACCCTCGTGCGCCTGTGCAACATCAAGAAGACCGTGACACCGGACGCGGACGGAAGCTACCTGTCGGTCGAAGTCCCCGAGAACAAGCTCGACCCGGACGATCCCTTCGCAGAGCTGATGATGTTCTTCCACGTCAACGTGGTGCACGACTACTTCAAGGGGACGCACGGGAGCACGTCCATGGACTTCCCGCTCGAGGCCTACGTGAACCTGATGGGCTACATCGAGATGGAGACGCCGTTCCCCGGGGTCCCGACGGGCTGGGTCACGTTCGACAACGCCATGTTCATTCCGAAGGAGAGCTTCGAGGAGCTCGAGGAGATGGCTGAGCAGATGTTGAAGGAGTACGTCGGCGTGGATGACGACCTCGATCTGCCGTTCAAGAACGATGCCATCTTCTTCATGCAGGGGGAGAAGGTCGACTTCGCCTACGACGCAGACGTGATCTACCACGAGTACACGCACGCGGTCGTCGGCGGGGAGCGGCTGTTCGGCTATGCGATCGACGGCCACGGGCTCGATGCCGCGCCGACCGCGATCAACGAGGCCTATGCGGACTACTTCGCGTGCACCATCACGGGGGATCCGAAAGCCAGCGAGTACGCTCTCGGGACGTTGTCCGAAAACGACGGGCGGGACATCAGCATCGTTCGGACCTGTCCTGCGGACTACTTCGGAGAATCGCACAAGGACGGGCTGATCTACTCGTCCGCGCTCTGGGCACTGCGCGAGGCCGTCGGCAAGGAGACCACCGACGTGCTGGCGTTCAACGCGCTGCAGACGTTCGACCAGGTGACGACTTTCCAGGAGGCGGCCGAGGCAACGATCGCAGAGGCCGCTCTGCTCGTGCCTCCGCTGGACAAGGAGGTGTCGGCTGTGTTCGAGAAGCACGGGCTGCTGGGCTGCAACGGTCGCGTGCGGCCCTGGAAAGATACTGCGGCCGGGGATTTCCCGGAGTTTGTGCCCGGTGTCCAGTCCACGGGCTACAATCAGTTCTCCAAGGGGGCCCCCGGATTCCTGCAGCACGAGGTCGAGGTCGCTGAGGGGACCGCAAACATCCATATCGAGGTGCTTGCCAACATGTCGGGCGTCATGGGCATGCTGGGCGCGTTCATCGGCATGTCCACCGAGATCAAGCTGTCCGTCGCTCTGCGGCGGGGCGAGCCGGTCGCCTACGCATTCGAGCCGAAATATGCGCAGACCGCGGACATGGTGATTCCGATGGTCAAGAAGGGCGAGGGATGGTTCGCCGTGGACATCAGCGGCAACTGCATCGAGCCGGGCAAGCTCTATCTGCAGTTCGTCAACGCTTCGACCGACATGGTCACTCTGAACGAGACGAAGCTCACGACGTCACCGGAACCGACTGCCAAACCCACGTTCGACTGCGAGTTGCCCGACCCGTGCGAGGCCCTCGAGTGCAAGGCGACGTGCGCCACCGACCTGGACTGCCAGCAGGGGCAGCAGTGTGTGGCCTATGCGGACGGCTGCTGCACAGAGTGCCTGGCCGCGTGTGCGGTCTGCTACATCGAGCCGGGCAAGCTGTGCAGCCCAGCGGAGGCCCCGCCGTGCGGCAATGGCACCATCGAGCTTGCCGAAATCTGGAGCTGCACGTTCTCGCTGACGCACACGCTGGAAGACGGGCCCGTGGGAACTGCACCCCTCGTCAGCGGCTGCCTGCCGTTCGACATCAAGCCGGACGGGACCCTTTGCAGCGTGATTCTGGGGGCGGAGCCCGGGAAGCTCACGGTCCAGTGCCCGGAATGCGAGGCGGTGGTCTACACGAAAGACGCGTGCACACAGGGGCCCGTAGAGTAGCCGCAGGGATGCCTGCCGGACCGCCACGGTCCTTCAAGCCCCCGATTGCGATGTCGCTGCGATGTCGATTGCGATGCCGATTCAGTGCTCGATGGAGAACCAGATCTGCCCGGAGAGCGTGACCTCGACCGGGCCGAATTGCGTTTCGACGACATCCCTGTGCACACGACGGATGAAGGACATGTGCTGGAACAGGCCGATTCCGCCTGCCGGGGGATAGCCCTCCACCATCTTCTGCGGAATCACGATCTGGCCGTCGGAATCCGGGGCCGTGCACCAGAGCGTGGCAACGGGAGGGGAGCCGTGCCAGCCAATGAGAATCGCAAGCTCGACCGTGGCATCGTCCCCCTGGGGGACCCAGGTGACCACGTTGTCCGAGCCGTTCTTCAGGACGAGCGGCTGGGGCCATTGCACGTCCATCTTCCCGGTGCCTGCGAGCGACACCTCGAATGCCGGGATGTCCCCGCCGCTTGCCTGCACGACCACGCTCTTGCCCTGCTCGAACAGGTCACCCGAGGGATCGGGAGTGACGACATACGAGGCACTCTGGTCCGGATTGGCCTGGAACGGCTCCTTCGTACCGGTGATGCTCACCGTTCCGGCAGACACCCGGTGAGGAATGTCGTGGCACAGCTTGTCGGGCCCACAGTACTGCGTCCACGCTTCGCACGCAGGCGTGCACTTGTTCTCGCCCGCGGCCACGAGGTACTGACAGGGGCCCTCCTCATACATCAGGGTCGAGCCGGGAGGCTGCGGGCCGCTTCCGAAACGGACGTCGATTCCGCTGGACATCAGCTTCCCGCCAGGCTCGTACAGCTCGGCCAAGAGCACGTGGCCGGCGAAGTCATAGAGCGGGTGGAACTCTGCCGGAGGCTCGACCGCATCGGGGTGGGCATCGCCCGCGTCCAGCGACGTGTCGAGCAGCGCATCCTGGTTCGCGTCGCCGGCCGTGTCCGGCGCCAGGTCCGGGCCCTGGTCCTCGACGCTGTCCTCCCCCGCATCCGCCGTCACGTCCGGGTCGGCGTCTCCAAAGGACCCGTCGCCTGGCAGCAGGTCCAGAGCCGCTGCATCTTCCGACAGGTCGGTGCCCTGCCGGATGTCCATTTCGGACTCGCCGCGGTTGCAGGACACAGCGAGCAATGTGCCAGCGACGGCCAGAATCTGAATCGATGCCAGAATGCCCTTCATGTTGCCTCCGTCCTGTTCTTCACTCCCGTGATTTCCTTCCCGTTCCCGTTTCCTGGCCGGTCGGATGCGGAGCACCCTCCCTCATGGCCCCCCACTGCATTCCTCTCGCAACATCCCCTTTCCCGTTCCCGGAACACCGTCAGGCCCCGACATACTGGGCGTGCAGCGACCGGGCCTTCGCCAGATCCGAGGTCCCGCACACGAGCGTCCGTCCGTCCGCGAACACCACCATCTCGATCCCGTCTTCCGGAACGAATCGCACGAGAAACCCATTGTTCTCGACCTCGCCGAGCGGGGCGAGCCGGGCAGCCAGCTCGTCGAGCTGAACGGGTTGCGCACGCGCTTGGAGAATCTGCACCGTGTTCCCGCACAGCAGCAGCTCGGCCCGGTTTCCGTGTTTCCCTTCGAGGAACTCGTACTCGCCCCGGCAAGTGGGACAATCGCGGGCCCTCAACCTGCCCACGTCGACCTGGGCGACGGTGCCTTTCCACCCGTCGAGGCTGACGAGGCGGCCGCCGACCGTCTCCTCGCCGACGAGGAGGCGCATGACCTCGACGGCCTGCATCCCTCCGACGGCCATGGGCAACCCGCCCAGCACGCCTGCGGTCTCGCAGGTCTCGCCAACGCCGGCCCCGGGTCGATAGGGGAACAGGCAGCGGAAGCACGGCCCCCTGCCGGGCCGGAAGGTCATCCACATTCCGCCGGCCGCGATCGCGCCGCCGTAGACCCACGGAATGCGGAGCTTTGCTGCCGCGTCGTTGAGGAGATAGCGCGTATCGAGATTGTCCGTTCCGTCCACCACGACATCCGCACCGGAGAGGATGGACAGGATATTGGCCGGGTTGACGTCCGCAACAACCGGGTCGAGCCGGATGCTGCTGTTGATCTGCGCCAGCCTCCGGGCCGCGGCAACGGCTTTGGGAATCCTGGCGGCCACATCGGCCTCGTCGAACAGGATCTGCCGGTTCAGGTTGTTCAGCTCCGGGAAATCACGGTCCACCAGCGTCAGATGCCCGACGCCTGCTCTCGCCAGGGCCATGGACGAGGAGCAGCCCAACGCACCGCAGCCGAGCACGACCACTCGGGCTGCCAGGATCTTCTCCTGCCCCTCCCGTCCGATTCCCGGAAACACCCACTGCCTTGCGTACCGTTCCATGCAGCCTCCAGCTCACTGCCGGTGCGATGAGGGCCCCTCCCGCGTGGTCGGGGCTGGGTTGCTCAGATGCACAGGCAGAAAATGGGATTGTAGAGACAAGCCAGTGCGCACCCAAGGTCCCCACTGTTGAACACTGCCGTGCAGGCACCGTTCGAGCAGCCGAACGTGCAGCAAGGATTGGCCCCCACGCAATTCTGCGCCAGTGCCCCGGGAGCATCGCACGATCCCGCTGCGCTGCACAGCTTGTTCTGGTAGACGGCGGCACCGAAGCAGACCTTCCCGTTGTAGCACGTGGCCCCGGCGCACGCAGCAGGATTCGATACCTGCGTGGGCTTGCACACGTGGGCAGCGTTGCAGGTCCCCACGGTGTGGTGCCCCGTACACGCCGCGGGCGAATCGCACACGGGCGGACCGGCCAATGCCCCGCAGTCCTTGTCCGCCGAACAGCAAAGCTCGCCGACCGCGCCGCAGCAGAACCCGTTGCCGCAGTATCCCTCGGTGCATTCGGCCGAGCTGGTGCAGGAGGATCCGCCGGCCTTCTTCGGCAGGCACTCCGCATCGTCGCCGTTGCCGTTCCCGTCGTTCAGGTCGCAGTAGTAGCCGGCCGCACACGGCTTGTTCGCATCGCAGATCGGGAAGCACCCGGCCGCCCCTCCGCAGCCGAACGGCAGGCACTCCGCGTCGGTGTTCTCGTCCGTGAAGCTGTTGCAGTTGTCGTCCACGCCGTTGCAGGTCTCCTTGGCTCCGGGGAACACCGAGGCATCGCACGGAGCGCAGTCGATGGTATCCGCTTGCCCGTCGTTGTCGTCGTCCGGGTCGCACACGTCCCCGAGCTTGTCTCCGTCGCAGTTGTCCTGGGTCGCGTTGGGGTTGAGGGGGCAGTTGTCCGCATCGTCCGAAAGGCCGTCGTTGTCATCGTCCGAGTCGCACAGGTCCCCTACCCCATCCTTGTCGTTGTCCCCCTGCGCCGCGTTGGGCACGGTCGGACAGTTGTCCGTCACATCCGGGATCCCGTCGTTGTCGTCGTCGTCGTCGCACGCGTTGCCCTTGCCATCCAGGTCCGCGTCGAGCTGCTCGGGATTGGGCGTGAACGGACAGTTGTCCGCCAGGTCCGTGATCTCGTCGTTGTCGTCGTCGGGGTCGCACAGGTCACCGATCAGGTCGCCGTCGTTGTCGAGCTGGTCCGGATTGGCCAGGAAGGGGCAGTTGTCCGCGGCATCAGGCACCGTGTCGTTGTCGTCGTCGGGGTCGCATGCGTCGCCCAGCGCATCGCCGTCGTTGTTGACCTGATCCGGGTTGCCCGCAAACTTACAGTTGTCTTCTGCATCCAGCACGCCGTCGTTGTCGTCGTCCGTGTCGCAGGCATCACCGTCGCCGTCGAGGTCGAAGTCCTCCTGGAGCGGATTGGGCGTGAGGGAGCAACTGTCGACCTCGTCGAGCACTCCGTCCGCGTCGTCGTCGGGGTCGACGCAGTCCTTCACGTCATCCAGGTCGGTATCGGTGAATCCCTCGTCAACCAGGCCGTTGCAACTGTTGTCCACGAGGTCGCAGAGCTCCTCCGCCCCCGGGTAGATTGTGTCGTCGTTCTCCTCGCAGTCGATGGAATTGTCGAAGCCATCATTGTCGATGTCGTCATCGCAATGGTCGCCGATGCCGTCCTCGTCCAGGTCCTCCTGCATCTCGTTGGCAGTCAGGGGGCAGTTGTCGTCGCCGTCGCCGTAGCCGTCGTCGTCGTCATCCTCGTCCACGCAGTCGGCGATACCATCATCGTCCGTGTCCTTCTTCCCCTCGTCGGTCTGCCCGTCGCAGTCGTTGTCGAGGCCGTCGCACGTCTCCTCGACCGGCTCCGGGGCCGGGCATTCGTTCCAACCGTTGTCGCCGCCGCACGTCTGCTCGCCCTGGCAGGTACCGAACTCGTTCTTCCGGCTGCACGGCTTCTTCCTGCCCTCGTTGCCGGCCCGGCACAGGCAGCTTCCTGACGGCGGCACGCAGTGGAACCCGCCGCCGTCTCCCGAATCGGGAACGCACTCGAACTCGGCAGGGCAGTCGTCGGGCGAAAGGCAGGAGACCGAGCAGAACCGCCCCTCGTCCCCCATGTCCGCACACACGCCCCCCTGCGTCTTGCAGTCCTTGTTCTCGTCGCACTCCTTGCAGATGAGCCAGAAAAGCGGAATGCAGACGAAGTAGTAGTCCGGTGCGAACTGCTCGATCTGCTGGCAACTCCACTCGTCCGGGCACTCTTCCACGCAGGAGCTGGTGCAGAGCGAGCCGGCCCCCGTGTCCAGGCACAGTCCGCTGGGGCAGTCCTTCCCGTCGCTGCACGGGATGCCGAAGCCCACCCACTGGTCGGAATCCACATCGAGCCGGGGCAGGGTCTCCAGGGGGACCTCCGAATACCCCGGATCCCCCACCAGGTCCACCCCGGGGCCGGGGTCGGTGGCGCGAACATCTCCCGCAGCCGTCTCAGGAATGGCGTCGACCTGCGTGGTGGAACCCGACGAACAGGACGTCATCGCCAGACACCCCAGGGCAAGCACCGCGCCCCACACAGTCCTCGATTCCGCCATGACATGCCTCGTTCGCCTTCCGGGGACAAGACGGTCGAGAGGCGCCTGCCGCCCGGCCTGCCCTATTATCCTCAGGGGAGGGGTCCCGCGCAACGGAAACCACCGGCCGAAGGTCGCCGGACGTCGCTCGTGCGGGGGACGTGCAGGCTCGGTCGCGCTTGTTGACACCCCTGACGCGGTGCAGTATTGTCCGCCGCGGCCCTCGAGGGTGGTCCCCGAGGCAAGGAAGGGGGGGAGAATGCAGACCTTCTATCTGTTCGGACCGCTGGTAGTCGCTGTCGCCGCGCTCGTGTACGCGTTCACCAAGGCAACGTGGGTATCGAAACAGGATCCGGGAACGGAGCGGATGCAGAAGATCGGCTCCTGGATCGCATCGGGTGCGATGGCGTTCCTGAAACGCCAGTATCGAGTGCTGGCCATCTTCGTGCTGAGCGTGGCCGTGCTGCTGGGCGTCAGCAACGCCGGCCTCAAAGACTCGCACGTCATGATTGCACTCTCGTTCGTCGTCGGGGCCCTCTGCTCCGCGCTGGCCGGCTTCTTCGGAATGAAGGTGGCGACCAAGGCCAACACCCGTACCGCCAGTGCTGCCCGGCACAGCCTGAACAGTGCGCTGCAGGTGGCCTTCTCCGGCGGTGCCGTGATGGGGCTGACCGTGGTGGGTCTGGGCCTTCTCGGCCTGGGCACGCTGTTCATCATCTACTCGAAGTTCTTTGGAACCACATACAGCGCCACGGATCCGGCGAGCCCTCTGAACCTGACCCTGAACGTGCTGTCCGGTTTCTCTCTCGGGGCATCGTCCATCGCACTCTTCGCCCGAGTGGGGGGAGGCATCTACACCAAGGCTGCCGACGTCGGAGCGGACCTCGTGGGCAAGGTCGAAGCCGGCATCCCGGAGGATCACCCGCTCAACCCGGCCACCATTGCGGACAACGTCGGCGACAACGTCGGCGATGTCGCCGGCATGGGGGCCGACCTGTTCGAGTCCTACGTCGGGGCCATCGTGTCCTCCATGATCCTCGGCATGTCCTGGTACTTCGGCATTGCGGAACACCAGGGCTTCGACGGCATGAATGCCATCTATCTCCCCATGACGGTGGGCCTGGTGGGCATCCTGGCCTCCATCGTCGGGACCTTCTTCGTCAAGACCAGGGAAGGCGGAAACCCGCAGGCAGCGCTGAACTTCGGCACTGTGGTGGCGGGCGTGATCATGATCGTCGGGACGGTTGCCGCCCTGGCATTCATGCTCCCGCGTGAAGGGACCATCAAGGCCGCCAACGTCATCACCGGGAGGACAGACGAGTTCCACTGGTGGGGCCTGGCTGTGGCCGTGATTGGCGGTCTGCTGTGCGGCATGGCCATCGGCTTCGTGACCGAGTATTACACGGCGACGCACAAGAAGCCGGTCGAAGGGCTCGTCGACTCGGCCCGTACCGGTCCCGCAACCGCCGTCATCCAGGGGCTCGCCCTCGGGATGAACTCCACGACGATTCCAGTGCTGCTCATCTGCGCGGCCATCATCCTTGCCTACATGACGGGCGGCCTGTTCGGCGTCGCCCTGTCCGCCGTGGGCATGCTCTCCACTACCGGAATCCAGCTTGCCGTGGATGCCTACGGCCCCATTGCCGACAACTCCGGGGGCATCGCCGAGATGGCCAAGCTGGGCCGCGAGGTCCGCACCCGCACCGACAGTCTCGATGCCGTAGGCAACACCACTGCGGCCATCGGCAAGGGATTCGCAATCGGCTCCGCGGCCCTGACCGCAATGGCCATGACGGCTGCCTACATCACCAAGATCGGCGAGAGCGGCCACACGCTCAACCTCAACGCGTCCGAACCCTACGTCCTCGTCGGCCTGCTCATCGGCTGTGCACTGCCGTTCCGCTTCAGCGCCATGGCCATGGTCGCGGTCGGCAAAGCCGCACAGGACATGATCCAGGAAGTCCGCCGCCAGTTCCGGGAGATCGCTGAGCTGCGCCCCGCCCTCATTGCTGCCCAGAAGGCCGAAATGGAGGAGCGTGAGCCCAACGCCGAAGAACAGGCCATCATCGCTGCGGCCGACGGAAAAGCCGACTATGCCCACTGCGTCAGCATCGCCACCGCCGCCGCCATCAAGAAGATGGTGGTGCCCGGCCTGCTGGCCGTGCTCATCCCGCTCGTCGTCGGGATCCTCTCCCTCGAAATGCTCGGCGGGCTGCTGATCGGCTGCACGATCAGCGGCGTCTGCATGGCCATCTTCCAGTCCAATGCCGGCGGCGCCTGGGACAACTCGAAGAAGCAGGTCAAGGAAGGCGGACACAAGGTCTACGGCGATGCCTATGACGGCATGCACAAGGCCACCGTCACCTGCGATACGGTCGGCGATCCGCTCAAGGATACGTCAGGCCCCAGCCTCAACATCCTCATCAAGCTCGTCTCGGTCGTGGCGATGATCATCGCCCCGATCCTCATGTGGATCCACTTCTAGTTCCGGCGGGCCGCCGGAACTCATCATGATTGCTGGAGAAACACGCTATGCGAGGGGCTCTACCGGTCCTCGTCCCTCGCCCGTGTCAGCGCACCGAGCACCTGCTCTTCGTCCAGGCGGGGGGAATGGGCGCCGCAGGAATCCTGTTCACTCACCTCACTGGCCCGGGACGCATAGAACCCGTGCTTCCGGAGGATCTCGAACTTGGGCAGGATGTTCGTCTCCAGGTCGATGTGGAAGAACCCGGGGAACAGGTCCGGGTTCTCCCGGATGAACTCGAAGATGAACTCGTGCTTGGGCGATGTCTGGAGGTGCCCGTCGTCGCAGATCTCGTGCCCGGTCAGCATGTACTCGGGAAGCAGCCCGGGGTAGAAGGTCAGCTTCGCCTTGTCCTTGTACTCCCGGTAGATGTCGGTCTGCGGCAGCAGGCAGAGCAGCGAGGGCAGGATTCGGGCGCCGATGAGCCGGAACCCGATCATCTGGAACACGGTCTGGTGAAAGTCCTCCATGGTCTCGAACGGAAAACCCCAGATGAAGAACGTGTCTACGCGGGGGAAGATCAGGACCGCCTCGGACACGACGCGAATCGCATCCTCGATGGTGAACCCCTTGTTCGTCAGCTTGAGGATTCGGTTGGAGCCGGACTCGATGCCGAAGCGGATCTCGACGCAGCCGGCGTCGGCCATGCGCTGCATGACTTCCCGGTCGCAGAGATTGATACGTGCGAAGGCTTTCCAGCGAACCGGAAGCGCCGCCTTCCGAAGCTCCGCACAGAACTCGTGCACGCGCTCCTTCGAGGAGACGAAGAACTCGTCCTGGAACAGGAACAGCGACACGCCGAACTTCTCGTGCAGCTCCTTCATCTCGGCCACGATGCCTGACGCAGTGCGAAAATGCGGCTTTCGCCCCCAGACCGGTGCAACGGAGCAGAACGTGCACTCGTAGGGGCAGCCGCGGGACGTGATCACGTTGTGCCCCGCGTACCGGCTGTAGTCGATGTGCTCCAGTGCCGGACGACCCAGCGCCTCCAGGTCCTCGATCCGGTCCGGAGGCGGGTTCTCCACGACTACGCCGTCCTTGCGGAAGAAGATCCCGGGAACCGCGTCCAGAGCATCTCCCTTCTTCAACGCATTCAAGAGGATCGGTGCGCTATTCTCACCTTCTCCATGAGCTACGATATCGATCCAGGGGAAGCGCTCGAGGATCGCCTTCTCGACCGACTTGGGCCCCACGCCGCCCAGCACGATGACCCGGTCCGGGTAGCGCTCCTTGATCTCCTTTGCCGCAAGCAGGGTGAAAGGCAGGAGGTTCGCCATGCAGGACAGCCCGACGACCGGGGCCGGGTCCTTGCAGAAGTCGGCCAGGCTCTGCGGCACGAGGGGTTCGGCTGCCTCGCAGAGCTGGAAGTCGCGAAAATCCACGACGAAGCCGGCTTTCTCGAGGGCCGCGATGAGATACAGGGGCCCAAGGGTGACGTGCAGCTCACGCTCGATGCTGTCCAGGTAGCGGATGAGCAGCATGTTCAGGTTGACCAGGGTCACGTCGGAACGGCCTGTTGAAGCTCGCAGGTTGGGGTGTGTCATTGAACGGCCTCCATTGATGGTCGATGGACGACGAAGTCCCGCCGAAGCCTCGTGCGAAGGCGGATGGTCGACGAAGTCCCGCCGAAGCCTCGTGCGAAGGTGGATGATCGCCGGCGAGACGACCGACGTTCGCAAGCTCTTGCTGGACCGGAGAGCATGCAGGTCGATGGCTCCCGCCCGAGGCGACGCAATGCTACCTCACGTCGGGGTCGGGGAGGATGCCCTTGGTGGCCATCGTATCCTCGACCGTGATCACGTCCGGCTCGACGAGGTCGTCGGAGATGGAGTCCGGCTCCATTCCAGTCAAATCCATGCTCTCGCCCACCTCCACGACGGCATCCTGGCCGGCCCAGTCAAAATCGTCCGGAGAGATCCCAGCGGTCTGAACCTCAAAGCAGCCGGTATCGACCATGGCGGTGGAGACGAGCATGGCAGCCGCCAGCACGCCCCGCATGAGCCGACTCTTGCCATGCTGCTTGAGGTCGATCCGCCCCACCATCTCCTGGAGCATCGGGGCCGGAATCCCATGCAGCACCTCGCGCTCGGTATCGGACAGGTCCTGGCCGTAGGCCTGGAGCGCCCGGGGTCTGTCCTCGAACAGGATCCGCCGGAACTGCGAGTCCGCGGCTGCCCGGCACAGCACCTTCTCGATCCCGATGGGGATCTTGATCCTATGGGTTCGCCGGGCCCTCGGCCTTCCGCCGACAATGGTCTTACGAACGACTTCCTGCCCCTCTTCGACCTCGAATTCCTTGTCGCTCATGTTTCGCCTCCGCGGGGAGAGGATACCACCGACCTCCAGCGGCTGCAACGGCTAGGAGCCCGTTGCGAATAGCCTCCTGCTGCGGGAAAGCGACCATCCCGACCGGCCACGTCGCTGCACCCCGAAGTCGAGTCAACGTAGGCCGGGACTACGCTTCCTCGCTTTCGGGGCCCCCGCTCCTTGCATCTCGGGCGGTCGCTATCCCTCGCCACGGAGTCTATCTGCAACAGGCTCCTACACACGAGTCAGATCCCGTGCCAGCAGCGGTCCGAGCTGCCCCAGGAGCCGCCGAGACCGGAGCAGACACCCGAATCGTTCCAGTTCATCTGGGCGTAGTAGAGCTGCTTGTCCTTGGACCAGCAGCGGTCGGAGCTGCCCCACTTGCCACCGAGCCCGGAGCAGACACCCGAGTCGTTCCAGTTCATCTGGGCGCGGTACATCTTGCCCGAGGTGTAGTAGCACTTGTCGCCGCTGCCCCACTGGCCGCCGAGCCCGGAGCAGACCCCCGAATCGTTCCAGTTCATCTGTGCGGGGCTGGCCAGGTACACCGACACGAGCACCGAGGCCATGACGCTGGCCTTGACCGCTCCCGTGTCCCCCTTGAACCAGCAGCGGTCGGAGCTGCCCCACTTGCCCCCCAACCCGGAGCAGACCCCGGAGTCGTTCCAGTTCATCTGCGTGTAGGAGAGCTTGTTGGTCTTGGTCCAGCAGCGGTCGGAGCTGCCCCACTTGCCCCCCAACCCGGAGCAGACCCCGGAGTCGTTCCAGTTCATCTGCGCGTTGTAGATGTATCCCGGACCGCACACCGAGCCTTCGTCCACCTGGCCGTCGCAGTTGTTGTCCAGCCCGTCGCACGTCTCGCCCGAGGGGAACACGGTCTGCACACATACGAGGCTGCCGTTCTGGCACTGGAGCTGGCCGGTCTGGCAGACCCCCTTGAGGCCGGCCACTGTGCACGAGCCTCCTCCCTTCTCGGTTTGCGTCACCGAGTAGGCACAACTGCCGGAGCCGTTGCACGAGTAGTCGCGAAACTCCCGGTTGATCCCGTTGCAGACCCATCCGTCGCTCATGCAGTCCGCGGCGTTCTGCGTGCCCTGCGGAGCCGCTCCGCACGCGCTTTTCCCATTGTTGCACCAGCTCGCGCAGGTCCCCGCGCACGACGACACGGTGGACCAGGTGGGATTGGAGAAGCACGCGGTCCCGCTGCACCCCTTGTCCACGTACTGCCGCTGGAGAACCTGCCCTGCGCACTGCCAGGAATCGGCGAACCCCGGCCCCCCGCAGTCGCTCGAACCGGTCACCGAGTACTTGCACACGCCACCCTCGCCGCAATAGAAATCGCGCATCTCGAGGATCGACCCGTTGCACGCCCATCCGTCCGGCTGGCACGGGGCCGCACAGCATCCGACGTTGCAGATGCCCGAGCAGCAGCCGCCGTCCGCGTTGCACTGAGCGCCCAGTTGCTTGCAGCAGACGTCCCCCTCGTCGACCGCGCCGTCGCAGTCGTTGTCCTGGCCGTCGCACAGCTCCTTGATGTCGGCCGGGTTCTCGTTAGCGCACTCCGCGGTTCCCCCGGAGGCGCACGTCCAGGTCCCGTTCTTGCACACATCGCCGTCCGGGCCGTCGCACGCCTGCCCCAGCATCGAGAAGTCCTCGTCGATGCCGCCGTCGCAATCATTGTCTTTGCCGTCGCACAGCTCCGGGATGTTGGCCGGGTTCTCGTTGGCGCACTCCACGAGCAGCCCGCCGCTCCCGCACGCGTACTTGCCGTTCTTGCACTGGTCGCTGTCCGGTCCGTCACACACCTGGCCGAGCAGCGGGAAGTCCTCGTCGATGTCTCCGTCGCAGTCGTTGTCCTTGCCGTCGCACAGCTCGATCACGCCGGACGGGTTCTCGTTGACGCACTCGGTTCCGGAGCCGTCGGCCTTGCACGTGTACTTGCCGTTGGGGCACAGGTCCGCGTCCCCGCCGTCGCACGGCTGTCCGAGCGAGGGGAAGCCCTCGTCGATGCTGCCGTCACAGTTGTTGTCCTTGCCGTCGCACAGCTCCTTGATTCCGGCCGGGTCCTCGTTGACGCATTCGACGTCCATGCCATCCGGCGCGCAGGTGTACGTCCCCCCCTCGCACGAGTCGGGGTCCGGTCCGTCGCACGGCATCCCGAGCGCGGGGAACGGATCGTCCGCCACTCCGCTGCAGTCGTCGTCAATGCCGTTGCACTTCTCCGCCGCGCCGGGGAAGACGAGCGCGTTGGAGTCGTCGCAGTCGCCACCCGGCGGCGAGAACCCGTCCCCGTCCGCGTCGCACATCGGATTCGGGAATCCGGGCGTGCCCAGCAGTCCGCACGTTCCAGGGGTCGACTGCTCCGAGGCGCACCAGTTCTTGCCGTCGTCGTTCATTGCCGAGTCGTGGGCATCGGCGCTGAGGTTCATGGACGCGTCCTCCGGGTCGGGGAAGCCCGGTCCCCCGTCATAGGCCACCCGGTCCACGAGAAGCTGCCCTGCCTTGAGGTTGATCTGGTCCGCGGAGTTCTCCATCTGGAAGCTGTCGTACCCATAGTCCGCTTCGATGCCCCCGTTGAGCGCAGGGTCCGCACTCCGTGCGAGCACCCTGTACTCGCCCGGACCGATGACAAAGGGCTTGCCCTTGGAGATCACGTGGAAATCCTCTTCGTCATCTGCAAGGATCCAGCCGGAGAGGTCCCACGCAAGCGGGGTCGGATTGTAGATCTCGAACCACTCTCCGGTCGCGTCGCTGACGCACCCCGGGTTCTGCATGATCTCCGTGATCAGGATGCTGCCCGGGGCAAGGAAGTCCTCATCCGCCAGGCCGTCGCAATCGTTGTCGATGAGGTCGGGCATCTCGGGCTTGGCCCCTTCGTTGGCGTAGCAGGTGATCTTCTGTCCGTCGATGCACTTCGGGACCGTGTGGAGGCAGGGCCCGAGACCACACGTGGTCGTGCCGAGATCCTCCTCCTCGTCCACCGCCCCGTCACAGTCGTTGTCCTGGCCGTCGCAGAGCTCGGCGAACGCGGGTCCGACCTCGTTCTCGCACGCGGCCGACTTCCCGTCGACTGCACAGGTCCACTGGCCGGTCTCGCACGAGTCGCTGTCGTCGCCGTCACAGGACTGGCCGAGCTGCTCGAAGCCGTTGTCGAGGTTGCCGTCGCAGTCCTCATCGAGCAGGTTGCCGCACAGCTCCGCCGCACCGGGATTGACCTCGGAGGCGGCGTCGTCGCAATCGCCCGGCACTGTGGCGGCCCAGTCTCCCTGCGGCTCGCACGCGCACTGGGTCTGGGAGATCCCGAATCCGTCCGCATCGCCGTCGAAGTACCACGGGATGCACCCCAGGGCATCGAGGTCGTTCGTGCTTCCGTCGCAGTTGTCGTCGTAGGGCGTGGAGCAGTCCTCCTGTGCATCCGGAGAGATGAGCGGGTCGAGCGGAGCACAGTCGCCGGTGTCCGGCGTGCCGTCCCCGTCCGCGTCCTCGTCGCAGGCATCGCCGGCCCCGTCGCCGTCCTTGTTGGCCTGGTCCTTGTTGGGAACCATGGGGCAGTTGTCCAGGGCATCCGGCACTCCGTCACCGTCGTCGTCGAGGTCGACACAGTCTGCTTCGAGGTCTTTGTCGAAGTCGGGGAAACCCTCATCCGTGGCACCGTTGCAGTCGTCGTCGATTCCGTTGCAGCTCTCCTCCTGCGCGGGCTGCGCGTCGCACGACTGCCAGATGCCATCCTTGCACACGCTGACGCCCGGGCAGCTCCCCAGCTCGTTGTCCACCTGGCACGGCTGCGGGTCGAGGTCGTCGTCCGCGGTCCCGTCGCAGTCCTCGTCGAGCCCGTTGCACTCCTCCGCCAGCGGTTCCGGGGCATCGCACGGCCCCATCCCGTCGCTCTCGCAGACCTTCTCCCCCGGGCAGGTCCCGAATTCGTTGGCCTGGAAGCACGCGGTGGCGAACCCCTCGGCGACCGAGTAGTCGGAGCAGGGACAGACCCCCTTCTTGTTCACGCACTGCTTGACCTGTCCTCCGTCGGAGAGCGGGCTCAGCATGCAGCCGTAGCCGTCCGGGCAATCCCCGTCAACCACGCACAGCGTCCCGCAGAACCAGCCGGCCATGCCGTAGTCCACGCACCAGTCGTTGGTCGCGTTCGGGCTGGACCGACAATCCTCGTGCGTGAGGCAGGGACGGCACAGCCTGGGGTGATCCGATACGCACAGCCACACGATGTCGGGAAACGTCCCTCCCACCTGCTGGCAGGTCATGCCGGGCGGACATTCGGTCTCGCAGGTCTGGGTGCACACCTTGCTCCCCAGGTGCTCCACGCACCATGCCGAGACGCAATCCTCGTTCGTCACGCACGGGCAGAGCAACTCGCCGTCGCAGGGCCCGACCACCTCGGGTGGTCCGATCTCGTCGGCCACGACCTGCCCGTCCGGAGACGAGGCATCGATGTCCGCCGGGAGAAAACGGACGTCGTCCGGAGCGATCTCGGCCTCCACTTCGGCCACGTCCCCCGTTCGGTCCCCGGCCGCTCCGCCGCAACCGCCGATCACCATCAACCCCACCACGAGAACCGCACCGCGCTTCGTGTTCATGTGTTCCCCGTCCCTCGGTCGACTCGCCGTCGGCGCAGTGTACCACGCGCCCGGGAGCGATTCCAGCAGGCGGAAGGCATGCCTGGCCAGGACAGGAGAATGCCCCTCTGGGCACTATGCGGGGGGCGGGTGGGCAACCAGGAAGGGGCCTGCCCCCGCGCAGACAGGATCCAGAGGCAGCTTGCCAGGCCGGTGGGCATGCGCTATACTTCCGATAGCGAACGGATAGTCCACTACGGAGGGCATCATGGCTGGACTGCTGGTGAAGGACCTGCCGGATCATCTGCACGTCCGACTGAAGGAGCGTGCGGCATCCAACCGCCGCAGCCTGAGCGCAGAGCTCATCATGATTCTGGAGCAGGTGCTCGACGACCGCTCTTCGGGCCCTTCTCTGGACTCGATCGACCGCCTGCGGGTGGTCGGTTCCAGGCCGCTGACCCAGGCGGTGCTGGATGAGGCTCGCCACGAGGGCCGACCATGATCGTGGTCGATACGAATGTGATCGCCTACCTGTTGATCCAGGGGGAGAGGACGGACGCTGCCCGGGCGGTCTGGCAGAGAGACCCTCAGTGGCTCGCACCGCCCCTGTGGCGCTCCGAGTTTCTCAATGTGCTGGCAGTCTCGGTTCGAGCGCAGGTGCTGTCCGAGTCCGATGCCCGGAAGGCCTGGAGCAGCGGTCTTACGGTCATGGGCCACCGCGAGGTCGAGGTCTCCGGAAGCGACGTGCTTGCCGCCGCCATCAAGTACCGCCTCTCCGCATATGATGCTCAGTTCGTGGTCGCGGCCGCAGTCAATGGGACTCGGCTCGTGACCGGTGACCGACGCATCCCGGCGGCCTGTCCGGAGCTCTCCGTCGAGCTCGATGACTTCGTCCGGGGCGGGTAGGGCCTGGACTCGACCGGCGGGCCGGGCTCACAGGCACTGGCCGCGGCTCGCGCTCAGGCCGGGCACCGCCCATGCATGGAAGCCAGTGAATTCCGGTGCTGGCTGCACAGCCCGCGACGTGGTATGAAGTCGCTGGGAGAATCCGCTGGCTCAGACGGAGGGGGGACGTGGCAAAGGAGCAATATGAAGGCGTGGTGCGGCTGCTGGTGCTGCTGGTCCTCGTCGGAACCTGGGCTTGCGGCTCGTCCGGGAACGGGGGTGCGGACGCGGCCCACGAGGTGGTGCAGGACACGACGGATGTGACGGACCTCGGGCAGGGGGACCTGAAGGAGGTGGCGGACGCAGCGGGGGAGACCCTGCCGCAGCCCGTGCCCGACACGGAGGCGGCGGCCCGTGCGTTCAAGCTGTACTACCGTGAGCGGGTGGAGCGGGCGGTCGTAGCCTACAACCGGTTCATGATCTTCGGCGACGTGACGTTCGGCACGAACATCGGCAAGGCGGGCGTGGCGCGGACCGGGAACGAATGGGAGGTTGCGGCCGGCCCGAACGACAACAACGACATCGGGGTGTCGGCCCGCAACACGTGGCAGGCGTACCGTCAGTTCCGCACGAGGACGCTGGCGCTGGCAACGATCCGGATGTTCAACGGGCTGGCGTTCTACGAGGCGGTCAGCGGCCATCCGGGGATGACGGCGCGCAACGTGTACCCGGGCTGGACCCGCGTGGTGGACGGAGTTTCCGGCACGGTGGTGCGGACGCGGGAAGGCAAGAACGTGCAGTCGCCGATGCCGTTCAACCCGGAGCTCGAGGCCGAGATGCTGGCCGTGTTCTATGCCGGGGCGAAGATCACGTACCGGGAGGACCCGTCGGACGTCCTGCTCAACTACATGCCGACGAACGAGGTCGGCCCGTACTCGGTGACCTACAGCTTCAACCATCTTCCCGACTTCCTGCGGGTCAGCGACTGCTGTGCGTCGATGAAGCGCACACCGGCGCCCTATGCGTGGGAAGGGGGATACTGGAGCAACCACAACTCCCGGGACAACTTCCCGGACGTCACTTCCGGCTACGTGGCCGCGCTCGAGGCGATGGGCGACTCCGACGCGGACCCGGCCGTACGGGCCGCGGCCGAGCAGGCCTGGAACGCTGGCCGGCGGGTCGGCGACCTGATCGAGGAGAACGGCGGCCGGATCATGACCGTGGACGAGTTCCACGACTACGAGACGCTGGTGGTGTCGGGGGGCGTGCGGCCCGACGGCGAGACCGAGGCCGAGGACCTGGGCAGCCTGTCCGATTGCCAGATGGTCTATCTGGCCCGCGCCCTCTCGTCGCAGGGGCTCGGCATGCCGCTGCCGAAGCTGCCCGCCCCCGGGTCGGTGGAAAAGCTGCTGACCATCTTCGACGAGTGCAAGGACCACGAGCCGGTCCAGACGTGCGACACGATCGGCGAGGCTTACTGCGGCAAGGACTGGATCGACATCGGTGAGATCCACCTCCTGGGCCAGCCGCTCCTGGAGGTGATCAAGAAGCTCGAGAAGGATGACCCCGGGTCCGCCAAGACGCTGATCGGGAGCTTCCAGGATGACTTCGGGGAGAAGACGCTGGCCGTGCTCGACCTGGTGAACTACGCCCGGATCACGGGGGACGAGGCGCTCGAAGCCGCTGCCCGCCAGGCGCTCGATGAGATTACGCAGACCATGCGCATGTTCGGGGACCTGATGTATGCCTCCACCGACCCGAACGGGCTGGCCGAGAAGTACTACGAGGCCGGGCTGCTGGCCGCGGCGGGCGGTCTCGATGTCCCGCTGGAGGAAATGAACGGGTTTGCCCGGGCCGAGTGGCACATCGCCCACCTGGAGTCGCTGCCGGACATGCCGGATACCGCCACTGCGCCGCTCAAGACCGATGAGGAGATCCTCCAGATCGTCCAGAACGAGCTTTCGGGCGAAAGCGGGTCGGTGAAGCAGCGCTACCAGGATGCCTACGGCGAAACCCCGCCGATGCGCCGAGCGGGCCAGGGGTACGAGGCCCGGCAGTTCCACAACGGCGAGCTGACCGAGTGGGCACCGGTCGTCACGCACCATCACCAGGTGGTGGGTGGCATCAAGCTCCTCGAAGCGCTGGCGCTGTGCGATACCGCACCCGCCCTGCTCGACTGCACCTGGGCCCGCCTGGGTTGCGAGCGCCCCGACCTCGACGGGTCGGGCACCGTCGATGATGCGGACCAGGCACTCTTCACCAAGGCCTCAGGTGCCCACGTGGAAACGTCCTGCAGCGACGTGAACCTCTGGTGCGGCGGGGCCGACCTCGACCGGACGGGCCGGGTCGACGCGGCGGATGCGGCCTTCATGGAAGCGGCCCTGGGGTGCAGGCGGTGACGCCGGACCACTGACTTCCCAGTTGTCCCCAGGCAGCCTGCCGACGCTGCGCAGCCGATGTGCGGCGCCAACGGGCCGTTCATCCGCGAGCAGTTGTCGCCGAGTTCGTCCGGGAAGGCGGAGTCGGAAGCGAAGGGCCCGGTCTTTCCGCCGCGGACGGAAAGAAGATGCTTGATCTTTCCGCCGCGGACGGCCTCGTGGCTACATCCTCTGCGCGAGCCCCGCCCTGCTCAGGCGCTCGATGATCGCTGGTACACGCTCATTACATCTCCTCGTTCCGGCCCATCCAGCCGTCATGGAGTTGTGATCAACCCGGCATTCCTCAGCCGCCACAGGAAGGAGGGCTTGGCGCCGTGGCGTGTCAGCAGCGCATCGAAGCGGCTCTGGAACAGTCCGGCCTGCTTCCGGGAATCCAGTTCACGCAAGTCTACCAGCAGCCGGAGCGCTTCGTCGTATGCAGACGGCTTCTTGGATGTCACCAGGACGTCCACCTTCTCCCAAAGCGCGGCCTCGTGCGATGCGATGCCGTCGAGGTAGCTCCGCCTGGCCGCCTCCGCCTCGCTCGCTCTTCGTTCCTCGTTCCGCCTTCGTCTTGCCATCATCTGCTGTCTGTATGTGGCAGCGAAACTCGTCCCTGCAACAAGCGACAGTTCCTTCCGCTGGTCGGGAGCAGCGACCTCGCACGCCGCAGAGAGCATCTTGTCCCTGTCGTAGTTGCAGTGCGAGCCAACCAGCAAGACGACACGCTCCGCGAACTCGACTGAGCCGGCAGTAGCGGCGAGCACCTTGAACCAGGCGGGCAGGATCTCCTTCCACTCTACGCCGACTTGCCACGAGCCCCCTTCGTCAGCAAAGAAGATCACGTCGTCGTTGCCCTCGTCGATGCAGTCAAGCAGGTCGAACACTACATCGAACGCCTGCCGCACCTCGGACGGATCGAGCGAGCCTTCCGCCCCAGCGCAGCGGTCCAGCAGCCGTCGGCACTCGGCGCACCATGCGATCGTGCCCCCGGAACTCTCCATGTAGTTGGAGGAATTCACATTGAAGCTCTCGTAGTATTCCCGTGCCCGGCTGGCTGCGTCGAAGGCCTTCACCTCGGCAAGAAGGCCCTTCGCCGTCCTCGCCTCGGAGCGCAACGTGGAAACATCGACGTAAGGTCTGACCAGCGCAAGGATCTGCTCATCCGCAAGGAGATCAGTCGCCTCCACAAGCATGCTGCACGCCCACTCCCTCTTGAGTCTGCTGATTACCGCCCTGAGCTTCGATCGATCGATTCGATTGGTCTCCACCGTCCCTCCTTCGACGACATCATGCGCCCACGCTTGAGAACTCCCCCCCCTCTCCACCAACTTCGCCCGAGTCGCATCTGGAACACTGTCCTTCTATACTCCGCCGGAGACTGACCGGCAAGCCCCTGCGTGGCGTCGCCAGGGGCACTCGGTACAGGGCTGAATCTGGCTCCCCATTCGTCCCGGAAGGCGAGATCTGCGGCAGGGCCGTTTGGACGATCAGCTTCCCCGTGGACCCATGCCTTCTGTCCGGGCTGCATCCTGTGCGCGCTGCAAGAGGTCCGCGACTCCCAGTTGCACCGCCCACCGGTCCAGGTAGTCCTGATCGAGAGCCCCGGACTGCACCTTCAACACCCCCAGGATGTCCCCCCACTGGCGGTCCGAGACCTGATTGCCAAGCTTGTACCAGACGAGCTTGTGCAGCAACGTGTCCTCGGGGCTGGCGAAACGGACACATTCGGTGCCACCGGGCAAGTCCAGAGACTCGCTGCGGGCACGAATCATCTCCTCGCCAGCCCAGGGCTCATCCCTCATGATGAAGATGTCCGCCTTGAACGGGGTCGGAGAGCATCAGAAACCCTCCTGCCGGACGTTCCACCCGAAGGCCCGCAGCATCAGGTCGGGTTCGAGCCAACGCGAAGCGAGGCGCAAGGCCTGTTCCCGGTCCGTGGCACGGGGGTGACGACGGCGGATGTCCATCATGCCGACCATCCGTACGGCGTTCGTCAGAGCGTGCACGCGCTGCAGTCTCTCCGCCGGGGACATCTTCCGAATCCCTTCGACGAGCCTCCGTTCAGCGTCGGGGCTTGTGTCGCTCAACTGCAGTCCCCGTTCCATCGCGTCCACTGCCTCCTCCCCGCAGCCCCAGTATGAGAGGATCAGAACCAAGATTCAAGGCCGAGTGCAATCTCGGCCCAGAGGGGCCTGGTGGGTGCGCCCGTGTGGGCCACACTCCGGCCCCCCAGAGTCGCGAATAGTCGGAATCGCGCGGACGGTGGAACGTCGGGCAGCGAGACAATTCTTGCCAAAGGCTCCACCAGCGGTTATCTTGGCAGAGAATCGTCGCGGAGTGCGGCAGGGCATTTCCTTGTCAGGGCAACTCGCGACATGACATGGGCGGAGAATCGAATCGGATGCGGGCCCGGGCATACATCGAAGAGCTGGCGTCGAACGGGCTCTACCACTTCAGCTCGGCCGAGGCCTTTGAAGCGTTGGGCGGCAGCCAGGCGGCGGTGCGAGCCCAGCTTCGTCGGTTGAAGCAGCAGGGGCTGATCGCGGATCCAGCCCGGAGCTTCCACGTGATCGTACCGCCCGAGTACCGGCGGCTGCGCTGCCTGCCCCCGGAGCAGTTCGTCCACCAGCTCATGCAGTTCTGGGGGGAGCCCTACTACCTCGGGCTGCTGTCGGCGGCCGAGAGGCACGGAGCAGCGCATCAACGGCCGCAAGCCTGCCAGGTGATGGTGCGGAAGAACCGCGCGGCGCTGTCGTGCGGAGAGGTGCGGATCGAGTTCATCGCCCGGGGTGATCTGGAGAAGATGCCCGTCGCCACGGTCAACACGCCGCGGGGCGTTCTTCGCTACGCGACCCCGGAGGTGACGGCGCTCGAGCTCGTCGGCTACCCGAAGCACGCCGGCGGCCTGAGCAATGTCGCGACGGTCGTGGGCGAGCTCGGCGAGGAACTCGACGCGGGCAAGCTGCTCGAGGTCGCGCGGCTGTCGCCCATCAGTTGGTCGCAGCGGCTCGGCTACCTCCTCGAGCTGGTCGGCCGCGAGGACCTGGCGAAACCGCTCCAGCCGTTCGTCGAGGAGCAAGCGAGAAGCTACGCGCCGCTGCGGCGCGCGGGGGCCAACGCGCCGGCGCAGCGCAGTGCGAGGTGGAAGCTCATCGTCAACGCCGAGGTGGAGCCCGACGCATGATCCCGAAAGCACACATCACCGCTTGGCGGGCGCGGGCTCCGTGGCTCGCCGACGCCCAGGTTGAGCAGGACCTCATCATCAGCCGGGCTACCGTCGAGCTGTTCCGGGTTCCGGAGATGCGGTGCTCGATCCCTGGCTCGGCGTTCCGCGCCGCATCCTCAAGGAGGGTCGGGGCAACCTGGTGTACCGCTTCGACTCCGAGGACGTGTCGGCGCTGAAACTGCGGCTCAAGGTCGAGATCAACACCCGCGAGCACTTCACCGAACTGGGCGTGGTTCGCGTCCCGTTCCGGGTCGACAACCCATGGTTCACGGGCGCCGCGGACGCCTCGACCTACGCGTACTTGAGGTACGTCGAGCATGCCGGTCGGCGGCTGACGCAGCCTGTCCCGAGCGAAGTCGAGGGGTCCCGCCGGATGATTGACGGTCAAGGCGAACATGTTTGATTGGCTGCTGGCTGGCCTACAGTCCGTCCAGGAAATCCTTGATGTGCCCCACCAGATGGACATGGTCCCGCAACTCGCACTCCCAGATCACCAGCGACGCCCATCCCATTTCGGCAAGGGCAGCCACATTGCTCTGGTCTCTGGCGACGTTTCGCTTGAACTTGCGAAGCCAGTACTCGACGTTGCTGGCTGGGATCGCTGCGTGTTTGCATCCAGGATGCTGATGCCAAAAGCACCCGTGCACAAAGATCGCCTTCCGGCGTCCCGGGAATGCGAGGTCGGGACGGCCGGGCAGATCCTTCCGGTGCAGCCGGTACCGATAGCCGAGAAGATGGACCAGTTTTCGGACTGCCATTTCCGCTTCCGTGTCGACGCTGCCCACCGCACGCATTATGTCGGAACGCTGGTCAGGGCTGAAGACGTCCATCGGACCTATCGCACGGCTCTGGCAACAGTCGTCCATCCGGACTCGCCCACCACAACGCCCGACCGGAGAAGGACCGTGCGACGTTGTACGTCGGCACCGTGCATTCTGGCCAGGATGCCGACCTGCGTGACCTCGTCTTCTCGGACCCCAAAAACTTCGCCGAGGGCCTTCAGGAACTTGACGTCCTCAATGCGCCAGACAGGTGGATCCGGGTTGTTCCGTGGATCCGGGATCGTACGTGGGAACATATAAATGCAAGGTGGCGGGACGACCTTGCCTGAGGCAAGGCGCACGCCACGATCCGGTTCCGCTGCCAGCTTCGGGCAAGGCCGGCCCTCCGTGCCGCAAACCATGTCCCAGATCACAAGTCCGTCAATCCGCTGCTTCTCCGCCACCAGCGTGGCCCCGAGCCGAGTGTGAATGCCCGACCACGCATTGTGCCCGGGGTCGGCCCCTGGATTCTGGCACAGCGACCAGATGAAGAACTCATCAGCATTCGGTGGCCGCTGGAAGATGTTGGTGTTGTTCCCGTCAAGGCAACCCTTTGCCTCAAAGACCACGGTGCGACCCTTGCCCAGATCTATCTCGTAGTCGTGTCGTTCTCCCGCTCCTGTGAAAGCCCATGAGCGGACGCACCCCAGGCTTTTCATGTGGTCGAGAACCTCGGCCAGGAAATCCTTCTTCTTCCGCATGGATGCGGCCTGTCGTCCCCTCAGCGTCTCGATGGCACTACGGAACAGCCCCGTCTTCCAGAATTCCGTCTTGGTCAGTCCGTGGTCACCGATCTTGTGGGCCGCCGCCATGAGGGCGTCCGCATACTCCTCGATGTGGCGCTTGTCCAGATCGAGCCTGCGACATGGGATGACGATTTGCTTCAGCGAGGTGGTGCGCTTCTTCATGGGCCACCCTGCACCCGCTCCGTCTGCGGTCGAACAAGCGGCCGCAACAGATGTTGCTCTATCCAAGACACGACGGGAACCACGAGAGCATCCCCCATGAGATGATATGCCTCATTGTAGCTGGACGGAAGCCCGTAGGAGTCGGGCACCCCCATCAGACGCGCTGCCTCCCTGGCTGACAGGAGTCGGGTACGCACGGCCCCCTCCTCAACGAAAAGCAGTTCCTGCCTGCTGGATCCCCCTGCGGGCGTCCGCAGGCAGCCGCTGATGCCATCGAATCTGACTTCGGCTCTCTGCCGCTTGACTCCGTCTTCACGCCGAGTTCTCTTGTACACGGCGCCCACCATCCTCGTCCCGCTTGCCAACGCCCGCCGTACCTTGTCCAGATTGCAGCTCGACATCAGAGAAAGCAGCCTTGCGGTCTGCTCTTCCGTGTGCCACCTGACGCCCTGAGGGGTTTGCTCGACGAGGTCCAGCAACGTGCCTGTTCGTTGTGGCGGTGCAGGGAGATCCCACCAGACCCATCCCCTCTTTGCAGTTCCCGGCAGGGCCGAGTAGGCTCGGCGGAGGTTCTTGGGATGCCACAGCAACGAGGGCCCGTTGGCCCGAAGACGTTCGGGAATCCTGACGTCTGCGGAGACAGCAACGACGAAGAGGCGCGGTCGGGACTGCGGAACAAACAGGACAGAGTCGACGACAAGAGCGCCAGCGGCATACCCCTCGTCCACAAGACTCTTGATGATGGCGCAAAAGTCCATGCCCGAATGAGAGGTGAGCGCTCCCACGACATTCTCGAGCACGATCAGGCGCGGTTCCCGACCTTCCCTTCCAAGATCGTCGACCAACTCCATGAAAGGCCAGAACGTTCCGCTTCGCCTGCCGTCCAGACCAGCGCCTTGCCCAGCCAGGGAGAGATCCTGGCAAGGAAACGAACCCCACATGAGGTCTGCCCGCCCAGGAAGGCGCTCTATCGTCACTTCCGCTACATCGCGAACATCCAATTCCTTCGCACGGCGGAAGTTGGCTCGATATGAGGCCGCCTTCTTAGAACAGTTGTCGTTGGCGTAGACGCACCGCCAAGCACCGCCGAGGCCCAATCTGGCCATTCCGCCCCCGGCGAAGAACTCGTAGAAGACGGCGCGTTCGCCCGGGGAAGTCTGAACGCCTGCGCATTCAGAGAAAGGCGCCTGATCCGGGGGCGACGGACTCTCTCTGCACTGTTTGGTTCTCAGACACCTTCACCTCCTCCACTGCATCATAGCGCGGCCGAGCTGCCTTTCAAAGCTGATTCGCCGCTCCCGCTCAGCCTTCTCCAGCTCCTCTCATCGGCCTCCGTGAACAGTATCCGTTCCTGCTGCATCACCGGCAGCAGCGTCAGATCGCAGAGTTGCGAGACCCGAGCGCGGCCGAGGCCGAACCTGCGCGCGGCGTCGGCCACCTTCAGCTTGCCCTCCAGGATTGCCTGCTCGATCTTGTGGCCGAGGGCCAGCGTGATGGCGATTCGGGATGGGCGTTTGCCCGGTTCAGGAGTGGGAGGCGGGGGCGTCGCCGAGAACGCGGAGCGTCTCCCTCGTCTCACTCGGTGCAAAGCGCATGTGAAGACCGTTGCCGCCCGGCGGGGACCGCCAGCATCCGACTCCATCGGCTTGTCAAAGCGAAGAGCGCCGGTCTGTTCGTTCTTGTCGGTAGGGTGCTGGGTCATCGCCCCTCCTTCTCCCCAAAGATACTGAACATCCGTTCAGTATGTCAAGCACTTTCTTCCGACGGGGGGCAGAGGGGAGGCGACTGGAGGCCTCAGTCAAGGGCCGCCGGAGGCGTTTCCGTCGAATCGAAACATCGGCTCTCCAGAGTCGCGGATAGGCGGAATCGCTGTGGACCAGGAGCAGGTCCGTGGATCACGTAGGCTCAAAAAATATGAGCTTTCGTGCTTGACTCCGGTCGCGGCCAGCTTCATGATGTGGGTCGGTTGGAGGGTTGCATGCCAGGGGCGAGAGAGAAGTTCGACAGACTGTACGCGACGGCGACTCTCCAGGATGGGTTCTTCACCGCCCGGCAGGCCACAGCCGCAGGCTACGGCACGAACAGCCACGCCTATCATGTCAAGACCGGCAACTGGACGCGCGAGTACCGGGGTATCTTTCGACTGGCCAGATACCCGGCCACTGAGCGCCCGGATCTGATGCTCTGGTTCCTCTGGTCAATGGACCGGAATGGCCGGCCGCAGGGAGTGTATTCCCATTCGACTGCGCTGTCCCTCTACGAGCTGAGTGACGTGAACCCAGCGAAGATCCACATGACGGTCCCGGTGGAGTTCCGAAGGCGTGCTCCCGTTCCCGAGGTGCTGAGCCTGCGCTCAGGACACATTCCGCTCTCGGATAGACGACCTCTCCTGGGGGTCGCCGTGACGAGTCCGCTCCGCACGGTGGTGGACGTTGTCCAGGAAGGTTCGCTGTCTCCGGACCTCCTGGAGCAAGCCGTTCAAGAAGCACTTGCCAGAGGGCTCGTCACTGGACGCGAGCTGGCTGGCGTACGGTTGGGTTGTCCCGAGCTGGACGAATTCCTACGGAGGATCCAGCTGTGACCCAACACGCGACCTATGTGACAGCCCGGGCGTTTCGGCAGGCACTTGAGATGAGACTCAACCGGGAGGCCACAGGATCCGGGGAGGATGTCCAGCGTCTTCGCCGGCAGGTTGCCTTCGATCGGCTGCTTGCCAGGGTGTTCTCGGGCGAAGGCACGGCGTGGACGCTGAAGGGCGGATACGCGATGCCGAATCGGCCGGCCCCGAACTCACGGGTCAAGGACCTCGTGGATCTGGCGTTGCTGGTGCAGAGACTGCCGCTGGATCCGGCGTTGCTTCGGAAGGCGCTCGACCAGACGTTCTCAAGACGGGGCTCGCACCCGCTGCCTGCGGTTCTCCAGGAACCGGCGACGGCGTGGGACACGCCATTCGCCGCGCTGGCGGCCGAAACGAAGCTGGGCCTGACCATGGCAGAGGCGTTCGCCGCGGTCCAGTCGTTCTATCGAGGAGTAGGGAACCCATGATCATTCTCATCCCGACACGTTCCTGTGGCCCATCTCCTGTCCGCCCATCCGCCACTCCGGCCTTCGCCCCGGACTCGGGGGGGTGACCCGCAACTGAACAGGCGCAGACGACCCCGATTTCTTCTCCGGAGTGCACTTTCGCGGAGAATCCGGACGACATCGAGGCCCCGGTTGGGAGGGGGTCAGCGATGGGGTCGCCCGGGACGGGTGCCGTGGGAACGCGGGGTGGCTGGGGCCGAAGAGGGAACTCGGCTCACCCGCCCGCAAGGAGCAGCTCGAGGAACTGCGCCGGCGTGACGATGCGGGTGGGGCCGTGCCGGTCGCCGACGAAGTGGCTCCGGTTTCCGGTCACGAGGAAATCCGCTGCCGCAGCGATGGCACATTCCAGGACCATCGCATCCGCCGCATGGGTGACCAGGGCCACGAGAGATGGGGCCGGGGAGACTGCGATGGACTTCTGCCGGATCAGCTCCATCAACCGATCGACCAGGCCGGGAGTGAAGGCGAAGGCGGGCCGGCGGAGCACTTCCTCGTATTCCCCCAGCAATGATTGGCTTGCAGCGAGCTCGAACCCGGCATCAGCCAGACACAGTTGCAGGATCGAGGAAGGGATGCTCCCCGGCTTCAGGAGTGCGGAAACGACCACGTTGGTGTCGAGGACAACTCGGATCACGGGCGCTTCTCGAGTCGGCGGCGTGCGGCCCGGATCTCGGCCTCGATCTTCCGGTCGCTGAGGCGGTCGAGCCCTCGCTGCACCGCCTCCTTCTGGAGGTCCTGCACCACGTCGACGGTCGGTGCAATGTGCTTGAAGTACTCCTCCGGGCTCAGGATCACCGCCTGGAGCCTTCCTCGTTTCGACACCAGGAGGCGATGCCTGCCGCACGACACCTTGTCCAGCACGTCCCCCAGGTGCCGTCGCAGCTCGAGAACCGTGATGTTCGATTCCATTGATGCCTCCTGGCGCAAGTGCCTGGTTCCACTCATCACTTCCCTGTTCAATCGTACTGCACAGTTCGACGGCTATCAAGCAAGATCGAGGGGCAGCGGCTTCTGTCCATGGGCCGGCTGGTGGTCGTGTTCACCGCCGTTGACGTCGCCGTCAACGACAACGTCAACGAGCGCATGGCCCAGGCAGTCCCTTGTGGATGGAAGCCAGAGGCCCAAGCGAACGCTCGACCCCGGACGCGGTCTGCGGTATGAATAGGTGGAGAACGAGGTGGCTGTCGCCAGGGCAGATCGGAACCGGAGGGACTACCATGCGGCTCGTGGCACACGCGCTGGTTGCGGTGACGCTGGGTGCTTGCGGCGGCTCGGGTACGGGGGCCGAGGCCGAGGATTCGCTGGCCGCGTGCACCGACGGGATTGACAACGACGGGGACGGCACGAAGGACTGCGACGATGACGACTGCAACGTGTTCGTCGCGTGCCTTCCCGGGTACCAGGACGGCGTAGTTCTGCCGGACGGGGGCAGCCGGGAAGAAGACGGTGTTCCCGCAGATGGTTCACGGGTGGGAGACGCCACGGGTCCGCAGGAAGCTGGCAGAGCGGACAACCCGGCAGGACCTGACGGAACGGAGCCGCCGCCGGATGCCTCCGGAGGGGCGTGCCAGCCATGCGGCTACGGCTCCCTGAAGGGTCGGGTGTGCGCCCCGAGCCAGCAGGTCTACATCGCCGGGGCCGCAGTGACGATCGAGACCACGGACTGTGCGGGGAAGCCGATCACCCTGACGGCCAAGTCGAACTTCGACGGCGTCTACCTGTTCGAGAGCGTCCCGTGCGGCATGCAGACGGTGCACATCCAGAAAGGGAGCTTCGAGCACTCGTTCGAGGTCCCGATCTCGACAGGCAAGTTGACCGACGTCAGCGGTGCGGACATGAAGATGTGCTTTGCCGCGTCCGCGGTGAGCATCGCCGTCCTGTGGGGCCAGTGGGACGAGATGAACGACATCGTCGTGCGGCTCGGTTTCGCGTACGAGTGGTTCTACTACGAGGATGACCTGTACTCGGAGGATCCGGACTGGGAGAACGTCGATGCGGTTTT
>Ga0194127_10001814_pt1 | contig 30413 bp, 30 predicted proteins | sample TA2KigC100mmetaG_FD_148624 | JGI IMG/M metagenome (GOLD analysis project Ga0194127, IMG submission 148624) | Freshwater microbial communities from Lake Tanganyika, Tanzania - TA2015036 Kigoma Deep Cast 100m | ecosystem: Environmental > Aquatic > Freshwater > Lake | place: Tanzania: Lake...
AAAATCAGCCTTGGTTTTAGTTTGACCCAGTAGGGTTCTTAACGATTCTTGTTGCTGATCGCTTATTGCTTTAGGTGTTCTCATAATATCCTCCAATAATAAATTTACCGGGAGGATATTATATATTAGTTTATGTATGAATGCAACTTAGTATTAAACAACGGCATGGTATGCCGAAGCAACGCTCTGCGGTCTTTGTTTCGCAATGCTCTCTGCAACTTTTTGTTGCCCTTCAGGGCTTCAAGCACTCCTTTCATCAAACCGGCATCGCCTTCAATATCGCTTAGCATGAGGTTGTGCACGGAGGGAATAGCGTCTTCAATGCAATCGGCAATATTTTTGTGGTAATATTTATAAATACTAAAGACGAAAACACCGAGGATGCAGATGAGCGACAGAGAAAGAGGGACAAGGATGCGTACCCTCAGATTAATCAATTTCGCATAAAATGTATGCTTTTTCTCAACTGATTTTGCCATCTTTGAAAATTTTTCCATGAGTTATTTTGAAACTATTCGTATCTCAACACCCATACATTTTCAGATGAATTATCAGACATACCGGAATGAGGAATGAATATATCCACTGCTACCCTATATGGCTTTTCAGAGGATAAAGTTCAGATAACAGCACAAACTTTAGGGAAAAGTACAAATTTTATTGTACAAGGTCAAGAGAAAATTTTAAAAAAGGGGAACTATTCAGCGTAAATGTTACACGGCGCGTTCCTAAGTTACTATTTGGAACGAGGAAAAATTGCTCATTTGACCAGGTCTGCAGAGTTTGGGAATGAGTTGCGATCTACGTTCCGGTAGTTTATGCGTTTCGTTCCTCAGCTACCTAAACCGAATTCATCAGCGAAAGAGTACATACCAGATAAGGTTTACAAGCATATGCGTTATGGCGGAAACGGTTACCTTTTTCGTTTTTATCCATATCCACCCATAACAGATTCCCGCAACCGTTGCCATGAGCACATAGGGCCAGTTGGGAACGGAGAAATACTTTGTGGTGTTGTTGAGGTGGGCAAGTCCAAAAATGAATGAAGCCAGCAATAAGGCAGGCCACTCTCTCCCGAAGCGTTGTGAGAGGAGGTTCTGTATTATGCCCCGGTAGAAAAATTCTTCTAATAATGCAACGAGCAAATATCCCCCGATTATTCTTACCGCAATGTGCATAAAACCCGGCAACGTGGGATTGAAACGCAAAAAGCCGATCCCGTATCCAATGGGAAGCCCGACGATAATGAAGGCAAACAACCCGATAAGCGCGTATCGTATATCCTTTGGCCCGATATAAAAGGTAAAACCAACATTGGTTACCGGATAATAAATAAGGAAGAGGAAGAAGGACAGCACGATAACCGTCATTGTGCGGACAGGGATATCCACTCCCGGCACAAGCATTGCCTTTGCTTCGGGGAGCAGTGAAAAACCTGTAAGTGTATGAGTAAAGTCAATGCCGGGGATTATGAGATCGAACAACAATACAAACAGATCCGGCTCAATAAAAATCCAGAGGGCAAGGATTGCCAATATTTGGTATATATCAAACGGTTTGGCATGCTGCGGACGTATTCTGAGAAGGATTGTTGGCAGGGCAAGACAAAATAAAAAACGGCATACATCAGTTATCGACGGATGAAACCCGACTGCCAGCAGGTAGGGAAGAAAAAGTAATACTATAGACCAGTCGCCGGAATGTTTTCGGAGGTAATGCAGAATATTTCTCCAGGGAGGACAGGCAAGGGCGAGATATATTACAATGATAAGCCATGCGGAAAGAATATTCATAGATAAAATAGTCGGCAAAAAAACAAACAGCACTCTATTTAATTTGGGAACATTCCCGATTTTTTGTAAAACTCATCATTTATTATGCTTCCCTGCCTGTCGGCAGACCAACAGGCCAGGATAAGTGGGAAAGCACTAAAATACTAACGCAATATAAGTTTTCGGAAATCAGATGCTACTCATGGGAATACTATTGATGATATTGATTTTCCTATACCGCCTGCAGGATGAGTTTCGTGGAAAGGCATGCTCTCTTTTCCATCTCATTAAATGACGGGTATCCATTATTTATTTGGTTTCTTTTGAGATATTCGTGTATGTCGTCTTCCAGGAATTTTGTCCATCCGCCAATCCGGTATCCTTTAATTCTCCCTTGTTTTAAATAGCGCATCAGGGTCTTTCTGTCAATTCCGATCTTTTGAGCAGTTTGAGTTGTCGTGTACCACATGGCGCCCCCCTTTCTTTTATAATAATTAGGAAAAATGCGATAGGTGAATGCGTGTTCACCATTATATCTTTTTGACAGAAACAGTCAACCTTTTTAAATAACAAAAGATAAATAAGTTGTAACTAACTACTTTTATAATATTTGCTAAAGATTTTATATTTACGGTAATGCGGTGTTCTCATGGTTAATCATGGCTTTCACGTGTAGTTGATGAAATAGAGGGAATGCTCCCCATGAATTTTATTTTCAGAATATTTTTTATTGTCCTTGTTATCCGAATAAAATGCGTGTATACTTCAGTTGTTGGTTTGCTTGTACAGTAATATTATACAGAGTAATGCTTTGTTTTGTTGTAATGTTAAGGCTGCAAGGATGAAAACCTTGCGGCCTTTTTTTATTTGTAGCCAAAATTTTTTGCCTATATGAAAGGGGGTGATATACTATGGCGAAGGGAACAGTAAAGTGGTTTAATGATTCGAAAGGATTTGGCTTTATTTCTCAGGAGAATGGAGTTGATGTATTTGTTCATCAGACATCCATTAAGTCAGAGGGTTTCAGGACTCTCGCTGAAGGAGATAAGGTTGAGTTTGATGTCATAACAGACCAGAAAGGCCAGAAGGCCACAAACGTTGTAAAAGTATAATTATGTGAAAACCACGCTCTTATGTTTTAAATATAAACGATTGTATGATAGTTGATAGAGAAAAATAGGGAGTAGACACAGTAAGGTATTATATTATAATTACAACACCAAGCCTCATTATCCGTTACAGGATAATGAGGCTTTTTTGCTTATTCCTGCGGAGAACTATTACAAAAAACGGATGGGTGGGAACAATTTCCCGTGACTTATTGTTTTTGATACAACAAAAGCACAGAAGAATGAGGACGCACGATGATTGCAGAGAGAAAGAGATTCTGTGCGGATTTCCGGTTTGAAATGAAGAAATCGTAGAAAAAAAGTTAGGTATCATCCCGTTGTTATGAAAGGTGCAAATAAAATGAAAACAATACTGCTTTTGGAAAATAACGAACAACAACGCATTCTTTATAAGCAGAAACTCTCAAATGAAGGCTACAATGTTATTACGGCAAATGACGGCAGGACAGCGATCAAAAAAGTAAATGATTATTGGCCTGATATTGTCGTAATGAACCCGAATATCCCCGATATCGATATCGTTGATGTTATCGGGAATATAATAATCCAGTATAAAAATATCCCCATTATCATAAATACCGGCAATTACTTTTACGGCGGAAGCGCTCACTCATGGCAGGTGCGCGGGGTAATGTTACATTCTTCCGGTTTTTACGAACTGAAAGATACGATAAAAACGTTGCTGAATGAAACGAAAGATGTTGAATGCAATCCCATAACTGAGGAACAATTATGCGGATTTTTTAACAGCGAAAAAAAGAATGAGCGATTATGTGCGTAGACCGCTTATGCTCAAGGCATTAAGATGCGGCTTCTTCACTGCGTATTTTTTCCAATATCTCCCAGCGTTGAAAAGCCTCTGCAAGTTCGCATTCAAGGGCAGAGGCTCTCCCTTTCAATTTTTCTATTTCGTCTTTCCCTTTTTGGTAAAATATGGGGTCGCTCATTGTTTGAAACAACTGCTTTTGTTCCGTTTCCATTGATTCGATCTGGTGAGGCAGGGATTCAAGCTCCCGCTTCTCCTTATAGCTGAGTTTGCGCGGGCGTCTGGATTGTTTATTCTCCGGTTCTATTCCTGAAACAGGTTGTTTTGCCGGTGAATCGTCCTGTACGGTTACCACGCGCTGACGTAGCCAGTCATCATACCCGCCCACGTATTCATTGATTCTTCCTTCTCCTTCAAAAACGAGCGTGCTGGTTACTACATTGTTAAGGAATGCGCGATCATGGCTGACGAGTAAAAGTGTTCCCTGATAGTCCAGCAGTAATTCCTCTAAAAGTTCCAGGGTCTCCACGTCAAGATCATTAGTGGGTTCGTCCATCACAAGGACATTGGACGGTTTGGTAAATAAACGCGCAAGAAGAAGCCGGTTGCGTTCTCCGCCGGAAAGTATTTTGACGGATACCCGCGCCCGATCCGGAGAAAACAGAAAGTTTTGCAGATAACTGATAACGTGCCGCGGTTTGCCGTTAAAGGTGATGACGTCATTTCCCTCTCCGATGTTGTCAAACACCGATTTGTTCTCGTCCAGTTGTGCGCGCAGTTGGTCAAAATAGGCAATCTGGAGTTGGGTGCCATGCCGAACCGTGCCTTTCTGGAGAGTCAATTGTCCTAATAAGAGCCGCAAGAGGGTCGTTTTCCCTGAGCCGTTGGGGCCGATAATCCCCACCTTATCCCCCCTCATTATGGTTGTTGAAAAATTATTGATAACGGGGTTTGTGTCGTATCCGTAAGTAGCGCCTTCAACCTTTATAACAACGGCGCCGGAACGCTCCGATTCCTGCATCTGCAAGAGCGCGGTTCCTGTTCGCTGCCGCCGTTCGCTCCGAATCTTGCGCATTTTTTCCAGTTCTCTTACCCTCCCTTCATTACGGGTGCGTCTGGCTTTAATCCCTTGCCGTATCCATTTTTCCTCCTGCGCGAGTTTTTTGTCAAAAAGAGCGTTTTGTTTTTCTTCCGCATCAAGGACTGCCTGTTTGCGCATCAGAAAGGTTTCATAATTACACGTCCAGCTTGAAAGAACCCCCCTGTCCAGTTCGATAATGCGGGTAGCGAGTTTTTTAAGAAACGAGCGGTCGTGCGTGACAAAAAGAAGTGTGCCGTCATACCGCAAAAGAAACTCCTCCAGCCAGTTGATGGAATCGATATCCAAATGATTGGTCGGTTCGTCAAGCAGCAGAATATCAGGGTCACATACCAAACCCCTGGCAAGCAATACCCTGCGCTTAAGACCGGAAGAAAGGGTATTGAATTGGGCATGAGGGTCTAGCTGCATCTGAGAGGTGGTCTTATCTATTTGGTGGCGGCCATTGCGCTCAGAAGAAAGTGATTTTTCATATTCCTCTGATAATATATCGTGTATCGTTCCCTTTATTTCTTTCGGAATTTCCTGAGAAAGGTAGGCGGTGCGCAGCCCTTTTTGCCGCACAATATCGCCGGAATCCGGCATTACATCTCCATTGATAAGTTTTAACAGGGTGGATTTGCCGGTGCCGTTACGGCCAAGAAGACTCACCTTTTCACCCCGCTCTATCTGCAAATTTGCGTGTTCAATCAGCAAAGGGCGCCCAAAACCTATCGTTACGTCCTGCAAACTTATCAATGCCATGCATATTCTCCATGTATAGTCTCTTTATTTGTTTCCTGAAATGTTGAAAGTCTTCATTTTCAGTAATTTTACCATAAAGCAGCCATTTACTGAACAAAAGAAAACCTTCCGTACGATAACTGAATTTTTTACGTTTTTTTGAATTATTTACCGTGAACTATAATGAGATTTCCCTTGACCTGCTGCAGAAAATACAGTACCTTCCTTGCTATATAAACATGCCTTAATCCTTCATCCTTTACCGGTACGATTCAGTATTCTGTGACAGATTAATTATTTCACCCGAAAACAGCAGGGAATAATACATTTATGGAAAAACAGAAAATACACGAAAACGTATGGATAAAAGCGCTTTTGTGGCTTAGTGCGATTGCCGCAGTTCTCATGATTGGTTATTATTTAAAAGGCATTTTAATATCGCTCTTTCTGGCGTTTACGGTAGCCTATATTATTGATCCATTGGTCGATCTTATCTCAAAAAGAAAGATTTTATTCTTTAAAAAAGGTTTGCCGCGCAGTTTGGCGGTAGCGATACTTTTAACAGGAATGTTGCTTATGGCGGGAGGAGTTGCAGCTTACACAATCCCGAAGACCGTGAATGGAGTCCAGCGTGTCGGAATTGTGCTGAAAAAACAGTATCCGAAGTATCAGGAGAAAGTGGAAAAATTCATTGAAGAGTATAAAGATACCGGGATTGCGACATTTTTAAAAGCGCAATTAGGCATACAGAAAAGCACAGAAAAAGACACACAGGAACAACGTCCGCAAGTGTTGAAATACGCAGTTGAAATTATCAAAAACATCTTTCACAGCACTTTTGGCATAGTCGGGATAATTATAAATATTGTCATTTTCGGGGTGGTGACCATCTATCTCCTGAAAGATTTCGATCTTATTATCACAAAGTGCAGGGGTCTGCTGCCGGTCTCAAAGAAAGAAAAGATATCTGAAATCTTCGGAAAGATAAATGAAAATCTGCAGGCATTCTTACGTGGACAAATTACGGTGTGTATAATATTATCCGTGCTGTACGGAATAGGATTGACGGTTATTGGCGTGCCGCTTTCTTATCTCATTGCCATCATGGGCGGATTCGGAAACGTTATTCCCTACATCGGCATAATGCTTGGCATTATTCCCGCGCTGATACTCGCGTTTATTCAATTTCAGGACATTGCCCATTTGCTCCTTGTCGGGATGGTGTTTGGAATAGGGCAGTTTTTTGAAGGCACGGTAATAACGCCAAAGATTGTTGGCACAAAACTTGGATTGCACCCGGTTGCCATTATATTGTCCATTTTGATATGCAGCCAGATATTGGGTTTTCTGGGTCTCTTGCTTGCGGTTCCCATTGCTGCGGTGGCGAAGGTGCTTATTGACGAGGGACTATTGAAATACAAAAATACAAATTTTTTTAAGAGCAAATAAGGAGAGAGAAGCAGAATTTTCAGGAGAGGGATAACACGTTTCCTTATAGAAACAAAGGAATATATTTTATTCTCCGGATAGGAGGGTGTCAAAAAATGAATAAGGAGCAGTGTATCGTTGATTTAGTAAAGCTTGAATTGGCGGTTTCCGAACTGTATATGTTCTTTTCCCGGAAATTTCCTGAAGACCGTTTTTTCTGGGAAGATTTGGCACAGGAAGAAAAAACACACGCCCTTCTGCTTCAGAGCAATAAGGATTCCATTCTCACAAAAAAAGAATTTAAAAACGAATTATTCATTTCCGATGAAAACATACTGAGAGAGACAAATAATACGATAAATGACATGATACAGAAATTCGGACATAATCCTCCATCAAGAGAACAGGCATTTCAAGCGGCGCTTAAAACGGAAAAAACCGCGGGAGAGCTTTACTACCAGTCTACAATGAATATCAAAAGCGATGACGAAGGCATAAAAATATTTCAGGAGTTAAACAGGGAATTTGCGAACCATACGCATAAAATTCAGAAATATATGAAAGAAAAGAGTATAATTTAGGACATGAAAAAATTCCAGCTTGTTCCTAAGCTCCGGCTTTGGAAACTCTCTGAAGGCATGACGACCGAAGATTTATTGATGGCATATCCACATTTAACCAAAGAAGACATTTTGACGGCGCTTCCTTACTCTGCTGTGAAGAACTCATTGCAACGTAATATTCTTACGGATGAGAATATTGATTAAAGGTAAAATCATTACGCTTTCAGTTTTTCATTAGTAACAAATCAAGCTTTGACCCCAAACATGGCATTATCCCTTACGATAATAAATAAAGCCTTGTACTACTTTGTTCCTTCCCAAACTTTTTGCTTCATATAAGGCAGAATCTGCAACTTTTATCAAGTCTTCAAGTGAAAGATTTTCGTTCGGCACAGCAGTAGCCACGCCCAGGCTTATGGTAACCCTATCAGATGTGCCTGAAAAAGAATGCGGGATATTAAGCAATTGAATATTTTCCCGCATTTTTTCTGCTATTATTACGGCGTGTTCACTATTTACCTCCGGAAGCACCGCTACAAATTCTTCACCGCCATACCTGGCAAGAAAATCTGTAGCCCTGCAGAGAGAGTTTTTCAATGTTTGTGCAACTCTCAACAGGCATTCATCGCCTGCGGTATGACCATAATTATCATTAAAACTTTTAAAAAAATCTACATCGGAAAATATTAAAGAGAGAGGTATTTTTGCGCGCCTTGCCCGATGCCATTCCTGTCTGATAAATTCATCAAATCGGCGACGGTTTTCTATGTTCGTCAATCCGTCTATGCATGCCAATTTTTCCAGCATATCGCTTTTCTTCTTCAGGTTGAGATGTGTTTTCACTCTGGCTTTAACAATAGGTATGCAAAAAGGCTTTGTAATATAATCTACCGCTCCTAGTTCAAGCCCCTTTGTTTCTTCTTCTACCTCTGCCTTTGATGAAATAAAAATTATCGGTATGTGTTGTGTTCTTAGATCCTCCTTAAGTTTTTTACATATTTCATATCCATCCATTTTCGGCATTATGATATCAAGGAGAATTATGTCGGGCGCATTCTCGGAAGCCGCAATATTTAAAGCTTCTTTTCCGCTCGATGCAATAACGATTTCGTAATCGCATCTTAATGCTTGCCCCAGAATCTTAATGTTGAGCGGCACATCATCAACAATCAGGATTTTTTGTCTGGAAATTTCAATGTTCATTTTTCTAATGAGATGTTTAATTTTCGTGCAATATCTGAAAGGATGGAATGTGCTTTTTCAAAGTCGAATGTATCAATAGCATCATCAAGTATTTTTATTTCGTCAGAGAACGTTTCACTGTTTAGGTGTTTTTTCAGGTCTTTCACACAGTTATCGACATTGAGATTATGATTTTTTACTAAGTCTGATAGTTTTAGAAGAATATCCTTTGCTATTTTGTGGTCTGTTTCAGAAGTATTTAAAATGGAATCTTCATCTTTTATATCCAGATTTTCCAGGAGTTTAATTGAATCCATTACCCTGTTCAAGGCTTTTTCAAATGTTTCCAACAATTCGGGGAAACTGCCATCTTCACCTTTTTTTACTGCCTGTTCCAATTCTTCAACTGATTTATACAACTCCGTGGTAGAAAGGTTTCCCGATACACCCTTGAAATCGTGAAGAAGTTGTTCTGCTGTTGTCAGATCCCTCCTGTTTAATGCATCCTTTGTTTTGTCTGTTGTATTGTGGTATTTTTTAAACTGAAGGAGGAGTTGACGATAAAGCCCTTTTTTGCCATGGAGTCTTTTCAGTCCCTCCTCGATGTTAATACCGGGCAGGAATTCAGGAAATTTTCCCCCTTCTTTATTTCCTTCTTCACGTTGAGATGAGTGGATTTTTCTTATTTCGGGTTTTATCCACTTAACCAGAGTCTTAAATAAGTTTTCAGGGTTTACCGGTTTTCCCGTATGGTCGTTCATACCGGCTTCCAGGCACTTTTCCTTTTCACTGGACATAACATGGGCGGTCATGGCAATAATAGGCATATCCTTGAAGCGGGAATCTCTCCGAATGTTCCTGGTCACCTCGTACCCATCCATTTCCGGCATTTGCAAATCCATCAACACGGCGTCGAAGGTCTTTCTCTCCAAGATTTGTAATGCCTCTATTCCATTATTTGCAATAGTTACGAATAGTCCTTGTTTCATCAGTAATTCCGTAGCTACCTGCTGATTAATTTTGTTGTCTTCTACCAATAATATATTGGCGCCCTTTATTCCTTCCATGCCCTCATATTCTTCTGAAAATGGACTTTCCCTGTGATGCTTTTTAAAAACTGTCCAACCGAAGGATTCTGAAATGGTTTCAAACAATTGTGTCGGGATTATCGGTTTAGCGACAAATTTTCCCAAATCAGCATTTCCGGTTTTGAGAATCGTATCTTCCCTGTCATGATCCGTTGCCATAAGAATAATTTTTGCCGGAGAAATTTTATTGTTTCTCTTTATGAGGTTCATCGTCTCAACGCCGTCCATTCCGGGCATTTTTCTGTCAATAAGCACAATATTATACGGATTGTATTGAGAAGCATCCTCCAAAATCCGGATTGCTTTTTTTCCGGAATTTGCAAGAGTAACGGTAAAAGAAAAGGATTCCAGGGAGGATTTTAAGATATTCAGTGATGTCTTGCTATCGTCTACCACTAAGAGTCTCATACCACGGAAATTAACAGGGATCAAAAGTGCACTTTCTTTCTCAGTTTTTTGCCGAGAAAACTGAGCAGTAAAAATAAAGGTGCTTCCTTTTCCCAACTCACTTTCTATCCAGATTTTCCCGCCCTGCATTTCTACTAATCGTTTGCAGATTGCAAGGCCGAGTCCGGTGCCTCCGTATTTTCTGGTGATTGAGCTATCTGCCTGGTTAAAGGATTGAAACAACCTGTCTGTTTGTTTCCGGGTAAGGCCGATACCGGAGTCTTTTACAGAGAATCTGATAGTTACACGATCTGTTTCGTGGGCGCCTGGCTCTGATGCAAGTTCAATTCTTATAACAATTTCTCCGGATTCTGTGAATTTGACAGCATTGTCTGTAAGATTAGTAAGAACCTGTCCTAACCGCAAGGGGTCTCCGATGAGAAATAAAGGCACATTGCCGGAAATTGCAAAATGTATCTCAATTCCCTTCTCTTCGGCTTTAGCGCTCATTATATTGGAAAGATTACACAGCACTTCCTCTAAATTAAAATGTACGGACTCAATGTCCAGCTTGCCCGCCTCGATTTTTGAAAAGTCCAGAATATCATTCAGTATCCTTCGAAGGGAATGTGCTGATGATTGTACATTGTTCAGATAATTACGTTGTTTTGCATCAAGCGCTGTCTGTAAGGCAAGATATGTCATGCCGATAATCGCATTCATAGGAGTGCGGATTTCGTGGCTCATAGTAGCTAAAAATTCACCCTTCGCACGATTACCTAAATCTGCCTCATTTTTTGCCTCTTCCAGTTTTTTATTTGTTTGATAGAGTTTTAATCGATCTTTTTCAATTTGATTCTGGTACGAACGGATAGTATAGGTAGTGGCAAAGATAATAATAATCATAATGGCAAGGCCGATTCCTGAGTTCGTAAACAACGTTTGGTGAAGTTCCTTGGTCATTTTTTCAGTCTGTTCGACAAAAACATACCAGTCCAGTTGGGGAATGAAACGAGTATTAAGAAGGATCAAATTCCCATTTTTAGTGTACTCAAAAGAACCGCTCTCCGACTTTAAAATATCATGAACAATACCGGACAGCGATGGCTGATTATGTATATTTATTCCAAATGCAAAGGAATTTTCACCCGAAAGGATGACGGTGCCATTCCGGTCAACGAAATACACCTGCCGATCATAGAGTTTCTGATAATGTTTTATAAGTTGAATAGCGGAATTAACTGAAAGTCCTATCCCGGTAGCCCCGATAAAATTTCCGTCATAATCAAATACCTTAAAATTGATAAAGATGGTCATTGTATCCTTATTGGCAAGGTCAGGGTCGATATTGGTTTCATAATTTTCTTCCATCGCCCGTACCCGGAAATACCATATATCTCTTGGTTCGTCTTCTCTGACCTGCTTCAAAATCCCTTTGTAGTGATAATAGTTATGGGTGCACTCTGAAACGAAAAAACTCGTAATAGCATTGTATTTTTCCTTCGTCGCTTTAAGATAATTGGTAATTTTTGACACATCATTTTCACCCTCAAGAACCCAATCCCGCAGAAATGTGTCGTTGGCCATCAGGGAGGAAACCAAAATAGGGGTTAACAGGTCATTCTGGATTTCCGAATAGATGTTGTCGCTGGTAAGGGGAAGTTGGTGTGAGATGATGTCATCTTTTATGGAGGATCTGAATACAAAATAACTGACCATACTGGTGGCAAGAAATCCCCCGATAAGAAGAAAACTTATAAGGAAAATCAACCGATTCTTTTGAAAGAAAGAGAGAGATTTCACGCTTTGCATGTTCATTGTTCCTTCATTTTATATCTGGAAATTAAAATTGGTGTTGGTGAGTTGCAGGGTGAACTCTCCGATAAAACCAGATACTGCGCTTCACTATTAATATCCATTCTATAACCGAAAAGCCATTTTTTCATGCTTTTGCCAATGAGTGCCGGCATTTCTCTTAACAGAAAGAGATTTTTTCAAATAGGGTTTAATACATGTGTCATGTTTCCGGAATATTGGGTGCCGTTTATACTGTAAACCGTCACGATATCGTTTCCATCGGCAAAGATTTTTTCAGAGACAATGTTTGAATCCATTTCATGCCATCGATCTTAAATCTGTTTTCCGGTTATAAGAGTCTTGAAATCTTTCTGAATCCTACTTTAAACCCTTTTTAAAATCGTCGTACCATGAGAAACTGTGCGGTATTTTCATCCGTTTTTGAATCACCAAGCTTGTTGATCCATGTTTGCCATTCTATGCCGATAAAAAGCGTATTCGGTTTTTCAAAAAAAGTATTGCCCAAATCATATCGGAATTGGGGTTGTGCAAAAAACCATTCGCTTACCTTATCGCCAAATTCGTTTGTACGTTCTCCGATATATTCCATGTGACCTTCAATACTGAAGATGTGGGAACCAAATCTTAGTGGATAAGCCCAGTTAATATCAATATAAAAACTATCGCTTTCTTTTGGCGCTCCTCCCGAATCTATGCCGCTGCTGTCATCTATATATGCAGTAAAATCAGTGTTTAAAAAAGTAAATCCCGGAACATCCCATGACAATCTGATACCGGGCAAGTACTTTAGCACATGGGAATCTGCCCCCATATTTATTCCGGCCAAAGCGCCTATATCCTTTACCGGCCCTTTGCCAACCTTGGTTTTGAATATCTTACTCAGGCTAAAATTGAAATACGCTTCTCCATAAAGATCGGTATCATTGAAGTCGTCTTTTTCTGAATCTTCGAGGAAGTCGATGAAAATGAAATTATCACCGTACTTCCAGCCACTGGCATGCTGAAGTGTCAAAATGTGGGTTGCGGCGTTGCCTCCTCCGGCAAATGTAGGGGTATCAAGGATTCCATATTGGTAATGCAATTCTGTGATACTCCAATCAAAAGCCAAAGACCGGTTGGTGAAAACAATCATAGTGAAAAAGAAAACCCATGCTATCGTTTGCCATGTATTTCCAGTTGGAATTCTTTTGACCATTGAATCAAGTATCCTGGTTTATGTATGATTATATTCCGGTTTCATTATGTGCAAAGAAGGTGAGAATGCGGTAGTGCTTCCCGTTAGAAAAAGTTAAGAAAGCGGTTCTTAAAATAACAAAAAATTACTAAAGATAAAATAACGCCAGAAAGAAATCTAAAAAAGGAAACTAGCAAAAAGAGGGGGAAAAGGCAAGAATAAAGCAATGAGAGCATCTGCGGGCAAGAGAATAAAGAAAACATAGAAAATAAGTTGATAAAATTAAACACTATGACTCTATCCTCTAAAAAGGGTGAAGATGCTATTTTTTCAATATTTAAACAAGGAGGATACGAGGCAATATGTAGCGATGATAAAAGATTTATTAAGAGACTGCGAATACTTGATATCCCATACATAACCCCGGCAGTCTTTATTGCTTTATTGTTGAAAAAAGAAATATTAACAATAAAGGAGGCTCATGATAAATTAGATTCTTTGTCATCGTTTGTTAGCGATGAAGAATATAATGCTATGAAGGCAATATTAAAAAATTGGAGAAAACAATGAAAACAAAGTCCATACGTATACCGAAAGATATGATGGATGCGATTGCGCTTGTTGAAAGGGAAGAGAGAATAGAGGAATCCACTGCAATGAGGAAGCTTATAAGAATAGGCTTTGAGACGTATATTGGAAATCTTTATAAACAAGGCAAGATTACACTGAGAGAGTCTTCCCGATTACTTAATTTGAATCAGATTGAAACAATGAATCTTTTTTTGGATGCAGGAATAAAGGGGAACCTCGACGCCACGGATGTCTTGATTTCATTGAATAGATTTGTATCAAGGTAAAATCATTAGTGCGCAAAAAATATTTTAACGGTTATGATTAAACAATTTTAGTTTTTCATTAGTAACAAATCAAGCTTTGACCCCAGACATCTCTTCAGTCAATGGGTGACCCCTTCGCCCCCTTCGTCTAAATTTAAAATTGTCGCTGGATTGAGGATGTAACATAGATGATTTTTTACAGTCCGCCAGGATAAGCGACTCAAATAAGCAGAATCGCGATTTATTAATCTATCTTTTGTGGAGTACCGGTTGATATAATAACCAGGAAATTGGTAGTCTGTTTGGTCTGGGTTATTCTTCCATAAGTCGGCGAGTAACTATTATGAAATCAATGATATCGAAAGATGATGAAATTCATAAACGATTAGAAGAACTTAAATCACTAATCAAGGTGTGACCCCATGATTGCCACTAATCAAGGTGTGACCCCATGATTGCCATGACCCCATGATTGCCATGATCTACTCAATGAGCATGCGGGTCAAATATCGTTATTCAACCTTTCTTTTTATATTGTGGAATTAATATTCTGATTTTTGAATCATATTAGCGAAAATCTTGATTTGTGAAAAATTGATATGCATGCAATTATAATTCGCCAGCTTCTTTTAGGGCATAATGCAGAATATCATCATGAATCCAATATCCACATCACGTATTTTATTAAGTACATTACCAACGCTATCAATTATTCCTTTATTTTTAGCTTCAACAAGATTCCGAGCGGTTCCAATTACTCGTAATCCATATATGTTACGGGCAATTTTTCTTGCCTTTCGTTCATCGATAAGGACATAATCAGCGTTAATTTCCAGGGAAAGTTGAATTACCGATGCTTCACCGCTATCTAAAACAGTTTTAATTAAAGGGTCTTGGGTTTTTTGGAGAGACTGAACCTGAATCCATGATGCCTGTTTATATGAGGCAAGTCCGATACCTATGTTTTCTCCCTGAAGCAGTTCGTTGTGTACTGCTTCAGGAATAAATACTTTTTTAAATAGATTCTGAAGAACGTTTAGCCGATCAATCAGCATAAGGGCAATAATAGGACCTGTATTCGATATAAGGGAACCGTTCATTGTCAATCCTTGAAGAATTCGGCTTTTAGTTCCTCCTGATCCCATTCAACGCTGGCGGAACCATAATGTTTGCAGATCAGCAAAAAGGACACACGAGAAATACCGGCAAGCGATGCAGCCTGACCCGAGGTTATACGTCCCATTTCATAAAGTTTCACCGCCAGCGCAATCTTCGCCTCATGTTCAAAATTTTCAGGACTCAAATTAAGTATCGCCGGTATAGACTCAGGATATTCTATTAATAACTTTTTCACATTTACCTCCTTTCAAAATCATGAAGGAAGAAACTATAAAGACATCAATGTTGGATATAGTACAAATTTCTATCAAATAAAGATTCATTCGGGGTAGGATTGGGGTCACACCTTGATCAGTGATTAAACGTACTTCAAAAATCGTGATTCGGTGTATCAGAATATCTTGTCTTCATATTAAAATCAGAAGTTACTTCAAAAAATCCCTTTTGTTCGTGTGTAAATTGAAGGCAACTTTTTATTGCTTTTCGGTTTCTCTCATTTCAGAAACAATATCATCAATCGTAATGTCTTTAAATAACTCTTTTCGTAATTTTGTATAATCCCCTTCCCTCTTTTCATAGAGAAGCATAAACTTTGTAGCCCATGAGTATCCCAGTTCCTTTACCAGAGCCTTCCAACCCATTGTTTTTATTTCGGCATATGCAGGTTCTTGTTCTTCATGGCACAAGGCATCCCATAATTCTTCCATAGCCTGTAAAAGATGTTAGAATGACCTAAAGGTATTCGCATCATTCCCCGGAAAGTTTACGAAACGGCATCCAGGTATTAGAGTTCGGTCACAATTTGGTCACAGTCAGCGAAACCAAGGAAGAAGTAAAAAGTTGTAAGTCCTTGTAAATATTGGTGGAGCTGAGGGGATTCGAACCCCTGACCTTTTGAATGCCATTCAAACGCGCTCCCAACTGCGCCACAGCCCCACACTTAGTATGTGATTCGTTATTAATGAGAAGAAATGTTGGTGTGTATTCTCTGTTAATGAAATAAAAAGCTACCATGATAATTAGTGATTGTCAAGGTTTTTCAATGGTAGTTCGTTTCCTTTTCAATTGATTACGTATGAAATTTTGTTAGAATTTGAATCTGTTTTTGTTTGGCTATGAAGGATGAAAGAATATATAGAGACAGAGAGGATGCGAATTGTAGGTTTTTCGTTAATTCTTAACGTTTTAAAACGCATACTATTTTTGTCTTTTGCTGATTTTTAGAGTCTTTGTGGCAAGGTCTGATTTTCGCTGACAATACCACGCTTTTAAGGAGTCGTAGATGGCACAAAGGGAGTACAATTTTACTGAAATTGAAACGAAATGGCAGGGATACTGGGAAGGTTGCGGTTTATTTCATACGGATGATTCAAAGACCAGGGATAAGTTCTATTGTCTGGTTATGTTTCCGTATCCGTCCGGCACGCTACACGTGGGGCATGGCAGAAATTATATCATAGGAGACGTTGTTGCCCGGTACAAGATCATGAAAGGGCACAATGTTCTTTCCCCCATCGGATGGGATGCCTTTGGGCTGCCTGCTGAAAATGCCGCCATTAAAGGCGGCACGCATCCTGCCGTGTGGACACATAAGAATATAAAGGCCATGAAACATCAGCTTCAGCGATGGGGAGTCGGATACGATTGGAACAGGGAGGTTACGTCCTGCAATCCTGAATATTATAAATGGACGCAGTGGATTTTTCTGAAACTGTATGAGAACGACCTTGCCTATAAGAAAAAGGCAGCGGTGAATTGGTGTCCTTCGTGCAGTACGGTGCTGGCAAATGAACAGGTAGTGGACGGATGCTGTGAACGGTGTGACAGCCCTGTGCGGCAAAGGGATCTGGTGCAGTGGTTTTTTCGTATCAGCGACTATGCACAGAAACTCCTTGATGATCTTTCCTTGCTGGAAGGATGGCCTGAGCGGGTGAAGACAATGCAGGCGAACTGGATTGGAAGAAGCGAGGGAGTGCGCATTGATTTTCGGCTGGAAGGTTCCGGAGAGATATTACCATGTTTTACCACACGGCCTGACACTCTTTACGGGGTTACCTTTGTATCACTGGCGCCGGAACACCCTATCATCGAACAATTAGTTACCGGTTCTCCCCGTGAAGATGAGGTGATGGCGTTTGTTGAAAAAGCGAGAAACCAGGGAATGGTGGAACGCACTGCGGCAGATTCCGTCAAAGAGGGAATTTTTACCGAAGCATATATTATTAATCCGATTAATAACGCGAGAGTGCCTCTATGGATAGGAAATTATGTACTTATGGACTACGGTACCGGCGCTGTTATGGGAGTGCCCGCGCACGACCAGAGGGATTTCCTCTTTGCGAAAAAATACAATTTACCGGTTAAGGTTGTTATTCAGCCGGAGGGGGAAGCATTATATGCGGAAACATTGAAAGAGGCATTTGTTCTCGAAGGTGTGCAGGTGAATTCCGGAATATTTAACGGGATGCCCAATACAAAGGCCATGACCGCAATTGCAGAGCATCTTGAGTCAAAAAATATCGGGAAAAGAACGGTGACGTACCGAATACGCGACTGGCTTATATCGAGACAACGTTACTGGGGAGCGCCTATTCCCATTATTTATTGTGAAAAGTGCGGAACGGTTCCCGTTCCTGAATCGCAGCTTCCCGTGCTCCTTCCGGAAAAGGTTGCATTTCAGTCCCATGGTATGAACCCTCTGGCAAAGGTAGATTCGTTTGTCAATACAACCTGCCCGAAATGCAAGGAGCCCGCACAACGAGAAGTGGATACCATGGATACCTTTGTGGATTCCAGTTGGTATTTCCTGCGGTACCTTTCTCCGAAGGACGACCATCAACCATTTGATAAAAAGAAGGTGAACGCGTGGCTGCCGGTTGATCAGTACATTGGCGGTGTGGAACATGCCATATTGCACCTCCTTTATTCACGTTTTATAACAAAGGTATTGCATAATTTTAATTATATTGGTTTTAAGGAACCGTTCCGACATCTCTTTACCCAGGGCATGATTATTAAGGATGGCGCAAAGATGTCGAAATCCAAAGGGAACGTAGTAAGTCCTGACGAACTTATTGAAAAATTTGGCGCGGATACCCAGCGGCTTTATACCCTTTTCATTGGTCCTCCGCAAAAGGATGCCGAATGGAATGACCGTGGAGTGCTTGGGGCGAATAGATTCCTAAACCGCCTCTGGCAAAAGATTGTTGAATTTGAAGATTCTTACACGAAAGTCAAACGTGCACAAATAGATATGCAGAAACTTTCTCCGAAGGCAAAAGACATTTACCGCAAAACAAATCAGGCAATTAAAAAAATTACCGAGGATTTAGACACTTCGTGGCATTTTAATACGGCGATTGCCTCCATTATGGAATTACTGAATACCATTGATTCATTTAAGGTTGTTGTGCCGGGCAATACGGAAGAAGAATCGGATTTTCAGGTCTTTCGGCATTCCATGGAAACAATTTTATTGCTTATGGCGCCCTTTGTTCCCCATATATGCGAGGAGTTATGGGAGGTGATGGGACATAAACCCAGTATATTCAACAATACCTGGCCTGAATATGATAAGGATGCAATACAGGAAGAGGAGATTGAGATTGTTATTCAAATTAATAGCAAGGTGAGAAGTCACGTTTCGGTACCGGTGGATATTGATGAAGAAGCGCTAAAAGAACTTGTGATGAAGAATGAACGCGTGATTGCCTGTATGGAGGGAAAAAAACCGGTGAAAACCATTGTTATTCCTAAGAAATTGGTGAATATTGTGGTGAAATGAGAAACATATTTTAAATAATGAAGTAATTTGCATACCTACTTTCTAATTCTGATCTTACTGTGATCAATTACTACAAGTGTATGTATTATTTTTTCTTTTGTATATTTCTTAAGATAATTCAAAAGATTATCATGCACCTTTAATGCATTTACTGGATTAATTTTAAGCACAATAATTCCGTCATGTTCTTTTGGAGGAAATTTCAATATGTTGCTGAAATGCATATCCCTTGTTAATAATATGCAATGCTCTTTTTTGGCAAGTTCAATTACCTCTCCATTTTTGATCCCTGAAAATCCTTTTTCTTTTATGGTAATGACTTCATAGTTATGATTTTTTAGTTATGATTTTTTAAAAAATTTACTGTAGAAAAATACAGGCATTCGTCAGCCAAGAATTTCATTCCCTTAACTCCGCAGCAAAATGAATTTCTTCTTCTTTTACAAGCATCTTTGCGTATTCTACACAAGCTTTAATATCTTCTTTTGTCAGATTAGGATAATAATCTGCGATAATTTTATCAAAGCCTATTTCTGCTTCTATGAGTTCAAGAACCATGTATACAGGAATACGTGTGCCTTTAACACATGGCTTTCCTCCACATATTTCTTGGTCTACCGAAATTCTTTCAAACATTTATATCCTCCATGGAAAAAATTATGAAGATAAGGAACGTTGTTTTTTACTGTATATTTAAGATATCGTGTTCTGTTGTAATATAAGTACTTCGTCTATATAGCGTTTGAATTTTGCCTTGAATACCTCACGATCAAATCTCTCCGCGTGTTTTCTTATTCGTGAAGCATCGAAGATATTTTTGTTTTTCTCAAAATATTCAACGGCTTTCATTAATGATTCTGTAGTTTGTTCGGTAAAAAATACTCCCGTGGGGTTTGTAGTCTGTTCTTGTTTGGCATCAGGGTAAACACCATTTACTGTTTCAAGAACACCTCCTTTTGCAAAGGCAATTACCGGTTTTCCGCATGCTTGCACTTCCAACGGAACAATGCCGAAGTCTTCAACTCCGGGGAAGATCAATGCCTTACAGTTCCTGTAGTAATCTTTCAGCGCTTCGCCGGGCTGCCAACCGAGATATTTAATGTTATTCTTTGCCATACTTTTGATTTGTTTTTCTTCCTGCCCACCGCCAATGATTACAAGGGGAAGTCCTAATTTCCCAAATGCCTCAATGGCAATATCAATTCTCTTGTAAGGGGCAAATGCCGATACTATGAGATAATAGTCGCCTTCTTTGTGTTTATCCGGCAGCGTAAATAATGAACAATCCACAGGGGGATGGATTACCTTTGCAGTTCTCCGGTAATATTTTTTAATGCGATTTGCCACATTATACGAATTGGAAATAAAATAATCCACCCGGTCGGAAGACGATACATCCCACATCCTCAGATAATGGGCAAATACGTTCATTAACGTTCTCGTTGCGATTCCTTTTTTCCCTTTCCCAAAATACGTGTGGTAATGTTCCCATACATATCTCATGGGGGTGTGGCTGTAACATACGTGAAGCGTGGAGGGGGGAGTAATTATCCCTTTTGCGACACAATGGCTGCTGGAAATTACCAGATCATAGGATTCGATGCGGAAACTTTCTATCGCAAGGGGAAACAACGGCAAATACGTGCGGTAATGTTCCTTTATCAAAGGGAATTTCTGTAAAAAAGAAGTGTAAATAGTCTTGTTTTCTATTACGGGAGATACGGAACCGGGGATGTGGAGCAACGTAAATATGTCCGATTGGGGGTAAAGTTCGCAGAGGCATTCCAGTACTTTTTCTCCTCCCCGCATTCCCGTAAGCCAGTCATGTATAAGCGCTACCTTCATAGTAATTTTCCAGTGATAAAATTATTGAGTAATATTCGATAGGTAAAATTCTGCATGTTTTTTACAAATTGTATCCCATGAAAAATTTTTAGCCAGTTCTTTTGCATTGTTTGATATTTTTTGCCTCAACTCAGGGTTCTGTAATAACGCCACAATGGCGTCGGCTATTTCCCCGGAATTCCCGATTTCGGTTAAAATAACATTTTCCCGGTTTTTCAAACAAGGAGGAATGCCCTTTCCCTTTGTAGTAATTACCGGAACATTGTGGCAAAGAGCCGTCAAAAATGAACTTCTTCGCAGTGATATTCCATCATTAAAGGGAAGCACGCAGGCCAGGGCATTTTGAAAATAATGGGAAATTTGTTCAGGAGAACAATGTCCCGTTACTACTATTTCCTGCTCAAGATTCAGTTTTTTGATCATTTCCTGAAGGGGGTAAGACAACTGCGTTATCATGACCAATTTACAGGATATTGCAAATGAGCGTAAGTGTTTGAATGCATAAAGCAGCGTATCAATCCCCTTTGATTTTGTGGCGAATCCAAAATATATAATGTAAGGAATGTTTAGGGTTTTTTCAGCCATTTTTCCGGAAAACGAAGGTTCTATGTTTGTTCCGATGGGAATGACGGTATAGTTCGTTTTAATTAGGGGAATCCATTTCAGGACACTTTCTGCCTCCCGCTGATCAGGAAATATAATTTTATCCGAGAAGAGGAGTAAAAAGATCATTCCCATTTTGCGCAAAGGATGAGCGATGGAAAATTCATGTATTGTTGTAACCCGCAGTATTTTGGGAAAGAATAATCGACAAAAAAGGGGAAGCATGTTTGGCAGGAGAGACCATTTGTATCCGCGGGTGGGATACTGAATATGGATGCAATCCGGGCGTATTCTTTTAATACAATTTATAATTTTAAAAATGTGATACAGCCGCCAGTTTTTTATTAATTTAAAAATGGAAGGATTTGTGATCTCCGAAGCGGTTATGCATGCATCGTCCGTGGTAATAACGGCAACGGCAATCCCAAGTTTTGTCAATCCGTTCGCCAGGCGGTGCGTATAGTCGCCAACACCACAGGGTGCGTCCGGAAAACTTCCTGTGATCATAGCTACTTTGTATGTATGAGATTTTGTAGGAGATGTATGAGGGTTATTTATCACGACAAGAAATATAGTTATTCCTAAATTACCATAGTTGTTGTTATATGAAAGCCGCCAAAGGTCAAATGTGCGGAATTTTAAATCAATTCAACATTTAACAGTTAAAATTTCTTTTTAGTCCAAAAACATAATTTTGCAACCATGCCGTAACCGCGTAATTTGTTTCCTGCGGTTTTTGTGTTTGACGGATACAGCGCCAGCCAAAGAAAAATGCGAAGCAATGACCTTACAAGTATTATCATTTTTAGGAAAATCAGTTGCTGAGGCATATTTTTCCTGAAATAATAAAATAAACTTCTGTGATAGTATATGATTTTTTCCGTATTGTAAAGTTCAGGACTGCTTGCGCCGCCAAAGTGTATAAGTTTTGCATCCGGCAGGATATATATTTTGTAACCGGCATTTCTGAGTTGCAAACATAGGTCTGTTTCTTCAAAAAAAAGGAAATAATGGCTGTCAAACATACCCGCTTTATCGAGCGCTTTTCTGCGTACCAGGAGACACGATCCCATAGTCCAGTCAACCATGAATACTTTTGAACGGTCGATATGACTCATTTTGTGGGAACCAAAAAGACGGCTGTGGGGGAAAAGGCGATCCAGAAAAAGTGATTCACTCAGAATATTTTTAAGATTGGGAAAGGTATTGCCGCTGAGCTGGAGTGAACTATCGGGGTTCAGGAGTGTGGGGCCAATTGCGCCCGCTTCATGATGTTCCTCCATAAATATTAGCAATGTATCAGTCATTCCGGGAATCACTTCTGTGTCAGGATTTAAAAACAACACATACCCGGAGTCTGATTGCAATAGCGCGGTATTGCATGCCTGCGCAAAGCCGACGTTTGTTTTGTTTTCGATAAGAATCGTCTCAGGAAACTGAGTTTTAATAAGTGATACTGTCTGATCGGTGGAGGCATTATCCACTATGATAATCAAATGGGAAAGAGAGCGGAGATCGTTTCTGAGGCTTTTCAGGCAGTTCACAATCCATGAAGAAGAATTCCACGTCACGATAATAACGGAGATTCTGCATGTATTTTGTTGTTCCGGAGAGGTTTGCTTTTTCATAGTAGATTGTTAATCGGTGATATAAGTTAAATTATAGTTAAAAAGTATCTGCTTTTCGAAAGTATTATGCTGCTTTCAGAAATTCTTTAGAAGAAAATCGGCTAAGTTTTTCAACAAACGACAGTGGCGGTCTTTTTCAATAAAATCTTCCAGGTCATCATCCATGCGCTTCGGTAAAACGGTTGCGATAAGTTTTGCATATGGGAGAGATATTTTTCGGAAAAGGCGATTCTCTGACAACCTGATAAGAACTGACAAAAGCCTTCTAATGGGCAGGCCATCGTATTTTTCTGTTTTTTATATTTTCCGTTTACGAATACGGATTGCTCCTGCCATTATAACGGTAAATGCACGGTCTAACTCTGCACCATGTTTATTTAAAGCTGAAGCAATCACCTCCGCCTTATTCAGCGGGGGCAACCCCGTCAAACGGATAAGAATAACACCTGACTCAGACGTCGCTGTAAAAATACCAATTCCCCAAAATCCTTATCTGCTGTTATTAACAAATGTCTTTCCTTGTTCACAAGATCAAGCACATTCTCATCTGAAATCCCTGATTCCATTTCAGCAACGTACCATACCTGATGGCCATCTTGCCTTAAACGCTCTACTATTTGCCAATCTACACTTTCATCTGCCGGATAGTTCAAGCGACCTCTCGTTTTAAAATTTTGGTGGTTGCTGTAAGTATTTTCGTCACAGTGATCGCAGCCGAGAGAATTAGCAGAACAGTTATGATATGACTTAAACTCTGGAAACCGAATATCAACGGATAGATAACCCCAGCAAACCATAACAACAGAGTTAAAACCACTAATGAATCTTTCTCCAAAAATTCAATGTGCTCCACAATAAACACCAAGGAACCCATGTTATAACAGCGCCGAAGAAGAAACAAACTGCTGTTCCTGCGAGAAAATGGTTATCAAAGTTGTGGTAGATCTGAATCAATAAATATCCCACGCCCCTACCAAGTTATTGTCGGGATGACAACAAGCCACAGGAACATATAAAAGAATTTAACAATCTTCATAAATTGTTCATATTACATATTTCATAACGACAGAACTGTGTGGTGGCCATTTGCCATCCGCACGAGTGATTTGTCAGGCACATTAAATTTCTTTTTATGCAAAGACCAATCGTCCCTTAGGCTGGGGAATTGGTCGTCCGAGTTTTTTTGCTGTCTCTATCCATTCCTGAATAATAACTTCAACATTAGCAAGAGCCTTCTGATATGTGGCGCCATCTGCTGCACAGCCGGATAACTCTGGTACTTCTGCAATAAATACCTCATCCTCTCCACTCCAGTAGATTATCACTTCATACTTGTATTTACTCATTTTTCTATTCTCCTAATTTATATTTTAATATCACATTGCGAACCTGTTTAACCTGATAAGGCTTTGATTTATTACCTTTAGGTTGTAAATTGAGTATCTCTTCAATACCATGCTTTGTGAATATTATGATGACTACTTTTAATTCTCTCCTCAAAACCTATATGTTTTAACAAGCTGCATAATTCGTCAAAAGGAATATTTGCATCCGAAGTTCCACATAGAATCTGAATAAGAAGTTTCTCATGTTTGCCCATATTATAATACGATTAAATCGCTTTTCGTATACTTTTATTTGCATAACGCTCGCCATAACCGGCAGTGAAAAGCGGTGCGACGAAGGAGTGCCGCTTTTCGCTGTCCGCGTTGATGGCGTAGTTAGAGGTCATGTTGCCAACATTCTTCTTAAAGCTGGATACACGTCATAGATTCGCACACCTCCGCCAATTGTTTTTGACAAACGCATGTGGTTGCTCACTTCGAGTAAATCCAGAACATGGTCGATGAGCCGCTGCGGCTGCTTCGTTTCAGCAACTAACTCTGCGTTCGTTTGCATGCTCTTGTTGACGATGAGAGAAATTATTTGCTTGATCAACGTCTGATAGCGCGGCATATATGCATTTAAATACGATTCCATCCCGCTGATAGTAACTTGGTAGTGTGAAAAACCAGCACCAATGGTTCTGGATAGTTTTATGTATCCATTTCGATCGAGCATTTCCAGGGAGTCTTTCAGTTCAGATTCTGGGAAAGTTAATACTCCATCTCTCAAGAACAACTGTCCGGGGTTCAGTATATGCGCGTTTGTATTGAGATCATGCTCGCAAGACAGTTTCAGTACCGTATTGTCAATCTGCGTCAAACCGGGAATTTGCGCTAAGACATGCTGAGTGTACGAGGGCGCTTGGCCAAGTGATGGCTTGCTGGTGATTCCAAAGATTGATGCAATTATTCTGTCGAGGCTTTCCTTGTAATTATTCGTATCATTGATGGTTTCCCACAGCGTGGATTTGAGGCTCTCGGGTACTTCGCACTTATCGAGTACGACCGGAATGATTTTGGTACCTTTTGAAATCTTATTGACGACACTGGTATTCAGTTCTTCCTTAACCCAAGGCTTGTTCACGCTGTGTTTTGACAAAACGATGATTACTGCCTTGGCCTCCTTTAAGCCTTCCTCAAATATCTTCTCAACCAAACTGTCTCCGAGAAGCATTTCCCACTTATCGAACCACGCATCAACGCCGTTATTGCGAAGTTTTGTCGCAAATTCCATAACAAAACGCTCCTTGTCTTCACTCGCATGACTAACAAAAACCTTTGGCGCCATATTCTCCCTCATGGCTCTTGAATGACTTTCTAACAATGTTATTAACAAGTTTTCTGCACTTAAACAAAAAAGCACAGCGCACGTCAAGCAAAAAAACATTTGTTTGATATATGAAGTCATCATAAATATAATTCCTAACTCGTTAGCAACATATATTGAGTGATAACAGGAAACAGGATAAGTATTCATGCTCAATATCCCGTCCGCTTTATTCGCTAAATATGAAAGCATAAGGGTACTGTCTTAAATATTGAGGAATTGTTTCTTTAAATTAGTTATCGTCAGCATTGTCTGGTTAGGAAATTGCGTAATGCGGGTGTTGAAAAAATGAGAAAAACATATTGTTTTGAGCAGATAATTTACTTGATAAATCAGCAAAAAGCGCACGCACGAATTTTTCGTAAAAATCATTAAATATAGGAGTTACGAAAAATGCCGCGCACCTTTCGCCCTCACGACAAAAAGCAAAACGTACCTTCATTTCGCGAATTATGGCAGCCTGTCGAAAACGTTTTTATCCGTATGCCTCCGCTTGAGGCACGGGGAAATAGACCTTTGCAAATGAATTTTGAACACCAGCTTAAAGCAGCGAGCATCCTGCCCAGGGAACATGCCGAGTTGGGAAATCTTGTTGCTATTGACGGCTCACTCATTGATGCTGTTCTCTCTATGCACTGGGCCGACTATCACAAAGGTTGCAGAAAGGCCAAAGTACATATACGATACAATTGTGCTTCTTGGCACTGCCGGAGTCAATCAGACCAAAAAGCAACTGCGGGGTATTGGCTACCGCGTTGATAACAAGGTATACTGGTCTGCGGAAGAAGTCGCAGCCGTCTATAAGCTCCGTTGGAACATTGAAATATTTTTCGGCTGGTGGAAACGCCATCTTAAAGTCTATCACCTTATCGCAAGGAGCGAACAAGGGCTAATGGCACAAATACTCAGTGGCCTTATAACTTATCTGCTTCTTGCAATCTATTGTTACAACCATCACAAGAAGAAGGTGAGTATTAAAATGGTCAGGGAGTTGCGCATCAAAATACAAAACGAAGCCCGCAATCTCGACGTTGATTTACCAACTACTGACAGGCATCAGGCAGATACTCATAATCTCAAAGAACAACATTGGCGCTCTTTCGCAATTTCTTAACCGGACATTGCTGACAATAAATGATCTTATTCGTTTTTTGTTTTATGGAGTTTACGTTTTATGTTGGTGTACAATACCATCTTCCATATCTGCAAAAAGGTAGACTGCGGGAATATCATTTGAAATGTAATTCCATAAAGAAATCTCTTGTCTTACATGGAGAGTATGATATTCTTTTGTTAATAACCAAAAATCATAAAATATTTAGACCTTTTAAAGTAAATACTCCTATTCAAAATGAACGAATTCCCTCTCATACAATGGATTCGAAATAGGCAGAAAAAATCAAAAAATGTTATTTGTGGCATCGGGGATGACTGTGCGGTAATTAATACTTCCAAAGACAAACTATGCCTGATAACCACCGATATGTTGGTTGATGGAACCCATTTTGACCTTAAGAAACATCAAGTTGCTGATGTGGGAAGAAAAGCAATCGCCTGCAGCATCAGTGATATAGCATCGATGGGCTGCAAGCCTACAGTAGCGGTAATATCTATTTGTTTTCCTCATGGGACAAAAAACAGTTTTGCAAAAAAACTCTATGCGGGGATATGGGCAATAGCAAACAAATATAATGTAGACATTGTTGGTGGCGACATTATTAGTGGAAAATGTCCCTTCTGTATTAATGTTACCATGCTGGGAAAGGATGAGGGGTTAAGGCCTATATATCGGTCCGGCGCAAAAGCAGGAGATCAAATTTTAGCAACGGGCAAACTTGGCGGTTCCTTATTAGGTAAACATATGCTGTTCGAACCGCGACTAAACGAAAGTCTCACTTTGAATAAAAATTTTACCATTCATGCCATGATAGACATCAGTGATGGATTGACAGCGGATTTAAATCATATTTTGGAAGAAAGTGACGTGGGAGCTATTTTGTCTGAAGATAATATTCCCATATCTGCCGACGCATTAAGAATGTCAAAAAAAACAGGACAAACCCCGCTTCATCATGCTCTCTCCGATGGAGAAGATTACGAATTGTTGGTGGTATTGCCGAAAATACAGGCAAAGAAGGTATTGACTTCACGATTGTTCCCAAAAGGAATATTCAGTTGTATAGGAGAAATAGTTGAAAATCACGGTATTTGGTTAAGGAATGCAAATGGTAAATTACGCCGAATACGAGCGGAAGGTTACAAACATTCCTAAAATATATATTTTTTTAGATTTCAAGTCATCCAATAATTATTAACATTGCATCACAGAATAAAAATTAATCTTAAGTATTAGAAAAACAGAGCGAGAACAGGTTCATTTGTGTTAAAGAACAATACAATGTTTTTTGTAAGTAAAAGCAGTGCAGAAACAGTTAAATTCGGTGAAAAACTCGGCAAATTATTAACAAATGGACACGTCATTGCCCTGATCGGTGATTTAGGCGCGGGAAAGACTACTATGACAAAAGGCATTGTCCGTGGACTTGATGCCGGAGATAAAGACAAAGTAAAGAGCCCCACCTTTTCTTTGGTACACAAATACAACGGCCGAATTCCTGTTTACCATATCGATGCATATAGACTTTCCGGATCAAAAGAATTATTGGAGATAGGCAGTGATGAAATGGTATTTGGAGATGGAGTAACAATAATAGAATGGGCAGACAATGTACCAGAAAGTCTTCCGGAAGAATATTTGAAGATAACCTTAACCCATGTTTCTGAAGATCAAAGGAAAATAGAAGTATGTGGTTGTGGCAAACGTTATGATCAAATAATACAACGATTAAAAGATTACTACATTGGTTAGATTCATAAATTCTTTACTAGTCGGGGTGGCGGGATTTGAACCCACGACCTCTTGAACCCCATTTCTTTAAAGGCCATTTTTGGCAATTTTTATACCCAACTGGCTTTGTGTCTGTTACGACTGTATTTGCTTGTCATATAACAAGTTATAACACAAGCTCATTTCTGGCAATTTAGTTTGCTTCCGTTCACTTCCGCTGTGTTCGGTCACAATTTGGTCACAATTTAGTCACAGTCGAATACGGTTAAAAACAGGGGCTTTTTATCTTTTTCGGGTACTTTTTTATATTACTCGACTACTGAGAAAACCTTTGTTATTTGATATGCCTGATAACATTACGTAAAACAAACAGAAATTATAGGCATACATTTAAGATTTCGAGAGAAATTCTATATTGACAGAACACACTTATGCGTATATATTTATGATATACAAATATGAATATACTATCCACCGTTAATGGTTTTGAGTGGGATGAAGGTAACATCACCAAGAACTGGGAAAGTCACGGTGTTACACATATTGAATGTGAGGATGTTTTTTTTAACGTTCCTCTGATAATAAATGTAGATGAACCGTATTCTATAGCAGAAACTCGTTATTATGTTCTGGGTAAGACAAATAGCAGACGGTTACTGTTCCTGGTATTTACTATCAGGAACAATAAGATAAGGATAATATCAGCAAGGGATATGAACAGGAAAGAAAGGAAAATATATGAGCAAACTGAAAAGCATACCGAAATTTAGGACAGAGGATGAAGAGCGTGAGTTTTGGTCAACCCATGATTCTACAGAATATATTGATTATTCAAAAGCAAAGAGAACGTTGTTTCCAAATTTAAAACCTACTACGAAGACAATATCTATACGATTGCCAGAGTCACTTATTGAAAAATTAAAAGTACTGGCTAACAAAAGAGACGTTCCGTATCAATCTCTTTTGAAAGTATTACTCGCTGAAAAGGTAGATGAAGAATTAATTACAAAGAGCTAAAATACAAATTCATCGGTTCTTTGCCCTTTATATTTTATATTTGCTAAGCCCATCATTTAATTCATTAAGTTTATAATCTACCGATGACTCAAAACTGCGTTCTTCAACTATATATTTTGGTGCAGTAGATCTATGGATTGAAAGCCAGCTTACGTTAACCAAATCATGAAGATTATCCAATAATCCTCTATTTATTTGTGTTAAAAAATGGTGGCGGTGGCGTACTGGGATATCACCACGGAGAAATCTTTCTTCTTGTAATTCATCCAACGAGAATAGCTGATATTTATCAGATGCTCTTTGTTTAATACGATATGTAATATGATAGTATGGAGAATTTTTTCTTGAGGTTTTTTCAACTTCGATAAACGGTCGAACTTTACTTCCCATTGTCGCGAGATGAATTTGTAATTTTTTGAATGGCAGTCTATCAAGAGTTGGAAAATCAGCGCTTAACGCTGCAGCAATAATATTTATTACCGTAGTTTTGCCAGAACCGTTAACACCAATTAAACAATTAACATCTTGATCGAAATTCAATTCAACTTCATGATTTCCCCAGAACCCATATATTATTACTTTTTCTATTCTATTCATTATTGAAATTGATTCCTTTCGAAATTACATCCCTTAGCATCATTTATACACCCTAATTGCAGTAATATAACACGGCTTTCCTGATTTTTTACGTTCTAAAGCTTATCATATTCAATTGTTATGTCAACGCTATTATTTCATTGACAAAATCCTGCACATCGATTTATATACGGCGTCATGAATCAGACTTGTCCCCGAATGTCTTGATCGGGGATACGAATCCCCGTTCTCATTTTTATAATGAATAATCAACAGGTATAGGAAAGAATATGGAAAATGTGCTGAAATTTACGA
>Ga0194127_10001816_pt1 | contig 30400 bp, 21 predicted proteins | sample TA2KigC100mmetaG_FD_148624 | JGI IMG/M metagenome (GOLD analysis project Ga0194127, IMG submission 148624) | Freshwater microbial communities from Lake Tanganyika, Tanzania - TA2015036 Kigoma Deep Cast 100m | ecosystem: Environmental > Aquatic > Freshwater > Lake | place: Tanzania: Lake...
GGGTGACGGCTCATCTTGCGGAACTGGGACAGCCCGGCCGCCTGGTTGTTGTACGGGCCCTTGACCGAGAAGAACGCCGGGCACGAGAGCTGGGAAGCCACCCCGCCGATGAGCTGGACCTCGTCGTCGCTCCCGAACTCCGAGATGAACGGCGACAGGAGCAGCGTGTCCTTCGTCAGGACCGGGATCTTGCCGGCGAGCAGGCCAGACTCGATCGCGCCCGTGCCGCCGTCGCACGCCGCCTCGCCCCCGCCCTCGCCCGCGCCGCCGCGCGTGCCCTCGGCGGCCAGGTTCAGCGCGCCGAGCACGCCGTCGTCGAACGCGGCCCAGATGCCGCCGGCCTCGGCGACCTGCGCGACCTCGGTCACGGACGAGTCGGCCTTCAGCGCGTCGATCGCGGCCTGCCGCGCCGCGGCGAGCCCGTTCCCGACCGCCCCCTCGTACGCCTGCCGGGCGGCCTTCAGCGTGGCCTGGTGCGCCATGCAGGTCGATTCGGTCAGCCGCGCCACGCAGTCCACCGGCACCGGGGCGGACCACGCGTCGAACTGCGACCCGTCGAAGTTCTTCGCGGTCGCGCCCACGCGCAGGTAGATCGGCCCGGGCGTGCTGCACGTGACGCTGACCTGGGTCGAGTAGACGCCGTCGCCCTCGACCTCGTCGCCGTGGGTGGTCACGTCGCCGTCGTCGGTCATCTGGCCGTGCTCCTTGACCGGGTTGCCGGCGGCGTCGACCTGCTGCAGCCGCAGCTTGTCCCCGACCATGCTGCCGAACGCGCCGAGGGTCATCGTGACGTGAACCCTCGACGTGTCGCCGGCGAACACGGACGGAGGCTTCACATCGACCGGGTAGGGGAAGTAGAAGCCGGGGTTGTACATGACGACGATGGTGTCGGACACCGTCTCGTTCTCGCCCACCGCGGTGACGCGGATCCGGTTCGGCTCGAACGGCGCCACGCCGATCGACTCGGTCTGCCAGTAGGGCGCGGTCCCGCCCGCGTCGCGGCTCTCGCCCGTCTTCTCGTTCATCCAGGTGATGCTCGCGTACCGGCCGAACACGACGCCGGACAGCGATATCTGCGCGCCCGGCGTGGACGCGAAACCGGCCCCGGTCGGGCCCGTGATCTTCAGCACCAGCTCGGGGTTCTCGACCGGCGGGGGCGCCGGGACGTCGGGCTTGCCGCCCTCCTCCGGGCTCTCCCCGTCCTCCTCGACGGTCGCGTCGGGGTCGTCCACGTCCTCGCAGTTGCCGTAGAAGCACGTCCCGTCCATCTTCCCGAAGTCCGTCGACGGGTTCCCTCCGCCGCCGCTGCCCCCGCCGCAGGAGGCCGGCGCGAGCGCCACGACGGCGCACGCGATCGCCGCGCCGAAGGATCCGAGGACGTGCTTCATCTTGGGTCACCCCGCACCGAAGGCCGAAGTATAGTACCCGGAACCTACCCCCGGGTTCAATGGCTCTCGCGACAACGCTTGCGTAGGCGGAAGAAGCACGGCGCGAGCAGAAAGGGCAGCGCAGCCGCCCCGCCCGCCGCGCCCGCGGCGCAACCGCCTCCGCTCCCGCCCCCGGCCGCCGGGTCCGCCACGGCGGGAGTGTCCTGCAACGGTACATCCCCCGCCCCCTCCGGTCCCGGCTCCGGCCCTGGCTCGTCGTAGACCGGCCGGTGCGCCCGCGCGTTCGGCGACCGCGCCGTCCCGCCCGGCGCGCGCTCCGGCAGCCAGCGGAGCAGCCAGTACGCCGCGTGCAGGTCGCCGCCCGGGTTCAGGCCGCGACCGCCCCCGCCGTTGACCTCGAACGGGTCGGTCCGCGCGTCGAAATTGGACGGCGGCCGGATCGACGGGTCGAGCGGCTCCTCAGCGATCGGCCAGTCGCCGCGGTTCCTGTCCTTGCTGACCTTGATCACGGTCTTGCCGTCCACCGCGACGCACTCGCGCTTCGCAAGCTCCGCCTCGTCGCAGTTGATCCGCTCCGCGCTCACGTACGGGTCGAGCGTGAACGCCTTCAACAGCGACGCGGCCTCGGCAGCGATCGCGGGGTCGGTCCCGGCGTCGGTCGTCGCGAGCCAGAACGCGTGGAAGTACGGCTGCTTCGCCCGCCGCGCCGCCTGCCTGACGCCCTTCCGGTCCCACCAGCCGTGCTGCATGTAGGCGCGCACGCGTGCCGCGACCGCGTCGTCCGCCTCGAACCAGAGGTTCAGGAACAGCGCGATCGCGATCATGTTCACGTTCGAGAAGTTGGTCTTGACCCCCACGTAGACGTAGTCGACCCCGTCCCCGCCGCCGGGGCCGTCCGGCACCGCGTCGAGGTAGCCGCGCCGCCTCATCATCTCGTCGTACAGGAACGCCTCGGACGCCTCGTCGCCGCAGACGTGGTACAGCCCCTTCATGATCCCGAGCGCCATCACGAGGTTGAACACGTTCGTCTGCGGCTCGTCCGGGGGCAGGTAGATCTGCCCGTCGATGATCGCCGGGTTCAGGTCGTGGTGCTTGGTCGGCCGGCCGTCCGGGTCCATGATCACGAGGTCGTATCCGTACGTGTTCCCGTCCATCGCGACGAAGTCGTGGCGCTCGCGAAACCCGGCCGACACCTCGCACGCGTCCTTGCGGATCGCTTCGACGAGCGCCTGGTCGATGGCGGGGTCGGCGAGCGCGGCGTCGTACAGGGTCGCCATGGCCGCGACCCACCCGACGAGCTGGTCCTTGGAGCACGAGTCCTGCCAGTACCACGTGTCCGCGGGCAGGACCCCGCCCGAGTTGTCCGCCCGGTCCGTGCCGTTCGTCTTCGGGTCCGGCGGCAGCGGGTTGCCCTGCCCGTCGAAGAGCGGGACCAGGGTCGGGACGTCGCCCGGGACCGGCGGGTCGCCTGCGTCCTCCGGGCGGTACCGCCACACCCCGCGCGCCATGCCCTGCGGGATCCCGGTGATCACGTGAACCACGTGGACCGTCTCGAGCGCGCGCACCACGTCCCGGCGCGCCGCGGCGAGCGCCGCCTCGGGCGCGCCCTCGGCCTTCAGCGCCATGTACCGGAACGCGGTCCCGGGCACGGCCCCGCCGCCCCGGAGCCCGATCCCGGCCGGCCCCTCGTACCTCGAAACCAGCTCGAAGGCGTGCTTCCCGACCGCGGCCTTCGGGTCGTCGCCCGCATCGGCCGCCAGGAACTGCCGGATGAGCGCGAGCGTCGCGTCGTCCGGGTACTCCGCGGTCAGGCCCACCCCGAACGGCCGGGCCGATAGCGCGTAGAAGGCGCGCGTGTGCCTCGCCATCTTCGCGTCGAGGTCCGGGTCCGCCCCGGGCGCGAACACCGTCTTCGCGGCGAGCGGGGAGGAGAAGGCCAGCGCCAGCAGGACCGTGAGCGGCCGGGTCATCCACTGGACCTCCGCGAAGGCGACCGCATGGTATCACGGGGCCACGGCGGGCAGCCGGTACGCCTCCCCACGCCGGAAGAGGTCCGCCCGCCACCCGATGTCCTCGGCGGGCCCCCGGCCGGCCAGGGCCGCCAGGTAGGCCCGATCGGCCGCCTCGGCCGCCTCCTCGACCCGACCCGCCGCGGCGAGCGCGGTCGCCAGCACGTCCGACACCCCGCCGGGGGCGGGCGCGCCCGCGAGCGCCGCGGCCTCCTCCGCCCATACCAGGGCCGCGCCCGGGTCGTAAGCCGCGGGATCGGGACTCGTCGCGGCCAGGGCCGCGAGCCGGAGCCTGGGCTCGATCCCCCCCCCCCCCCGGATCGCGTCGCGCCACGACGCCGAAGCCTCGCCGTGGCGGCCCGCCGCCTCCAGGGCCGCGGCGAGCCTCGCGTGCGCCCCGGGGTCCGAGGGCGCCGAGGCGACCGCCTCGCGCTCCCTGGACGAGGCTTCCTCGATGCGCGCGACGAGCCCATTGTGCCGCCGTCGCTCCTGCTCGACCGGCGAGTCGGGCGGGGCCAGGTCGCGCGCCCGGCGGAGGGCCCGCAGGCCGAGGCCGGGCTGCCCGACCTCGGTCAGCGCGCGAGCGAGGGCGGAATGGGCGCCCGGATCCGACCCGGCGCCGGCGGCGCGGGCGCACAGGTCGAGCGCCTCGGACGGACGGCCCTCCCGGCGCGCGTGGTCGGCCAGCGCGAGCGCGGCCCTGACGTTCCACGGCGCCACGTCGAGCGCCTGCCGGAGCGCGCGCCGGGCCTCGGCCGGGCGGCGGTCCGCCTCGAGCGCGCGGCCCAGGTTGAACCAGGCCTCGGCCATGCCCGGCGCGAGCCGGATGGCCTCGTTCAGCGCGTCGATCCCGGCGGCCCGGTCCCCCGACGAGGCGAGCGAGGCCCCGAGGTCGTTCCACGCCTGCGCCGAGCCCGGGTCCGCGCGCGTCGCGGCGCGGTACGCCTCGACCGCCTCGGCCGTCCGGCCCGCCGACTCCAGGACCAGCGCGAGGTGGATGTGGCCGTCCTTGACGCCCGGATCCAGCCGGAGCCCCTCGCGGGCCGCGGCCTCGGCCTCGGCGAACCGCCCCTGCCGGCCGAGCGCGTCCGCAAGCGCCAGGTGCCACGGGGCCGCGAACGGGGCGTTCGCAATCAGGAAACGCGCGTGCGCCTCGACCTCGGGCGCGTCGCCGGGGGTCGGGGGCAGGAGCACGCGGTTCGCGCGGAGGATCCAGTCGTCGGGCCGCCCGCGGATCGCCCGGGCGTAGGCATCGAGCGCCTCGGCCATGGCCACGGGCGTGCGCGCCGCGGCCAGCTTCTCGACCTGGCCGAGGAGCGCGGCACGCTGCTCCGCGTGGTCGGACCGCCGGTCGAACGGCGGAGCCGCGGTCATCTCCGCCATGTCCGAGGCGCCCTTGAACCGGTCCGGCAGCGTGTGGGCGAGCGCCTCACCGCACTCCTCGATCGACGGCAGGCCGCCCCGCGGCACAGCGCGCACGTTCGCCGGGAGCGCCTCGTCCAGGGGGCCGAGGATTGTGCGCGCGAGCAGGTACTTCCCGTCGAAGGTCAGGTGGACGTGCTCCCAGAGCAGCCCGGACCCCGGCACCGCGGCCAGCGGGTCGAACACCGCGGCCGCGTCCGCGAGCGAGACCCGATCGCCCGCCCGCTCCGCCGCCACCTCGCGGACGATCCCGTTCAGCCGCGAGTCCGCGCGGAACCGGAGCGCGTCAAGGTCGCGAGCGAGCACGAACCGGCGCGCCGCCTCGTCCTTCCGGCCCGACCGGAGCAGCAGGCGGCCGATCCGGTACTGGAGGTCCGCGTGCGACGGATCGATCGCCTCGGCCGAGGCGAAGCGGGCGAGCGCGTCGTCGTTGTCGCCACGGTCGGCCGCGAGCCGGCCGGCCTCGACGGCCGCGTCGAACCGGGCGGTCGCGTCCGCGTCCAGGCCCGGGCGGTGCCCGGACGCGAACGGCCCGCCGTCCGCGAGGCTGGTCGCGACCGTGACGAGCACGACGGCGGCCCCGGCATCGCGCGCCGCGTCGCACACGCCGCGGAGGTTCTCGCGGAACGACGCGTAGACCCGCTCCATGCGCGGGTCGTCGAACGCGACGTTCCGGCCGACGAACATGCCCATCCCGCCCCACCGTCCGGGCTCGCCGGCGGTCGCGAGCCTGCGCGCGAGGTCGTCCGCGAGCTGGCCGAGCCGGAGGGAGCGCAGGGCGACCGAGGCGCGCACGAGCAGCCGGGCCGGGGCGGCGCCGCCCTGGAACACGGAGCCCGGCCCGAACGGCCCGACCACCTCGTTGTTGCCCGCATAGACGACGAACACGTCGGGCGCGATCGCGACGGCGTCGCGGGCCGCGTCGAGCATCGCGTGCGAGTTGACCGCGGTGACCGCGGCGTTGACCACATCGAACCGAGTGCCCGGCCGGGTCTTCGAGAGCATCACCTCGAGGATCCGCCCGGGGCCCCACGCGCCCATCGGGTCGGGGATGCCGCGGGCGGCGGACTCGCCCAGGACCACGACCCGCACGGTCCCGGCGGGCTTCGGGGCGGCGAGCAGCGTCTCGACCGGCGCGCGCGCCAGGACCGGGCCGAGGTAGCGCCACGAGAACCGCTCGTTCGAGACGAGGCCGCGGCCGGCCGGGTCGCGGACCCAGAAGCCGGTCTCGTACCCGTACCCCCCGAGCCTCAGGCCGCCCTCGACCAGCCCGATCACGACGAGCGGGATGGCGGCGGCGACGAGCCTGTACGACCAGAGGCGGGTGCGGGAGACGGGCTTGTCGGCCTTCGGGTTCACATGTCCACGACGGGGGGCACGGAGGTCCGACCCTTCTCGACGACGACGGTGACCGACCGGGTGGTGGTGGCGTTCTTGAGGGTGAACGTCTGGCGGCCCGTCGGGACCTCGAGGCTCCGCACCGGGGTCGTGCCGACCTTGCGGCCGCGGAAGAACACGTCGGCCCACGGCCGGGCGTTGATGGTCACGAAGCCGGACTCGGACGGCGCCTTGGGGAGCGGGTCGAGCTTGACGACCAGCACCTCCTTCGGCTCGTCGAGGATGACCCGGGCGGAGTGCTCGCGGTGGCCCGGCGCGGTGACGACGAGCGAGACCTCGTCCCCCACCTTGTACTTCGCCGCGATCGCGCGCTTCCCGTCCGCGAGCGGGACCACGTCGCCGTCGACCTTGACCGTGGCCGACGCGGGGGTGACGTCGAACTCGACCGCGCACGTCGCGGGCGCCGCCTTCGCCTCGGGCTGGGCCTGGCCCGGGTCGGGGGCCGCGGCCACGGCGCCCGTGTCCGGAGCGGCCGCGGGCACGTCCGGCGCGGCTACCACCACGGTCCCGCCGCCGGCCGGCTTCGCGGCGCCGCCGTCGCCGCTCATCGCGTGCACGAGATACCCGCCAGCGCCGACCGCGCCGATCAGCAGGACGCCCATGACGCCCCACACGACCGCGCCCGGCTTCTTCGCCGCGGGGACCTGGCGCGAGCCGGTCGCGATCCTGATCCTGCCGGTCGAGACGACCTCGTCGTCCGCCGAGGCGGCGGCGGCGGCGCCCATGGCCGCGGCGCGCACGCGCTCGGCCTCCTCCACCGGGATCGCCATCGTCGGCTGATCCGCGTCCGCCGGCGCGCCGAGCCGGTCGCTGGACGAGGTCGCCGCGGCCCTCGCGGCCAGGCGGTCGCTCGACGCGGACCCCGCGCGGAACAGACGGTCGCTGCTGGCCCCGGCCCGCGCGGCCGCCTCGGTCCGCGAGTCGAGGATCTGCTCCAGCTCCTTCTGGAGCATCCCCACGGGCATCGTCTTCGGGGGCCTGCCATCGAGCGGGAGCGTCGCCGCGTCCGCGTCCGTGGCCGCGGCCGGAGGCGTCGGTCGCATGTCGTCGGAGATCAGCAGGGTGCCGCCCCCGGTCGGCTCGCGCGCGGCCGGCGGAACCGGAGCCGGCGCGGGCTTCGGGGCCGATCCGGCGGCCCGGCTCGCGGACGGCGTGCTCATCGCGGCCGCGATCTCGGCCTGGTTGCCCTCGGCGATCTCGGCCGCGAACAGCTCCTGCAGGTACGGTCCGAGCGACAGCTCGTCGAGGTCGGCCGCGTGCTTGAACCCGTAGCCGCGCAGGTCCTTCTCGAGCGCCGCCATGTCGGCGTAGCGCTCCTCCTTCTCCTTGCGCAGGCCCTTCAGCACGATCGCGTCCAGCTCGCGCGGCACCGACGCGAACAGCGACGGCGGGGGCACGTTCTGGTTGAGCACGTTGTTCAGGATCTCGAAGTCAGTGTCGCCGTCGAACGCGCGGCGGCCGGTCAGCATCTCCCACAGGATCGAGCAGACCGCGAACATGTCCGAGCGGCCGTCGAGCGGCTTTCCGCGCGCCTGCTCGGGGGACATGTAGGCGCACTTGCCCTTGACGGTGCCGGCGCGCGTCTTGGTGGACCGGGCCGCGGCCTTCGCGATCCCGAAGTCCGTGATCTTCACGTCGCCGCCGAACGAGACCAGGATGTTGTGGGGGCTGACGTCGCGGTGGATGATGTCGAGCGGCCGGCCGTCCTCCCCCTTCCGGGTGTGCGCGTACTTCAGGCCCGCGGCGATCTCGGCGGCCGCGTGGACCGCGAGGAGGTGGGGGATCTTCCTGCCGACCTTCAGCGCGCGGTCCATGACCTTGCGCAGGTCGCGCCCCTCCACGAACTCCATCGCGATGTAGTAGCTGTCCTCGAGCTTGTCGAAGTCGAATATCTGCACGATGTTCGCGTGGTGCAGGCGCGCCGCGATCCGCGCCTCGTCGATGAACATCGTGACGAACGCCTCGTCCTCCGAGTACGACGGCAGGATGAGCTTGATGACCACGTCGCGCTGGAAGCCCTCGGCGCCGCGGGACTTGGCCTGGTAGATCTCGGCCATGCCGCCCACGGCGATCCGCTTGATCAGCAGGTACTTCCCGAAGGGCTTGGGCAGAGCGAACGCCATCCCGTCCCCGGCCGAGAACCGGGCGGCAGTATAGCACCTTGGGCGGTTGGCGGGGAAGGTCGGGTCTGCGCGGCCCTCCGCGCCGCACCGCGTGGCATCCGCTTCATCCGCGCTTCATCCGCGCTTCATCCGCGCAGCACCCACGCAGGATCCCTTCCGGGAGACCCTGTTCCGTTCCCCCGCCGGGTTCCTCTCACGGATGTAGAAGACGTCGCCCGCGCGTCCGCGCTTCATCCGCGCTTCATCCGCGCAGCACCCACGCAGGATCCCTTCCGGGAGACCCTGTTCCGTTCCCCCGCCGGGTTCCTCTCACGGATGTAGAAGACGTCGCCCGCGCAGCGGCGCGGCGCGTCTCACCGGCGTGCATCAGGGCGACGTCTTCGGCCAGGAACCCGGCGGGTGGGGCTTCTACTTCCCCGCGCTCGGGTACGGGCACTACCGCCGCCGCCCCGGCGATGGGGAGTGGCCCCCGCCACCGCCGGATCCGCCGCCGCGGCCGAAGCCCCCGAACGACGGGGCGGAGGAGCGTGGAGCGGACACGCTCGGCTTCGGCGGGGTCCAGGTCGACGCGGACGACCCGGACGAGCCCCCGCCCGACCCGAACGACCCGCCCGGCGAGCGGCCGCGGTCGTCGTCCGAGTCCCTGCGGCTCGGGGTCGAGGGCCGCGAGGGCACGGCCTGCGGCCGCACGGTCGCGGGGTTGCGGACCTCGGGCATGGTCGGCCGGGTCTCGACGCGCGGGGTCGCGTTCCGGGGCGCGTCGACCCGCGGCGTGGCGCGCGGCGACTCGACCGGCTGCCGGACCACGGGCTCCCACCGGTTCGTCTCGGGCGCCGGGGCGACCCGCGGCGTGGCGCGCGGCGACTCGACCGGCTGCCGGACCACGGGCTCGAACCGGTTCGTCTCGGGCGCCGGGGCGACCCGCGGCGTGGAGCGCGGCGACTCGACCGGCTGCCGGACCACGGGCTCGAACCGGCTCGCGTCCGGCGCCGGAGCGACCCGCGGCACCTGGTGCCACGTACCGGCGCGGGCATCGCGGCCGACCTCAGGGCGCGCGCCGCTCCCGGTGCGGTCCCCGTCCTTCGGGATCTGCGGCCGGACCGGGCTGACCTTCCATTCCTTCGGGGTCGCGCGGTTCTCGATCCTGCCGAGGTTCCGGCCGGTTCCGGCGTCGCGCTCGGCGCCGGGCACCGCCGGCGTGCCGACGTCAGTGCGGCCCGGGTCCGTCGTGCGGCCCGGGCCCGTCGTGCGGCCGGGGTCCGTGGAGCGGCCCGCGTCCGGGGTCCGGCCGCGTCCGATCGTGCCGCCGGGGTCGCGCCGCTCGCCGCCCGGGGAGCGGAGGCCCTTCGGCGTCCACGTGCGGCGCTCCACGCTCGGCCGCCCGAACTCCATCGGGGCGAGCGCTGCGCCCCGGCCGGAGCGGCCCCCGTCGGTCCGGGTCGTGCCGTCGCCGCGCGGGTCGCGCCCGGCGTCCGGAGTCCGCCCGGCGTCCGGAGTCCGCCCGGCGTCCGGAGTCCGCCCGGCGTCGGGAGTCCGGCCCGCGTCGGGAGTCCGGCCCGCGTCGGGAGTCCGGCCCGCGAGCGCGGGACCGCGGACGTCGCGGCCGATCGGCGCGCGCACGCCCGGGACCTTCGCGTCGCGGCCGAGGGTCTTCTCGATGGCGCTCTTCCGCGCGTCGCGGTACCCGGCCGGGGTCTCGTGCGGCGGGTCCTCGGGCTCCATGAACCGGCCGCCGCGGCCGCCGCGGCCGTCGCGGCCGTCGCGGCCGTCGCGGCCGTCGCGGCCGCCGGGCCCGCCCTGGGTCTCGTCCCAGGCAGGCTTCATCTTCGTCTCGATCGGGCGCGTGCCGGTCCTGGCCGCGTACCACTCGCCGCCGCGCTTCGGGTCCTGCCCGCCGCCCGGCACCGGGCCGTGGCTGCCGCCCCGGATCGCGTCCTCGAACTTCTTCCGGTTCGCGGCCGCGTCCACGTGCCGCACCCGCGAGATGTCGTGCGCGGCGTACGACACGCCGCCGCCGCGCGCCGGTGGCTGCTCGTGCGCCCGGGCCGGGGGCTGACCGTGCGCCCGGGCCGGGGGCTGACCGTGCGCCCCAGCCGGCGGGTGCCCGTGCCCGCCCCGCCGGCCGCCGGGCACGTAGAAGTCGCCGTCGTTCACCACGGTCCAGCCCGGCCGCCAGCGGTCGTGCCGCCCGGCGTGCGCGACGTTCCAGCCCGTCCAGTACCCGTCGTCGAACCCGTGGCGGTAGCCGTGCCGGTACCCGTGCGCCCAGCCGGAGTCGTAGGGGTACCAGCCGATCCAGCCGGCGCCGAAGAAGAAGGTCACCACGTGGGGCCGCCACGTGCAGACCGGGTCCGGGATCCAGACCCAGCCGTAGAGCCACGAGTGCCGCCAGTGGCCGCAGTGGTCGGTCACGTAGCCCCAGGGGTCGTACGAGTACCAGGTCCAGCCGTACGAGGTCCAGTACCAGTAGCCGTGCCGGTAGGGCGCCCAGTCCTCCTCGTAGGTGACCGGCACGAACGCGCGCGTGCCGCCGACATCGACCCAGTGGCCCTGCCCTTCCAGGTACTGGTCCTCGAGCGACTCCGCCTGCGGCCGCTCCACCGAGAGCGACACCCGGTCGATGCCCGGGCCGTACTTCGAGCGCACCGTGACCGTCACCCGGTCGGGCGCCTCCCACGGGACGTAGAAGTTGACGCCGTAGTCGGTCACCTCGAAGTTCGAGCGCTCGCGGCAGTCCGTGTCCGGGTCGCAGACGTCCGTCTCCGCGTCGTCCGCGGACCAGACGAAGTCCTCCACGTCGCGGTAGGCGTACTCGACCCGACCGTCGCCGTCGCGCCAGACCTCGTCCGCGGTCAGCGAGACCACCTGGCCGGGACGCACGCGCATCTCGCCGACGCGACCCGTCTCCGCGAGCTTCCCGTCCGCCGCGATGATCCGGACCTCCTGCGCGGCCGCGTCGCCGGGCGCGAACAGCACCGCCGCGAACGCGAGCGCGACCAGCCCCGCCAGCACCGCCACGGTCCGAACGATCGAGCGCGCCATGACGCACCTCCGCCGAGCACCCGGCCGATTGGACGGGCGCCCCTGGCGTTTATTCTGGGGCCTATCGGTTCCTGCCGCCCGGCTCGGCCCCATGCAAGGACGCCACTGCCTATCGCGGCCTGGCGGCCCTCTCGGGCCCCGCGGCGACGGCTACTTCTGATGTAGCCCCCCAAGTCCACGCGAGTACTGTCGAATTCCGGACAAACCAATCGGGGGGCTTTCGGGGGGTATCCGGCGACCAATAGACGGAAGCGTGGAGTTCGCGCCAGGTCGGGTGTCCGGGGGTCGAGCAACGGGGAGGAACGTCCTGTCCGCGTCACGTCGAGCCGCCGTGCTGTCGCTTTCCCTGTCCCTGCCCGTGTCCGTGGCCTGCAACTGGGGGGGGGGAAGCCTCCGGACCCGCACCGGTGCCGGGTCCGCGGGCATCGGTTGAATCGGCGCTCGCCGTGCCGCACCCCTGCCTCGAAGGCGGCCACCCCGGGAACTGCGTCTCGCCCGCCTGCGCGCTCGCCTCGTTCATCGCGGCCCAGGATGCGCTCGGCCAGGGGCTCGCGGACCTCGCAGCCGTGGACCAGGGCCCCGAGGTCGATGGCGTCCAGGGTGTCGACGACGGCAGCGTCGGCGGCCGAGATCCTCGCCAGCGCGGTCCAGGAGAACGGGCGCGCCCTGGTGCTCGGCGAGCGCACCTTCGGCAAGGCGTCGGTGCAGACGCTGCTGAACCCGCTCCTGCGGCGCGACTACTACATCAAGCTGACCGTGGCGCGCTACTACGCGCCGTCGGGCCGGACCCTGCAGGTGACGGGCGTGGTCCCGGACATCGCCATCCCGCCGGCCCCTGGCGAGGAGCCCCCGGTCGGGTTCCGCGAGGAAGACCTGGCGCACCACCTGTCGAAGCTGTCGGGCGAATACACGCCGCCGAACAAGGCCCTGGCCGCCAGGGTGCTCGAGTGCGACCGCAGGATGGGCACCGCCGACCAGGTCATCCGCGCCGACCCGAGCCCCCAGGTCAAGAGCGACTACCCGCTGCTCAAGGCCGCCGACTACCTGGAGTGCGTGATCGCGCTGAAGGAGCCGGTGAAGCCGCGCACCGGCGCTGCTGGCGCGCCGTAGTCCGATCAGGGGCGCGAACCGGTCTCAAAGGTCACTCATCGTGCTCGAAAAGAGCCCTCGGAAGCATGGACTGCCGGATGATCGACTGGAGCGTCCCGATGCGGATCTCGCGGTGGTCCGGAACCGGCACGGTGATCGTGGAGCCTTCCGTCCGCTTCTGCATGACGACGTGGCTGCCACGCCGCGGGACCTCCACGAAGCCATGGCCCGCCAGCAGCACGCACACGTCTCTTCCGGAAAGGACGCGGAGCCTACCCAACGGCGACCTCAAGGTGCGTTATGAAGACCTCTGAGTGCAGGCGTTCTTCCACTTCGGTCGGGTCGGCGCACTCGAGGAACAGCGTCACGGCTTCGACGAGGTTCCGACGCGCGTCCTCAACGGTGTCGCCCTGACTCCCGACGTCCAACTCCGGACAGAGAGCGACGTAGCCGTCGCCTTCGCGCTCGATGATCGCGGTCAACTGTCTGGTCACGATTCCTCGCCCCGGGGCCTCGGCCCCGCTGCCTGACGTTTTCATTATTGCGCCTGGGATCGGGCGGGTCAAGGATGGGACGATCATGGGGCAAGCAGGTACACCGCGAGTTCCAGGCGGGAATGCGCGCGAGGGCGCAGGCACCTACGCCTACGGCCGGAACGCCGGCTACGACACCTCTCCCCCCGCCTTTGCCGGGCGCAGCGGCGAGACGACGGCGAGACCGGCGTGCAAGAACCTGATTCCCCATCGGGCGGACCGCCGATGCGATGGCGTCGTCACGCCCGCCGTCGTGCCATTCTCGCTCCCCGACCGGCGTCTCTCCCGCGTCCGGCATGAAAGGCCCGAATATCGCATCGAACTCGGGCGCCGTCATGTCTCCGGTCGGGTTGATGGTCGGCGAGAAGGCGCGAAACGAGTCGACGAAGCCCCCCCCGTAGGCGTAGAAGCCCGCGTCCTCGCCGGCCGCGTTGTATCCTCCCAGCAGGTCGTCCAGGCGCAGGTTGCCGGTGTCCTTGCCGACGGTGTTGTCCAGCCCCAGCACCCCTGCGCCGTTCGGATCGCGCCCCATGATCTCCACGGTCGTGTATTCCAAGAAGTCGTCGGGCGCCCCCGGTGCGGAAGTCGATCGCAAGGCCGTCGTAATCGCCACGGCACACCTCGACCACACGCTCTTTCACTTCGTCGGCGACCGCGCCTGGTGTACCCCGCCGCAATTGGGGGTCATTATGGTGCAATGCCCCTGGTGGCAGCCTGGAGGGGGCATGCGTCGGGCGGTTGTCGTGGAACTGACGGAAGCGCAGCGGTCGCAACTTGAGGGCCTGGTTCGCGCTGGGGGCACGCCGCAACGGACGGTCCGGCGCGCGCGGGTGGTTCTCCTGGCCAGCAGGGGCGAGCAGAACAAAGCGATTGCCCGTCAGGTGGGGATGACGCAGAGGGGCGTCGGGCGGTGGCGGCGGCGCTTCGTCGAGAAGGGAGTTGAGGGACTCCTGAAGGACCTTCCAGGCCGAGGAAGGACGCCGACGCTCACGGCCGAGCGGATCGCCGGGATCGTGGCCTCGACCACGGAGAAGTTGCCGCCCGGACGGACGCAGTGGAGTCGCTCCACGATGGCGAACGCGTCGGGGTTGAGCGAATCGACGATCGGACGAATCTGGCGCTCGCACGGTCTCAAGCCGCACCGGGTGGAGGCGTTCAAGCTGAGCAACGACCCGAGATTCGCCGGGAAGCTCGAAGATATCGTCGGCCTCCACCTGAACCCGCCGGAGAACGCGGTCGTGTTCTCGGCGGACGAGAAGAGCCAGATCCAGGCGCTGGACCGGACGCAGCCGGGCTTGCCGATCAAGAAGGGGCGGGCGGGCACGATGACGCACGATTACAAGCGCCACGGCACCACCACGCTGTTTGCCGCGTTGAACGTGCTGACCGGCGTCGTCACCGGCAGGTGCAAGGCACGGCACACGCACGCGGAGTGGCTGGCTTTCCTGAAGACGCTCGAACGGCAGGTACCGAAGTACAAGGCCGTTCACGTGGTCTGCGACAACTACGCAACCCACAAGCACCCCGCTGTCCGCGAGTGGCTCGCAGACCATCCCCGGCTGGCGGGATCTGCCGGACCCCGATGAACGAGGCGAGCGCGCAGGCGGGCGAGACGCAGTCCCCGGGGTGGCCTCCCTCGAGGCAGGGGTGCGGCACGGCGAGCGCCGATTCAACCGATGCCCGCGGACCCAGCACCGGTGCGGGTCCGGAGGCTTCCCCGCCCCCCCCCAATTGCAGGCGACGGACACGAGCAGGGACAGCGACAACACGGCGACTCGACGCGACGCGGACATGGCGTTCCTCCCCGTCAACGGCCCCTCGGACACCCGGCTTTCGCGAACCGTGCGTCCATCCATCAGTCGCCGGATACCCCCCGAAGGTTCCCCAGCGCGCAGAAATGTTTCTTCCGCAGTAGTCACTGCAACTTGGGCGGCAACCTCAGAAGTGAGGTGCCGCGCGGGCACCGGACTGTCAGAAGCGGGCGCCGGACGGGCCCCGCCCCGTAGTCCGTGATAGGATGCACTCCGCTCCGGGGTTTGGGGGGCACCATGCGCGTGTTCGGTTCCCTGGTGCTGGCCGTGCCGGTCGTGCTGGCGGCGCTGCTCGCGGGCTGCACGCTCGAGCCGCTGAAGTCGAAGTCCGACCTGCCGAGGACGGACACGGCCGGGGAGGACGCCGCGGTCGAGACGGACCCCGGGCCCGCGCCGGACCCCGGGCCCGCGCCGGACATCACCGCGCCGGACACCGCCGTGCCCGACACCGCGACGCCCGATTCGGCCGCGCCGGATGCCGTGACGCCGGACGCCGCTCCCGACGAGTCCCCTGCCGAGGTCGCGGACGCGCCCGTCGAGGCCGCCGGAACCGACGAGTCGCCCGCTGAACTGCCGGCCGACCTTCCGGCCGACGTCCCGCCCCAGCCCGTCTGCACCGGGGGCGCGTGCAGGGTGCCGGCCGGGCCGTTCCAGATGGGGTGCACGGGCGACGGGTGCGACGACGCGCAGCCGATCCGCGAGGTCACGGTGAAGGAGTTCCGGATCGACGAGCGCGAGGTGACGGTCGCGGACTGGAAGGCGAACTGCCCCGGGTGCGGGACCCCGGTCGTGGACGGCGACTCGAGGTGCAATCTCGACCAGCCGGGCCGCGAGGGCCACCCGATCAACTGCGTCGAGTGGTTCGAGGCCTTCCAGTACTGCGACACGGTCGGCAGGCGGCTGTGCACCGAGGCGGAGTGGGAGAAGGCGGCCCGGGGCCCGGGCAACACCCAGTATCCCTGGGGCGACGAGTTCCCCGACTGCTCCTTCGCGGTGTGGGACGGGCCGGGCGACGCGCCGGGGTGCGACGGAGCGGGTACCGCGGCGGTCGGGACGGTCCCGGCCGGGGCGAGCGCGTACGGTCCGCTGGACATGATCGGGAACGTGAAGGAATGGGTCGCCGACAGGTACCGGGCCGGCTACGACGGGGCGCCGGCGGACGGCTCGGCCTGGCAGCCGGCGGACGCGACCGAGCGCGTCGTGCGCGGCGCGGGCTGGCGGACCCAGGCGGCCGCCGATCTGAAGGCAGGCGCCCGCGACTCCGCCGCTCCCGCCTCGCGGTTCCCCGAGGTCGGCATCAGGTGCTGCTCGTCGGCCCCGTGATCCCCGGGGACGTCTTTCCCCCACGCGGAGGATTCCCATGAACCGTATTCTCGCGTCGTTCGCGATCGCGCTCGTGTCGGCGACCGCGGGCGCGAAGGAGGCCCGGGTGATCGGAGACGACCGGATCGACGCGGCGGTGGCCGCGATCGTGGCGGATCACGGCGCTGCGGCCGAGGCCAGGGCGCGCCAGGGCGCGCGGCAGGTGGCGACGTACTGGCGCGCGGAGGACGGGACGCCGGAGACCTTCGTCTCGTTCTGCCGGGCGCAGTTCGTGCCGGAGGGCGCCCTGCTCGACGCGATGCTCGCCCGGGTGGAGCGCGACATGGAGGCCGTGATCGGGCACAACGTCGCGCTCTCGCGCGCGCTCCGCGAGGCGACCGACCTCGCGATCGAGCCCGAGCTGCCGTCCGACCTGCTGTTCGCCGCGCTGAACCCGTTCGACCACCTGGTCGAGGACGCGTTCCGCACGCGCGTGGCGTTCGCGATCCTCCTGAACTTCCGGCTGTACCCGGCCGGCGAGCTGGCCCGGGCCACGCCGTCGCGCAGGGGGCTCGCCGAGGCGCGGCTGACGGGTGCGTTCTCGATCCGGGTCCCGGGCGAGGTGCGCGCGGCCGCGACGCGGGCCTACGCCGCGGCCGACGACTACATCGCGCGCTACAACGTCCGGATGGACCGCGTCGTGACCGCGGACGGCATCAAGCCGTTCCCCGAGGGGCTCCGGCTGATCAGCCACTGGGGGCTGCGCGACCACCTGAAGGGGCTGTACGGCGACCCGAACGGGCTCGAGGGCCAGCGCCTGATCCTGAAGGTGATGGAGCGCATAGTCCGCCAGGAGATCCCGGCCGCGGCGATCGACAACACGGACGTGCTCTGGGACCCGGTCGCAAACCGCGTGACCACGACCGACGGGAAGCCCGCGGACGCGGCGCGCGAGCCCGACCGGCGGTTCGCGCAGCTCCTGGAGGTGTTCCGGGCCGAGCGGGGGATCGACCCCCACTCCCCGGCGTTCCCGACGCACGTCTCGCGCAAGTTCGACCTCGAGCGCGAGATCCCCGAGGAGACCGTGCGGGCGCTGCTCGTCGCGGTCCTGACCGACCCCGTCGCCGGTGACGTGGCGAAGCATGTCCGGAAGCGCGTGGGCCGCCCGCTCGAGGCGTTCGACATCTGGTACGACGGGTTCAAGGCGCGCGGCGCGATCCCCGAGCCCGAGCGCGACCGGGCGGTGCGCGCCCGCTACCCGGACATCGCCGCGTTCCAGGCGGACGTGGCCGGGGTCCTGGGGCGGCTCGGGTTCTCCAAGGAGAACGCCGACTTCCTGGCGTCGAAGATCGACGTCGACGCCTCCCGCGGGGCGGGGCACGCGATGGGCGCGGGCATGCGGTCCGACAACGCGCACCTGAGGACCCGCGTGCCGAAGGGCGGCATGGACTACAAGGGCTACAACATCGCCCTGCACGAGCTGGGGCACTGCGTCGAGCAGGTGTTCTCGCTGAACCGCGTGGACCGCACCCTGCTCGCGGGGGTGCCGAACACCGCGTTCACCGAGGCGTTCGCCTTCCTGTTCCAGGACCGGGACCTCGACGTGCTCGGGCTCGGCAAGGCGGACGAGCGGACCAAGGCCCTGCGCGCGGTGGACGCGTTCTGGATGACGTTCGAGATCTCCGGCGTCGGCCTGCTCGACATGGCCGTGTGGCACTGGATGTACGACCACCCGGACGCGACGCCGGCGCAGCTCCGGGACGCGGTCGTGGCCGAGGCCACCGCGATCTGGAACCGCTACTACGCGCCCGTGCTGGGCGTGCGCGACTCGCCGCTGCTCGCGATCTACAGCCACATGATCTCGGCGGGGCTCTACCTGCCGGACTACCCGATCGGGCACCTGATCCACGCCCAGATCGAGCAGTTCGTCGAGGGAAAGGGCCTGGCGGCCGAGATGGAGCGCATGTGCGTGCAGGGCCGCGTGACGCCGGACGCCTGGATGCGGGGCGCGGTCGGCGCGCCGTTGTCCGCTCGTCCGCTGATCGACGCCGCGCGGAAGGGGCTGAAGGCGTTGTAGGCCCCGGCTCCTCCCTACTGCCGTACGGAGCCCAGCAGCACGTAGGTCGACGAATCGGCCCAGCCGCGCACCATGACGTGCACGACCGCGGGCGTCGTCAGGTCCACCTCGCAGGTCTCGTCGGACCCGGTGCGGTAGGGGCGGCAGTCGTAGAGCGTCTCGGTCGGGGCCGAACCGACGCGCACGTAGAGGTCCGCGTCGCCCTGCCCCGAGATCTCGAACACGTAGGCGCCCGCGGCGAGCGCGGGGGTCTCGAACCGGCGCTCCTCGTCGGCCGCGACCGTGCCCTCGTCGAGCAGCCCGGTCCACGCCTCGGTCCCGTCGGTCGGCGTGCCGTCCTCGCCGTAGCCCGGATGGTAGACGTTGTCCTGCTCGCCGGTCACGAGCACGACCTGGTGCGGGTCGATGCCCTTGAAGATGACCTCGTACGTCCGCGGCGTTGCGTAGGCGAGCAGGCCGTCCACGATCGCGAGCGTCGCCTCGGAGTCCGACGCGAAGTACGCGGGCATGGCGTTGACCACGAAGTCGAGGTAGCGCGAGCCCTCCGGGTCGTCGGGGTTCACCGCGGCGCGGGTTTCGGCGAGCGACCCGTCCACGTAGGCGAAGGTGTCGCAGCCGTTCATGAACACGATCACGTACTGGCCCGCGGTCCACACGCCGCGCTTCGCGAGCGCGCGCACGTTCTGGCCGAGCCCGGCATGGCCGTTGTAAGCGATCAGGTCGGCGCGCGTGGAAAGGGCCTCGTACCGGTCGTAGAACGCGGCCGTCGCGCCCGCCACGTTGTCCACCAGCAGCGCGTTCACGATCACGGTGCGGCCGTCGGCAAGCGTCGCGTGGAACTCGACGTCCGGGACCTGCACGCCGGGGTCCTGCGGCACCGTCTCCGGCGTGGTCCGGAGCTGGAGCTGCGCGAGCCGGGCGCGGGTCGCGGCCACGAACTCGTCGTATGCGGCGATGCCCGCATCGCCGGGCGAGGTCGCGCCGTCCTCGTACTTGCCGAAGACCGCCACGACGCGGAGCGTCTGGTCCTCCCAGACCTTGTGGTATTCCGGGTACTTGCCGGTCGTGTTGACCGCGCTGACGGCCACGGCGGCCTCGACCCTCACCACGTCCGCGTCCGCGAGCGCGCAGCCGCCGCGGGCGGGGCGGTAGTAGTACCACATGCTCCCCGAGTCCACGTCGTGCGCGCCCCAGTCCACGCACGCGTCCTTGTACTTCTCCGTGAACTTGCGCTGCCCCTCGTAGGACACGTCGAGCGGCAGCGTGAAGGCGTACTTCGCCGGCAGGTTCGTCTTGCTGCCCCACGCGACCGGCATCCGGGCGTGGTAGGTCACGCGCTTTCGCCCGTCCGGGTCGGTCGCGGTCACGACGTTCGAGAGGTCCACCCGGTCGAGCCGCCCGACCGACTTGTCCCCGTTCAGGTGCCCGATCGTGTAGAGGAGCTGGTCCTGGATGACCCGCTTCGCGTCCCATGCGAAGTCGGTGACCAGCACGCCGTCGAACTCGAAGTCGAGCACGGTCGCGATCACGCTGGCGTCCGCCTTGCCCCCCTCGCCCTTGACGTAGTCGCCCGGGCCGAGCCCGGCTTGTGACGACGTGGCGGCGGGGTCGCACGCGACCGCGCCCGAGAGCGCGAGCGCGAGGAGGAGCACGGGGGCGTTCGGCACGAGGCGGCTCATCGGATCCACCAGGGTTGAAAAGCGGCGGAATTCTAAGAGGTTCTTGGGGGCAAGTCAAGCGCGGGATCGCCCCGGCGGACTACCTGCACGCCCTGCGCCAGTCGTCCCAGGTCGGAAGCTCGCGCGTCTTCAGCCCGCCCCACGCCGCGCCGATCAGCCGGGCGGCGTCCACGGACCGGTCGCCCCACACGCCGGCGATGGTCGCGTCCCGGCGCTCGATCGCGACCGGCGGCGCGCTCGTCCTGCGCAGGGCCGCCTCGGCCTCGGCCGCGTCCGCCGCGGAGTCCCACACGCTCGCCCAGACGACGGCCACGGGCCCGGCCGCGCCGCGCCGCCACGCGACCAGGCGGTCGCCGTCCCAGCCCTCGGCCGCGCGCGCCGCCTCGTCCTTCGGAAGCGTCTCCTCCAGCACGAGCCGGAGGCCCAGCTCGCCGACCTGGTCGGTCCCGACGCGCGTCCATCCCGGTCCCGGAGCGGGGGAGGGGAATCGCACGTCGTGCGGGGCGTCGCGACGGGCGCCCGCGAGCCTCTCCGGGTGCAGCACCTGCTCGGTCGAGACCGGCGGGTCCGCGTAGAGCGCGTCCACGGCCTTCCAGTCGTCGCGTCGCGTCAGGAGGACCATCCGTACCCCCCCCATGTACGGGAAGAACAGCGTCTCGCGCAGGACCCGCGGCACGCCCGCGAACCCGCTCGCGAGCGAGAGGATCGAGTTGAGCTTCTCCATGACCGAGACCAGCCGCGCGCCGTCGTCCCCCCGGATCGGCTCGCCCGCGATCGCGTCGAGCATGACCGCGGTCGCGTCGCCCTCCACCAGCGCCGCGACGGCCGCGGACGGCTCGGAGCACCCCTTCAGCGGCTTCATGAAGCGTGCGAGCCCGAAGTGCTGGTCCTGGAGAGCGTGCGTGACCTCGTGCACGAGCGTCGGGCGCTGGAGGAAGGCGGGGATCCAGTCCGCGACGAACAGGGTCTTCCTCTCGGGGTCGTAGTAGCCCGCGATCTGCTCGCGCGCGATGCGCCGGACGAGCGCCTCGACGTCGTAACCGGCGGGGACGACGCCGAACGCCGCGAGCACGGCCGAGGTCACCGCGAACTCGGAGCGGGCGCCGGTCTCGTCGATGCGCCTCGACACGTATCTCTCGATGTCGTCGCGTCGCGCCACGTCGGTCCTGAGCGGCGTCTTCGGCTCGAGCCCGCGCGCCTTCGCGGCCGCTGCGATGGCCTCGCGCGCGAGAGAGGCGGGGTCGTCGGCCCGTGGCCCTGCCGCCGCCGGGGCCGCGAGCGCGAGGACGAGCAGGGCGAAGACGGCGAAGGTCGTGGATGCTGCCAGGGTATACTCCCGCTCGTCCGCGGGTGATTGTAGCCCGCGCGCGGCCATTCCGAGGTGAGGACGCATGCTCGACCCGCTGTACGCCAGGGTGGACGCCTTCTTCCGCGACGCCGCCGCCGCGCGTCCCGGCGCGATCGCGTGCGGCCCGCGGTGCGACGGGTGCTGCCGGGTGGACCTCTCGGTCTTCCCGGTCGAGGCCGAACGAATCGCCGCGGCGTTCGCGGCCCTTCCCCCCCGCACGCGCGCCGCCGCGGCCCGGCGCGCGGAATCGGGCCGGCATTGCGCGATGCTCCACCCGCGCCGCAGGCAATGCGTGGTCTATCCGGCGCGGCCGCTCATCTGCCGGACGCACGGGCTCGCCATCCTGGCGGACGGGCGGCTCGACCACTGCCCCCTGAACTACCGCGACGGCCCGACCGACCGGGCGAACGTCCTCGTGCTCGACCGGGTGAACGAGCCGCTCGCGCTCGCCGACCGGCTGTCGGGCGGGACGGGCGCGCGGGTCCGGATCGCGGCAATCGCGGCGGCCGCCGTTGCGCTCGCGTGCGCGGGGACGGGCGGGGGGGCGGACACGGGGAGCGACGCTTCGGCCGACCCGGCCCCGGACGTGATCGCCGACGCGATCGCCGACTCGGTCACGGACCCGGACGCGGCTGCGGACGTCACGCCGCGGACCCCGTCGACTTCCTGATGGCGCGCAACGTGATCGGCCGGAACCACGCCTTCGTCCTGCCCGGCGGCCGGAGGAAGGCCGTGGACTACACGGAGTTCCACTTCCCCTACGAGGGCTGGAACGCGGACCGGTTCCGCTACGAGCACAACCCGACGTGGGGCGACGTCTGGGTCACGAACAAGCGCTCCAAGGACGACCTGCCATACTGGTGGCGCGTGGCCGCGTGGCTCCCCTACGTGGTCGAGCTCGCGCCGGACCCGGGCGTGCGCGACGCGGCCGCGGAGGCGCTCGACCTGCTCCGGAGGAGCGCGCGCGACATCGTGGATTCGGGGTGGAAGGTCCGGACCAAGGACGCGGCGGGGAAGGCGTACGTGCCGGAGGACCAGGACCTCGCGAGCCTGACCGCCTACGTGGACCTGTTCCCGGACGCGGAGTGCGACGCGCGGCTCGCGACCGCGCTGCTCGGCTACGGCGAGCCGCACGGCGTCGAGTGCGGATCCGGGCAGGGGAGCCTGTACGACCGGTTCGCCGGCGCGGGGCACTACTTCAACTACGACATCGTGGTCCACTTCCACCTGGCGGCCGCGCTGCTCGCGCTGACGAACGGGCACGCGGGCGTGGCCGAGCCGCTCGTGCGCGGGCTCGCGACCCGGTTCGAGACCTACCGCGACCCGGGCGCGGACGAGCCCGGCCGCAAGGACCCGGGCTGGGACCGCGACAACGCGACCTGGCTGCTCCGCGCGGCCGCGGTCGGCCTGCCGCTGACCGGTGACGAGGCGCGCCTCGTGATGCGCTTCCACGCCCAGTCCGTCAGCGCGTACGAGACCTTCCCGAACTGGGACCTGTGGTCTGCCGCGGTGCCGGACGGCACCTACTCCTGGCGGGACGGCTTCCACCCGGCGCACCGGCCGGACGCGCTCCGCGCTTCGGACCTCGCGACCGTGATCGAGTACTGCTTCTCCCCCTTCCGCAACGCCTCGGGCGCGCGCTTCATCGACTGCGACGTGGTGCTGGATCCGTCACGGTGGGCGGAGTAGGCCCCTCAGGGCTGCCGCACGACGTGCCCGCCGCGCACGGCGCGCCCCCCCCCGATCGACACCGCGACCGCACGCCTCACGACGCCCGCGTGCCTCCGCATGGTCAGTCTCCGTATGCCCGGCCGAGGTCGCCGGTCGCCTTCAGCAGCCGCGCCCTCGCGGTCTCGACGTCGTACTCGGCCCGGATGAGTCCCGTGCGCGCCCCGGAATAGACGGCCTGGGCGTCCGCCACCTCGACGATGTTCCCGGTCCCCGCCTGGTAGCGGCCCTCGGCCAGCGCCAGCGTCTCCGTGGCCGACGCGACGAGCGCGCGGGCGGGCGCGAGGCTCTCCCGCGCCTCCGCGTGGGCCAGCACGGCGGACTCGACCTCCGTCCGGATCGAGACCTCGAGCACCCGGAGCTGCGCGGCCGCGGCGCGCGCGTTCGCCTCGGCCTCTCGGCCGGCGTGGTACGTGCGCAGGCCGTCGAACGCCGTCCAGGTCAGGCTCAGGCCGACGGCCCAGTTGTACGGGAGGTCCGAGAACCTGTAGCCGGAGTGCCCGTAGCTCGCGTTCGCGCCGAGCGTCGGGAGCCAGCCCGACTTCGCGGTGGTGGCGGCGGCCTCGGCCGCAGCTGCGCGGTCCCTCAACGCCTTGTATTCCGGGCGCTTGTCGAGCGCCGCGGAGACCGCCGCCGCGTCGTCCGGGGCCGCGGGCTCGGCCGGGGCCGCGGGCTTCTCGACCTTGAACTCGGGCCCGGCTTCGACCCCCATCGCGGCCAGCAGGCCGACGCGCGCGAGGCGCACGGCGTTCCGTGCCCGGACGAGCCCGAGGTCGGCCGTGGCGAGGTCCGACTCCGCGCGGGTCACGTCGATCCGCTGGCGGAGGCCGACCGCGACCTGGGCCTTCGCGAGGTCGAGGTGTCGCTCCATCTGGCGCCTCACCTCCCCGGCCGCCGCCATGCCCGCCTCCCCCGCGAGGACGCCGAAGTAGGCGGAGATCACGTCCAGCCGGACCGCGTCCGCCGCGGCCGCGAGGTCGGACTCGGACGCGTGCCGGGACGCCTTCGCCGAGCGGTACGCGCCGAGCGTCCTGCCGAAGTCCCATATCGTCTGGTTGAGGGAGATCGTCGCGGCGAGGTTGTCGTACGAGACGTTCGTCGGCTCGCGCGCGAAGGCGCTCTTCAGCGTGCTCGGGGAGCCTTCCGGGATGCTGATCCACGGGGGGGAGGCGCTGTTCTGGGTCGAGCGGCGGTACGTCGCAGTGACCGCGACCTGCGGCAGGAAGCCGGCGACCGCCTGCCCGATCCGCCCGTCCGCCGCCTCGACCGCCTCGTGGGACGCCGCGAGCGACGGGTTCTCGCCGAGCGCGGTCCGGATGGCCGCGGGCAGCGTGAGCAGCTCCTGCGCCCGGGCGGGCGCGGGTGCGGCGGCCAGCAGCGCCGCCATCGCGATCGGCAGCCGCAGCCGCCGCGGCAGGCGAGGTTCTTCGCGGGCTCCCGGGGCTCCGGTGCGGGCCACGGCGGCCTCCGCAAAATGCTTCTATGCGTCGAAATATGCGATTGACGAGGAGGTGTCAATGATGGATGCGTCAACCCGCGGCGGCGCCGAGGAACGACGATGCGACGAGCACGGCGAGCACGAACAGCGCGATCGCCGTCCACAGCCGCTCCCGCCTCGCGGCGAACGCCGCGGCCGAGACCGCGACCCGCAGGACCGGCGTCGCGATCAGGACGAGCAGCCCGAGCCGGATCCAGGCGTCGCCCCGCATCGCGGCCACGCCGGCCAGGATGCCGGGGAGGTCGGGCGGAGGCGCCGCGGCCCCGGGGTGCAGGCCCCAGGCCGCGTCGCCCGCGAACGCCGCGGCGGTCCCGGCCGCGATCAGCGCGACGCTCGCGACCACGCCCCACCGGAGCACCCGGGCGAGGACGTCCTCGAGTGCGGTCGCGGTCCGCTCGCTCATCCCGCCACCCCCTGCCAGACCATGCGGGCGGCCGCGATCGCGAGCACCGCCACGAACGCCACGCGGAGCGCACCTGTCGGCACGCGCGCGAGCAGGCGCGACCCGACGGCGGCCCCGCCAAGCACGCCCGCGGCCACCGGCGCGGCCACGAACGGGTCGATGTCGCCGCGGAAGAAGTAGACGGACGCGCCGGTCGCGGCCGTGACCCCGATCATGAAGTTCGACGTGGCCGTCGACGCCTTCAGCGGCATGCCCATCAGGAGGTCCATGGCCGGGACCTTCACGATCCCGGACCCGATCCCGAAGAGGCCGGACAGGACGCCGGCGCCGTACATCAGCCCGAGCGCGGGCAGCGGCCGCGCCACCCGGTACGCCGTCTCGCCGCCCGCGCCGTCCGGGTGCGTGCCGTGCAGGCCGAGGCGGTCCGCGACCCGGTCGGGGGGGACCGTTCTCGCGTCCTCCCCGTCCCCTCGCCGGAGCATCGCGGCGGCCGAGGCGGCCAGGATCAGACCGAACGCGGAAAACAGCCATCCGGGCGGCACGACCCCGGCGAGCAGCGCGCCCGAGACCGCGCCCGCGGTCGTCCCGACCTCCAGGAACATGGCGACGCGCAGGTTGGTCCAGCGATCGCGCAGGTAGGCCGCGGCCGCGCCGGAGGAGGTCGCGATGACCGACACGATCGATGCGCCGATCGCGTGGCGGATGTCCACGCCCATCGCGAGCGTCAGGACCGGGACCACGATGAGCCCGCCGCCGAGGCCGAGCATCGCCCCGAACGCGCCCGCGACGAGCGAGGCGGCGAACGTGACGGCCGTGGCTTCGACGGGGGTCATGCGGGGCCTACATCCGGTGTTTCTTGACGTATGCCTCGATCTCGGGCAGCCCGCCCTGGTAGACGAGGTACGCGTCCGGGGGCTCGCGCTCGGTGATCTCGCCCGCGACGGAGGTCAGCATCAGGCGCTTCACCTCCTCCCGGTCGGTGGTGTGCGCGAGCGTCCAGCCGAGCTTCATGAGCGCGACCTCGGGCAGCATGTTGCCCGCGGGCACGATGCCCAGCTCCATCAGGTCGCGGCCGGTGTCGTAGACGTACATCTGGGTGTAGCCCCAGAGCGTCTGCACGGTCATGAACACGTGGACGCCCGCCGCGATCGCGCGCTTGAATGCGGGGTAGAGCGGCTTGTTGACGTGGCCCAGGCCCGTCCCCGCGATCACGATCCCCTTGTAGCCGTTCTCGACCAGCGAATCGACGAGGGGGGGCTTCATGCCGGGGTAGTAGTAGAGGATGGTCACGCGATCGTCATAGACCGCGTCCAGCTTGACCTTCCGGTCGGTCCTGCGGCGCCGGTAGTCCTGCCGCAGGGGCCGGATCTCGTCCTTCGACACGAGCGCGACCGGGATGTCGCTGATCGTGCGGAACGTGGATCTGTACGACGAGTGCATCTTGCGGACGCGCGTGCCCCGGTGCAGCAGGCCGTACTCGTCCGACGTCGGCCCGAACATGCAGACCATGACCTCGGCGATGTCCGAGTGCCCCGCCGTCTTCGTCGCGTGGATCAGGTTCAACGCCGCGTCCGACGACGGCCGGTCGCTGGAGCGCTGCGACCCGACCATCACGATCGGCACCGGCGGGTCCTGGATCATGAAGGACAGGATCCCCGCGGTGTGGTGCATCGTGTCGGTTCCGTGCCCGATCACGATCCCGTCCACGCCGTTCTCGATCTCGCGCGCGACCGCACCGGCGACCCCGATGTACTGCTCGGGGCCCATGTTCTCCGAGAACACCGCGTACAGCTTCTCGGTCTTGAGGTTGCAGATGTCCGCAAGCTCCGGCACGGACCCGTACAGCTCGCCCGGGGAGAAGGCCGGGATGACCGCGCCGGTCCGGTAGTCGAGCCGCGACGCGATGGTCCCGCCCGTGCCGAACAGCTTCACGTTCGGCTTGCCCGCGTCGCTCGGGAACTCCTTCTCCGGGATCTTGTAGTGGGCCTCGCGCCTTCCCACGACCTCGACGGCCGTGACGGATCGCGCGGCCACACCCACGTTGTAGCCGGTGTCGAGCTTCAGCACGAGGTGGTGCTCGTCCGCGGTCTCGCTGCGCGGCAGGATGAGCCCGTGGAAGCGGCCGTGCGACGACTCCACGTCCACCACGTCCCACACGCCCGTCCCGAACCGCTCCAGCGCGGCCCGCCCGTCGCCCCTGTAACCCTTGAATCTGTCAGGATGATCCGGTGCCGTAGTCACGTCCGCACCTCGACCGGGTCAACCCCGGAAGTCACTCGCGCACCCGCACCCGTACCCGAGCCCGTACCCGCCTGCCCCTGTCCCTGTGCCTGCCCCTTCCCCCCCGCCTTGCCGACCCAGCCCGGCACGTGGCCGAGCGCCGCGGACAGCGCGGCCGCCGCGTCCCGCTGGCGCATCGTGCCCGCATCCTCGCCGCCGAACAGCCGCGCGAGCAGGTCCGCGTCCGCGGGCCTCGTGTCGATCCCGGCCCGCGACAGGGCCGTCAGCCAGTCCAGCAGCAGGTACGCGAGCACGCTCGCGCGGAGGCGCACCCGCGGCGCGGCCGCGTCGAACAGCCGGAAGCGGTCGGTGGTCATCAGGCGCTCGGTCTGCTCGACCGACAGCCCGGCAGCGGCGTACCCCGCCTCCTTGTCCCACAGCGCGCCCGGCGCCCGCCCCCGCGCCCGCTCGAAGTCCGCCTGCCCGAGCACGATCGGCGGCAGGTCCGTGTCCGGGTACATCCGGTCCGGCCCGGGCAGCAGCCGCTCGAAGCACGTGGCGCCGCCCGGCAGCGCCTTGCGGGTCTCGCGCGGCACGCCGGAAAGCGCCTCGCACAGCCGGAGCCGGATCTCGCCGACCGCGGTCGGCATGTCGCGACCGGGACCCGCCGTCACCACGACCGCGTCGCCGCAGGTCGCGCCGGTCTGCCGCCGCACCGCCTCGAACAGGCCCGACAGCCCGAAGCAGTCCGGGTCGTCCGAGTGCGCCAGGTTGGGCATGCGGTCGACGCACGCGACCACGCGCAGCCGGTCCGACACCTCGTGCCCGAACGTGCGCCTCGGCCCGGTCGGATAGGCCAGGATCCCCGCGGCGTTGCGCAGCACCACCGCGTGCGCCTTGCCCCCCCGCGAGATGCCCGCGAACAGCGGGTGGGAGAAGCGGCGCGCGTGCTCGGTCACGTCCAGGTCCTCGGCGAACGCGCCCGCGTCGAGCCCCCGTGCCTTGCACAGGTCGCGCACCTCGAGCAGCGCGCGCTGCCGCAATGCCTCCCAGTGCACGAGCGCCGGGATCTGCCGGATGCGCGGCACGCCCTTGATCTCGACGCGCGACCCGCCCGCGATCGACACGTTCACGTCCTGGCGCACCTTGCCGAGTCCCGTCCGCACGACGCCAGACAGGTGGCACAGGCGCTGGATGACCCCCGCGACGAAGGCGACCTCGGCCGGCGTCCGCATGTCGGCCTCGGTCACGACCTCGATCAGCGGGATCGACAGCCGGTCCGTCATGTAGGTCCGGAGGTGGCCCTTGTCCGACACCTCGCGGCAGGCGTCCTCCTCGAGCCCGAGCTGCCGCACGCCGATCCGGCGTCCGCGGCACATCAGAAACCCGTCCACGCCGACGATGGTCGTGCGCTGGAATCCGGTCGGGATGGACCCGTCCAGGTACTGCTTGCGCGCGATGTGCAGCTCGTCCACGAGCGAGAGGTTCAGCATCACGCCGAGCACGAGCGCGCGGTCCAGCGCGTCGCGGTTGAGGCCGAACGGCGGCGCGTCGTCCATCTCGTAGGTGCAGACCGTGTCGCGGGCGAGCCGGTAGATGATCTCCTTCTTCGTCTTGAATTCCATCAGCGCGGTCGGGTCGTACTCCCCCAGCTCCGACAGGGTCGGCCGCATGTGGCGCAGCAGCTCCGCGTCGAAGTGGTCCGAATACGTCCGGACCGCCGGGCACTTGCAGAACAGCTTGCGCTCGGTGTCGAGCTGCCGGTGGATCTCCAGGCCGCTCTTCATACCGAGGGATTTGTAGAACTCCAGGTCCGCGAACGGGACCGCCGCACCGCGACTGCTCTGCTGGTCGTCTTCGGGCATCTCGGGCACCCGGGTCAAAAGCCGGGCGCGATGGTATCAGAACGGGTCGCCAGGGGGTATGACTTGGAGCGATCCGCGCCGTGGCGCGGCGCGCTCCGCGCCCGCAAGGCGGGCGCGCAAGGGGGGTGGCCCGCGCCCCGCAACGCGGGGCGGCGGGCAGGAGGGCGAGCCGCGCCCCCCTCCGATCGATGCCCCTGGGGCCTGCCGGGAGCCCGTGCTTCTCGGCGAACGTGCGTGCGAGCCACCGGGGCCCGGCGCCGAGCCCGGCGCCGAGCCCGGCGTCGAGCCCGGCGTCGAGCCCGGCGTCGAGCCCGGCGTCGAGCCCGGCGTCGAACAGGATGGGCGGGCTCGGCTCCGCGGTCAGGGTCCGGGACGCGTCGAGCGTCTGTTCGGCCGCCAGCTCGGCTGGTCGGCCGCAGGCTCGGCTGTTCGGCCGCCGGCTCGGCTGTTCGGCCGCAGGCTCGGCTGGTCGGCCGCAGGCTCGGCTGTTCGGCCGCAGGCTCGGCTGTTCGGCCGCAGGCTCGGCTGTTCGGCCGCCGGCTCGGCTGTTCGGCCGCCGGCTCGGCTGTTCGGCCGCAGGCTCGGCTGTTCGGCCGCAGGCTCGGCTGTTCGGCCGCAGGCTCGGCTGTTCGGCCGCCAGCTCGGCTGGTCGGCCGCAGGCTCGGCTGGTCGGCCGCAGGCTCGGCTGTTCGGCCGCAGGCTCGGCTACTCGGCCGCCAGCTCGGCGAAGCGGTCGTGGTGGTCGTCGCAGGTCGCGGCCACGTCGTTGACGGCCCACGCGACGACCTCGGGCGTCGCGAGGTGGGCCGGGATCTCGTACTGCACGTCGAGGGTCCCGTCCTTCCTGTTCCAGGCGAGCTTCGACCCGGGCACGCGGTTGTTGTACTCCATCGCGGCCTTGAGCAGCCGCTTCGGCGCCTCGTCCGCGTCCGCGAGCTTCAGCATGACCGCGAACACCAGCACGAACTTCCGCGACGCCGGGTTCGCGTACTGCACCGCGACGACCCAGGTCTTCCTGCCCTTGGTGGCGCGCGGCTCGAAGGGCACCCCGAACGACTCCCCCGTGTCGTCGAGCGCCACGGCCTTCAGCCCGGTCTTCTCGACCAGCGCCTTCAACCGCCCATCGTCGCCGGGTGCGGCGGCCGGCGCGGCCGGCGCGGCCGGTGCGGCCGCAGGCCCCGCGGCGGTCGCGGGCGCCGCGGCGGTCGCGGGCGCCGTGGCGGGCGCCGTGGCGGGCGGGGGCCCGCCGGGGGGCGGATCCGCCGCGAGCGCCTGGATGGGGAGCGCGAGCGAGACAGCGAGGAGTGACCGCCGCATCGGGCACCTCGGCTTGGGCCGCCGCGATTCTACCGCGAACTCGCAGTGGGCGGCCCGGCGCCGTTCAGCCCTGCGAGGCCCTCGCCTTCATCAGGTTGACCTCGGCCTCGGGGCGGCGCAGGTACGCCGGCTCGACGTCCGCGATCGG
>Ga0194127_10001817_pt1 | contig 30387 bp, 28 predicted proteins | sample TA2KigC100mmetaG_FD_148624 | JGI IMG/M metagenome (GOLD analysis project Ga0194127, IMG submission 148624) | Freshwater microbial communities from Lake Tanganyika, Tanzania - TA2015036 Kigoma Deep Cast 100m | ecosystem: Environmental > Aquatic > Freshwater > Lake | place: Tanzania: Lake...
ACAGATCGCCAAAAAAGACCGGGAGATGCGCAAGGGCATCTACAATCGGGGAGGGGGAGAGGACCTTTTCCGAAAAACCATAGGGATCATCGGGCTGGGCAATATCGGAAAAAAAGTGGCCCAGAGGCTCCAGGGGTTCGAGGTCGAGACCATTGCCAACGACATCGTGGATTATCCTAAGTTCCAAAAGAAATATAACATCCCTTACTACTCCAAAGAGGAACTTCTGCAGATGGCCGACTATGTAACCATCCATGTTCCCCTGGATGACTCCACCCGCTTGATGATCAGGGAGGAGCGGCTGAAGCTGATGAAGCCGACAGCCTTTCTCATCAATACCGCCCGGGGGGAAGTGGTGGATGAGCAGGCCTTATACAAGGCGCTTACGAATGGATGGATTGCCGGAGCTGGATTGGATGTGTTCAACGAAGAGCCTCCCAAATTCCGGGCGCTCATCGAGTTGGAAAATGTGGTGTGCACGCCCCACAGCGCCGGATTGAGCCGGCAAGCTTCTTACTCCATGGCCATGGAAACGGTGAAGAAAATTATCGCGTTCTTTGAAGGAAAGGTTCCGGAAAACGTCCTCAACCCCGAAGTACTGAAGGGCCTAAACCTAAAAGCACAGAGCGAAGAAGTAAAGGTGCAGAACTGACCGCAAAGAGCTTAAGGGAGAAAGCAAATAAAGTTTAGTAGAAACCGACTTGGCTCACCAGACAATAGTAAAGAAAACCCTGATTAAAGGTTTCACCAAAGCGGTAAGATCGGGTTTCTGAGGCGCCGTTGATTTCGGATTGAAATAGGGTAACGGCATAAGTCCCCAGCAGGTGGGTAGCGACAGCGTAACACCTGGCGGGTGCACCGGCAGGTTGGCCATTCCCTTATTTCTTAGGGAAATACTTCACATGTTTTATATTTTTAAAATTTGAATCCTGAGTCCAGAGGATGGCATTGAATTCCTTTGCTGTTGCGAGAATAATGCTGTCGGCCATTGGAAGATTATGCACCAGGCTGAGCTTTGAAGCGGCCATCGCAAGTGGGGCTGTTAGATCCACAACCGTTCCTTTTTGCATAGCAACAGCCGCTTGTAGCGCATCATTCTCACTGGACTCTCGAAGAACTACCTTGAAGACCTCATATATCGTCACCGTTGGGACAACAAGCGAAGCCGCATCATTCAAAGGGGTTAGGAAGTGCTTGGCATTAGGCTCATCTGCGAAGTATGCAAGCCAGCCGGAAGAATCGACGATATTCATACTCTATCTTCCTCTCGTTTGAATTCCGTATTTATGCCTTTTAGGAATCCGCGGAGTTCTTTAAGGTCTCGTTCCGGTATAAATTCGATCCGCCCATTATATTGTACAACCTGCATTCTTTGACCAGGGCGAAGATTCAATGCTTCCCTTACTGTTTTTGGGATAACGACTTGATATTTTGGCGATACAGTTACCATTTGCATGCTAAAACCTCCATCGATTTATTGTGTATTACAATATCATTATCGATATGATTTTGTCAATTTAATTGATAGGCCAACAACTGGAAGCTCAGGGGCGGCAGTCAACCGTTTCCTGCCGCGTCTGGTCGGATACTCCATCTCATCCGAAAATCCAGAGGGCAATGTAAGGGACGAGGTTGAACGCCATTTAGGGGACGTATTTAGGGGACGTTGATTCAAAGGCAACTTTTCATTATTATTGATCCATTGCGATCAACTTTTCAGAACTCGCGTAACGATTGACCAAGGAAGCCGTTACTCCCAGACAACGCGCCACCCTGGCACCGGAATACCCATACTTCTTAACAGCTTCCCGGCAAAACATCTCCCTCACCCTCACCACTAACCGTCTCTGCCTCTGGCTTCCACTTTTAATCAGGAGATGGCTATCCATCGGAGCCCAGGCGTAAACTCTTAAGGCTCCAACCCCGCAAAGCTCACCCAAACGCGCCAGGAAATCTTCCCGGTCTTCTCGAGTTTGGAAGATCTTGGCCCCTTCAATCCCTCGGCCCATTACATGGTGTAATGTCCCTGGTGCATCCAGTCTCGACTGTCTTGGCATGATCCCAAATTACCCTTAACCAAGTCCATTGTCAATAATAAGTTGCTTTTGAACCAACGTCCCCTCTTATTACCCCGTCCCCTCTTACCCATGGTCCGATCTGGATGGACTGAAATAGCTTCATGATCTTTCCTCTTCGCCTATCAATTCCAAATCTCAGGCTCCAAATCCCAAATAAATCCTAAACCCCAATTTCCAATGGCCAAAACGACTTTTGTTTGGAATTTGGGAATTTGTCCACTGGAAATTATTTGGTGCTTGGGATTTGGTGCTTGCCCCTATTCCCTAAGTCCCTGTTTGTAAAGGCACCGGATGTGGTTTTTACAGAAGAGGTTTCCCCGGGTGCAGGGAATGAGATTGCGAGGCTCTCCGCTTAAGTCGGCTCCTTTCAATTTCTGATAGAGTCCATCAATTTTTAAAATCTCCTTCTTGGGGCCGTCTACCAGGAGGGTGGAACCCCCTTCGGCTCCGTGGATTCCTCCCTTCCCGATGACCAAGGCTTTAACTTGGGCCAGGGTTTCAATGGCCTGCACCTCGGTAAAGATGGTCCCGAAGACCGGTATCAGCCCCACAGCCATTCCATAAGAGAGATCCACTTTCTTCCGACCGGCCATCGGGATCACTTCCCAGAGGTTGCCTGGGACCAGTTTCTCCAATCCGGCGGCGATGAGGAAGGGAACCCCTTCGATAAGCATGGACTGAAAGGCCGGCAGAGAATTTCCGCCGGCGAAGGTCCCGGCCATGAGGACCGCGTGGCCATAGGCGTCAAAAGCGTTCGCCCCGGTGATGACCAGGTCGTTGGGGGTGAAGCGGGGAGTTTCCTTCTCCCAGACCTCTTTGGAGTCGAGGGAAAGGACCTTGTCTCCCCGGAGAAGGAGGGCATGGGGGAGATCGATTTCTTGTTTGAATTTGGAAGTCAGAGTTCCCTTCGGGGTGATCATGCCGGAAATCTTCATGGGTCTTCCACACAATTCTTCGGAGATGGCCGAAACCGTTGTTCCCCCTTTTAGGATGATCGTTCCTTTTTTCCTCACTTGCTGGACTCTTGGGTGAGCCTTGATCCCTTTGGCGATCATTTTTTTGGCTTCAGAGGTGGTGAGAGTAATTTGGATCCTCATATCGGCCCCTTCGGCAAATAATTTTTTAGATCATAGAAAATTCATAACCATAAAGCAAGGAAAAGAATCGGTAAGAAAAGGGCTTTTAGGAATCTTATGAAGACTTTAAGATGCCAGAGTAATCCTTCCCCAATGTCTTCGCTAAAACCTTGACAAAGGATCATCAATTTAATATTATGGCCATTGATGGGAGAATTACTCGGGACCATTCAGTTAACAAGGAATTCCCATGAAAAATCTTGATCGCCTCAGTGGTATCATTTTATTTCTTCTGGGATTGGGGATTTTTTTAAAATCTCTTACCTATCCCATCGGGTCCTTTCGATCACCGGGTGGGGGCCTTTTCCCCCTGCTAGCTTCCATTCTTTTAATGGCCCTCGCAGGGAGTCTGATTCTACAGGCCTTCTGGAAAAAGAATAAGGGTGAAGCCTCCCCAGCCTCTTTTTTCTCCAGCAAAGAAGCCCCCAAGAGAATCATCGTCGGGTTTGCGGCTTTGCTGGGTTATCGCTACCTCCTCCCGCTCATAGGCTTTGCTCTTTCCACCGGTGTTTTTATTTTCTTTCTGAGTAAATTTCTGGGAAAGTATGGCTGGACAGTAAGCCTCTTTTTTTCCGGGATAACCGCTTTTGTGGCTTACTACTTATTCCAGGTCTGGCTGAAAATTCCCATGCCCATACCCCTCATTGGGTTTTAAGCTGATGGAAATCTTCCAGAATATTCTAACTGGCTTTAGCATTGCTATCACTCCCCTGAACCTCAGCCTTTGCCTGGTGGGCTGTTTCGTGGGAACGCTGATCGGGGTCCTGCCCGGGATTGGGCCGGCAGCAACCATTGCCCTACTCCTGCCCGTTACTTTCACTTTGCCTCCGGCCACGGCTATCATCATGCTCTCGGGGATTTTTTACGGGGCCATGTATGGCGGCTCCACTACTGCGATTTTGGTGAACATCCCAGGTGAAGCGGCGGCGGCCATTACCTGTATCGATGGGTATCAAATGGCCCGTTTGGGAAGGGCGGGACCCGCACTGGGCATCTCGGCCTTTGGTTCATTCATTGCCGGGACCGTGGGGGTCTTTTTCCTGACGCTGATCGCCCCGCCGGTGGCCGAGTTCGCTTTAAAATTTGGTCCACCGGAGATCTTTTCCGTTATGGTGCTGGGCTTGACCATTCTCAGCTACCTGAGCTCGGGGTCCTTGATCAAAGCTTTTATCATCGCCCTCGTTGGCCTGTTTATCGGGATGGTGGGGATTGATATATCCGGGGTTTTCCGTTTTACCTTCGGGATACCTGATTTCTATGACGGCATCGGACTCGTCCCGGTATTGATGGGCCTGTTCGGTATAGCCGAAGTTATGCTCAATCTGGAACAAGTGTTTACTCGGCGGGTTTTTGATACTAAAATTAAGGGACTTCTTCCTAATCGGCAGGACTGGAGAGCTTCTGCATGGCCTATAGCCCGGGGTTCTTTGATCGGGTTCGTTCTGGGGGTGATTCCGGGACCCAGCAATACCATCTCCTCCTTTGTCTCTTACGCCATGGAGAAGCGTTTTTCCAAAAATCCCGAGCGGTTCGGGAAAGGGGCCATCGAGGGCGTTGCCGGTCCGGAATCGGCTAATAATTCCGCCTGCGCCGGAAACTTCATCCCGGTTTTAACTCTGGGAATTCCGACTAGCGCCGTAATGGCGGTTATCGTAGGGGCCTTTATCATTCACGGGGTAACCCCCGGACCCCTTCTGATTAAAAACAACCCCGATATCTTCTGGGGCACCATTGCCAGTATGTACATCGGCAACATCATGCTCCTCATTCTCAACCTGCCACTGATCGGGATCTGGGTTCGGGTTCTCAAAATTTCCTACGGGATCCTCTTTCCCTTGATCCTTCTTTTCTGTTTCGTGGGGGGCTACGCCAACAATAATAGTCTGGCCGAGCTGAACGTCATGATCTTTTTTGGCCTGGTGGGTTACCTGATGAAAAAAACCGGGTTCGAACCTGCCCCCCTGGTCATGGCCTATATCCTTTGCCCCTTCCTGGAGGAGGCTTTCCGCCAATCTCTCATCAAGTCTCACGGCGATTTTTCCATCTTCATCCAGCGGCCTATCTCAGCCACGATTCTTACCTTTGCCTTGATATTTATCTTTATGAACGTTTTCAGCGGGGTGAAACAGCAGAGAAAGAAACTGCTGGAGAAAATCTAGTCAGAGATATTTGATATTTTTGGTTTCAAATTCGAAATCCGAATAACGAAATCCTAAACAAATTCAAAATTCAAAACTCAAAACTTTTTTGTTTATATAATTTGTATTTCGAATCCGCCTTAGGCGGACTTGTTTCGAATTTCGTGCTTCGAATTTAGAATTTAGGCATCCCTTTCGGGTAAATGTTAGAAGAAAATTCTCAGACTGTCAGACTGAAAGATGTAAGAATCTAAAGAGAGGACTGAGGCTGGATCCCAATCCTCGAGAAAGGAGGCAACAATGAAGGGTAGAAAAAAGGCGGTCTCTATTCTGATGATCTTGGGGGTTTTTCTTTTTCTCCTGAGCGGGTGGGCCGCTGGGCAAGAAAAATTTCCCACCCGGCCCCTCAGCCTGATCATCCCCTGGGCTCCGGGTGGAGGAGGGACACTGAGCGCCCAAACTTTGCAACCTCATATTGAAAAGGCCATTGGAGTGGGGGCCGTGATCGTTAACAAGACTGGGGGAGGGGGGACTATCGCCTGGAATTTTGTAGCCAATGCTACTCCGGATGGATACACCGTAGGAATTGTCAATCCCAGCCTTGTGGTCACCCTATACACTACTAAGACCGGGGTAAGTTACAAAAAGTTTGACCCCATTATTTACACGGTGGGCGTTCCAGCAGGGGTAGTCGTGAAAGAAGATTCTCCCTGGAAGACCTTTAAAGAATTTATAGACCATGCCAAGGCCAATCCTGGAAAAGTGCAGATGGCCAATTCAGGACATGGCGCCATGTACCATATTGGAATTGTCGGAATCGAAATGGCTACGGGGGTGAAATTTACCAATATCCCCTACAAGGGGAGCGGGCCATGTGTGACGGCGTTGCTCGGGGGACATGCTGATGGTTCTTTGATCGAAATATCTACCCTCCTACCTTATGTTGAGGCAAAAAAATTCAGAATCCTGGCCGTGAGTTCAGCAAAGAGGAACTTCGCTCTTCCCGATGTACCAACTTTTAAAGAGTATGGATTCGACTTGGATGTCGGCACCTGGTATGGATACGTAGTTCCCAAAGGAACTCCCAAAGACCGCATCAAAGGTCTCCACGATGCTTTCAAGGTAGCCATGGAATCGGAAGAATTCAAAGCCTTTTACAAAAAACAAGGGGGAGTAGTGGAATACATGGGGCCTGAAGGTTTGGCTGCTTATTTGGAACAACAGGACAAACTTTGGAAGAAGATCATCGACTTCGGTGGATTTAAACCCATGGAGTAAGCTTTAGATTCTATCCCCCTGACCCTATCCCTCTGCCCTCCGGAGAGGGGGGAAGGTGAAGGGAGTTAAAAATTGAGTTTCCTTCGGAAAATTGTTTTCGATAGGAAAAAGCTCTCAGAATCTTGAGGGCCTTTTTATCCCATCCCCCTTCCAACCTTCCCCTATAGGGGTGAAGAAGAGGGTGAGGTTAAAGGAAAAGAAAATGCCAAAGGAGTTTGATCCAATCACCCTGGAAATCATGTGGAGTCGATTGATCAGCATCGTTGATGAGGCAGCCGCTACCCTGGTGCGAACTTCCTTCTCCACCATTGTGAAAGAATCGAACGACTATGCCTGCATGCTCTTGGCTTCCAACGGGGATAGCCTGGTTAACAATACGGCCAGTATCCCCTCTTTCATCGCCACTCTTCCGAATACCATGAAACATTTCTTGAAGGAGTACCCTAACGACCAATGGAAGCCGGGAGATGTGGTGATTACCAATGATCCCTGGTTAGCCTCTGGCCATCTCCCAGATATTACCATGGCCATGCCCATCTTCTACAAAAGAAAACTGGTCGGGGTTGCCGGAACCATAGCCCACTCCCCGGACATTGGAGGGGCTATCTGGTCAGCGGATGCCCGCGAACTATTTGAAGAGGGAATCCGGATTCCGCCCCTTAAGCTTTATGAGGGCGGAAAATCAAACTCAACTCTTATGAAAATGATCCGGGCGAACGTGAGGGTCCCCGAGATGGTGCTGGGGGATCTGAATGCGCAAATGATGGCTCAAACCATGTGCCAGAACCGTCTGACCGAGTTCATGGAAGAGTCCGGGCTGGATGACCTCACAGGGCTATCCGAGAGAATCCAGAGAAAAGCGGAGCAGATTATGCGCCAGGCCATTCTCGAAGTTCCCGATGGAGTTTACGAGAAGACTGTGGAAATGGATGGGTTTGATGATCCGATCCGGATTCAATGCCAGATCACGGTGAAGGGAAGCGAGCTGGAGGTGGATTACGAAGGCACTTCTTCCCAGATTGGTCGTAGTCTAAATTGTGTCATGCCCTATACGCATGCTTATACCACTTACCCGATCAAATGTGCTCTGGATCCCTTTACCCCTAAGAATGAGGGCTCTTACCGGCCCATTAAAGTTCGAGCACCGGAGGGTTCTATTCTCAATCCTCGATTTCCTGCGCCAGTAAATGCCAGGCAGATTGTTGGCCATTTTTTAAGTGCAGCGGTTTTTGGTGCCTTGGTAAAAGCCATTCCGGATAAAGTGATCGCCGACTCGGGAAGCCAACCCACTCTGCGAGTCCTGTTCATCGGAGTGGGGCTGGACAATGAGAAATTTTCTTCTGTTCTTTTCGCCAATGGAGGGATGGGAGCGCGGCCGGATAAAGACGGGCTTTCCTGTATTCCCTTCCCAACTAATAGTAGCTGTGGTTCCATTGAGATCCAGGAGAGCATAATGCCCCTCATTTTCTGGAAAAAAGAGATGATCCAGGATTCTGGAGGTCCGGGAAAATTTAGAGGGGGATTGGGCCAGCAGATCATTCTTGAAGTGATTGCCCGGGAACCTATCCGCGTATCCCTTCTGACCGACCGCCATCAGCACCCTGCCCAGGGTTTTATGGGCGGAATGCCCAGTACTCCCACAAAAATCGTCCTCAATGATGGCCAATTCATTCATCCGAAATCTATGAGCTATCTTAAGCCGGGGGATAAAATGACGATCGACTATCCGGGTGGAGGAGGATTCGGCCCACCCAAGGAAAGGGATCGATCGGCAGTAGAAGAAGACCTGAAGGAAGGATTGATTTCGGAGGAGTCAGCCCAAAAGATTTATGGACATGCCAAATAATTTACATATCAAAATCCCCCCAACCCCCCCTTTTATAAAGGGGGGCGAGGGGGGATTTCAAATTTCGCGGTTCGTCCATCGCGAAGCTGCAGGGAGATTAGAGATTGGCTAAATTTAAACTGGGGATCGACATCGGAGGAACGTTTACAGATTTCGTCATCCTCGATGAGGAGAAAGGGTGGATGGAGGTCGGGAAATGTTTGACTACCCCCGATGATCCTTCCCGGGCAGTGGAAACAGGGTTTGTGGAGATTCTGCAAAAAAACGGGATAACGCCGGATGAAGTCTCCATCGTGATTCATGGGACGACGCTCGTGACCAACACGATCATTGAGCGCAAGGGGGCTAAGACAGGGCTGATTACCACCAAAGGTTTCAGGGATGTGTTGGAAATGGGGAATGAGTTCCGGTACGAACTCTATGACCTCCGGATGGAACGCCCCAAGCCTTTGGTCCCCCGGCACTGGCGATGGGGGGTTACCCAAAGGGTGATGCGGGACGGGGAAGTCCTGGTGGATCTTGACTTGGAGGAGGTCCGCCAAGTTGCCTGGTATCTGAAAGATCAAGGGGTCACTGCGGTGGCGATTTGCCTGCTTCATTCTTATATGAACCCCGACCATGAAAACAAGATTCTGGATTTACTGAAAAGAGAATTTCCCCAGTTTCACGTCTCTATTTCCAGCCGAGTGAATCCGGAAATTCGGGAATACGAACGGACCTCTACCACCATGGCCAACGCCTATGTGCAGCCGCTGATGAAGCAATACCTGAGGCGGATTGATTCCCAACTGAAAGCCAAAGGGTTTCGGGGTGCTTTATACATTATGTTATCCAGCGGAGGCATTACCAGCGTAAATATGGCCGAAGAGTTCCCTATCCGCCTTTGTGAATCGGGACCGGCAGCGGGGGCCTTGGTCTCCAGTTTCCATGCTGCTTCGCTGGGGATAAAGGATCTAATCTCCTTTGATATGGGCGGCACCACAGCCAAGATCTGCCTGATCCATGACGGGAAACCTTCCTATTCCCGGGAATTCGAAGCGGCTCGGCTGAGCCGTTTCCAGAAAGGAAGCGGCTTCAGTTTAAAGGTTCCGGCCATTGAGATGATTGAGATTGGAGCTGGGGGGGGGTCTGTAGGTTATATTGATCGACTTGGCTTGATGAAAGTGGGGCCGGAAAGCGCCGGGGCATCTCCTGGTCCCGCTTGCTATGGCTTTGGCGGAGAGCATCCCACGGTCACCGATGCAGCTCTCCTTCTGGGCTATCTCAACCCCCAATATTTTCTGGGCGGGGAAATGTCGTTGAAACTGGATGCCGCCCGGAAGGCCCTGAAAGAGAAATTAGCGGATCCTTTAGGGGTCAGCGTTGAAGAGGCTGCCATAGGGATGAACAAGATCGTTACCGAGAACATGGCCATGGCCACCCGTATCCATATCACCGAGAAAGGAAAGGACCCCAGAAAGTATGTCCTCATGGCCTTCGGAGGCGCCGGTCCAATCCATGCCTTCCGCATCGCCGAAATCATGAAATTAAAAAAGATTATCTGCCCCGCCGCCGCAGGAACAGCATCGGCCCTAGGTTTGCTCGTCGCCCCCTTGGCTGTCGATTATGTCCGAAGTCATATGGCTCGGTTGGACAAACTGGACTGGGAACAGGTGAACCATATCTTTGGAGAAATGGAGAATGAGGGCGCGGAGGCGCTCCTATCCACAGGGGTCGATCACCGGGAGATCTTTTTCGAGAGATCGGCGGATATGCGCTATGTGGGACAATTTTACGAGATTCCTTCCCCCCTTCCTGGGGGAAGGCTTGGATCAGAAAATCTTCCGAGAATCGTGGAAGATTTTTACCAGAGCTATGAGCTGGCCTTTGGCCGCCACTTGACCGATTCTCCCATCCAGGTTCTCACGTGGAGATTGAGGGCGAGTTGTCCTTCTCCCAGCTTGAAAATCCAGTATTCCGGGAAACGATCCACCGACGAGCTTTCCGGGATCAAAGGCAAGAGAAAAGCGTACTATCCGGAAGAGGGCGAATTTGTGGCGACCAAAGTTTATGATCGATATAGCCTGGCGCCGGGGTCAACATTTCCCGGACCAGCCATCATTGAGGAAAGGGAGTCCACTACCATAGTCGGCTTCCATTCCCGCTTCCACATTGACGAAGATCTAAACCTGATTATCGAGAGAGAGTGAATGTAAGTTGGGAGTTGTAAGGTGTGAGTGGAAAGTGTAAGGAGAAAATATTCTTTTTTACCCCTCACCCCCTACTTTTTACTGTTTCTTACTGCCATCCATAAATTTCTTTTGCTCTCTCCAAGCTGATTTTCCCTTCCTCCAGGTCGCGTTTAATCATTTCTCGAGGACGTTTCTCAGGATCTCCAAAGCCTCCTCCACCCGCCGTGTGAATGACCAGGGTATCTCCAGCCTTGGCCATCGCTGTGGTTTTCGTCCGGAGGGTTCTTTTTTCCGAACCGGAGAGAAGGCAGAACTCTGAACCCTGAGCTTCGCCTCCTCCATCAATTCCCCATGGTTTAAACTTCTGCCGGTCTGACATGATGGCAAAGGTAACATCGGTAAGGAATTGAATCTCCCGGCATATCCCCAACCCTCCCCGGAACATCCCGGGTCCTTCAGAGTCTTCCCTCAAGGCATATTTCTTTATGAAAATCGGATAAAAAAGTTCAAGCTCCTCAACCGGAGTGTTTTTCGTGTTGGACACAGAGTGGACTCCATCCATCCCATCCTTATCCGGCCTGGCTCCAAAACCTCCTCCATTGGTCTCGTAGTAAGCAAAACGCGCATCTCGGTCTGGGTATTTCCCTCCAAAGGTGATCTGGTTCATGGCTCCATTAGATCCCGCCGGAACCCGGTTGGGCATGGCTTTGAGCAAAGCCCGGGAGACCGCATCAATCAACCGCCGGCTGATTTCCCATCCTCCGGCTATGGCGGCAGGGAATCGGCAGTTAAGCGCCTTTCCCTCTGGAATGGTTAACTTCACAGGCCGGTAGCATCCCTCGCTTTGCGGGATGTCCGGGTCGGTAAGACATCGCAAAGTGTACATAATCAAGGATAAAGCCATCGAGGAAGTACAATTGGTTGGTCCTTTCCTTTGGGGGGAGGATTCTGATAGGTCAAATTCGATTTGATCACCCTGTTTTCTAATGGTAACGGCGATCCTCACGGGATCGTCTGTAATTCCATCATCATCCAGATAATCCACACCTGTATATTCCCCCTCAATCAACTTTTCGATTTCCGCACGCATCCTCCGTTCGGCATAACGGATGGTTTCTTCGGCATAAAAGCCGAGTTCATCAAACCCATATCGTTCGATCAATTCGCTGATCCGGCGAATCGCCAGGTTGTTGGCGGCAATCTGCGCCTGCAGGTCCCCTTTTCTTTCTTCCGGAGTCCGCACGTTGGCCAGAATCATTTTTAAAAGGTCTTCTTGCAGAACCCCGGATTTAAAAAGTTTGATCGAGGGGATGCGGATCCCTTCCTGATAAATCTCCGTGGTATTCCCCGGAACGCTTCCAGGGGCAATTCCTCCAACATCTGAATGGTGTGCCAGGTTGGCCACAAAACCCCAGAGCCGGTTTTTGTAGAATACGGGAGAAATCATGATAATGTCAGGCAGGTGTGTTCCTCCCCGATAAGGATCATTTACCACGATCGTATCCCCGGGCTTCAGTTCATCGATCCGATGCTCCTTCATGGTATTCTTCAGGATGTTGGTAAAAGCTCCCAGATGGCCAATCTGGTGGGCGGTCTGAGCTACCATTTCCATCTTGTGATTAAAAATGGAACAGGTATGATCCTCTCTCGTTTTGATATTGGGGGAGTAAGAAGACTTTTTAAGGGCAATGCCCATCTCCTCGGTGACTCCGATCAAGGAGTTCTTGATGATTTCCAGCTTAATTGGATCGACCTTCATTCTTCCCGTCCTTTTTCCAGAAAGATGGTTCCGTCCTCGTCCACCAGCCCCTGCCATCCTGGCGGAATGATCGCGGTTGAATTGGGGCTCAGGACGATGCCTGGACCGATAATCTTCTCACCGAGTCTGAGGGAGGCCTTATCGACAAAAGTATATTCTTCCTTTTGTCTTTTCGTGGGGGAGAAGATGCAGGCAATTCTATGCGTTCGGCTTTTATCCGTAGTTCCTTTTTTACTAACCAATCGGGGTTTGGGGGTAAGGGCGAAGCAGCTAAGGCGCAGGTTCACGAGCTCAACCGGTTCTTTTCGATCACAGTAGCCGTATAATTCTTCGTGGAGCCGATGAAATTGCTCAACCGCTTCTTCCTTGGAGACCCGATCTTTGGCCTGAGAATTCAGGGGCACGTTGATCTCGAAAGACTGACCTACGTATCTCAAATCCAATGATCGTTCCACTTTCAGACTCAAGGCGGGCAGATCTTGCAATTTGGCCGAGGCCCTGACCATCAATTCGTAAAAAACCTTCTCCATCTCCTTTTCTGTGACGGAGCTCATTTTGCAAGGATGCGCCTGAACAAAATCATACCGATAATCTGCAAGCGCGGCGCCCAGAGCGGAAAAAACTCCGGCAAAATCAGGGAGCAAGATTTTTCGAATTCCCAATTGTTCGGCAATAAAACAAGCATGGAGCGGCCCAGCGCCGCCGAAGGCAATGAGGGAAAAGCTTCCCAGGTCATATCCCTTGGTCATCCCCTGCATGCGGATGGCCTGAGCAATGTTATGGTTCATCACCTCGATGGCTCCGGCAGCGACCTCTTCTGCGGAAAGGCCGATTGGAGAACCTACCCTCTCCAGGGCCTCCTGCGCTTTCTTCTTTTCAATCTGAATCCCCTTTTGCAAAAAATATTTGGGCTGGAGGGTTCCGATGAGCAGATGGGCATCCGTGATGGCCGGCTCTTTCCCGCCCAGCCCATAACATACCGGGCCGGGATCGCTTCCGCAAGAATGAGGCCCTACTCGTAGGGATCCCCCGCTGTCCACCCAGATTACACTGCCTCCTCCTGCGCCGATGGACTTCACATCGATCATCGGAGTTCGAATCGGTAATCCCCCCACGGTGGATTCGGTAGTCCAGCCGGGAAGGCCATCCTTGATCAGACAGGTGTCACAGCTTGTCCCTCCAATGTCCATACTGATCACGTTGGAGATCTGGTTCAATTTGGTCAAATAGGTGGCGGCGGTCACCCCTCCAGCCGGTCCGGATAACGCAGTGGTGATCCAATGGTCCCGCAGTGCTTCCACCGTAGCAATTCCTCCGTTAGATTGGAGGAGCCTCAGCTTGGCGGAAAGATTTAGGGGGAGAAGATCATCATTCATCTTTTGGGTATATCGATTGAGCACCGGCGTGATGAAGGCATTAGCGCAAGTGGTGCTAGTCCGCTCATATTCCCGGTATTCGGGAAGAACACGGGAAGAGAGGGAGATGGAATAGTCGGGGTTTTTGGCCCTGGGGATCTCGGTCACATACTCTTCATTCTTTTTATCCAAGAATGAAAAAAGGAAGGTGATTGCTACAGACTCTATGCCATCTCGAAGGAGTTTTCTGGCGATTTCTTCAATTTCTTCTTGACTGGGTGTGGCTAGGATTGCCCCGTCACTCTTCACTCGTTCCCTCACCTCATACCGCCATTTTCTTGGGACTAAGGATAGAGGCTTTTCCACCGTCCAGTCAAAGAGGCTGGGCCGGATTTGTCTGCCAATCTCCAGAACATCCCGAAACCCCTCGGTTGTAAGAAGAGCGGTCTTTGCCCCCTTCTTTTCGATCAAGTTATTTGTGGCCATGGTTGTCCCGTGGAGGATGGATCGGACTTTCTCTCCACCGATGCCTGCCTGATTCATGGCCGTATGAACCGCCTTGATGACTCCGTCGGCTGGATTGGGATAAGTAGTGAGAACCTTTATCTCCAGGATTTCCCCAGTCTCTTCCTCCAGGAGAACAAGGTCTGTGAAGGTCCCTCCAACATCCACCCCAATTCTATATGAAGACATTAAGTTTCCTTTCTGGCCAAACGCCAATGATAAAAGGCTGCCCCATAATTCATGAAGGGTATTAAATTTGACGGACAGAGTCAAGGACCGTTTTTTTGTTAGGCTGGTCCCCTTAATCCACTCCTCTACCCCCCGTGATCAACGGAAAGCCTAAAAACGAGTTGACTCCAACAACCAGGTGTGATATTTTGCGTATAATTTAATGATTGGAAGAGGAAGTGGGAGTATGGAGAAGTATTTGATCTCTGAAATGACTTGGCCGGAGCTCAAGAAGGTCGCTGAAGAAAAACAAACCATCATTATCCCCGCAGGAACCAACGAAAACAACGGACCCCATCTTCCTCTCTCGCTGGATGCCATTGTAGCCTATGAGATATCTCTCCGACTGGCCCGAGAGACCGATCTTCCGGTTGCCCCGTTCATTCCCTGGGGAAACTCTGCTCTTTTTTCCCGGTATCCCGGAACGATCGTGATCCGAAGTGAAATCCTAATCGAGCTGGTCAAAGATATCTGCCGGAGCTTGGGGAATCATGGTTTCAAAAGATTTTTCATCCTTACGCCCCATCTGCCCAATATCTGGTCTTTCAACATAGCCGGCGAAACCCTGAGAAAAGAGGGTTATTTAGTCCTCACTTTAGACTGGTGGCGGCTACAAAACAAATTGTGTGCCGATCTGGTAGAAGGGAAATCTTTCCCCATGGGTCATGCCAGTGAACTGGCTACCTCTCTTCTCTGGGCTCTTCGGCCCGATCTGGTTCGGCAGGATCAAATGAAGGCAGAGGTTCCTTCTAATCCATTTTATTTAAAACATAGCGGCGACTATCCGGTGCTCTTCATGTACAGCGATATGAGACAATTGAGCGCCTGCGGCGTGATCGGGGACCCCACGAAGGCCACCAAGGAAAAGGGAGAAGAAATTATCAAAAGGTGCATGAAGTATTTAGTGGAACTATGCCAGGATTTGCAGAAGGCGGAACTCCCATACCCGGAAGGCGTGAATCCACTTACAGATGGGGAGAAATAGGGATGAAAGAAAAAGTTGAAGTGGCTGCGGTGCAGATGAACATTGCCTGGCTGGACCCGGAAAAAAACCTAAATAACATGCTCCAATTCATCGAAAAAATCCAGCAGGAGAAAGGGGTGGATTTAATCGTTTTCCCGGAATTAGCCAACACCGGTTATATCAAGGAAAGAAATAAAGAATTTGGCCGGGATTATTTTAAAAAAGCCGCGAAAATCCCGGGACCCTTTACCAAAGGACTCGGGGAGGCAGCCAAAAAGTACGGAATTTACCTCATCGCCGGATTGTGCGAACTTCATCCGGAAATACCGGCCAGCGTGTACAACTCCGCCGTCCTAATCAACCCCCAAGGAGAAATAGAGGGAGTCCACCATAAATTGCACATTCCCGGGGAGGAGAACCATTATTTCTATCCGGGAACTACAGTGAACGTCTATAAAACGGAACTGGGCAATATGGGGATGGTTGTCTGTTATGATGCCATCTTCCCGGAAATTTCGCGGGTCCTGACCCTTAAAGGGGCCGAGATCATCTGCGCTCCTTTTAATCGACCGAAGAGGCCATCTTACGACAGTCTCTATCATGTGGCTGCGATGCGAGCCTACGAGAACCGGATCTATTTTGTGGCCTGCAACCGGGTGGGAAAGGAGATGGGCGAATTTATGGGCCGAAGTGCGATTGCCGCCCCAGATGGTCAGATCCTGGCCCGTTCGGAAGGGGAAGAAGAAGAGGTCCTCTATGCCACCTTCTACGAGGATAGGATGCTAGAAGAGAGAGCCTTCTTCCCCATTTTTGCCGATCGTCGGCCTGAGCTCTACGGGGAAATCGTTCAACGTTTTTAAGCCGGTTTGGGTCGCGGGCCCGAAGAGAATTCATCATGGAGTCTTTCCAGGGCATCCTTGTAGGACTTTCAGTTGTCCTAACTCCCATCAACCTTTTCTTTTGTTTCATGGGAGTTTTTATAGGGACCCTTATCGGCGTTCTTCCCGGTATTGGGCCAGCAGGCACTGTGGCCCTATTGCTTCCCTTCACTTTCAACCTTCCCGCGGTTACGGCGATTATCATGCTGGCTGGAATTTTCTATGGGTCCATGTATGGAGGCTCGACTACTTCTATCTTGGTCAACATTCCTGGAGAAGCCGCCTCGGTCGTTACCTGCTTGGACGGATACCAGATGGCCAGGCAAGGAAAGGCGGGGAGGGCCTTAGGAATCGCAGCCTTCGGGTCTTTCATCGCCGGAACCTTTGGGGTTTTTTTGCTCCAATTGATGGCTCCGCCAGTGGCCCGATTCGCCCTGAATTTTGGGCCAGCCGAATTTTTTGCCCTTATCTTTTTCGCTCTAACCTTGTTGGCCTACCTGGCCTCTGGCTCCATGATCAAAGCCTTTGCCATGGCTGCCGTCGGAATGATTATCGGAACCGTCGGGATTGATAGTGTTTCAGGGGTTATCCGTTTTACTTTTGGGATTAAAGAATTGTACGACGGTCTGGGCATCGTTCCGGTCGTCATGGGCCTTTATGGGGTGGGGGAGGTCTTGGTAAATTTAGAACAGACCTTCAAAAGGCAGATCTTCCAGACTCATATCGGAGGTTTGCTTCCCGATAGGGAGGATTGGAAGGCTTCAGCCAAACCCATTGCCCGCGGTTCGGTTTTGGGGTTTTTCCTGGGGGTCCTTCCCGGCCCGGGAAATATTATCTCCTCCTTCGTCTCCTATACCGTAGAAAAGCGGATTTCCCGGAATCCGGGTAAATTTGGCCAAGGGGCCATTGAAGGGGTGGCCGGTCCCGAATCGGCCAACAATGCCGCCACCGCCGGAGCTTTTATCCCCCTTTTGACCTTCGGGATTCCTACCTCGGCGACGATGGCTCTTCTTTTAGGTGCCCTGAGAATCCACGGGGTCATCCCCGGTCCTTTGCTTTTAGAAAATCATCCCGATGTTTTCTGGGGAACCATTATGAGCATGTACTTGGGGAATATCATGCTTTTGATCCTGAATCTTCCCCTGATCAGGATCTGGGTAAGACTCCTGAGGGTACCCTATGGAACCCTTTTCCCCCTTATCTTCCTTTTCTGTTTAATCGGAGCTTACGCCAATAATAACAGTCTTTTGGAGATCAATCTGATGGTCTTCTTCGGTCTCATCGGTTATTTATTGAGAAAGACCGGTTTCGAGCCTGCTCCCTTGATCTTTGCCTATATCTTGTGCCCTATGTGGGAAGAGTCCTTTAGGCAATCGCTAATTGTTTCGAGTGGCGACCTGGCCATATTTTTCAAAAGGCCCATTTCCGCAACCCTTATGTTCTTGACTCTATTTTTCATCTTATCTTCGATTTTTTCCTCGGTGAGGAGGAGAAAATTGCTGGAAAAGATCGGGGAAGGAGGTGAGGGTGCCGTCCGTTAGCTCGAAGACTATTCCCTGCTCGATCGAGGGGATTTGCTTTACTCCCCAGGACTCCCTAAACATGATGAACTCATGAGCGACGACCCAGATGATTTTTAGGAAGGAGGGAAAGAAATGAGAAAAGATAGGAGAAAAATTAAGGCAGCGATTGCGGTGGCCGTTCTTTTGGTTTTGACCTTGGCGGCAAATCAATCCTTCGCCCATGAGAAGTTTCCCAGCAAACCGGTTACCCTGATTATTTCCTGGTCCGCAGGAGGGGGACAAGATTTGACGGCCCGAGCCCTGCAACCTCATTTGGGAAAAGCCTTGGGCCAAACTGTCGTGATCATCAACAAGCCGGGGGGAGGGGCATCCATCGGATTTAATGAAATCGCCAATTCTACCCCCGATGGCTACACCATCGGTCAGGCCTCGCCGTCGATTAATATTCTTAAATATACAATGAAGGCGGAAATCGATTATGTGAAATTTGAACCCCTTATGTTCGGCGGCTATTCGCCCTGCGCCATCCTGGTTCGGAAAGAAGCTACATGGAACACCCTGAAAGAGTTCCTCGAATATGCCAAAGCAAATCCGGGGAAAATCCGGATGGGAAATTCTGGTCATGGAGCCATCTTTCATATTTCAGCCATCGGGATGGAGCAGGCCGCAGGGGTCAAGTTTATCCACGTACCCTATAAAGGAACAGCCCCATCTATTCCAGCAATACTGGGAGGGCATATCGATGCCATCGTCGCTGGGATCACGGATACGTTTCATCTCATACAAGGAGGGAAATTAAAGGCTGTGGGAGTCGCCGCTCCAGAAAGAAGTAAATTCGTCCCTGAAGCCCAAACGTTTAAAGAGCTGGGAATGGACGCCGAATTCATAACCTTCTATTCCTGGCTCGGCCCTAAGGGGATTTCCAAAGATAGAGTAACCGTCCTTTATCAAGCCTTTAAAAAGGCAGTGGAAACCAAAGAATTTAGGGACTACTGCGACAGTCAAGGAGTCACCATCTCTACCAAAGGACCCGATGAGTTTGCCAAGTTTTTATCCCAAGAAGATAAGAAGTGGAAGGAACTGGTTACCATTGGGGGGATCAAACCCGAGTAAAGATAGAATTCAGTAGTCAGGAGCCAGAATTTAGGAGACAGAAAGAGACCGTAAGTCGTAAGGCCCGAGTGCGTGAGAAGGAAACCTTTTACCATTCACTACTCACCATTCACCATTTACGCCCTCACGCCTTGCGCTCTTGCGATTTGCGGCTTAAGGAGGTCTGAGATGTATGGATGGCGAGGGAAGATCGGCCTGATTGTCCCGTCCTCTAACACAACTTGTGAAATGGAATTTCACCATATGGCTCCCGATGGGGTATCTGTGCATACGTCCAGGGTATTCAACCCAGAGGTCACGGAGGAGGGGGAGAAGGAAAAGGCGATGATGGAGATGAGCACAGAGCTCCTGCGAGCGGCCAGGGAAGTGGCCAGCGTCCAGCCCGGCGTCATAATTTATGCCTGCACCACTGCGAGCTTCATCAAAGGCCCTGGTTATGATCGAGAACTCGGGGAAAAGATAAAGAGGGAGACAGGGATCCTCGGTTATTCGACAACCACAGCAGTGGTGGAAGCTTTGAAGGCCTTTGGGCTGAAGCGAATTGCCCTGGCTACCCCCTATGCCCAATTCATCGGTGAAAAGGAAACCCGCTTCTTGGAGGAGGAGATTCCCGGGTTGAAAGTCGTCGCCCAAAAGCATCTGGGATACGTGGCCAACCTCCCCAAAGGGCGCCTGACCCCTCAATCGGCCTATCAAACTGCGCGGGAAGTTGATCGACCCGAAGCAGAGAGCCTTTTCATCAGTTGTACCAACTGGAGAACTATTGAAATCATCGAGCAGTTGGAAAAAGACTCCGGAAAACCGGTTATCTCGAGCACCCAAGCTTCTTTCTGGATGGCCCTGAAAACCCTCGATGTCCCCGGGCCCAAGGGCTTCGGGAGCCTTTTTCAAAAATAGTTTTTGGGACGCAGATGAACGCAGATTTTTTGGATTCGTTAGAAAATAGCTTTCAAATCTCCCCAACCCCCTTTTCGTAAAGGGGGGCGGGGGGGATTTTCATTGTTCGCGGGTGTCGCTCCAATCATGAAAAATTAGATTAATTTTTTTCTATGAACGTCGGCGAAAATCTGCGTCCAATATTTTTAAGGGAGTTCAAATATGTATGGATGGCGGGGTAAAATCGGATTGATCGTTCCTTCTTCCAACACAGTTTGCGAGGAAGAGTTCTACCGGATGCTTCCGGAGGGGGTTTCCCTCCACACCGCCCGGGTATTCAACCCTGTCGTGGAGACTGAAAAAGAGAAAGAAGCGGCGATGATGGGCATGAATACGGAAATTGAACGGGCTGCCCGCGAGCTTTCCAGCGTTGAACCCACGGTGATCATCTATGCCTGTACGACTGGTAGCTTCATCAAGGGACCGGGATATGACAGAGAGGTTGGAGAGAGGATAAAGAAGGAAGCGGGAGTTCCTGGCATCTCCACCAGTAGCGCCGTGATTCAGGCCCTCCGGACTCTGAACCTGCACAAGATCGTTCTGGCCAGCCCGTATAATCAACAGATTGGGAAGAAGGAAAAAGTTTTTTTGGAAAAGGCCATTCCTGGCCTAACGATCTTAAAGGAAAAGCATCTCGGTTTGCTCAATGCTTTAGATAAAGGTTGCCTTCCCCCTGCCGATGCTTATCGGACAGCCCGGGAGATCGATATCGCCGAGGCCGAGGGCATCTTCATCAGTTGCACCAATTTCCGGACGATCGAAATCATCGAATCGCTGGAGGCGGATACGGGAAAGCCCGTAGTGACCAGTAATCAAGCCTCCCTCTGGCTGGCCCTAAAGGAAATTGGCGTCGGCGGCGTGAAAGGTTATGGGGAACTATTTCATCATTAGAAGATTCTGACTCTCACGCCTCTCTCCGGCGGGCAGGGGTATTGCCCAAAAGGGATGGTTAAACGAACTGATCAAGGAGGTAAAATATGAAAATCGATATCAGCGCTGACGTGGGAGAAAGCTTCGGACGCTGGAAGTTGGGGTTTGACGAGGAGTTAATGGAATATATCTCTTCGGCTAACGTGGCCTGTGGTTTTCATGCTGGTGAACCCATGGTGATGCGGCATACGGTGAAACTGGCCCAGAAACATGGAGTGAAGATCGGGACCCATGTGGGCTTCCCGGATCTCATGGGGTTCGGGCGGAGATTGATGGCCCTCTCACCTGAAGAGTACCTCAACTATTCCCTGTATCAGGGCGGAGCTCTTCAGGCCATCGCCCGGGCTGAGGGAGAAGAACTTCAACACTTCACCTGGCACGGCAGCGCCGGAACTTCCTTTAACAGCGACAATGAAGAGATTGCCCGGGCAGGGATCGCCGCCGTCGCCCAATTGGATAAAGAGCTGATCGTCCCCTTGATCTACGGCCCCAAAGGAGATTTGATGGCCCGAGAGGCGGCCAAGGCCGGACTGAAGGTGGTGCGGAAGTTCTTCGCCGATCGGGCCCTGGACGCCAGCGGAATGCTCATATCCCGGAAAAAAGCCGGGGCCGTTATTACCGATCCGGAAGAGTGTGCGGATCGTGTTTTGCGGATGGTGACCGAGGGGAAGGTTACAACCATTGAAGGAAAAGAAATGGACGTTTCCGGGCAGACCGTCATGGTTCACGGAGACACTTCCAGCGCGGTCAAAGTAGCTCAGACCATACGGAAGAGACTGGAAACAGCGGGAGTCCAGGTCGTTCCCATGAGGGAGTTGATTTAATTCATAGAGCGCAGATTTACCCTGTTAGATAGGAAACATCTAACAGGGTAAACGCAGATTTTCAGGATTAAGAAAAGGCTTAAGGTATAGGGCGCAAGGCGCAAATGGCAAAGGCGTAAATGCGAAAATGTGTAGATGGGTAGATGTGTACATGCATTGACACCTTTAGGCTTTCACCCCTTTATCCGTCAACACTTCCACGCGTTTAAATTTAGCCCCTTTTTATCTGCGCAAATCTGCGTCCCCAAAAATTTAGAGGAAGGTTGTGGAGGTTTTAGAAGTTCTTCAGCCCGGCGCCCTGACTACGATTCAGGATCGCGGACGATATGGATACCAGCAGTACGGAGTATCGGTCTCGGGAGCCATGGATAAATTCTCCCTCAGAGTTGCTAACCTTTTGGTGGGCAATGATGGTGGGGCAGCAGCTCTCGAGATCACGGTAATCGGGCCCAAATTAAAATTCCTGAGGGAATTGCAGATCGCCATCACCGGGGGAGACCTCTCTCCCCAGATCAACGCGGTTCAGGCACCCATGTGGCAGGCCCTGGATTTGAAGGGGGGCGATGTCCTTTCTTTCGGCCCTCCCAAGAGCGGCTGCCGGGCTTATTTGGCTATATCCGGGGGAATCGACATTCCTCTGATAATGGGGAGCCATTCCACTCACCTTCTTTCCAAATTAGGAGGCCTGGGCCGGGCCTTGGCCAAGGGGGACGTGCTTGAGGTGAAGGAATCAAAGGCCAGTTGCTTCCGACTGAATCCTGCTTATCGCTTTCCACCAGATTTAATTCCAGTATATGGGAAGGAATGGATGGTGCGGGTGGTCCCCGGACCCCAGAGTGATTATTTCACCCACCGGGGGATCGAGACTTTCTTAACCAGCGAGTACGAGATCACGCCGCAAGCCGACCGGATGGGATACCGACTGAAGGGCCCCAAAATTAAGCATAAATTGGGGGCCGACATCCTTACAGATGCTACCCCCCCTGGTTCAGTGCAGGTCCCCGGAGATGGCATGCCCATTATACTCCTCACCGATGGCCAGACGACTGGGGGTTACTCCAAAATCGCCGTGGTGATAACGATAGATCAGGATCGACTGGGTCAGGCCAAGCCTGGGGACAAGGTTCGGTTTCAAAAAATAAGCGTAGTCCAGGCCCAAAGAGTTCTTAAAGAGCAAGAAGACCAAATCCAGAAAATAAAAAGGGCAGCCCTCCTTGCGGTTTGATCATGTATAGAAAAGCGCGCTATCTGATCGTTGGGGATAAAGGAATCTCAGTGGAGTTTGGCAACGCCCTGAGCGAGGAAATTAACCGCCAGGTTCAAAAATTATGGGTTAGCCTCAAGAAAGCCGACCTTCCCGGAATCATAGAGTCCTTCCCTACCATCCGTTCGTTGTTCCTTTATTACAATCCGTTGGAGACCGGGGTAAAAAGATTAATCCGGGAACTTAAATTTTTGGAAGCCATATGGGCGGAGATTGATCTTCCACCATCTCGTCTCTTTGAAATTCCCTGCCTGTATGGGGGAGAATACGGGCCAGATCTCGATCTCGTTGCCGGGCTGCTCCAGATCACTCCGGAGGAAGTCATAGAAATCCACAGCGGCAAAGAATATTTCATCTATGACACGGGTTTTATCGGCGGCTCTGCCCATTTCAAAGTTTCCCCACCCCTCGATTCTTTGACTAGGAAGAAGACTCCCAATTTGGGGGTTCCTATAGGAGCCGTGCTGATTGCTGGCGGGATGGGCAGTGCTTTCAAACCGATCGCGGGGCCGACCGGTTGGTATTGGATCGGGACCTCTCCTCTGCGGCAGTGGTTTCCGAAAAAAGATCCGCCTTTGTTAATCAATCCTGGGGATAAAGTCATTTACCGTCCAGTTAAAAAGGATGAATTTGAAGAGATAAAAAAAATGGTCAATGAAAGCCGATTCACAGCAAAAATTCGGGAACCCAAGGAGTGATGATGTCGTAAAAAGTCCGAAAACTCCTTTTCCCGTCATTCCGGCGAAAGCCGTCGCCTCAGGCGGACAGTTATTTCAAGGAGTTATCAAACCTCTGGACTCCGGTTTTCACCTGTCTGCCAGGCACAGGCAGGCCGGAGTGACGACTTTTTACGAGGCCATCAAGGAATAATTTCCAAAGTAAATGAGGCTCTTGCAAAAGTCCTAAACACCGACATTCCCGCCCCCGCTTTCGCGAGGGGAAACTTCAGCGGGAATCCAGGGCAGCCTGAAAAATCTGGATTCCGGGTCGCGCTTCGCCCTGTACACCATGCGGTGCAGGGCTTCGCTTGCCCGGAATGACGATTGAGCGCCAGATTTTGAGATTTGCAAAAATCTCAAATGATAATCAAGAAAATGAAAGGAGTGGTATTCAATGGCGGTCGATATAGATCGGTTTTTAGCAAAGAGAGTGCAGTCAAAGATGGCCAAAGGGGTACATGATATAAACCGCATGGCCAAGCAATTGGAGAAGTCCGGGCATAAAATCGTCCGTCTGGTGCAAGGTGAACCGGATTTTGACACCCCGGCGCATATTAAAAAGGCGGCGGAAGAAGCCCTAACTAAGGGGATGACCCATTACTCCCCGGTGGAAGGATTGGAGGAAGTACGCCGGATTGTGGCCGAAAAGATCAAAAGGGATATAGGGGTAAATTATATTCCTGAGAAAGAGGTCCTGGTTACTGAGGGAGGAACCCTCGGTCTCTTCATTGCTATTATGGCCCTGATTAACCCCGGGGATGAAATCATTCTTCCTGAGATTACCTTTGGGCCTTATTTAAACATGCTGAGTCTGGCCGAAGGGAAACCGGTCTTTATCCCTGTGGAAAGAAAAGGGGAAAATTTCGTCATCCATTGGGAAGAGATTACCAAGCTGGCTACATCCCGCACCAAAGCCGTGCTCCTGAACAACCCCCAGAACCCTTTGGGAATTGTGATGAGTAGAAAAGAATTAGAGCTGGTGGGGGAGATGGTTATAAAGAAAGACCTGATGGTGATCAGCGATGAGGTTTATGAAAAACTGACCTTCGACGCCCTTAAGCATATCAGCCTTGCCTCCCTCTCTGAAGAATTGAAGGAGAGGACCATCATTGTAAATAGTTTCTCTAAAACGTATGCCATGACCGGCTGGCGGGTAGGATTCACTGCTGCCAATCCGGAATTAACCAGGGCCATGTCCCGCATCTATCAGGGTTCGGCCCGTTGCGCCGCTCCCTTTACCCAGATGGCGGTGAAGGCGGCTATTCAGTCATCGCAGGACTGCGTGGAGGAAATGAGGCAGCAATACGATGAACGGAGAAAGGCGCTCTATAACGGGCTGAAAGAAATTGAAGGGATGATTGTTCCGTATCCACAGGGGGCCTTTTACATCTTTGCCGATGTCCGGGCTTTCGGCATGACCTCCTGGGATCTTACTCTGCACCTCCTGCAGGAGGGCCATGTAGTAGTCAGCCCGGGCTCTTATTATGGCCCCGGAGGTGAAGGCTATATCCGCTTCTCCTATGCCACTCCAAAAGAGGAGATCCTTATCGGCCTGGAAGGGATCAAAAAAGCATTAAAAGAAATCAGAAAGAAATGACGCTGAAGGCTATCACGCCGGCCAATGATCAACTGACCGCCGATCGTTTTTATCTCCCCACCTTTATTATGGCCCGGACGGGAGGGGGAATCTCTCGGGAGCACAAGGCAGTATTTCAATCATGGATATGGGCGGGGCTTCCCTCCATGATGCCCTGCCTTCCTTCGATCCCGCCTTTTCTTTGCGGAAGAAAAGCACGGGCTATTGTCCAATCTTTTTCCCGCCGGTGCTCCCTCTTTCATCCCCCTCCCGTCCGGGCTTCGCCTATCACTTTGAATTTATGTATCAGTTTAGAATTTTGAAAAAATGGCACAACGCATCTGTTTGGGTTCGGGGGCCAGGCCGGAACGCGCCGGAAGCATCGGTTGGGCTTCCCCTTGTCTCCGAGGATGAAAGCTTGTTTCCTCCGAAGGAGGCGGGGAGTATTTTCCCCGCCCCATTCACGGAGAAATAAACGCCTTATGATTCCAAGCGGGCCGGCCTGGCCCCCGAACCCTGGAATCCCTTGGCCCTGGCGACACGCCTTTTTCAAAGCACTAAAGTGAGCTTCTTGCAAAAGTCCGTAATTTACCCTTCGACAGGCTCATGGTGAACGGGCTTAGGTTGAAATTATTTAGTTTTTCCGTTCGTGGTGAGCTTGTCGAACCACAAAAAAATACTTTTGCAAGAGGCTCAAAGTGTTACGAATTTATTCAAAAGTGAAAATGGGCAAGGATGATTAAACATTGACAGGCCTGGTTTAAAAAGATAGCATAACGAGGTTTTAAAAAAACTGGCTTTGGAGGTGACTATGCGAAAGAAAATTGTTTTATTAGCTATGGTTTTTTTTATTGCCGGTCTGGCCGGTTCTGTTTCCCCGGCTCAATCCGCCGAAGAAGTGACGGTTTATTCAGGCAATATGCAAGGGCTGAATGACCTGGCGGCGGCCGAGTTTCAAAAGGCCACCGGCATCAAAGCCAACATCGTGCGAGTTCCTTCCGGGGTGGCCATGAAGAAGATGAGGGCGGAGAAGGACAATCCCCAGGGAGACATCATCTGGGGGATTAGCAAAGTAGCCCTCATGGCCAATGTTGATCTCCTTGCCCCCCACAAGTCCAAGTTTTTCGACCTGGTTGATGCGGAATTCCGCGACCCGGAACACCGCTGGATCGGGACGAATCTACAGGTCCCGGTTCTCATGTACAATAAAACTTTAGTAAAGGACGCGGAGGCGCCCCGGAAGTGGAGCGACCTTCTGGACCCCAAGTGGAAGAACAAGGTCGCTTATACCAACCCGGCGAACTCTTCCTTCTCCTTCACCGTCTTCACCATGATGCTCCACGGTTTCGGCAACAATGAGGCGGCCTGGAAGAAGATGGAGGCCTTCCTGGCCAACATGCAGATCGTTGAACAGTCGGCCATGGTGCCTTCGACCGTTGAAAAGGGAGAATTCCCGGTGGGTGTGGCTTTGGAGTATATGGGCGCCCGGTATTTGGCCGCAGGGGCCAAGATAGGCATGATCTACCCCGAAGATGGGACCGCTGCCCAGGCCGAGGGCGCCGGAATCATCAAAGGGGGAAAGAACCGCAAGCCGGCGGAGAGGTTTGTGGACTTCTGCAACGAGAAAAGCTTTCGGGAGATGGTGATCAAAGAAATGTTCCGTCGGCCGGCCCGGAAAGACCTCGATTTCTCCAAGATCGTTCCCATGCCCCCCCTTTCCCAGATCAAATCCATGCCCGGTTTTGTGGACACCGATTACCTTAATGACCGGGAAAAGATACTGGCTCGCATCAAAGACATCCTGCTGAGGATCAAGTAGCTAAAAAACCCCGCAGGGCCTCCCAAAATGCGCATGGGAGGCCCAATTTTTTTGGGGAGGAGAAACGGGTGAGTATCCGGATTTCAAAGGTCACAAAAAGATTTGGGCATATAGAGGCGGTTAAAGATGTAAGCCTGGAGATCAAAACGGGTGAGTTCTTCACCCTTTTAGGCCCGAGTGGTTGCGGGAAAACCACTCTCCTTCGCAGCATTGCTGGATTCAATCAGCCGGAAGCAGGAGAGATTTATTTCGGAGATAAACGGGTTGATAAAATTTCCGCCCACAAAAGAGGGATCGGCATGGTTTTTCAAAACTACGCGGTCTTTCCCCACCTCACGGTCTATGACAACGTGGCCTATGGATTAAAGGCTCGAAAAATGCAGACCGACGAGATCAAGCCGCGGGTAGAAAAAGCCCTGCAGATGGTTCGCCTGGGTGGATTGGAGAATCGCCTTCCTAACCAGCTTTCCGGAGGACAGCTGCAGCGCGTGGCCATCGCCCGAGCCCTGGTGATTGAACCTCAGGTCCTTCTGATGGATGAGCCGCTGAGTAATCTCGATGCCAAACTGCGGGTGGAGATGCGAGGCGAAATCCGGGAGCTTCAGCGGCAGATGAAGATTACCACCATCTACGTCACCCACGACCAGGAAGAGGCCCTTTCCATCTCTGACAGGATTGCCGTCATGAATTACGGAGTCGTAGAACAGGTGGGCAGACCCTGGGAAGTCTACAGTACGCCGGTTAATCGCTTTGTTGCCGGATTTATCGGCACGACGAATTTCTTCGAAGGGGAGGGGACAGGGCAAGAAGGGCTGGTTAGGGTCGGGGAAGTCCTGCTGAAAGTGCCCCGGGTGATCCGCCCAGCCGGAGAAAAGGTTTTCTTTGCCATCCGTCCCGAGGCCTTCAAGGTGCCGGAGCAGATTCCGGACGAAGAGCGGGCGGACTTGTTTCGTCTTCAGGCCAAAGTCGCCAAGGTGGAGTACCTGGGTTACATGACTAAGTACGACTTAGAGTTGGGAAAGAGCTTAAATGCCAAGATGGTCTCCTACGACGTCCTTCCAGAAAATCTGCGCAGGGAAGGAGAATCGTTGGAAGTCCTTTACGACCCCCAAAGGGTTCTGGTTTATTAGAGGGAGCTTTCAATGAAGTCGTCCTTCTGGAGTTTGACCACCATCCTGATCTTCATCGTTTTTCTCTTCTTCATGATCGTTCCAGTGATCAACCTCTTCACCGGAAGTTTCCAGACCGAGGAGGGGGGGCGGTTCTCCCTGGAGAACTACCACAGCTTTATGAAATATCCCTCCTACTGGAGGAGTTTCTACCACTCTGTGATCATCGGTCTGATCTCGGCCGCGGGGGCCATCATCGTAGGAGTCCCCCTGGGGTTCATGGTGGCCCGCTGGAATGTAATCGGCAAACCCTTTATCATTACATTGTCCACCCTTCCCCTGATGCTTCCTACCTTCATTGCCGCCTTTGCCTGGATAATCCTTTTGGGGCGGGGGGGGGTGGTCACTAAGTATCTGGAGGCCCTGGGGATTCAGATCGGGTCGATCTACGGATACCCCGGGATGATCCTTGTCTTTGTATCCCAGCTATATTCCTATGTCTTCCTGATGACTCTTTCAGCCTTTAGGTCCATTGATGAGTCCCTCGAGGAGGCCAGCCGAAGTTTAGGGGCCAGCCCGTTGCGGACCTTCCTTAAAGTCTCTTTCCCCCTGGTACTTCCCTCGATCCTCTCCGGGGCCCTTCTGACCTTCATGTCGGCCATCGAGAACTTCGGTGTCCCCATGATTATTGCCCAGCAGACGCCTAACCTGGTGGTCAAGGCCTATGTGGAATTTACCAGTGAAGTAGGCAAACACCCTGGTATGGCTTATACCCTCTCGATGGTGCTCGTCTTTATTACCATGGCTTCACTCATCGCCCAGCGCTATTACCTTTCCAAACGCAATTTCATCCAGGCAGCTCGGGGAAAACCCCTGGTCAAGCAGCTTTCCACCGGAAAGAGAGTCGCGGCCAGCGCGATCATTTATGCCTTCCTTATCTTCACCCTGATCCCTTTTTTCGTGGCCTTAATCCTCTCTTTCATGGAAATGCGCGGGCCCATCTTCGTTCCCAAGTTCAGCCTGCAGAGCTACATCTATGCCTTCGAACGCTCAGCCCGCCCCATCTTCAATACTTATTTCCTGGCCACTGTGGCCACCGTTGTTTCAGTCCTCATCGGCGTTCCCACAGGCTTTTTTCTGACGCGGCGGAAATCCATTTACAGCAACATGCTCGATGTGGTGATCATGCTTCCCTTCGTGATTGCCGGGACCATCTTGGGTATCGCCCTGATCACCTTTTTTAATAAGGGATGGCTGGTGCTTACCGGGACATGGATGATCCTGGCTCTTTCCTATGTCATCCGGAAGATGCCTTTTATTGCCCGGTCCAGCGCTTCAATTCTTTACCAGCTCGATCCCTCTTTGGATGAGGCCAGCATCTCCTTGGGGGTCTCGCCGATGAAGACTTTCTATAAAGTGACCTTCCGCTTGATGATGGCCGGAATCGTGTCCGGGGCGATCCTTTCCTGGGTGACCATTATTTCAGAATTGAGCTCAACCATTGTTCTCCAGACCCCGGGATGGTCGACTATGACGGTGGAGATGTACCAGGGGATTATTAGCGATGATTTGGGAAAAGCTGCGGCCTTTGCTTCGATCATGATTATCTCCACGATCATTCCCCTGATTTTTGTTACCAAATACTTCAGCAAGGAACAAACACCCCTTTTATAGCCGGAAACGCTGAAATCTCCCCTTGCCGCCCTTTAGGATTGCTGGATGGCTGCTTTCCATTCCCGACTTTCAAGAAATGGAATGATGCCGCCGGCCTGCACGATCTTCTTCATCAATTCCGGCAGGGGTTGGAAGGGGATTTCGATCTTCATGGAAGGAGGAACCATGAACCACAGGAGACCATAGTGGATGGCCAGTGCCAGATCGGTCGAGCCGACCGCCGTAGCCAGGGCGTTCAGGGCCCCATTGGTCGTGGTATGAGAATCAGACCCGATGACCAGTTGCCCTGGCAGGACATGTCCTTTCTCAGGAATAAGCTGGGCAGATCCCTTCCCCCTCCGCATATAGAGTACAACCGGACTTCTCTACGAAAGCCTTGATCTCCTGATGAATTCGGGATACCTCCTGGCTTGGGCTGGGGCAATAGGGGACGATAAGGGGACGCGGATAAGGGGACGCCCTTCGGATAAGGGGACGCCCTTAAGATTCTAAGTTGACAAACCTACTTGGATGTGGTAATTGAAAATGCATGCCAAGATTAGCCCGACTCGACGCCCCCGGCGTC
>Ga0194127_10001823_pt1 | contig 30315 bp, 19 predicted proteins | sample TA2KigC100mmetaG_FD_148624 | JGI IMG/M metagenome (GOLD analysis project Ga0194127, IMG submission 148624) | Freshwater microbial communities from Lake Tanganyika, Tanzania - TA2015036 Kigoma Deep Cast 100m | ecosystem: Environmental > Aquatic > Freshwater > Lake | place: Tanzania: Lake...
AACTTCGGAGACCGGAAAAGAGAGAACTCCTCTGCTGACCCCTAAAGAATTAGCACCCAAACTGATTCCCATTTCGAAAAAGAATTTCATCGGTTTGGTCTTTGGCTCAGAAAAGGAAGGACTGAAGAACGAAGAGCTCTCGCTCTGCCACCTCTATGCCCGAATCCCTTCTTTCGAGTTTTTTCCCTCCCTCAATCTGGCGCAGGCGGTGATGGTGCTCTGTTACGAACTCTTTCAATCTTCGGCGGCAACCTTTAGTCGCCCTCCCAAGATGGCTTCTTCGGGCCAGGAGGAGAAAATGTTTGAGCATATGGAGAAGACGCTTCTGGACATCGGATTCCTGGAGCCGGATAAACCGAAAAGGATCATGAGGACGCTCAGGCGACTGTTTGGAAGGAGCCAGATGGAAGAAAGGGATGTCCAAATCCTCCAGGGCATCTGGAGCAGGGTGGACTGGATATTGAGGAAGGGGAAAGGTCGAGGTTAAGGTTAAGAGTCAAACTCTCTCTTAGCCTCAACCTCAGCCCTTAGCATTTACCGTATTCCCTCTACTTTTTTATGAAGGGTGTGAGTAGGTCAATGGGGACGGGAAAAATAATGGTTGAATTCTTCTCTGTGGCCACCTCGGTCAGGGTCTGAAGAAATCTCAACTGGATCGTGGCCGGATTTTTGCCGATCACATCGGCGGCCTCAGCTAATTTTGCAGCGGCCTGGGATTCACCTTCCGCATGGATGATCTTAGCTCTTTTTTCTCTCTCTGCTTCGGCCTGTTTAGCGATGGCTCTCTGCATCTCTTGGGGTAGATCCACGCCCTTGGTCTCTACCAGGGAAACCTTGATGCCCCAGGGATCGGTGTGAGCGTCCAGGATCTCCTGGAGTTGAATATTGATCTTATCCCGGCGGGAGAGCAAATCGTCCAGGTCGAATTGACCGACAACACTTCGTAGGGTAGTCTGGGCAAGCTGGGAAGTGGCATAGAGATAGTTTTCGACCTCAGTCAACGCTTTATTCGGGTCGATCACCCTGAAATAAACCACGGCATTGACCTTGATTGAGACGTTGTCCTGGGTGATGACATCCTGGGGGGGGATGTCGAGGGTGACGGTCCGAAGGCTCACTTTGATCAACTTATCAATGCCGGGGATGATGATGATCAAACCCGGTCCTTTGGCTCCGATCAGTCTTCCGAGCCGGAAGACAACGCCCCTTTCATACTCCCTGAGAATCTTGATCGCGGAAGCGGCAAGGATGAACAAAAAGACGATGAGAAAAAATAATCCTGACGGCAGTCCTGTCATACCCATTTTATTTCCTCCTTATTCGAATTCGATTTTTTTTACCTTTAAGATTAAGTTCGTTACACCGGTCACCTGGACTTTTTCCCCTTTTTCAATGGGTTGGTCAGCCCTGGCATTCCAGTATTCTCCGTGAATGGCCACCTTTCCTTCTGGAGCAAGGCTGACCACAACGGTTCCTATTTCCCCTATGATTCCCTCCTTTCCCGTGGTTGGCTTGGTCAGACGCGCACTGATCGCCTTTGTTACCGCAAAGATGAAGAAACCCGCACTGACCCCTACGGCAGGGATGATGACGCTCAAAGAAATCCTCATATATTCGGTGGGTGATTCGATCAACATCAGAGAGCCAAGAAAGAGAGAGATCACCCCTGCAACAGACAACAAACCATGGCTCACCACTTTGATTTCAGCGATGAAGAGGATGATGGCGAAGAGAATGAGAGCCAGGCCTGCGAAGCTAATTGGAAGCATTTGCAGGGCATAAAAGGCAAGGATGAGAAATATTCCTCCGACCACTCCCGGAAGGATGGAACCCGGGTTCGATAGCTCGAAAAAGATGCCATAAATCCCAAGCATCAGCAGGATATAAGCAATGGAGGGGTTCGAGATGATATCCAGGAAGCGGTAACGCCAGCTCATCTCAAGGGAGCGCGGTTTCACCCCTTTGGTCAAAAGGGTGCGGGTGACTCCGTCAAATTTGATCACTTTTCCATCGATCTTGCTGAGAAGGTCTTGAATGTCCGGGCTGACGAAATCAATAACATTCAGTTTGAGCGCTTCCTCTTCGGTTATCGATACGCTTTTTCTGACTGCCTTTTCCCCCCAGTCAACGTTTCTTCCCCTCGTCTTGGCGATCGTCTTGATATAGGAGACAGTATCATTGATGATTTTTTCGCCCATGGTCTTGCTCTCTTTTCCCTCTCCTAATGAAACAGGATGTGCCGCTCCGATGTGGGTGCCGGGAGCCATCACCGCGATGTGGGCGGCCATCGTGATAAAGACACCGGCAGAGGCGGCCCTTCCGCCGCTCGGGGAAACATAGACGATGACCGGTATGGCGGAGGTCATGATTTTTTTAATGATGAGCCTCATCGACTCCATCAGGCCTCCAGGTGTGTCGAGCTGAATAATGATGCACTGAGCTCCTTTTTCAATGGCCTGATCGATCGATTCAGTAATGAATTTAGAGGTGGCCGGATTGATGATCCCGTCCACTTCGATGACATAAACCGGGGCTTTCTCCTGTGAATAGACGGGGATTCCTGCGGATAGCAGGACGAATATGGATAGGATAAATAGGTAGAATCGTTTCAAAATTTTGTCTCCTTTTTAGATAGAATATCCCAAAATGCAGGGATTGTCAAATTGTAGAAAACCTTACCCTTTTTCTAAATCGTCACTTTCATCATATCTTCGGCCAGAATGACCTCTCCCGGATAGACCTGTCTGCACTGATTCAAGATGTCATATTGGTCACAGATGGGATAGAGGTGAGTGAGGAGCAATCTTTTACAGCGGGATTCTCGGGCAATCCTTCCAGCAAGAGAGGGGGTGAGGTGGCCATCCACTTTTTTTTCGTCGGGGAAGGAACATTCCAAGACAAGAAGATCCGCATCAGAGGCGAGATCCACAATATTTTCACAGTAGTCCGTGTCACCGGAGATGACCAGCGACTTTCCATCTTTCCATTCGATTCGATAACCGACACTTCCCGGGAGATGAGCCATCGATTCCGAGCGGATAATCATTTCGCCAAAGAGGAGAGGTTTTGAAGAAGTTTCCTTGATCGTTAAATGGTAGGTCCGGGGTTCTATCCAGGAACCATAGAGGTCTCCCATCTTATCGAAGTGGTGTCTGAATCCCGGTCCTCCTGCACAGATTAGCTCCTTTTCACGCGGCAGGTCTCCATATTTGCAGGCAAAGAGAATCGGGACGAGGTCGGCCGTATGATCGGGGTGGATGTGTGTGTAGAGAAGAAGGTCGATGTCCCTGTAGGTCACTCCCATCTTTAGCATTCTTCGCAGGGCGCCTGAACCGCTGTCGATTAAGATTCGGGAATTCCCCGAGAGGAGAAGCAGGCCGGGAGACGCCCTTCTTAAAGAAGGAACTCCTGTTCCTGAGCCGACTATGACCAATTCACGCAATCTTTTTCCTCAAGTGATGGAATAAAATTAAAACTAACACAAAATGAAAATATTTTAAACCCGAATCAATTGACATCCTAAGGGTTTTTAAATAGAGTCTGTTTATAAATGCTCCTTTTTCGTCATGCCGGACATGATCCGGCATCCAGAAGGTCTTGAAAGAATTGGATTCCGGCTTTCGCCGGAATGACGACCTTTTGGGGAAAGGTAAGTTTATGGACGGACTCTAGATAATTTGTAGATGGCAGAACAATGACAAAGGCCGAAAACATGATTGAAATTGATGGTTCTTACGGGGAAGGGGGAGGGCAGATATTAAGAACGGGTCTTGCTTATTCTGCCATCCTGAATAGGCCGATTAAAATCGCTCGTATCCGGGCGGGGCGGAAGAATCCAGGGCTCCAGCCACAGCATCTGAAAAGCATCGAAGCGCTGGCAAAGATTACGAATGCGATAACAGATGGGGTTAAAATCGGGTCGGATGCCATTACCTTTATTCCCGAAAAGATTACTCCGGGTCGCTACGAGTTCGACATAGGGACAGCAGGCTCTGTGACCCTTCTTCTTCAGGCGCTTCTTCTTCCGCTCTCTCTTTCAGAGTCAAGTTCGCATTTAGTCCTGACCGGGGGGACGCATGTGGAGTGGAGCCCTCCTTTCCACTATCTTTCCGAAGTTCTTCTTCCAACCCTTGCTTCGATGGGGATTCAAGCAAAGGCAGAGATCGAGAGGTGGGGTTGGTATCCCAAGGGCGGCGGCAGGATCAAGATAGAGATCCACCCTGCTTCTGATTTGGCCCCTGTCTTATTGATTGATCGCGGTCCTCTTAAGAGGATTTATGGCATTTCGGCCATCTCCAATCTTCCGAACCATGTGGCAGAGAGGCAGAGGGACCGCGCCCTCAGAAGAATTGAAAAGGAGTTAAAGATAGAGGCAAAGATAGACCTTCTTTTTGGGATTCCCTCGGATGGTCAAGGATCGTTCCTCTTTCTCATTGCTGAGTCAGAAGGAGTGAAGGCAGGGTTTTCATCCCTGGGGAGAAAAGGGAAGAGAGCGGAGGATGTGGCTGACGAGGCGATTGATTCTCTAAAAGAGCATATGGAGTCTGAAGGGTGTGTTGATCCCCGCCTCGCAGACCAGATCGTTCCCTTTATGGCCTTTGCTAAAGGAAAGTCTTCCTTCACGACCACCCGCATCACTGAACATCTATTAACCAATCTCTGGGTCATTGAACACTTCCTGAAAATTTCTGTTTCGAGATCAGGGGGCAAGGAAGAAAGAGGAAGGATTGACTTGATTCCCGCATCGTATTAATATTGAGATAAAGGAGGAATAAATCAGCAGGGTTTTCGGAAACACTATCGGTTTAAAGTCCAATCAAATCCGGAGGATCGAACATATCTACCGGAGGAAGATCCCTCCCCAGAAGATCGTCACTCCTGAAGTCGCTCGCCTTTTGATAGACCTTTCGAATGAAATCCGCCGCCAGATCGGCATCCTCGTAGGAAGAAGAGGTTCGATTGAGATGGTCATGGTGGGAGACCAGAGAGGGATAACGATCCCTGATTTATCCCGGTATCGGGCCGGCGTTCCGAGATTGAGGGGTCTTCGACTGATCCACACCCATCTTCAGGGAGAGCCTCTGACCGAAGAGGATCTGACAGACCTGGCCCTTTTAAGGCTGGACATGATGGTCGCCCTGTTGACCGATGGCAAGGGTGATCAGGAGCCGGTTCACTCCGCCCATCTGCTTCCTGACAATCCCGAAAAAAAGGTGTGGGAAGTCGCTCCTCTGTCTTCGGTGAGGCAGATGGATATCGATTTTTTGAAGTGGATTCAGTCTCTCGAAGATGAATTTCAGAAGGGTCAGAGAGCGCTCTCCACCAGGGGGTCACGGGAAAAGGCGATTCTTCTCTCAGTGAGCAGAGAGAAGCGGGAGGCTTTAGAGAACTCCATGGAGGAGTTAAGAGATCTGACAGAATCGAGCGGCGTACAGATAGCCGAAACGATCATTCAGAGGCCGCAAAATATTTCCCAGTCCACCCTGATCGGAGAGGGGAAGTTAAAAGAGTTACTGGTAAAATGTATGCAATTAGGTGTGGATCTGATCATCTTCGATCAGAACCTGACGCCTGGCCAGATGGCCTCGATCTCTGATCTGACGGAACTGAGGGTGATCGACCGGACTCAGCTCATTCTCGACATCTTTGCCCAGAGGGCCCACACAAGGGATGGGAAGACTCAGGTGGAGCTGGCCCAGTTGAAATACCTCCTCCCGCGCCTGGCCAGAAAGACATTAGCCCTCTCAAGGCTGACCGGAGGAATCGGAGGCCGGGGGCCGGGCGAAACAAAGCTTGAAATTGATCGCCGGAGGGCAAGGGAAAGGATTCATCTTCTTGAAAAGGAGCTGGAGAAGCTAAGCCGGAGGAGGGAGCAGAGAAGGGCCCTACGAAAGAGAACCGGAGTTCCCATCCTTTCGATCATTGGATATACCAATGCCGGCAAATCAACCCTTTTTAATCTTTTAACGAAAAGCCAGTTTAATATGGAGGATAAACTTTTTGCCACACTGGATACGGCGACACGAAGATTAAGGTTAACGAACTCCCTTCTGAAGAAGGGGGGTGAAGATTTGGTGATCACTGATACGGTCGGTTTTATTAAAGACCTGCCAAAAGACCTGATGGGGGCGTTTCGCCCCACCTTTGATGAACTCAGGGAATCAGACTTATTGATTCATCTGGTCGATGTCAGCAGTCCGAGGCGCGAGGATCATATCGAGGCGGTCGACAAGATTCTTCTCGAACTTGGCCTGGAAGATGTTCCAAGATTTCTCGTTTTAAATAAAGAGGATAAATTGAATCAGGAGGAGGTAAGGGCGCTTTGCAAGCGGTATGGAGCCGTTTCGATCTCCGCCCTACGGCCTGAAACCCTTGAAGATTTCTTTAAGGGGCTGACAATAAAACTATCTGAAATCCGACCTCTTGGGTAAAAAATTAAAGTCTAATGGTAAGAATCACGAGGGCCGTATCGTTACATTGGAAAAGACGTTTGCCGTTGTCCCTGCCCGCCGTAAAGATACCTTGGCAGGCGGGGAAGCTCGTATATGGATGCTGGACGCTCGAGCATCGCTTTTCGAGCCTCTTGCTTCGATACGAGCATCGTCACCCATAACCGTTTGACTATAAAAATAAACGCCAACCAAACGACACCGGTTGACAAACCGGGCGTGGTCTGATATATGAAACCTAAATTGAGCGATTCACCCTATTTCACAAGGGAGGCAGGGATGCCTCAAACCCTTTTAGAATGCGATACGTTGAAAGTTTGGGCAATTGACCATAAGCTTTCACCAAACAGGTGATCATTGAACTATCCCCATGGTTGATTCAACCCATCAAAGGTGATCGCTCTAAAAGGCTTTTCGGCCTCCCCACCCCCCTTGTGAAGGGTGAAAAAATCGCTCAATTTAGGTGAAATAAAATCTTTCATAGGGAGAGAATAGAGGATGGAGACCCATCTGAATCATGTTCCGGAATATCTCACATTCGATGACGTCCTGCTGATCCCCATTTTTTCAGAGGTCCTGCCAAAAGACGTTGATATCAGCACGCAATTGACGCGTGAAATCCGTTTGAACATTCCAATGGTCAGCGCGGCCATGGATACGGTGACTGAGTCGAGAACAGCCATTGCCATGGCTCAGGAGGGAGGGGTTGGGATTATCCACCGGAATCTCTCCATCTCTGATCAAGCCTCGGAAGTGGACAAGGTGAAGAAGTCGGAAAGCGGGATGATCCTCAATCCCATCACCATGCATCCCGATCAAAAGATCCATGAAGCCCTGGAGGTCATGAGGAAGTACCGGATCTCGGGGGTTCCCATCACCAAAGAGGGGAAACTGGTCGGAATCCTCACGAACCGTGATCTCCGGTTTGAGAAGAGACTGGACGAGAAAATTTCGACAGTGATGACAAAAGACAGACTCATTACGGTGCCTGTAGGGACAACGCTCGAGCAGGCCAAGGAGATCCTCCATCAGAACAGGATCGAGAAATTACTTGTCGTTGATGAAAAGAATAACCTGAAAGGGTTGATTACGATCAAAGACATCGAAAAGATCAGGAAATACCCAAATTCATGCAAAGACTCCCATGGCCGGCTCCGGGTGGGAGCGGCAATCGGTCCGGGAAAGGACAGGGAGCAGCGGACCGAGGCGCTCATCCAGGCTGGACTCGATGTTCTGGTCATTGACACGGCCCATGGCCATACGAAGGATGTTCTGGAGGCAATCCATGACACGAAAAAAAATTTCCCGGATTGTCAACTGATCGGCGGAAACATTGCTACGAAAGAGGGAATGCTCGATCTGATCAAGGCCGGGGTCGACGGCGTCAAGATCGGAGTGGGGCCGGGGTCGATCTGCACCACACGGATCATCGCAGGAGTGGGTGTGCCTCAGCTCTCGGCCATTTTAGAGATTGCCGGGGTTGCCAAGAAGCATGACGTGCCCATCATTGCCGACGGAGGCATTAAGTTCTCCGGGGATGTCACCAAAGCCCTTGCGGCAGGAGCCCATTCGGTGATGATCGGAAATCTCTTTGCCGGCGCTGACGAAAGTCCCGGCGAAATTGTTCTCTACCAGGGGCGAAGCTATAAGGTTTATCGAGGCATGGGTTCCCTCGAAGCGATGAAAGAGGGAAGCAAGGATCGGTATATGCAGGCGGATGTGGAGAGCGAAACGAAGCTGGTTCCCGAAGGGATAGAGGGAAGGGTTCCGTATCGAGGAGCCATCTCTTTCTGCGTCCATCAGCTCATCGGCGGGCTCAAGGCAGGCATGGGATATATGGGCGCCAAGGATCTTGAGGAGTTGCGAAAAAAAGCAAGGTTCATCCGGATCACTTCCTCGGGATTGAAGGAGAGCCATGTCCATGATGTCATCATCACCAAGGAAGCTCCGAATTATCGACTGGAGTAGGCCCGTTTAGAAAGGGTAAAAACTTTTTCCCCGCCTCTTCTGGATGATATTAAGAAGGTTTAACTTAACTCATCCTGTAAATGGGGGTTTCTCACGGGGGTAGAAAGGGGAGGGAATCGCCTTGAAAAAGACCTTATTGCTCTTCCTTATCATTATCCTCTCCCTGCTTTATTACCTGGGATTTCTCACCCGAAAGGAGACTCTTCCGTTATCAAAAGAATTCTTCTCCGCAGAGAGTTCCTCTTCGGTTGAACAGTCCCTGGATCTCAAAGGGGTTGGGTTGATTCGATCGAAGATAGCGGAAAGAAAACCTCTTTCATTAGACAAGAAGGATCTGGAACAGCTCTACCAGATGAAATTGGACAAGGGGATCCGGAATCTTTCCACACTTTCTTTATTGCTGACCAGGCAGGCCACACAGGCCAGAGAAACAGGCGACCTCAATCGAGCCATTGAGCTGGCGACCTATGCCAGCAAACTCTCGCCCGATATTCCCCAACCCTACTTCGAATTAGCCCGAACCCGGTTCCAAAGCAAACCGTTTCAACTCGATGGGGTTCTTCCTGAAATCCTTAAGGGGTACAGGGCGAAATTCAACAATTATCCCGCTTCTCTGACCCTCTTTTACCACATCTTCTATATTCTCTCCAACGCCCTTCTGATGGCTTTTATCATTTTCGGCATCGTCGTCCTCTGGAAATATTTCTCCCTCTATTTCTATGACATCCGGAGAAATATGACACAGGAGATCTCCAGTCTCTTCGTCAACGGCCTGAAGGTCTTTGTCCTTTTTATTCCATTCTTCCTGCGGCTGGATATCTCCTGGGCCATTCTCTTCTGGTCCATTCTGTTGTGGGGCTATGTGCCGGCAAGGGAGAGGCAATTCATCGTTGTCTTTCTGATCGTTTTAGTTTATCTGCCCTTCTTCCTCCGGACCTCCTCCTCTTTTTTAAATGGGCCTGCATCGGATATCGTTCTGGAGATGAACGAGGCCAACCATGAGAATTGGGATAAAGGGACAGAAGAGAAATTGAAGGCCTGGTCGCTCTCCCGTTCCGATGACGCCGGGGCCCTCTTTACCCTGGGTCTAATCGAGAAGAAGCAGGGACGTTACGCTCAAGCCGAGGACTTTTACCGGAGAGCCATCGAACGCGATCCAAATTTGAGCGAAGCCTATTCCAATCTGGGTAACGTCTATCTGGCCCAGAAGCAAATCCAGTCGGCCATTGCTTCCTATCAGCGGGCCATCGAACTCAATCCGGAAAAAGGATCGTATTACTACAACCTTTATCGCGCCTATTCCCAGGAGACCTTTTTATCTGGAAAGTCGGACAAAGCCTTCCAGAAGGCCAGACAGCTCGACCCCGAATTGATCCAGCATTATTCCACCATCGAGCCTTCCAATATGAACCGGGTGGTGATCGATGAGGTCTTCACCACGCAGATGTTCTGGAGGAGATTTCTGGACCAGTATATTGGAAAAGAAGGACTTTTGTTCCGCCTGTTTAAGGCCTGGTTTGAGGCGATTCCATCCGCCCTTCCCCTTCTGGCGCCGATTCTCTTTCTGGCCTTTCTCATCGGAATGACGAGGTATACCCGGGCGAAGCGTTTCTTGACCCGTTGTCCCATTTGCGGGAGCGCCACCCATCGCTTCTATTTGGGCGCCTGGGAAACCCCGGAGCAGGAGTTCGTTTGCTTTAACTGCCATCGGCTTTTTGTCCAGAAAGAGAAGCTCCATCCCAAAATCACAGAGAAAAAATCGATCCAGGCCAATGCGTTTCAAAAGCAGAACCAGTTTACGGGAAAATTTCTCTCTTACTTCCTGGTCGGATTCGGCGACCTTTGGAGAGGCCAGCCACTCAGGGGGCTCCTGCTCCTCTTCCTCTTTTTCATCTTCATTCTGAGATTTGTCTTCTGGAGCGGGGTTCTGCCGGAGTCGGCCTTGCAATCGAGGTTTTCCTGGGGAGATCTTCTTTTCTGGGGAGGGTTTTTCGGCCTGTTCTACTTCCTCTACTATCGACGAATACGGCGACAAGAACCGGAGTTCGAGATTCCGAAATAAGAGGAGATATCCATGGCGCTTCAAGGGACGCTCAAAGACTTCAGCATTACCGAAATCATCCAGCTCATCGGGCAGCAGCTCAAAACAGGAGTCTTGAAGATACGCCGGGGCAAGAGTCTGGTCGAAATCTCTTTTGTCGACGGAATGATCGTCCATGTTTACTCCAATTACCGGGGGAAAAAAGACCTCATCGGCGAAATCCTGGTTAAGGCCCAGTTGATCACTGACGAACAACTCGAAAGGGTGCTGAAGGTTCAGAAAGAGACGCTCAAATATATAGGAGAGATTCTGGTTGAGCTCGGATTGTTGACCAAAGAAGACATCCTGAAGGTGATCACGACTCAGATCTATGAGACGATCTACGACCTTTTTTGGTGGGAGGATGGAGCCTTCAACTTCGATCTCAAACTCGTGGAAAGTTATAAGAAGATCCCCTTTGCCCTCAGCACGGAGCAGGTCCTGTTGAACATTCTCCGGATGGTCGATGAGTGGTCGGAGATTGAAAAAAAGATCTTTTCCCCCCATCTCGTCTTTCGGAGAATCTTAGGGGCCGAGGAGAAGATGGCGGGCGTCCTCTCTCCTCAGAGCCAGATGAGGGAGAAGCTGACTTCGGAACAGGAGTTGATCCTGACCCTGATCGATGGGACACGGACCGTTCAGGAGATCATCGACCGATGCCTTTTAGGGAAGTTCAACACCAGCGAGATTTTACTCAACCTCATGGAAATGGGGTTTGTCGAGGTGGCCGGGATCCAGACCCCGAGCCTCGTCAAGAAGGTAAGGATGATCAATTTCAGGGAGGCGCTGGCTTTCGTCTATTATGGCGCCTTTTTGATCTTCATCTTTCTCCTTTTGATCTATTTCAAGCCCAATTTTTTGCGCCTCTTCTGGGATTCGAAGATTGAACGGGTCAATATCGAAGCGCCCGCCCTGTTTGTCCATCGAGCTCAGCTCGACCGGATCAGGAGCGCCCTGGAAATATTCTACCTGGAGAAGGGGGCCTATCCTCAAAAACTGGAGGAGCTGGTGGCAGCCCGACTCCTCGGGGAAAGCGACCTCTTCTACCGTAAAGGCGTCTCCTATCAGTATGAGGCGAAAGATGGAAAATATATTTTGAAACATTGAAGCAAGCCTTTTCCGTTTTTCACATCCTTTTCTCATCTCAAGGCCCCGGAAAAAAATGGAGAAATCGTCAATCTTCGATAAGATACTCATACTCGATTTTGGCTCGCAATATACCCAGTTGATTGCCCGACGCGTGAGGGAATGCCGGGTCTATAGCGAAATTCAGCCCTTTGACTTTCCTCTGGAGAAGATCAAGGCCCTCTCGCCGAAGGGAGTCATCCTCTCCGGAGGCCCTTCCAGCGTTTATGAATCAGAAGCCCCTTGCTGCGACCCCCGGCTGTTCCGATTGGGGATTCCCATCCTGGGGATCTGTTACGGAATGCAATTGATCGCCAACTTGTTGGGAGGGGAGGTTGCCCATTCGGAGAAGAGAGAATATGGAAAAGTCCGGTTGATCATCGACCGCGGGGGGAGGCTTTTCAAAGGGATTGGAGGGAAAGGAGATTTCTTACAGGTATGGATGAGTCATGGAGATCAACTCCGGAGATTGCCGCCTGGATTTCATCCGGTCGCTCATTCCAGCAGCACCCCTTTTGCCGCCATTGAAGATCGCCGGAGAAGAATCTACGGGCTTCAGTTCCATCCGGAGGTCATTCATACCCCGAAAGGGATCGACCTCATCCGCAATTTTCTCTTCCCTATCTGTGAATGCCGGCATCCCTGGGACATGCGGTCATTCGTGGAGGAGGCGACAGGCGAGCTTAAGAAAAAGATCGGTTCAGGAAGCGTGGTCTGCGGCCTGAGCGGAGGGGTCGATTCCACGGTGGTCGCCATTCTTCTTCACCGGGTGATCGGCGATCGCTTGAAATGCATCTTTGTCAATAACGGGCTGTTGAGACGAAATGAGCCGGAGCAGGTCGTGGACCTCTTCAGCCGCCATTTTAATATCCCTCTCATCTATGTGGACGCCGAAGAGCGTTTTCTTAAAGGGTTGAAAGGGGTGACCGATCCGGAAGAGAAGAGGAAGAAGATCGGGAGGGAGTTTATCGCCGTTTTCGAAAAGGAAGCAAGAAAGATCGGCGGGGTAAACTATCTGGCTCAGGGGACCCTCTATCCTGATGTGATCGAAAGCATCTCGTGGAAGGGGCCCTCAGCCACGATTAAGAGTCATCATAACGTCGGGGGATTGCCGGAAAAGATGAAATTGAAGCTGGTGGAACCCCTGCGGGAATTGTTTAAGGACGAGGTAAGAAAGCTGGGCAGAGTGCTGGGGCTTCCTTCAGAGATGGTTCATCGGCAGCCCTTCCCGGGGCCCGGGCTCGCCATCCGAATCATCGGAGAGGTCAGCAAGGAAAGGCTGGAGATTTTGAGAGACGCAGATGCGATCGTCATGGAAGAGATGAAAAAGAACGATCTCCTGAATAAGGTCTGGCAGTGTTTTGCGGTCCTGCTTCCCATCAAAACGGTGGGAGTGATGGGAGATTTCCGGACGTATGAAAATGTGGTCGCCCTGCGGATCGTGGAAAGCCAGGATGGCATGACCGCCGATTGGGTGAAGCTGCCTCATCGGATCCTGGAACAGATGGCCAACCGGATCATCAACGAGGTGAAGAAGGTGAACCGGGTGGTCTACGATATTAGCTCGAAACCGCCCAGCACGATTGAGTGGGAATAAGGTGAAGAAATATCGAAATCCGAAGCACGAAATTCGAAACAATATCAAATGACCAAATTTTAAATGTTTGAAACAAATCGGAGTTTAGAAACTTTGAATTTTGAACATTCGGATTTGTCCTTGGACAAGCCATTCAACAAGCTCATGGCCCTGAGTGCATCGAAAGGGCTCAGGATGGTGAGCAAAGTCGAACCATTTCGGATTTTCCACCAGAGGCGGATCTGCCTCTGGCATGACGATATTCGAATTTCGGATTTAGGAGAGATATGTCGCACAACGAATTTGTCCATCTCCATCTCCATAGCCAGTACAGTCTGCTGGACGGAGCCATCCGGTTTGATGAGGTCTTCGATTTAGCAAAGAAGTACCGGATGGATACCGTGGCGCTGACCGATCATGGGAATATGTTCGGAGCCATCGAATTTTACCAGATGGCCATCAAACATGGAATCAAACCCATCGTGGGATGCGAAATCTATGTTGCTCCCGGAAGCCGATTTGAGAGGAAGACCGCGGCCGAAGGGGGAGAGGGAGCCTTTCATCTCACCCTGCTGGTAAAAAACCGGACAGGCTATTTCAACCTCATCAAACTAATCAGTCTCGCGCATATCGAGGGATTTTACTATAAGCCGAGGGTCGATAAGGAACTCCTGAGCAAGTATCATGAGGGGTTGATCTGCCTCAGCGGATGCCTCAAGGGCGAGGTTGCCCTCCTGGCGGGCCGGGGGGAGATGAAGAGGGCGATTCAAGCCGCTGAGGAATATCGAACGATCTTTGATGATCGAAGGTTCTTCATCGAACTGATGAAGAACGGAGTTGAAAACCAGGCCCTGGTCAATGAACGGCTCCTTGAGATCAGCCGTGAGCTCTTCATCCCTGTGGTGGCGACGAATGATTGCCATTACCTCCACCGCGAAGATGCGCAGGCCCATGAGGTGTTGCTCTGCATCCAGACCGGCAAGACGCTCAGCGATAGAGAACGGATGAGATTTTCTTCGGATGAATTCTATTTCAGGTCCCCCCAGGAGATGATGGAACTGTTCAGAGACACTCCGGAGGCCATCGCTCACACGATGGAGATCGCCGAGGCATGCAACCTGGAGTTGAAGTTTGACGAGAAACATATTCCGCGGATCACCGTGCCTTCCGGAGAATCACCCGATAGCCATCTCGAGAGGCTTGCACGAGAAGGATTGGAGAAAAGGCTTCTACCCGACCGGGATTCGGAGAATTTCGAGGAACGCGCCTCACGATACCGCGGTCGCCTGGAAGAGGAGCTGAAGATCATCAAATCCATGGGATATCCCGGATATTTTTTAATTGTGGCTGATTTCATCCATTATGCCAAACAGAAAGGCATTCCGGTCGGTCCGGGCCGGGGTTCGGTCGCCGGAAGCCTGGTCGCCTATGCGCTCCATATCACGGATCTGGATCCTCTCGAATATGGCCTCATCTTCGAAAGGTTTTTGAACCCGGGCCGAAGGAGCAGCATGCCCGATGTGGATGTCGATTTCTGTATGGAGGGAAGGGATGAGGTAATCCGGTATGTGATGGATAAATATGGAAAGGAGAATGTCGCCCAGATCATCACCTTTGGCAAGATGCAGGCAAGGGCGGTGCTTCGGGATGTAGGCCGGGTGATGGGGATTCCCTATGCCGAGGTGGACCGGATTGCCAAGCTCATCCCCGGCGCTCTCAATATCAGCCTTGAAGAAGCGCTTGAAAAAGAGACCCAATTGAAGGAGATGATCCAGAGAGATTCAAAAGTCGCCTCTCTCTTTAAGATTGCCCGATCCCTCGAAGGGCTGACCCGACACGCCTCCACCCATGCGGCAGGAGTGGTCATCTCGAACCGGCCGTTGATGGATTACCTTCCCCTCTACCGGGGCCAGGACGGTGAGGTGGTCACTCAGTATGCGATGAAAGAGGTGGAGGCCATCGGGTTGGTTAAATTCGATTTCCTGGGGCTCAAGACCCTGACGATGGTCAACCATGCCATTGAACTCATTAAGAGGAATCAGGGGATATCGATCGATCTCTCAAAAATCCCTCTCGATGACCCCGACGTGTTTGCATCCCTTGGGGCTGGCTCCAATCTGGGCATCTTCCAGCTTGAAAGTTCAGGGATGAGGGATCTTCTGACCAAACTCAAGCCGGAGGGCTTCAAGGACATCATTGCGCTGGTGGCCCTCTACCGGCCGGGCCCTCTCGACAGCGGAATGGTGGAAGAGTTTGTCAAACGAAAACACGGAAGGGTGGCCATCACCTATGAAGTTCCGGCTCTCGAAGGGATCCTGAGAGATACCTATGGGGTCATCGTCTATCAGGAACAGGTGATGCACATTGCGAGCAGTCTTGCCAGTTTTACGCTCGAAGATGCGGATAACCTGCGAAGGGCCATGGCCAAGAAAGACACCTCCGAAATGGAGAAACAAAAAGAGAAGTTTTTCGAAGGAACGAAAAAGAACCGAATCTCTCCCAGGAAAGCCGAGAAGATCTTCGACCAGATGGAGACCTTTGGCCGGTATGGCTTCAATAAATCGCACAGCGCGGCGTATGCCCTTATCGCCTACCAGACCGCTTATTTAAAAACCCGCTATCCGATCGAATTTATGGCGGCCCTGCTGACCAGCGAGGTGCAGAATACCGATAAAATCATGAAGTATATCGCGGAATGCCGCGAGATGTCCATTCCCATCCTGCCTCCGGACATCAATGAGAGTCACAGGGATTTTACCGTAGTGGGACATCAGGTTCGGTTCGGACTGGCTGCGGTCAAGAATGTGGGGGATGCCGCCATTGAGGTCATCCTCAAAGAAAAAGAGGAGAAAGGGAGATTCCAATCCCTTGACGATTTCTGCCGGAGGGTTGATCTGAGAAAGGTGAACCGGCGGGTGATTGAAAGTCTGATCAAATGCGGGGCTTTCGACTTTTCAAAAGCCCATCGCTCCCAGATGCTCAGCGTTCTGGATGAGGTTTTGGAGCGATCTCAGGGGGCCCAGCGGAAGATGGATACGACCCAGATGAGCATGTGGGAAGTCTCTTCGGGAGAAAGAGAGGAGGCCTACCCCGACATCGAAGAATTTCCAGAATCCCAGTTGATTCTTTTTGAAAAGGAGACGATCGGTTTCTACATCTCCCGGCATCCTCTGTCAGCCTACCAAGAGGAGATCAAAAGACATACTGAGGATGACACCTCCACGTTGCTCCGATTGCAGAACGGCCAGGAGGTGAGGATCTGCGGGCTGGTCAGCAGCCTGAAAGAGATCGTCACCAAAAAAGGGGACAGGATGGCGTTTTTAAACCTTGAGGATATGAAAGGATTTGTTGAAGTCATCCTCTTCCCCGAGGTCTTTAAAAGCGCTTCAAATTACCTCAAGGGAGGAGACCCTCTCCTGGTCCGAGGGAGTCTCGATCTTGCGGAGGACCGGATCAAGATCAAAGCGATGGAGGTGCGGCCCCTCGCCAGCCTGGCATCCTCTCCCCCGAGATCCGTTCATTTAAAAATTCCTCAATCCTCTTTATCGCAAACGGGTCTTACCCAACTGAAGGAGATGATCCTTGCCCATAAGGGGGCTTGCCGGATCTTTTTACATATCACCAACGGAGAGCAGCAGGAGACCGTGATTGCCTTTTCAGATGAGTACAGGGTTGATCCCTCCCCCATTTTTCAGGATCGCATCAAAACACTATTTCCCTCTCCACGCCTCTCTTTGGAATGGGGTTAGAAGATGGTCAAACATTATCTCGATTTTGAAAAACCGCTCGTCGATCTGGAAAACGAGATCGAACACCTGAAGAGATTTTCTAAAGGCAAGCACCTCCATATCGATGAGCAGATCAAAACCCTCGAAGAGAAACTGCACCGACTGCGGAAAGAGGTATTCTCAAGTCTGACAGGCTGGCAGATTACACAGATGGCCCGGCATATCGACCGGCCCAAATCTTCCTACTATATTGAAACGATCCTCAATGATTTTATCGAACTGCATGGAGACCGAAATTATGGGGATGATCCGGCCATTGTCGGGGGAATCGCCAGGCTTAATGGAAAGCCGGTCATCGTGGTGGCTCACCAGAAGGGGACCGACGTGAAAGAGATGGCGGACCGAAATTTCGGGATGCCTCATCCGGAGGGTTACCGGAAGGCATTCAGGCTGATGAAGATGGCGGAGGTCTTTCAAAAACCGGTCATCACCATGATCGACACGCCGGGCGCCTTTCCGGGTATCGGAGCGGAGGAGAGGGGCCAGGCCGAGGCCATTGCACGGAACCTTAAAATGATGGCGATGCTCAGAGCACCGATTCTTACTCTCGTCATCGGGGAAGGGGGCAGCGGAGGCGCCCTTGCCATCGGAGTTGGGGACCGGATATTAATGCTGGAATATTCCATCTATTCGGTCATCTCTCCGGAGGGATGTGCGGCGATCCTCTGGAAAGACGGTGAGAAGGGCAAGGCAACGGCTGCGGATTCCCTGAAATTGACCGCCAGCGATCTGTTTAGACTGGGGGTCATCGATGAGGTGATTGAGGAGCCTCTGGGAGGAGCGCACCGGGATCCGAGAGAGATGGCCAACCGGCTAAAAGGGTCATTGGAACGTCACCTGATGGAATTAGAGAAGATGGAAATGGATTCCCTCTTGACGAATCGGTATGAGAAATTCAGAAAGATGGGGACGTTTCTGGAGGGGAGCGGGAAGTAGAGTCCCCAAAAAATAAAAATCTCTCCTCCACCTTCCACTTTCCACATTCTACTTTCGAGAAAATGATGGCAGGTAAAATTCGAATATTGCCGGAGCCTGTTGCACAAAAGATTGCGGCCGGAGAGGTCGTTGAAAGGCCGGCTTCTGTCGTGAAGGAGCTGATGGAAAACGCAATCGACGCGGGGGCCTCTGAAATCATCGTAGAGCTAAAATCAGGCGGACTCCAGTTCATCCGCGTGACCGATAACGGGGAAGGGATGGTTCCGGAGGATGTTCCCCTTGCCCTTCAACGATTCGCCACCAGTAAGATCCGACAGGCCGAAGACCTCTTTGCCATCGAGACCCTTGGGTTCAGAGGAGAGGCGTTGCCCAGCATCGCCTCTGTCTCACAGATGGTTCTCAAGACCCGGCCATCGAATTCGATCAGCGGAACAAAGGTGATCTCTGAAGGAGGCGAAGTCAAACGTGTTTCAGAGACTGGCTGTCCCGTGGGGACCGACGTGGAAGTCCATGATCTCTTTTACAATTTTCCGGTTCGCAGAAAATTCTTAAAATCGATTCGCACCGAACTCCGGTACGCCCTCCTCCACTTTAACAGGGTGAGCCTTGCTTATCCTTCCATCACGTTTAAATTCATCCATGACGGCCGCATCCTCCAGGAGTTGTTAAAAACGGAGTCCTTCTTGACGCGGGTCGAAGCGATTCTTGGAAGAGAAGCGACCGACCACCTCAAACCCATCCGGCATGAGGAAGATGAAATTCAGATCGAGGGGTTTACGAGCCTTCCCTCATTCGCAAAAGGAAACAGAGACGGGATCTCCATCTATATTCACGGCAGATATGTGAAGGATCGAATTATTCATAAGGCCATCCTGGATGGTTACCGGCACGTCCTTCCTGCGGATAAATATCCTGTTTCCATTCTATTGATCAGCCTCCCTCCTTCTTCCGTCGATGTGAATGTTCATCCAACCAAGGCAGAGGTTAAATTTAAAGAACCGGAAAAAATTTATCAAGCCGTGTGGTCTTCAATCCGGAGAGCGCTGGAAGAATCTCCTTCGGAGGGGAGATGGATCTCTCCGGGAAAAAGAGGGGAGTCCATTCAGGAAGGAGAACTCCAGGCCTCTCTCTCTTTCCAGGGTTTTCGGAAATCCTATTCCGAAGTCGGCGATAATGGAATTAATCCTCCCAAGGTGGGAGAGAGAGAGGACCTTCAATGGGAAGTGGAGAAGAGGACCCCTTACCGTGTTGTCGGCCAACTCTGGGCGACCTATATTCTCTGCGAGGCAGAGGGAACGCTCATCTTCGTTGACCAGCACGCTGCCCACGAACGGATTCTGTTTGAAAAATTGAAGAGGAAATATGACGACGGAGCGCTGATAACGGAGAAATTACTTCTTCCTGTGTTGATGGAACTTTCACTCGAGGAATCGCTCATTTTCGATTCGGCTGAAGAGGCTTTTAAGGCAATCGGGTTTGAAATCGAATCTGTTGGTGAGAGGCTCTACGCCATTCGAACGATCCCCTCCTTTATCGAGCAGAAGGAAGCCGGAGAGAGGGTGAGGGAGATGCTCGAAGAACTCTCTTTTTTAAAGAGGGGTGGGGAGGGATCGATCCCCCTCCAGACCCTTCTCATCTCCCTGGCCTGCCATTCTGCGGTGCGGGCCAACTTCCCGTTGAGGAGGGAAGAGATGGAAGAGTTGATCGGAAATCTCTATCCCTTCAATCCTTCAACCACCTGCCCGCATGGCCGACCCGTCTTCTTTCTTCTTCCCCTCGATGAGATGAACCGCCAGTTCAAACGGACCTGAGCAGGATCAGGATTCCTCGCCGTTATTCAATCCGTATTTCTCCAGCCGGTAGCGCATGGATCGGAAATTGATATGGAGCAGTTCGGCTGCTTTCTTTTTAATCCCTTTGGTCCGGTCGAGGGCCTTAAGCAGAAGCGTCTTCTCGACATCCTCCACGATCTTTTCAAGGTCGACCCCTTCGCTCGGGATTTCGAGATCGAGTGGTTTTCTCTTGAGGGGAAGCTGTTCCTCGATATAAGAATTGAGATTTTGGGCGGTCAATTCCTGAGATGTTTCAAGGGCCACTGCCCTCTCGATAATATTCTGAAGTTCCCTCACATTCCCGGGATAATCATATTGAACCAGAATCCGGAGGGCTTCGGGAGATATCTGGGAAATCTGTTTCCCAAGTTCTTCCGAATATTTCTTCAAAAAATGGCTGGTCAGAAGTGGAATGTCTTCTTTATGTTCCCTCAGAGAGGGAATTTTTATCTGAATCACATTGAGCCTGTAAAAAAGGTCCTCTCGAAACTGTTTTTCCCGGACGGCTTCTTCGAGGTCTTTGTTGGTTGCAGAGATGATCCGGACATCGACACGGATGTCCTCGGTCCCTCCCACCCGCTTGAACTCCCTGTCCTGTAAGACACGGAGTAACTTAACCTGCATCATCAGGGGGAGTTCGCTGATTTCATCGAGAAAGAGGGTCCCCTCGTCAGCGACTTCGAATAACCCCTTCTTGGTTGAAATGGCATCGGTAAAAGCTCCTTTCATATGTCCGAAGAGTTCGGTTTCGATGAGGGATTCGGGGATGGCGCCGCAGTTTAAAGTGACGAAGGGTTTGTCCTTGCGCGGACTGTTATAGTGAATCGCCTTGGCCGCCAGTTCCTTGCCGGTCCCGCTCTCTCCGGAGATCAGGATGTTTGTTTTGGTGGGGGCAACCTTCTCCAGAAGGTCATAAAGATCGAGCATCCTGGAACTCTGCCCGATGATATTTTCGAAATGATACCGGTCCCTGACGACCTGTTTGAGAAGGAGGTTTTCATTCTGAAGATGTTTCTTTTCGAGGGCGTTCTGGATGATCAGCTTGATCTCTTCAATCTTAAAGGGTTTCATAATATAATCATAAGCCCCTTCCTTCATTGCTTTAATAGCAGTATCGGCAGAGGCATAAGCCGTGATCACGATGACAACTGTTTCGGGCGAGATCGATTTAATCCTTTTCAAGACGGAGATGCCATCCTGTCTGGGCATGCGGATATCCACCAGGGCCAGGTCAAAAATATCCTTTTCGATCAGCTTCATCACCTCTTCTCCGTTAGAGGCAAGCGTGACCTTATAGCCCTCCTTTTTCAGCATGATGTCCAGAAACTCCCTCATGCTTTTTTCATCATCAGCAACCAGAATCTTATCCTTTTGCATTCTCTTTTTACCCTGTTTTCATCGGTTCGACTTGGGTTGATCCGGCAGGCAGAAAAACGGTGAAGACGGATCCCCTGCCGATATCGCTCTCCACTCTGATCACTCCGTTATGGTTTTCAATAATTTTATGGACGATGGAGAGGCCCAATCCCGTTCCTCCCTCTTTGGTCGTATAGAAGGGCTCGAAGATTTTTTCTTTTTCCTGAGGGGAGATCCCGTTTCCGGAATCGGTGATCGCGATCTTCACCCATTCGATCTCCCTCTTCGCAGCGCCAAAAGGGAGGCCTCCTCCAAAGGTCTCGCTTGTTCTTTCAATACCAATCCGAATGTCACCGCCGTCCGGGATGGCCTGAGCCGCATTGATCAGAAGATTCCAGAAGACCTGCCGTATCTGGTCCGGGTCGACCAGCGCCTCAACGCCTCCATTTTTTGGCGTCCTCGTAATGCGGAGCCCATCATGGAAAGCCGGAGAGTGGATGAAAAGTTCAACCGTTTCGTCAAGGATCTTTCCGATCTCCCACGGGGATCGATGGGTCTGAGGGGGATGGGCAAAAAGGAGGAAATCGGTGATCAATGCATTGAGCCTCTCTGACTCCCTGAGGGTGATGGCCATCAGATGTTCCTGCTGTGGATCGAGAGAGAGCTCCGATTTTAACATCTGAATCGATCCGCTCAATGAGGCCAGCGGATTTCTGATCTCATGGGCCATCCCTGCGGCGAGGGCGCCGATGGCGGCCATCCGGTCGTATCGTTTCATCTGCTCTTCCATCTCTTTGAAACGGGTGATGTCCTGAAAGATGAGCGTATGCCCGATCACGGATCCTTTGGGGTCGGTCAGGGGAGAAATGGAAAACCCAAGATAAATCTTTTCTCCGTACTCTTCGGAAAAAAGGGTTTCATACCGCTTGTAATCGAGGGGAAAGCCTGGCGCCTTACTTTTCAGCTCCCCAAGGACTCCGGCAATCTCTGGAAAAAGATCATAGATGGAGACATTCTTCAACCCTTCTCCTTTCCGGTTCAGAATCTTTTCTGCGGTTCGGTTGAGGAAATTGATCCGGCCGTTGAAATCGATGGTGAGGAGCCCACTGTCAAGGCTCTGGACGATATTCCGGTTGAAGGCTTCGAGTTGATCGTAATCGACCTGCTTCTGGATGAGTTCACCCTTCTTCTTTTTCAATTCTTCGGAGATCGTGCTGCTCAAAAATGCCACAATGTAATAGGCGGCTAAATAGGTGATCAGGGAGTAGAAAACCTGGCTGGCCTCAGGCGTGACGAACTGACCCGGGAGGCGGATCCACTCGTAGAGCTGAAGGAGCAGGATGAGGCCGTAGAGAAAGGTGGAGAGCGATGCCGAATAGAAGGCCCCCCGTTTATAGAAGAGGATGCTGGTTCCGATAATCGTAAAGATGTAGGCAAGCGGAAAGAAGCTCTCCTTTCCGCCGGTAAAGGCGATGAGGCCCGCGATGAAGAGATGATCGATCACCAGCTGGATAAAGGTAAATCGACGGAGGTTTTTAACACGCTTTAGAAGAAACGCATAAACGATCGTCACCAGATAGAAGAGGCTGATAAAATAGTAGAACTGGTTGGTCATGGGGATGAAGAAATATTTCTTCTCGGAGAGCTGAAAGATATAAGCAATCGCGAGCAGGAGGGTGAGGATGATGACCCGGGAGACCATCAATCCTTTCATATTTTTCAGAATTTTCTGCTGAGGGTCGAGAGGAATGTTCAGGTTCGAATTCATAAGTCCCCATTGTTGGCGTTAATTGGGACAGGTGAATTATTTAAATCCCAATTTCAGCATGAAGGGATGTTTTTTTAAAAACAGCCTGTTCTATTAAATATTTTAATGCACGGCCGAGGCCATCTGGAAGATTGGCAGATACATTGCGATGACGACCCCTCCGATCACCACCCCCAGAAAGACCATCAGGAAAGGTTCGAGGAGCGAGGTCAGGTTGCTTACGGCCACATCGACCTCGTCGTCATAGAAATCCGCAATTTTCGTCAGCATCGAATCCAATGCGCCCGTTGATTCTCCGACGGAGATCATCTGGATCACCATGGGCGGAAAGATATTGCTCCGGCCCAGGGGTTCGGCAATGGTTTCACCCTCACGGATGCTGGCTCTGGCACTCAAGATGGCCGTTTCAATGGTCCTGTTTCCGGCCGTCCTCGAGACAATCAGGAGACCGTCGAGGATGGGAACGCCGCTGCTCACGAGCGTTCCAAGCGTCCGAGCGAATCGGGCCACGGCGACTTTTTTGAGGAGCATTCCGAAGACAGGCACTTTCAAAATGAGTCGATCGATCAGGGTTTTTCCCGCCTCCGTCTTATAGAACTTTCTGAAAAGAAAGACGAGAAGGATGACTGCGGGAATGATGACAACGATATATTTCTGGATGATCTTGCTCATGGTGAGCACAATGAGGGTGGGGAGCGGAAGAGACTGGCCCGCCGATTTGAACATCGTCTCAAAGACCGGGATGACGAAGATCATCAGAATGATCACCACAAGGATGGCCACTGACACGATGATGGCGGGATAGATCATGGCGGACTTGACCTTCTTTCTCAGGGCTTCCGCTTTTTCGATATAGTTTGAGAGCCGGGTGAGGATATTATCGAGAATGCCTCCTTCCTCGCCCGCCACGACAAGGTTCGTATAGAGGTCATCAAAGGCGGCCGGATGCTTTTTAAGGGCTCCGGCAAAGGTGGACCCGCCTTCCACATCCTCTCTGATTTCTCGGAGGATATTCTTGAAGAGCTTATTTTCCTGCTGAGAAGAAAGGATATCCAGCGATTGGACCAGGGGTAGCCCGGCGTCGATCATCGTTGCCAATTGCCGGGTGAAGATGGCGATACTCCGCTGAGGGACCTTCTTCCCCATGGGCAGGGAGATCTTGAACTCCTTGCCTTTGGCTGCGATTTTTGTGGGGATGATGCTCTGCTGCCGGAGATGGATGCGGATGGCGGCTTCACTCGGAGCCTCCATCTCCCCCTTCTTGATCGATCCCTTCAGTGTCTTTCCTTCCCATTTAAAGATTGGCATAATTCACCCGTCCAAATGGATTTAGTTCCTCATGAATAGATTGTGCGCAAAATGACAACAAAGTTATTTTTAGATTGAGCGGATCTAAAATCCGAAGCACGCTCTCAAGGTTATCAGAAAATCAGGGGATCAGGTTATGGATATCAGGAGATAAGGACACCAGGTGTCGTCTTTCTTTTTCCTTTGAATCTTCCTGGTAACCTGATCCTCTGATGCTCTGCATCCTGGTATCCTGGTTTCCGATTTCCTTTCGGATTTTTGAACCCCCCAAAACTTCTTTGGTTCCCCGACTTGTCGGGGGTTAGGTTGCCTTGCCCTGTCTCTCTCTCTTTCCGCCCATGATGCCCGCGTTGGATAACATCTGACGGAATTCATCGAGATTATGGCTGCGTTCTAAAGCGTCTTCCAGGGAGATAAAATGACGCTCCACAAGGGAGAGGAGGGCCTGGTTCATCGTCTGCATTCCGAATTTGGCCTGACCGACCTGCATCAGGGAATAGAGCTGCTGGATCTTGTCCTCACGGATCAGGTTCCGGATGGCAGGGTTCGGGATCAGGACCTCCATGGCCAGGGCCCGGCCTTTTCCTCCTAATTTTGGGAGAAGCTGCTGGGACAAAATTCCCTCAAGAACAAATGAGAGCTGTGTCCGCACCTGCTGTTGCTGGTGGGGCGGGAAGACATCGATGATCCGGTTGATCGTCTCCACGCAGGAGTTCGTGTGCAGTGTGGCAAAAGTGAGATGACCTGTTTCAGCAGTCAGAAGGGCAGCCTGAATCGTCTCCAGATCCCTCATCTCACCGATGAGAATGATATCCGGGTCCTGGCGGAGGACGTGCCGCAGGGCGTGGGTAAAGCTTTTGGTGTCGGAGTTGACCTCCCGTTGATTGACGATGCAATTTTTGTGGCGATGGAGGTATTCGATCGGATCTTCGATCGTAATGATATGGGCATTTTGCTCATTATTGATCTTGTCGATCATGGCGGCAAGGGTGGTGGATTTCCCGGTGCCCGTGGGGCCTGTGACCAACACGAGGCCCTTGGGTTTCTTAATCAATTCATTGACGATGGGGGGGATTCCCAGTTCAGAAAAGTTGAGGATGTCGAAAGAGATGGCCCGGAAGGCTCCAGCCACAGCGCCTCTCTGCATATAGATGTTCCCCCGGAATCGGCTCAGACCTTTAATGCCAAAGGAGAAATCCAGTTCTGTCTCCTCCTCAAACTTGTGACGTTGTGCATCGGTGAGCACGCTGTAACAGAGGCGTTTCGTGTCGGGAGCAGTGAGAAGGGTTGCATCGACGCCCATTAACTTTCCATCGATCCTGCACTGGGGAGGAGAGCCTGTGGTGATATGCAAATCGGAGGCTTTCTTTTCTATCATGAGTTCAAGTAGTTTCTGTAATTCGATCATGTTTCCTCTTCTCCTTCTTTTAAAAGATTATCGATCGTCCATGGTCGATCGGAGCACTTCTTCGATCGTGGTCAATCCTTCTCGAATCTTAATGATCCCGCTCTGCCGGAGGGTCTTCATCCCTAACCGCATGGCTTCTTTCTTAACTTCCGAAGTCGATGCACGGGAAAGGATAAGCTCCTTGATCTCTTCTTTGATCGCCATCACCTCATAGAGTCCAACCCGGCCTTTATAACCCGTATTATTACAGATCGAACATCCTTTCCCTTTATAAACCGGGAAAGATTTTACCTCATCCGGCGAAACCCCCAGATCGATCAGGAGCTGAGGGTGAACCTTGATGGGTTCCCGGCATTCCATGCAAATTTTTCGAATCAACCTCTGTGCCAGGATGAGGATGACCGCAGAGGAAATCAAAAAGGGCTCAATGCCCATATCGATCAAACGAGTCACGGTTCCAGGAGCATCATTGGTATGAACCGTGCTCAGGACGAGGTGTCCGGTGAGAGCGGCCTGAACCGCAATCTGGGCGGTTTCAAAGTCACGGACCTCGCCCACCATGATGATGTCCGGATCCTGTCGGAGGAACGCCCGGAGCGAAGAGGCGAACGTAAGCCCGATCTCCTCATGCATCTGGACCTGGTTGATCCCCATAAAATTGTATTCCACGGGATCTTCGGCAGTGGTGATATTCTCCGTCTCTTTATTCAATTCGGATAGAGCCGAATAGAGGGTCGTCGTCTTTCCACTCCCCGTGGGCCCGGTGACGAGAATCATCCCCACAGGTTTTCGGAGGGCATTCTTGAAATCCTCAAGGGATGATTCTTCGAACCCTAATTTGACCATGTCCAGTTGTAAAGACGATTTATCGAGGAGGCGAAGAACCACCTTTTCTCCGAAGAGGACAGGAACGGTGGAAACCCGGAAGTCCATCTCACGGCCTTTGCCGAGGCGCAATTTGATTCTCCCATCCTGGGGAAGGCGCCTTTCAGCGATGTCGAGCTTGGACATGATTTTTAGACGGGAGACAATGGCATTTTTGATCTGGGTGGGGAGCGTCATCTCCCGTCTCATGACGCCATCGACACGGTATCTGACCCGGAAACTCTTCTCGTAAGGCTCAAAATGGACGTCACTGGCTCCCAATTTGATCGCCTTGATCAGGACCCCGTTGACGATTTTGATGATCGGACCTCCGATCTCATCTGTTTCATCCGCGGTCTGGTTTTCAACAACCTCAATATTATCGACCGCTCCATGGACCAGCTTGTCAAACTCATCGACATCGACCAAACTGGTGTCGATGAGGTCGAAATCAGAATCCGAGGATTTATCTTCTTCAAGGGAGTAATCGAGGGCCTGGAAAGACGTCGTTCCCAGGCCAGCCACACTTCCCCCACCGCCGTAATATTTCTTTATGGCATCGACGATCTCCGTCTCGGAAGCCACTACTGGCTCAACATTAAAACCGGTCATAAACTTGATCTCATCGATGACGACAATGTTGCTTGGATCAGCCATCGCCAGTGTCAATTTGGGACCTACGCGATTAATGGGTATGATAAAGTATTTTTTTGAGATACTCGGGGGGATCAATTTAGTGACATTGGGGTTGATTTCGATTTTCGAGATTTTTACAGAGGGAACCCGGTACTGGGCGCTCAAGAAGGAAAGAAGCTCATCCTCTTTAATATAGCCCAACTTCACCAGATTGGACTCTAAACGCCCCCCCTTCAATTTTTGCTCATCCTGCGCCTTTTTTAGTTGCTCAGGTGTAATAAAATTTCTTTTAATGAGCAGTTCGCCTAATCTTTCTGACAACTCCTACCCCCTCATAATAACCTACAACCATTTGGCCCCTTAGAAATAAAATTGTGCGCAAATTGGCAACAAAGTTATTTTAGATCGAGCGGATTTTAAATCCGAAGCACGAAATCCGAAATTCGAAACAATCTCAAATGACCAAATTTCAAATGTTCCAAACAAAAATAATTTAGGACATTTGAAATTTGAGAATTCGGATTTGTCCTTCGACAAGCTCAGGATGGTGAGCAAAGTCGAACCATTTCGGATTTCGATATTCGGATTTCGAATTTTTTCAACTCTAAAGCCTATTTGGTTCTGGCTTGGCCAGACTAGGAATATGAAATACAATGAACCGAATACAATTCGAATCTAAAGAAAGCAAGATGGGTGCCAAAAATTGACATTTTTTTAATCCATTGATATAATTAGACTAATTTAATTCTCTATTTTTTAATCTTTGATGAAGCGATATACAAAGGAGTTCCATTGGTTAATAATTATCCAGATTCTATCTTCAGGGAGAATAGAGGGGTAATCTGACAATGAAGGCGCTTCCTTTCCCAGGTTCGCTCTCAACGGTGATTTCCCCTTGATGAGCCTCGACAATCCACTTGCAGATGCTGAGCCCGAGACCGCTGCCTCCCTGTTCTCTTGAACGGGCCTTGTCCACTCTAAAAAATCGATTAAAAATCTTCTCTTGATCCTCTTTGGCAATTCCTATGCCCGTATCTGCAATGATGATTTTAACAAACGCTGCAGGTTTTTTTTCTTTTGGCATGAGCGGGTTTACGGAACCATTCATTTCTTTTTTCAGAGTGATCAGGATGCTTCCCCCCGCTTCAGTATATTTTATTCCGTTTTCAATCAAGTTGATAAAAAGTTCTCTCATACGGAGAGTATCTCCGAGAATATGGAGCTCCTCCTCGTGTTCCGCTTCGTGATTCGAAATATGGATCCGGATGTTCTTGGGCTGAGCCAGAATCTTCATCTGCTCGGTCAACCCACTGATGAACGGGGTCAAATGAATATCTTCTCTATTCAATCGGATCTCACCGATATCCGCTCTTGAGAGAAGCAGGAGATCTTCCACGATCTTCGACATTCGATCGATCTCTTCAAGATTGCTCTCCAGAATCTGTTCATATTCGTGAAGCTGTCTTTTTTTCCGCAGGGCCACCTCCACTTCTCCCTTGAGGATGGTCAGGGGAGTTTTTAATTCATGAGAAGCGTCCGTGGTAAATTGTTTAATCTGGCGGAAAGACTGATCCAGTCGGGAGATCATCTCATTGAAAGTATCGATCAACCTTGATATCTCATCCTTCACTTTGAGGGTCTGGATTCTCTGGTTCAAATTTTGCGAGGTGATCATTCGAGCTGTCTGGGTGACCCGATCGACCGGTTTTAATGCTTTATGGGCAAGGAATTGTCCTCCCAGGCTGGCGATCAGGAGAATCGATGGAACAGTGACAAGGAGAATGATCAACAGGGTGTTGAGGGCATCCTCCACATCTTCGAGGGAGGAGGCGACCTGAATCATTTTAGTTACGTGGTTTTGTTCTTTCACGGGGTAGGTAATGATACGCAACGGGGTGTTTCTAAGGGAGCGATTGGTTTCATAAGTGATCAAACCCTTTGATGCATTCCTGAGAGCATTCAGGCTGATCGGAAGCTGGGCGCTTTTTAAGTTTTCGGACCTTCGCCCGATCCTTCCCGATTCGTCGAGAACCTGGATGAATTTCCCGATCGGTTTTAAATTCATCGAAGTCTCAAGGGTCTGATCGATGCTCCCGAAATCGAATTTCGATAATGGCGAAGTTGATTCTGAAGCAATCAGTTCGGCAAGAGACCTCAATTTGTGATCCACGTCACGATAGAGGCTTCGAGAGAGGGTGAGGTATAAAAAACTGCTGAAGGAGATCAATAGAATTCCCAGGATGAGAACATACCATAGGGTGAGTTTAAAACGGAGGCTCCTAAAGTCCATTAAATTCCCTTTTTAAAATTTTCCTGGCCTGCACCATGCTCGGTTCAGGGCTTGCTTGGAGAGAGGATATATCCAACCCCCCGGATGGTATGAATCAATTTAGGTTCGAACCCCTTATCGATCTTCTTCCTGAGGTAGTTGACATAGACATCGATGACATTGGTCATGGAATCGAAGTGATAATCCCAGACATGCTCGGAAATCATCGTCCGTGTCAGCACCTTGTTCGGATTCCTCATAAAATATTCCAAAAGCCCATATTCCTTGCTGGTGAGCTCGATCTCTGTCTCTCCTCTTATGACCCTGTGGGTCACCGGAGATAGGGTTAAATCAGCCAACTTTAGAACAGGCTCCGCATCCGCCCTTTCCCTGCGCAAAAGAGCGCGAACCCTGGCCAAAAATACTTGAAATTCGAAAGGTTTGGTTAAATAGTCATCGCATCCCGAGTCCAAACCTTTCACAATATCCTCGGCCGTGTCTTTTGCCGTGACCACCAGAATGGGAACCTTATTCTTATTGATCCGGATTTTCCTCAAAACCTCCAGGCCGGATATTTTGGGGATCATTAAATCGAGCACAATCAAGTCGTAATCGTTGACTTCAGACATATAGAGGCCTGACTCTCCATCGAAAGCCGTATCAACAGCATAGTGTTCTTCTTCGAGTCCTTTTTTAATAAAATTGGCTACTTTGACCTCGTCTTCTATGACAAGAATTCTCATAAGCAATTTCCACACGGTTCAGGATGTAATCTTTATAACATTATAAATTTAATATAAAAAATTGCAATATCAATTCTTTTTCGAGCTATTTGCGATGTTGCACGTTTTCAGAAAAAAAGGGGGTGTCGGTTGGCGTACCCAACCTGAAATTTTAGCCAGAAGACCATTCGCCGGGGTTACAAATACAGTAGACCCCAGTTGCCTCCCTT